>Ga0210387_10000110_pt1 | contig 58153 bp, 50 predicted proteins | sample IncBWC7OmetaG_FD_160108 | JGI IMG/M metagenome (GOLD analysis project Ga0210387, IMG submission 160108) | Forest soil microbial communities from Barre Woods Harvard Forest LTER site, Petersham, Massachusetts, United States - Inc-BW-C-7-O ... | reverse complement strand
ATCGCCGAACTCGGCCGTCAATCGCTGGCCGCTCCGCACCCCGGCCCGTCGCGGGATCGGCCGGCCCTGCTCGTCACGTAAAATCACAAAGCCTCGTTTCAGCACCGATTTCGGACTGGCTGCCTGCAAACGTTTCCACAGCGACAACAACCGGTGCGACTCAAGCTGCACGCGCGACTCCGGCGAGCGCTGCGCCAAGCGGGACCGCGCCTCGGCCAGCCGAGCGCGCTTCGCATCGGCCGCCGACCGCAGCGCAGCCGCCAACCGGTTCGTCACATCATCCAGCCGCAAATATCCCCGCTCCACCTGCGCCGCCGGGGTCATCTGCCGCAGCCGGCTGCGCGCATGTTCCAGCCGCTCGCGCGCCAGCCCGGCCGCGCGCTCCGCGCTTTTGTGCAGCATCCCGTGCGCCTGCGCCGCCCGCTGGACGCCATCCAGAAACTGGCTCGAAATCAACTCGGCCGCCGCACTCGGCGTCTCCGCCCGCACATCCGCCACAAAATCGCACAGCGTGACATCGATCTCGTGCCCCACCGCCGAGATGACCGGCACCGCACAGGCCGCCACCGCGCGCACGAGCAGCTCTTCGTTGAACGCCCACAAATCCTCCAAGCTCCCGCCGCCACGCCCAATCACCAGCAATTCAAAAAGGCCCAGCTGCTCCGCCTTCGCGATCATCTCCGCCATCTCCACCGCCGCGCCCTCGCCCTGCACCTTCGCCGGCAGCACCACCAGCCGTCCGCACCAGCCGCGCCGCTGCAAAATGCGGATGAAATCTCTCACCGCCGCGCCCGTGGGCGACGTGATGAAGCCGATCGTGGACGGCATGGACGGAATCGGCTGTTTGCGCGCCGCGTCGAACAACCCCTCGTCCGCCAGCCGCCGCTTCAACGCCTCGAATTCCTTTTGCAACCGGCCCACCCCGTCGTCCACCACCAGGCGCACGACGAGCTGATACTGTCCGCGCACTTCATAAACATTGAGTTCCCCGAACACCACCACCTGCGCGCCATCGCGCAGCGCCGTGCCCTGCTTCGCCGCATCGCCGCGAAACAACACGCAGGCCAGTTGCGCGCCGGCATCCTTGAGCGAAAAATAAACATGGCCGCTCGTTTGGGCGCGCAGGTTCGACACCTCGCCCCGCACCCAGCCCGGCCGCACGCCGCTTTCGAGCAAAATCTTCACCCGCCGCGTGAACTCGCTCACACTTTCCACGCGGCCCGCCGGCCCTGAGCTTGCCTGCGGTGAGCTTGTCGAACCCGCCGAAGGGGCCTGCCCTGAGTCCGCCGAATGGGTCGAGTTCACCTCGTCGCCGCGGTCGAAAAGCTCAGCCTCGTCGTTTTGCATAATGTTTCCTAAAAATGTGGATGATGATCAGCACGGCGACAAACAAGCTTCCGCCCAACACCGCCTCCCGTCCCTCGCCGCTCGCCAGCTTCGCGCCAAAAATCACCAGCCCCGCCGTGTTCAGCATGATGACCGTCCATGATATGGCCAGGTAGCGCGGGAACGGGATCTCCGCCAACCCCAGCAAAAAATTCTGCAAAAAAAACGGTGGGCCGGGAGTGATGCGCAACAACAACGTCACTTCAAACTGATCTTCCTTCACCACCTGCGGCACCTTGTGCCCGGAACGCGCCACGAATTTTTGCAGCCACGGCCGCAGCCAGCGCCGGGCGAGCCAGTAGCCGATGGAAAGGTTCAGCCCATAGCTCAGCGCGCAGGCCGCCAGCACGCCGCCCAGCCCAAGCTGCGGCCCAAACGCCGGGCCCGCCGTCAAAATAAACGCCAGGATCGGCGCGCCCACCGCCGGCAGAATCCCCATCGCAACGAAAAACACCAGCGGCCCCGCCGCGCGCACATGCCCCATCGCCGCGTTGAAGAGCCCGCTCCAATCCAATCCGCGCAAAATAAAATATGCGGTGACCGCCGCGATCACCGCCAGCCCGCCAATCACAACGAGCAGGGATGTTTTGAAACGACGTTGGGTGGGGTCCATGAGCAGACTGTTGAAACACTCTGCGGGCCGCCGCAACACATGATTTGGGAACCTTGCGGACAGCGCTTCCTGATCGGCTATTGCCCCATCAGCGTTCGCACGGCGCGGGACAGCGGCCCCAATGGGCGTTTTGGCTGAAGCGACGGCGGCAATGCACCCTGCATTCGCGGGTCATGCAATACCGTCATCATCAGCGGCATATTTAGATGAGGGACATCCAACGGCGGCTCCCCGATAAACACCCTTCCGTCGCCACTCTCTTGGAATGCCACCATCACCCTCACCGGCGCCAAGCGATCCTGCATGCGAGGCTGCACCACGCCACGCCACGCCTCCAGCGAAACCCCGAGCCAGCCGAGAAAAAGAAAAGCACACCACACCGTCGTCAGGACCCGCGCGCGCAGCCGCCATGGACCGAGCGCCTCGGCCGCCAGCACGCTGGCGCACCAGGTATTCGCCAGCGGCAGCAGCACGAGAAAATCCACATACCGCGACGGCACGATTCCCGCCTGGAATTCCGGGGCACCGCCGCGGGCCCACGCCATCGCCAGGGCGTTGGCGGCGGCCCAGCCTGCAAGCAAAAGGACAAAATCTTCTCCTGTCCGCGGCTGCCGGCGGCTGGCCATCCGGCCAATCACGGCCAACCCGAGGGGAAGATTCAACACCAACGCGGCCAGGGGCTGGTCCACATGCGGCCAGGCGATGGCCCGCATAAATCCAACGATAAGCTGCCTTGGTGAATGGGTGTACCACGACTGCAACACCTTATCGGGCGGCACCGATTTCATTAACACCACCGCCACCACCAGCAAAACCAGCGCCGGCCAAACGCTGCGCCACACTCCCTCCAGCCGCCGCTTCGCCAAAGCGCGCAAGACCATCAGCCCGAGCAAGGCCACCGGCACCAGCTCGCCCGAGCCCATTGACAGCATGGCCGCCAACCCCGCGGCCAATCCCGCCAGCAACCGAACCGGGGTTGGATCAGCCGCACCCAGCCAAGCCAACGCCATCAACGAAAATATCAGCGCAAAATAAAACTGCGTCTGAAATCCCCACAGCGCATTATGCCAGGCCGCCAGCGGCAGGAACGCCAGGGCCACGCCCGCCGCGATACCGCCCTGCACTTTCCAGGTCGTGCAGCCACGGGCCAGCTCGCGCACGAGAAATCCCGCGCCAAAAGCATGCAACCCGGCTCCTGCGGCCATCTGCAGCAATGGATCCCACTGGCCATTGACGACAAAGAGCGAAAGGTTGATCAAATGCGTCCAGACAATGCGATGCTCGTTGTGCGCCTGGAATAAAGCGCCCAACCGCAGCGTGCCGTCGCGCCACGCCGGATAGAGCGACAACCCTTCCACATCCCATTGGTCCCGGAAGGGAATGTCTGTTCCCGCCCGCGCCACCAGCCACCACTGCGCCGCCATCACGACCGCTCCCGCCGCCACCGCCCATGGCCAAACCGGCCTGAGTGAAGAAGATTTTGCTTCAGACATTTTAGTTAGCGGGTTGCCTTGGCGCGCAACGCCTGGCCTTTTTCAGCGGCAATGCGGGCAAGGCGTTCCTCGCCGTTCAACGCACTGGCCTGCGCCAGCATCGAAAGAAAGTCGGCACGCTCTGCTTTCGAAATATTCCCATGGGACGAAGCCGTTGCTTCCAGGTAACACGACAGCCCCTCATCCGTTTCCCCTTGCATGATCAAAACCTGGGCCAGCTTGAATCGCACCGGATAATAATCCGGTGCAATCTGGAGTGCCGCGCGAAGATGATCCGCGGCATCCTCCCATTCGCCGTTCTGTATCTTCTGAATGGCGATCCCTTCATGCTCCTTCAGCAAGCCAGGCACCGGGACCGTCAGCCCCAATCGACTGGCTTCCTGGGCGGCATAATGCGCCACTTCGTCGATGGCTCGCATCTCCTTATCCAGCACGTTCGAAGACGGAAATTCCTTCAATCCCTGCTCGCAGGCCGCCCGCGCCTCCCCATAGCGGCCCTCGAGGTTAAGCGTATTGGCCCACTTATTATAAAGATACTCCATTTCACTGTCGGGCGGAGAATATTCGCCCAATGCCGTGGTAAAAAATGCCTTTGAGTTTCCCCAGCCGCCAAGCCGTTGACGGCTCAGGACAAACAAGCCGCACAAGGTCGCGGTCAGGGCAAGTACGGCCGTTTTTCTCTGCCACGGTTGGACACACGCCGCCAGCATCGCCGCCAGGGCGATGGTCCACGGCAGTGAGGCCAGGTAACTGTAGCGATCCGAAAGGAAATAGGGTGAATCGAACAACCCCGACATCGGCAAAACAAGGAACAGATAAGCCGCCCCAACCGCCCAGAAGCCCGAGCGCCGTGAGGATTTAACGATGAAACACGCCCAAACGGCACCGGCCAAGGCCAGTACGCAAAGCCAAAAAATCTCGTCGTGCCATGCCGGTGTTTTCAGGAAATTCGGCACAAGCCTTGGTGGAAACGGCCACCAGGGTTTCCATATATTATAGCCTTCGGCATACACCAGGTGTTCCATTCGGACAGGAAAAGTCAAAGTCGCCAATGAGGCCGGCCGGTGCCAAAGCGGCCCGGCTTGATACGCGGCCCATAGCGTTGCACTGCCACCCAGAATCGAGACCAAGCCGAACAACCCAAGGACCTTCAGCAGGGCCGGCCTGAACCCCTGCCACCAGCCGGGGCTCCACCAGGGGTAACGGCGTTGCTGGTCGGCTGCTTCCCAGCACAATAGTGCCGCCGGGTAGGCCAGGGCCAGGGGATAGGTGAAGACAGACAGCAAATATAACCCAGCCGAGGCCCACAACCTCAAGCATCCTGGCAGGGACCCCTCTTTTCGGGTAATATACAAATAAAAGGACCCCAGTAAAAAAAATACGGCCTGCACATACAAATAGCCGGAGGCCCAGGCAACAATTTCAACCCTCAAGGGATGCCAGGCCCACCAGGCGCCGGCCAGCGCCGCCGAGACCACCGCCCATGATCCGCCGGCCGGCCGGGGCCCAAGCCTTTTAATCACTTCATGGCAAATTGCCGTCACCAGCAAAACATTGATTCCATGGAGCAGCAGGCACGCCCAGTGGTAACCCTGGGGATCCAGGCCAAACAGCCCGTATAACATGGAAAAACCGGCCCAGCCGGCCGGAATATAGCGGCGCATGTCGTGGGTGTCGGTCAACATCCAACGCAGCGTGGTGCCGTCGAACCGCCCAAGATGCGGGTTTAAAAATATATTAATATCGTCATCAAACCGGAGAAACTGGAAATGGCGCACGGGCCAGAAGGCCGCCATCGCCACGAACCACACCAGGCAAACGCTGGCGCCAAGAATTATGCCGGATCGTTCTCTCATCGGAGGTCGGCAGGAAAATATCGGCGCATCGGGGGATGGTGCTGCGCTAGGCCTAGGTGCATTGCCTGCTGACCGATAACTGATGCCGGCAAATCATATTTGATATCGGCTCCGATCCCCATTCCTATTTGATATGAGCATTGCATTAATGCTTGCCCCATCAGGAATCAATTTCTTGAGCCCCGGTGCCGTGGACGGCAAAGGCCGCAGCCCGGGGATCGAATAAAAAGCATAGCCGTGCATGAGAAGCAATTCATGCAACTCATCAAAACTTCCGGGCGAATCCTGATAGCATGACGGGGCCAATTCCATCACAATGGGGGGATGCATCTTGTCCAGCACAGCCGTCGCCCCTTTCAGAACCGACAACTCATTTCCGTCAACGTCGAGCTTGATCCAATCAACCTTGGTGAGTTTCTCCTCCAGGACAAGTTCATCGAGGGCAAGTACGCGCGCTCCGCTTAAGGATTTCAATTCTCCCTGGTGGGTGGCATGCAGTTCATGCCCCTCATCGAGCGGCCAGCTGGAGTGCAAAGCTTCCGGCCTGGCCGACAAGGCAGAGGCTGCAAGCAAAACTTGCCGGGCACTTATCTGTGACCTGATCTTTGGATTCAAATCAAGGTTTGCGCACAATTTATTATAGGCATAATCGGTGGCCTCGACCGCAACCACCCGTCCGCTTGGCCCCACCGTGCGGGCGAAATGCATCGTGTGGGCGCCGATATTCGCGCCGATGTCCAAAACCGTCTGCCCGGGCAGGATCCTCTTCTCATAAAATTTATGAAGGGACCGCTCAAATGAGCCGAGGAAGTAGATGGAAAAATCAATACCCTCCTGCAAGTCGAGCGACCACTGCAGGCCATTCCGGGAAAACTGGCCGGAGGACGGATGCCTGCAGGTTTTTCGGGCGGCAAGGACCAGGCGAGACACCCATTTTTCAATGGTGATTTTCGACTTTGTCGTGAGGATCATATACCTTAGGCTTAGGGAAACCTGTTCAATAAATATGCGTCATAATCGTTATCGTTAAGAAAATGGGTCCTTTTTTCAAGGCCCGGGGGCATTGGAATATGGCCGACATCCACATCCACCACCCGGCTTATGCGGGTTATCAGGTCGGGGTGAAATCTTTTTTCAGCGATGGTTTCCAGCTTGAACCCATCGCCAAGCTGGGTTGGCCCTGTTTCCTTAAATTCTCCTGATTTATAATCGATTTCAAATCTTTGTATCACGATAATTTCCCGATAAATTCCTTCGTCCAGGCAGGTCTTGATTTTCCACTTGGCGTACCTTGCCATACTGATGTCAATGGCCGGAATGTTATGGAGAACCGGCCCTATGGCCGACCCAGCCATGACAAATGTCGTGGCGGGATCCTTGTGCGACAGGTACTCGAAAAACCATTCGTATTCGCGGGCCGTGATGCTGTTATGAGTTTGAACGAGCCGCGCGGAGGTGGGTGCGGCGAACAAGACGATCCATGCTCCCGCCAGGGCCAGCATCCACTTTGGCAGGGGACGGGACTCCAAAAACTGAGCCGTGGATCGCAGCATCAAAAGCAGCATCAAAAGTTGCAGCGGAAGCGAAAAGCGGGAGACCATGGGATCACCCCAGTGGCCCCAGAAAACACACAACACCAGCAACGTGTTTATACCCGTCACAATAAAAATCAGGAACAGGACAAGGTCTTCATTGCGCTGCAGGACCCATTCCTTTGTTTTTTTCACGGCCAAAAGCAGAAAAAAGGCCACCCCGAAAAGGCCGACGACCGACAACAGGACTGAATTGGTACTGTCAAAGCTGGGATTGAACAAATAATAAATGGCGAATGCAGTATTATCCCAAAAATACTGGAACGACAAAAACGCCTCTCCCGGCATGGTTTGCAAATACACTGTATTCGACGTAAAAACTTTGTTTGCCAGCAACGGCGCGATCAGCAGGATCGGGGAAAATGCCGCCATCCTGGTCAGGGTGATTTTTTTCTCCTGGGACCATTTGCAGAGCACGACTGCCGGCACCACTAAAACATACAAAATCGACTCATATCTGACCTGGGCCAGCAAAACCGCGGTCAGGATGAAAAGGTTCAGCCCTTTCGATCCCGGGGACCGGTAATAACTGCTGCCAAAAAAATACAACAATAAAATCATGACGAGGTTCGCCACCTCATAGCCCCCGTCGGTGGCATTTTGGGCGATCAGGGGCAGCCCGGTTAAGATCAATACCCCCAGGCATCCGAGCCGCCGGCCGCCAAAGGAAAAGCCGTAGGCATACACCAGCAGCAATAAAGCCACCGCCAGGCCGGCATTGAGATAAAATACATTTTCCGCCCGGTATCCGGAAAGGTCATGCACCAGCGAAATAAGAAACGGAAAAAAGAACGGGCGCTTGTCCACTCCGGATGCCATGACAATAAGGCGGCCGTCAAAATAGTGGACCCGTCCCGGGTAAGTTGCGCTGCGGTCGAAGTGCATGTTGCGCGCCACGCCGGAAATGCCAAATTCGTCATAGAGCACCTTGAATTGGCGCGGCTCGTGGACTTGGAAATAGACTCCGGCCAGGAGGATGCAGATCAGGCTGGCGCGATGGGTTTTGACCAGCTTCAATATTCCTTCCTTGGCCGGCAGCTGCTTTGCCACCAAGACGGCAAAACCAGCGAATGTCGCGGCGATCGCCCAATAGCCATACGCTTCAATCAATCGCTTGGCGGTCGATGGGCTTATAATAAAAAATCGCGCCACCATCACCAGGACGGCCACAGCCATTACGGTCACCACCTTCAGCGTATTCTTATTGGATGGCATGTCGTCTGCGTATAATTTTGTTGGGTGCGCATGCACACTCATTCCCCTCTTTAAGTTACGACCATTTCCGATTGGATCATTTGGTCGCAGAACCCATTCAGCGAGAGAAGCAGCGTGCCGTTTCAACCCGAGAGCCCAATTCTCGCTGAGGCAGCCCTGCTTGGCGGGCAACCCCGGCGAACGCCAAAGGCCCCTTCACAAGCCCACATTCCGCGGAGACCCCAGGCAAGGCAAAGGCCGTTCGACAAAAAAAAGAAGCCGTTTCCCACAGAAAACGGCTTCGACAAAAAAGCAACCGATTACATGTTAAACGTTACAGTCGTGCCGTCACTTTGGGTGACCGAGAGTTGAGTTACCGTATTGCCAACGATAATGCCCGTATAGGCTTCTCCATTTATCGTCGTAATCGGCCTGACGTAATTATACGAATTCGGGCCGACCAGACTCGGTTCGTCAATCGATGCGACCCCTTGTTCAAGCATGTATTGCTGGGCTCCGGCAGAAATCTGGCGGAGATTGTTGACGATCGCCTTGTAGCGCGACGTGTAACGCACTTTATTGAAGGCGGGAATGGCCATGGCGGCCAGCAGGCCGATGATGACCACGACGATCATAATTTCCACAAGGGTGAAGCCCTTCGCGGGATATTTGTGATTTTTATTCATGACAGTATTTGAATTTTTTATGATGATATATTATGTACTTAATTTGAAGCCCACGAAAGCAGGCGGCTATGAGATAATGAAACCCCGCTGCCTTTGTAAGCACAAGCATAAATTTTACGTTAGGCGCTACGTAGATGCAACACCAGCCTAGGGATAAATACCGATATTATTCCAGAAAAATCGGCCCAAAAGTCCTGTAAGTTTTTCTATCTCCATCTGAACCACATCGATGATGCCTACGTAATCTTGGTCATTTCCACAAAAACACATCTTATTTGCGTTTAAAAAAAATGTTAAACATTTATCTTCGAATCGCGATTAGGTCTGCCCGGGTGGTTTACTCACTACAAACTGCGCCTTCTTGTCGCACATGAGTCTAATGCAACTTATTGAACGCCGGTATGACCAAAAACGCCAGCATATCCGACAGGTGGTTGCGATAGGGATTATTCATATGGGGTCGATCCCTTAGCGGAACGTTATGGGGGCTTTATAATGCCTGGGGTATGAGCCTGCGATAATATTCTATTCCTAAAGCAAACATGACCAGAAAGCATCCCGAGGCTATCGTTTCAACGCGCGCAAAAACCATCGCCTTTATCATCACCTGTGGTGGCCGTACACTGGCGCTATCGCTTCGCTTTCGCTTTTTTGGAGGTTTTTCTTTTGGGCTTGGGTACGGCGGGCCGTTTTGATGTCGGCACTTCGTCCGCGTCTTTCCACAGGTTTTCGATCGCAAAGCGCGCACGCGTTTCGCGCGTGAAGATATGCACCATCACGTCAAATGCGTCCACCACCGTCCATCCGCTCTCCTGGGCCGACTCGATCCCCAGGATATGTGCTCCCACCCCATCGAGCGCCTTCTCCAACTCAATCCGCAGCGCGCGCATATGCGGTTCGGACGTGGCCGTCGCCAGCACCAGGCAGTCGGTAATCGATGATTGGGCGCTCACGTCCAGCACGCGCAAATCCTCCGCTTTTTTTTCGTCGAGAGCGCGGCAGCAAAGCTGCGCCAGTTTGATCGCAGCGGTCGGTTTGGCAGGTTTTTTCATAGGCGGGCGGTTAGGGCTGGCGATAGAGGCCGGTTTCCTTGATATAGACAACTGTCTTGTGCGGCACGAGATAATCGAGCGGCAACCCGCGCCCCACCCGTTCGCGCAGCTCGGTCGAGCTGATCTCCATCGCATGCCCCGCGCAGCGGTGCAGCCGCAGGCCGGGAATGGCCGGCCCGGCTGTCACGGCCTGCCCCGGCCGCTTCAGAAAAATGAACTCGATCAATTGCGCGAGCTCGTGGATGTCCTTCCATAAATGCAGCTGCGGAAGCTGGTCGCCACCAATGATCCAGAAAAGCCGGTCGTGCGGGAATTGCGTGCGAAAATGGTGCACGGAATCGATCGTGTAGCTCGCCCCCCCCTTCGCCAGTTCGTAGTCGGAAACCTCGAAGCGCCGGTCTTCCCCGATGCCCGCGCGCAACATCGCCAGCCGGTCTTCGGCTGATGATTGCACCCCACGCGGTTTGAGCGGTGCCTGCGCCGCCGGCACGAAGAAAAGACGGTCGAGCTGGTGGTGCTCGCAGGCGTCTTGGGCGGCGCACAAATGGCCGAAATGCACCGGGTCGAAACTGCCGCCGAAAAAACCTATTTTCACTCGCATTACGCTGGGCGATGCCCTCAATCCCGGCAAGGTTCATTTCCGCACGCCCCCCATTTTAGACTTTGCAATGAATGCTGGGGCGTTTTCGAGGTGATTAGCGCTTTTCAAAATGTAGCCGGCCGCGCCCCTCGACCGGCTCGGGGCCCTGAGCTTGTCGAATGGGCTGAGGCCGGGCCGGGGTCAACGACCTCGGCTACAAGGTTGCGCCTATTTTGGCTCTCCATTGCTAGCAGGCTGTTGACGCTCAGGCCTGTCACCGCCAACGATGGCCGCAGGCGTGCGCCCGGGTGGCGGAATGGTAGACGCTTGGGACTTAAAATCCCCTGGCCGTAAGGCCGTGCCGGTTCGAGTCCGGCCCCGGGCATTGCGCATCGCAATGCGATGCGTACCACGCCGAAGCTCGCAGAGCGAAGGCGGGCACCCTTGAACATTGAACATCGAAAATCCAACGCCCAACATCGAAGGCTGATCTCCGACCACCCCCCGCCGTGCCCTTCGTAGCCTGGCGAAGGCGGATCACTCTTCATCGAGCGAACGCCACAGATACCAACTCGCCACCGACCGGTACGGCTGCCAGCGACGCGCATGTTTCAAAATGGTCTCGGGCGTGGGATCCTTGCGTTTTGTGTAGAGTTTCTTGAAGCCGGCCCGGATCGCGAAGTCGCTCGTCGGCATCACATCGGGCCGGCCGAGATAAAAAATGAGCAGCATGTGCACCGTCCACGGACCGATGCCGCGCACCAGGGTCAGCCGCGTGACCAATTCATCGTCGCCTAGTTTGCGCGCTTCTTTCAGCGATGGCACCGTACCTTCCATGCACTTGGCCGCAAGGTCGCGCAACGCGAGCAGCTTGTTGGCGGAAAGGCCGGCCCCGCGCAACGCGGCGTCGGAAACCCGGGCCAGCGCCTCCGGCTTCGCCCCGCCATGCCGGGCCAGCTCGACCAGCAAGCGCCCGAGAATCGTGGACGCCGCCTTGGCATGCAGCTGCTGATAAACAATCGAACGCAGCATCGCCTCGAACAGGCTGTGGGCCGACTTTAGCCCAAGATCCAACGGGCCAACGCGGTCGATCAACGCACCCAGCACCGCATCGCTGGCGCGCAAGTGCGCGACCGCCGCCACCGGATTGAAATTAAATTTGGGCTTCATGCGGGCAACCCGCTTCACGTCCTTGTGCTTAGCTCTCTTTCCGTGTCCTGCAATAACCTGTCTGTTCTCCAACCGCCCGCAGGCACATTTTTTCCTGAGTGATGTAAATTATATGATCTTCCGTCATTACAAATTTATCGCTCTTGTTTGGAAAAATCCTGCGCGCTGTAATAATCAATAACCCATTCTCAATCTTCCATTTTCCTTCAAAAACTTCTGAGTCTTCCTGTCTCGACTCATCGGTAAAATTCCTGGCAACCACGATTCCATCAGCTCGATATTCTGCCTCACCGATTGATGGATTATCACCATCATCGCTCGAAGATACCCAAATGCCGACAATCCTTTTTCGTAGCGTGCTATCGTCTGGTTTGCCTGGTTGAACGGGCGATTGAGTCGCAAATAGATTGGCCGAAAAGATAACCAATCCTGAAAAAATCAACATTACCCGAACGTTCATCTACAGCCCACACTAGTAATCGTCCCTCACGAGGACAAGCCCGGCATCACCGCGCCTACACCGCCCGCGGCAGCAGGAAGAGCAGCACGGCCAGGAAGTGACACGTGCTGCCGCCGAGCACGAATGTATGCCACACCGCATGATGATAGCGCAGCCGGTGCCACCGATAAAAAACCACGCCGACTGAGTAGGAAAGTCCGCCGGCCAACAGCAGCCACAGCCCGCCCGCCGGGACATCGGCCACCAATGGCTTGATCGCAACGACAATCAGCCATCCCAGGAAGAGATAGGCCAGCGTCGAAACCAGCCGGTAGCGTTCTCCGAAGAAGAGCTGAAACACCGCGCCCGCCCCGCACAGTCCCCAAACGATGCCAAAGAGTGACCATCCCCACGGACCGCGGAGATTCGTGAGCAGAAGCGGCGTGTAGGTGCCGGCGATCAGCAGGAAGATCGCGGCGTGGTCCAGTTTCCGGAAGATTGCCTTCCCTCGCACGCTGCGGCGGGAGTGATAAAGCGTCGAGACGGTATAAAGGGTCAGCAGGGCGAGCCCGAACACGGTGAAGCTGACCACATGCCACGCATCGCCGCGCAGGCTGGAAAATACGATCAACAACGTGAGTCCCACTGCACTCATCACGAGGCCGATCCCGTGCGTCACCCAGTTCGCGATCTCTTCGCCTCGCGTATAAACGGACATGGTCGGCGCCCTCGGTGCGGCTTCGACTTCCGGGTTGCATTCGGCCACCGCGTGCGTGCGACGGCGCTGGACAACGCGACCGGCCCAAGCATCGAGCCAGCGGATCAATCGGCGCGGTTGCGGGCGGCGAAATTTGTCGGGGGTCCATTCCTCGCCATCGGCATAGATGGTCTGCGGTATCACGCAGGTGCCAAAGGTCCAGTCGGCGAGCGGCAGGCCGAAGTAGCCGGAAATGGATTCATTGCAATCGATCACGGCGTGGTGGCGCAGGTGGAACGCGTAGGCGGGGCGCCAGAATCTGCCCCAGCGCGGATGCTCGATCAGCGGTTCCCATTTTTCGAACGGCCAGTGGTTGATCGCATGGAGAATCTCGTAAAGCGACAGAGACACCGCGAGCGCCGAAAACCCGGAGAGAAACCACGGGAACGACGGGAACAGCCATTGCAGCAGGGCCAGCAGCGGCGACAGCACGGCCGCGAACACCGCCAGCGAATACCACGGGAAGAACGACGCCTCGCCCTGCTCGGGTTCGACGATGGGAAATTTGTTTTCGATGAACAAAATTCCGCGGCCGTCGCGCGTCTGCTTCCGCGCGATGTGGGTGAGCGCGTGGTGCAGCGTGTGCTGCCGGTAAAGCCGGCGCAGAAACGGGATCGCCGGCATGTGCAGCACGTAGCGATGGAAGAAATACTCCACGAAACAATTGACCAGGCTGACGATGAAAAACGCCACGACGCCCTTCCAGATCGGCGCCAGAAACTGCCCTATCCAGACGCCCGGCACGACAAACCGCAGCACGGCGAACAAGCCAGCGAGCGTGGCGAGAATGATGAAGGCAAAACGCGGGAGTGAAAACTCGTCGTGTTCCGCTCCGGGTGTGGCGGGTGACTGGGCCATAAGCGCTCCTTAAGCATACGCGCGGCCCCGGCTGATGGCGAACTTTGTTTCGTTTCGATCGTGTTATACAACAACGTGGCCCTGCTGGCCGGCAGAGTGCAAGCGGATGCATCAGTTCTGACAAAAGCATGATGCCTCCGGGTTAGAATTGCCTCGCGGCGGACGGTCGAATGGCGAGGCTTTTCAAAACTCCGCCCTATTTCCTCGAACATCCCAAATCTCCGTACGGACAATTCCGGAAACTCATGTCCGTGGGCCCATGTCCCGCGGCTTGTCTTCATCGGGTCTTTTGCCGCGGCGGCAATTTATGTCGTGGCGTTTTTCTGGGTGTTCGGAGGTATCGATCACTGGCCCGGCAGCGAAAGTTATGCGCTGCTCGCTCGCAACCTTCTGATCGGCCACGGGTATTCATTGGACGGAACGCACCCCACCGCGCTGCGGCCGCCGCTCTATCCCTTCATTCTTGCAGCAACCATGTACGTGACCGGAGATCACTGGTTCCTGGCCACCATGCTCCTTCAGGCCGTGGGCGCCGCGATGTGCCTTGTGATTGTATTCGGCCTTGCGCGGGCGGTCTGGCCGCAGTCGCGGGCCCCATGGCTGAGCGCGGGGTTGCTGGCCATTCACGGACCATTCATGTTTGAAATGCTGAGCCTGCGCGAAACCGTTTGGTTCACCCTTGCCCTGCTCGGGATTGCCTGGCTCCTCCTCAAATGGACACGGCATGCAGCAAATGCCATCCTCCTCGGTGGTCTTCTCGCGAGCCTTTATCTGCTTCGTCCCACCGGACTCATGGTGTGCGGCGTGACCATCGCTTTCTTGGCGGGGAAGGCCATACGCTTGCAGACCGGCGCCATCCAGGGGCTCGCGATTACCCTCGTCGCAAGCGCGGTCCTGGTTGCGCCCTGGCAGGTGTTCACTTACCGAAACTTCGGGGCTCCCGGCTTTTTTCCGGCCAGTTCCAGCGGGTATAACCTCGCCAAGGGCGCCGATACGGAACTGTCCGTGGTGTCCCCCTGGATCGATGCCGATTCGCTTGATCCCCGGCTCCGTAAATTAACCGGGACAATTCCAGGGGCTGAAGAACGCGCGACGGATAAAGTTTTCAAGCAGATCGCCATCGGCCTGATCCGCAAAAGCCCCACCACCGTCATTTACCGGTCAATGTTCAGCGCGGTCGAGTTTGTCTCCCCGCTGCCCATCCCTCTCGGCACAGGCACACTCAAGCAAACCGACCGCGGACCCATCATCGAAAACTTCCGCCCGGATTGGGAGGAGCTTGCGTTCACTCCGGTTGTGATCCTGTTGCTCGTGAGTGCCTGCGGCGGCCTTAAATATTTTTTGTGTCGCAAAGACGGCCGGTCATTTTTTGGGCTGTGGATGGTGATGGTTTTTCTCTCGTTTCTCACGGTCCACGCGCTGACTTTTACCAAGACACGCTATCGCCTTCCTCTCGATGCCCTGCTGGCGGTTCCGGCCGGCGCCTGGCTGGCCGGGTTCAAACGCAAGGCAGGGAGCCGAGGGCCCTGACAACTTGGCCGGGACTAATTGAAGTAAAGATAAATGGAGGTCGGCTTGCCGCGTTGGTTCTGGCCGGCCAGGCTCGTTTTCACTTACTCGACTTCAACTTCAATACCGCCAACCCATTTTGCGACGATATTGTAGATAAATGCGCTGATGGCTCCGAATACGAATCCCATAACGGCATAGATAACCGGCATAAATAGCGCAAACCCGGCGCCGAATGCCATCATGCCGACCCGCTGTTGGGCTGGCGCCGCAAAAGACATGATGAGGAAAAACGGGATAAAAATAAAGCCCAAGATGCCATAAAGCAGGGCCAACATTTTCCCGGCCTGAAGCGGGGCAATGCGTTTAATTCTTCGGGTAGCTGACAGGGGTGGAGTTTCCATGGAGCCAAGCTTTCCTTATCTAACGTTAGATGAGAGAACCTGAGGAGCCGTCTGGTTATCGGGAGACATTTATAACTTGGAATGATGTATTGGCTGTATCAATACATTTCTGCACCTCAATTGCGATTTGTGGCCGTGCCATGCAAAGCTCCCTGGGAGCGAAGCATGGTGCCCAGGACAGGACTCGAACCTGCATGCCTTTCGGCAACGGCTTCTAAGACGTAAAATGCTTATTTTCAGATATTTGCCAAACTTCTCTTAACTTGGCTAAACCCGCTTCACCTGACACTTGGAAAAGTGTTGCGCGATTTTTTCTTTTCTCAACAAATCCGATTTTGGCCCACTTTTCACGTCCGAGTATAGCAGCCAGTATAGAAAAAATGGCCTGCCCAGGGACAACGGCTACCAGCACCGTTGCTGGACGAAAAATTCTATACTTTCTTTCTATACTGGTGGCGCTAAACAGCTCAACCACAAACGCGACGGAGCAGTGGCGAAAACCGCTCGCAGCTAAGTGTGGAAGCAGCTCCCCTCTTTTCGGCCCCGCTCTTACGTGATCGAAATTTGATTCATCTGGTGATGAAAACAAAAAATCACCAGATCACTACCCGGCTCTGTGCCCATTGTGGCCAGTCCTTCGACGTCAATCCCCGCCTCGGCAACCGCCACCGTTATTGTTCGAAAACAGAGTGTGCGCGAGTCAGCCACTGTGTCGCGCAGAAAAAATTCTGGAAGAACGGCGACTACAGGAGCCACTACACTTCAAAAGACAATGTGAATGATGTCCGTAGTTGGCGCCAGCGGAACCCGGAATATTGGAAACGGAAGCGCCCGTCCAAACGGCTCAAAAACGCGAATTTTGTGCTGACGAAGGATCTTTCTGCCGCGCTGAGATACGTTGCGTTATATGATACGATTGACACGCGTCTCGCTCTAGAAATCGGCCTAATCCCACGACGCACAGATCATGCGTTATATGATACGATAGCCAAAGAAGTGCTCCGGCTCATTATGCGCGGATATGTCATTTTTCACAACAAACCGGACAAGGCCGCGAGCGATCGCATCCCGCGTCCTCTCACATTCCAGCGGCGGATCGAATAATCCAAAATGAGCGGGCACCAGTTACATCTTCCAGTCCCGCCCGCCGAATTCATCCTGGTTGCGGCCTACGTGCGCATGTCCACGGAGCATCAGAAGTATTCCACCGAGAACCAGCTCGACCGGATCAAGGAATACGCCGCCCGCCGTGGCATGCAGATAATCATCGTCTTCCCCGATGAGGGGAAGAGCGGCCTCAGCATGAAGGGCCGCGAAGGCCTTCAACGCATGATCGCTGAAGTGGAGTCCGGTAACGCCAAATTCAAAGCCATCCTGGTCTACGATGTCAGCCGCTGGGGCCGTTTCCAAGATGCCGATGAAAGCGGCTACTACGAATACATCTGCAAGCGCGCCGGGATCTCTGTCCACTATTGCGCCGAGCAATTCGAGAACGATGGCAGCCCCACCTCCAACATCATCAAAAGCGTCAAAAGGTCGATGGCCGGGGAATACAGCCGTGAACTTTCCACGAAGGTTTTCCAGGGTGCATGCCGCCTGATCCAGCTTGGGTTTAAACAAGGCGGTACCGCTGGCTACGGTTTGCGGCGCGTATTGATCGACCAGGCCGGCCAGCCGAAGGGCACGCTGAAGGTGGGTGAGCACAAAAGCCTCCAGACCGACCGGGTCGTATTGAAGCCAGGGCCGGTCGAAGAACAGGAAACTGTCCGTTGGATTTACCACACGTTTCTCAACGAGCAAAAAACCGAGCGGCAAATCGCCGAAATCCTGAATTCACGGAAAATACTGACCGATCTCGGTCGGCCGTGGACTCGCGGCACCGTCCACCAAATTCTCACCAACGAAAAATACATCGGCAACAACCTCTACCATCGCACGTCCTTCAAACTGAAGCGCAAGCATGTCCAGAACCCGCCGGAGATGTGGATCCGGGCTGATCAGGCATTCCCGGCCGTGGTTGATCCAGAGGTCTTCATCAAAGTCCAAGAAGCGATTTTGGCGCGGGCCAAACGGTATTCCAATGATGAGATGCTCCAGACGCTGAAGGCGCTGTGGTCCCGGCACGGGCGCATTTCAGGGCTGTTGATCGATGAGCAGGACAGCATGCCCTCAACCGCCGCCTTCCGCCACCGCTTCGGCAGCCTGATCCGGGCCTACCAGCTGGTTGGCTATACGCCCCGCACAGACTATTCATTCATCGAAATCAACCGGTACCTGCGCGGGAAGCACCCGGAGGTGGTGCAGGAAGTCATCACCCGATTGGCGGCCATGGATGTTTCGGTGGAACGCGACCCAGCGACCGAACTCCTCGTCCTGGATCATGAGCTAACAGTGTCGCTCGTTCTGTCCCGCTGCCTGCGCACAGCGGCAGGTTCATCCCGTTGGCTGCTGCGTTTCGAAGAGGGGCTCAGGCCAGACCTGACGATTTCGGTCCGGATGGATGAGACAAACCAGGCAATCAAAGACTACTACCTCTTTCCGGCCATCGATCTGACCGATGCCAAGCTGCGCCTATCGGAGAACAATCAGGCCGAGCTGGACACGTATCGTTTCGACGATCTCGAATTCTTTTTTCAGATGGCCGAACGGATTTCCGTGGAGGATGCCGCATGATCTCCGATGCCGAATCGCGCGTCAGGTTGATCCCGGTCGATCGGATCCGGATCATTAATCCACGGGCAAGAGACAAGAAGAAGCATGAAAGGATTGTGGACAGCATTGCCAAGCTCGGTCTCAAAAAACCGATCACCGTTACGATTGGAAAACCCGGGGACAACGGCGAGGAATGGTTCGATCTGGTCTGTGGCCAGGGGCGCCTCGAGGCGGTCATCAAGCTCGGGCACAAGGAAATCCCGGCGTTGGTTCGCGGTTTGTCAAAAACTGACAGTCTGCTCGCAAGCCTGATCGAAAATATCGCCCGCCGACGTGTCCGGACGCTGGATCAGATAAGAATGATCCAGTGGATGAAAGATCAGGGACATGATTACGCGGACATTGCCCGCAAGACAGGATTAACGGAAGGGTACATCAAGGGCATTCTCGGCATGCTCAGGAATGGAGAAGAACGGCTCCTTGAGGCGGTGCTCCACGGCAGAATTCCCATCACGATCGCAATCGGGATATCAGGTGCATCCGATGAGGAAGCCCAGCGTTTGCTGATGGAAGCCTACGAGCGGAAGGAGATGAACCAAAAGACCCTGGGGTCCTTTAAGCGCGTCATCGACCAACGCCGCCACTTTGGCCGGAAATATGGCCCGCGTGGCCAGCGCAGTGGCCGCACGAGCGCCGAAAGCATGGTGAGGGCCTATCAACGCGAAACCCAACGCCAGAAGCTGATGGTCAAGAAGGGCAAGCTTTGCGAAGCACGTTTACTGTCGGTGTCAGCAGCATGCAAGGTGCTCGTGAAGGATGAGGATTACGTCAACCTGCTGCGGGCCGAGAAACTTGAAACCATGCCAAAATTTTTGGCGGAGAGGGCGAGGAAAGTCGCATGAAAACCACTGCACTGGCAGCTTTTGCCATGGATTGCATCACGCTGGAGCTGAAAGCCATTCACCCGATTCGCCAGGTGAAGCCAATCGATCACGTTTTCGGCAAATACAAGACGCTGCTGGCTTCGATCCGGGAGGTGGGTGTAATCGAGCCGCTCATGGTGTATCCCCAAAAGGGGGCACGCGGCGTTTACCTTCTGCTCGACGGCCACATGCGGCTGAAGGCCCTAATGGAGCTTGGCCGGAACGAAGCCGTTTGCCTCGTGGCCAATGAGGATGACGCGTTCACCTACAACGACAAAGTAAACCGGCTATCCGCGATTCAGGAGCACGCCATGATCATGCGTGCGGTCGAACAGGGCGTAACGCCAGAGCAGATTTCTAAGGCTCTCGCTCTCGATATCAGCAAAATCAAAGAAAGCATCAATCTGATCGACGGCATCCACGCCGACGCCGTCGAACTCCTGAAGGACAAGCCGATCACGGCAGCGGCCTTAAAGTTTTTTAAAAAAGTGAAAGCTGTCCGCCAGGTGGACATGGCGCAGCTCATGGTTTCAGGAAACAACTACACCCGGGCCTATGCCGAGGCACTCATCGTGGGCACGCCCTCAGACCAGCTGATCAATGGCAGCAAATCGAAGGTGGTCCATGGAATTTCCGAGGAGGAAATAATCCGGATGGAAAAGGAGATGGAGGCCGTGGAACGGGACTGCCGGCTCCATCAGGATAATTTTGGGGAGAATTCTCTCCATCTCAATGCGGCCCAGCGTTACGTGAAGCGCCTGCTTGAAAACGCCAAGGTCAAGCGCTTCATCGGCACCCGGTATCCGGAAATTCTGGAGGAATTCCAGGAGCTCACCGTTCTTGAAGTGCTTTGACTTTTTTACTTTCTCACCCAGCGATCGCACAAAACAGTTTAATGGTTTGGCGCCATAAGCCGTAACGCCCAAAGCCGATCAAGGCGAATAAGGGCACGAGGCCGGCGAGGCCTGGTGGAAACTATGTTCTTTCTGGGTGAGTGACCCGGTGAAGGGGCCGCCTTGTGGCATGCAGGGCGGTCTCCTTTGGCAACGGTGATTCTTTGTCTTGTCGAAAGATGTTCGGGCGATAGATTAGGGTATCTTGAAAGCCATGGTTCCACGTTCCACCAAGACCTCTGCGGTTACTTCCCGTCCCGCATGGTTGGCGCGTGTCCGTAAGATGACAGCGCAGCAACGAGTGCCAGTGATCGAACGAGCGTTGCGGACGTTGCCGAAGACGCCGACGGCATCCAATGTCTTTTTTCGTAAGCAACTGCTTCGACTTCGCGACGAAAGCCGGCTGGAAGCAGGAATGGTAAGCACAACCGAGCTTCAGCGGGAGAACTCTCCTTTTACCGAGATGGACTTCCGCTCGGCCAGAATCAATTTCCGCCCGCGTGTCCCTGCCTGACCAGACCCAGCCGCAGGACTTCGACCCGATTTTTTCGCAAGGCGTGGTCATTGTGGGCGGACACGCCGTTAACCTGTGGGCATCGTTCTACGCCAACAGGGGCGATCCAGTCCTCGCAGGCTTTGCGCCATTTACGTCAAAGGACGCCGACATTTTCCTGAAAGACCGTGATCTTGCGTTGGCCGTGGCCGCTGCTGCCGGTTGGGAATTTCGCAACAATCCAGAACCGCGCTCGGCTGTGCTCGGAGCCATTGTGATGAAAAAAGGCAGAACCGAGTTGCAAGTGGACGTGCTACGCTCGGTGACAGGGTTGACCAACGACGACCTGGCCGTGACGGAATCCATTACCTTTGCAAATGGCAAAAGCTACTCAGTTCCAGCGCCGGACGTGATGCTGAAGGCGAAGCTCGCCAACCTCTCCTCGCACGAACAGAAAGAACGGCAGGACGAACGCCATGTGAGGATTCTCACGAGATGCTGCGCTCACTATCTGGCGGACACATTTGCTGCAATGCGGGCAGGTGACCTTTCGGAGCGTGAAGCGGTGGAGCGATTCATGGCAGCACAGAGGACGATTTCTAGCGCCAAAGCGCGCGTTTTGGACCGACAGCTGAAGCTAAACCTATCAGCGGCGATCCCCGCGAAGGCCAGTCTCGGAGTAATGACGACTTTCCCGCGGCTCCGCGCCTTCTACGATCATCAGGTGGACGCACCGCACCGTCGCTAAGCGGGCTGAACCGGGATAACGGGCCGATCCGGAACTACAAACGCGGCCAGGCGCTGTCGAAAGACACTCGCAGCTACTCATGTTTTGGGAGCTCGACCTGTTTGAGCCGCGGAACGTGCTCGAATACCTCAGTCACTTCGTACCCAATATTGGAATAGATCCCCATCTTCGGGTCGCGTTGCTGCGCGATGGCGAGTCTAGCACGTAGGATATCGCCGGGCGCAATTGTGATGCGGTGGGCGTCGAAGCTATCATAAAACGCCTGATGGGTAATGGCAGCGCCAATCTTTACTCCACGCCACATGAACTCCCATTTCCGCGCGCCGCGTTCCAAGATAGCTTTGATAATCTGTAGGTCTACTACTTCTGTGACAATTCGTGTGTCCGGTTCTGGTACGGGCTGGAGAGCCAGTTGGCTGATAGTTTCGCGTGAGATCACTATCTCAGGGGCGGGGTCACCAAGGTCTTTGACAAGGCCAATGCCCTTTATATCGGGATCACGTTCGATTGCTTGGAACGTCCTCGTGATGGCGTTGACGAAGCGGGGTTCCTTCTCTACCTGTCGTGTCGCGTCGTATACCTTCCTTGGAACGATAATTTTTTCGTCTCCTCGCTCAATAATTACCTCGTCGGTGTTAATCTGAATTTTCACGTCGGACCTCGCTGCCAATGTCCGTTCGTAAATATAATTACCGAGAATGCTGATTACGAGAGCGAGGGCAATTTGCTGCGAAAAAAGGTTGTGATGCTTCCGATAAACTGCGCGCAACTTCGCCCGAAAACTGCCGGGGCCAAAGGCTTCAACAACCACTTCGACATCGTATCCGGGGTTGATGGTATCGTTAGCCGCTTTTGCGGCATCGGCCAGGGCCACCAACGTTGATGCCAACGTGTAGGCATTGATTTGCTTCCCTTCCGTGTCGAAGTGAAGGACTACGCAATCGTCGAAATGTTTGAAATCGAGAATCTTCATCTGGGGTGGTGGCTGTCGTTAAAATAGGGCGTGAGAGCGAGACGAGCGCGAACAATTTCTGTCATTCCAATCGGCTGCTTCCCGTTCGACGGAGGACTCATTCGGCAAGGCCGAAGCTGCCGCTTCGAATCCGTTTTGCATCCTTCGTTCCAACCAGTCGGTCGAAATAGGCTCGCACAGCCGGGCCGAAGCGATTGAACCGCACGCGATGAACGGCACAGAGAACGATAGCGGCAGCGCTAAAAATACGTTCCGCCTGCTCACTTGCCGCTTTCGTTTCCGCGGCCGAGCAAACACGAAATTTAATCTCGCGCCGATGAGTTCTCGCCAATGCCGCGGCGTGGACGCGAGCATTCAACTCCCGAATCGCCCGTTGCAGCTCGTCCACTGCCTCCACACCGAGCCCAGACGGTTCGCTTCCTAGACGCTCGCGTGCGTAATTGACGAAGAATCCCAACTCTCGGTGAGCACAGAATGCAATCGGCTGCTCCAAATCTCTGGAATAACCGCTCACCGTATTGGAACTAAATTTTCTCCATTCGACGGGATGTTCGTGAAAATACACGTTCCAGAAGGTGATCTCCAGAAATCGTCGTAGTTCGAACAAGACAACGTCTGGAAATGAAAAGAGCAGCAACACAGGCAGCTGTATAATGATCGAACGGCTCGCTTGGAGCGAAGGCCGCATCTTGTCGTCATCCAGGCCGTCCAAGATCGCATCCATTGCCGAACAAGAGCGATAGAGCTGTTTGAGGCGCCCATCGTGCTCCCATCGAGCCACGCTTCGTTTGTTTTCCAGGGCTGCCGTCGCGACCAAGTCAGCCAACGCCGCATTCTCCTGGCTGCTATGCGGCAGCGGAGTCATTATGCCTTTCTCTGGTTGATTACATTAATCCAACCTTCTGTCTCTGAAAACTTTTCGTTCTGCAATCGCTGGAGTACGTCGATGCGCGACTGCTCTGGCATTGCTTTCAGCAATCCCATGAACCGTGACAGCACGCGCGAATGGCTGTCCTTTGGATTCGCGCTCAGCTTCAACCCTAGTTGCTTGGCAAATGACAGAATAGCGTTCTTATCTCGGAGAAGTGGCGAGGCTAATAGTGGTTTACTGAATTCGCTCTCGCTAACGCGCCGCGGGTACTCTCGATCCATGTTTTTCGACGCTTTTTTTCTCCCGCCTGGACCGGCAGATTCCAGGGCCAACGCTTTAAGCGCCGCCGTAACGTGCGGCGAGATGTGCCCTTGGTTGCTCGCTTCCACCAAATCGTCATCGGTGGCGTAGCTCAATATGTGAAAAATATCCCGAAGGATTCTAAAGTTATGGTTTCGTTTCATTAGACAGAAGGAGTAAGAGTGCTGATCCGGGTCTGGAGTTCGTCGGCGATATCACGTGATGCATTCTTCACGTCATCGCGGGCATACGCAGTCGCGAAAATTGGAGTGCGATCATTGATCGATCGCGCAAAGGAAGTGGAATATTGTAGGGCGTTCGTGAACACGTAGTCGCCGCTCTTGGCGGCGGCGGCTTTGACCTCCGAAATGCACTGCCGCTCCACCGTTGAATTGTCCATCACCTGGGTAAAAACGATCCCCAGTTCTTTCACGTCATTTGGGTTGGTGCAGTTATCCCGAAACGTCTGGATCGTTTCGCGGAGGTTGTAATAGCCGAGAATTGAGAACCTATCTGGCCGCATCGGCGTGAGAACGAAATTTGAGGCATTAAGCGCCATAGTTGTCAGTACTGAATCTGTAGGCGCACAATCGATAAAGATGAAGTCGTAGTCTTTGCGAATCGGCTCCAGCAATTTAATCAGTCTCGAATCCATCTGCGATGGATTCTTGACGATGTATGCCAGCGTGAGTTCCGCTGGCAAAAGATCCAAACGAGCACCTGACGCCGGCTTATCGTACAAATTATAAATTACTTTTCGGACATCCTTCTTTTTCTTCTTCGAAGAAACTTGCAGGAGAGGCTGGTCTATAAGAAGGTCTGCTATTGTGCCGGCGCTTTTCCGATGGGCATCGAACGCTGTAAAGTGCATCACGTACTGCGTCGCATTGAACTGTGGGTCAAAATCAATCAGCAGGACCTTTTTCCCCGACCGGTGCGACATATGGTAAGCGAGGTTCACCGCGAGAGTCGTCTTGCCGACGCCTCCTTTCATATTAAGCAGTGATATTACGTGGGCGGACATTGCGATGGGTGGGTTTTGCGTGGATAGCATATGCTTGTCGAGTATCGGGCGCGGAGCAAGCCGGCAAAATGAAGGCTAGGCAACCGGGGTTTCTAAGAGTTAAATCCCAATCGATCTTGCAGCCGGTATTTAACTGCTAGAAACCTAACCCCATCGAGCGGCCTCGCCGGCTTTGCATTTTCGAATCTTGACGGCCTGACCTTTTCGGATCGCCTTTTGTCGTGCTCTCGCAGAACAGCGCGTAAGGCTGCGGCCCATCACCTGAGCGTTCCGCAGTTCCTCCTTGCGCATCAAAGGCGGCATTCGTCCTAAGGGGGGCCTGAAAACGAGTGGGCCCTGTTTTCTGATGTTTAACTTTCCCGAGATTGCCAATGTCCGAAAGCTGGGTTTGACCCCCTCCGGCTTGGCCCGCACATTCTGCTTCCTTGGCTGCATTCACTCCCATGACCCTCGTCAAATCCAAGCAGCGCGTCGCCGATCATGGGGAGGTCTTCACCCCCGCGTGGATGGTTGAGGCCATGCTTGACCTGGTGAAAGACGAGACCGAGCGCATTGATTCGCGCTTTTTGGAGCCAGCCTGTGGCAATGGCAACTTCCTCGTGAAGGTTCTCCGCCGCAAGCTCGCTGCCGTGGAACTCAAATACGGCCGGTCCGATTTCGAACGACGCCACTACGCGCTGCTCGCGCTGATGTGCATTTACGGCATCGAACTGTTACCGGACAACATTGCCGATTGCCGCGCCAACCTGCTCGTAATCTTCGCCGAGTATCTGAACCTCGCCCTGTCGGACGACCTGTATCGCGCCGCGTTATACGTGCTTTCGCAAAACCTCGTCCACGGCGACGCCCGGACGATGCTCGCCTGGGATGGTTCGCCGATAACTTTTGCGGAGTGGGCCTATCTTTGGAAAGGCCAGTTCCAACGACGCGACTTCAGCCTGAAAAGCCTCACCCAGTCGTCGGCTTTCAGCGCCGAGGGGTCGCTCTTCGCCCAACTCGCCAAGCACGAGATATTTACGCCCACCAAGTCCTACCCGCCCATGACCGTGAGTGAGTTGATCGCCTTTACGCAGGAGCCAGCCCTATGATTCCACAGGCCAGCTTCACGTTGCGCAGCCGCAACCCGGATGTTTTGACGTGCATCGCGAATCTCTCCAACGACGAGGTGTTCACCCCGCCAGAGTTTGCCAACCGGATGCTGGACACGCTGGCCGAAGCATGGGCCGCCAACCACGATGGTGCGAACATCTGGGCGGATAAGACAGTAAAGTTCCTCGACCCCTGCACCAAATCCGGCGTGTTCCTGCGCGAGATCACTAGCCGCCTGACCAAGGGACTGGAGCAGGAGATTCCCGATTTGGAGAAGCGCGTTGATCACATCCTGATGAAGCAGGTGTTCGGCATCGGCATCACGCAAATCACCAGCCTGCTGGCGCGGCGGAGCGTGTATTGCTCAAAGCACGCCACCGGCAAACACTCCATCGTCAAATCCTTCACCAGCGACGATGGCAACATCTGGTTCCAGCGCACGAAGCACAAATGGGCGGGTGACCGGTGCAAATTTTGCGGGGCCGCACGATCCGTTTTCGACCGGGCTAAAGACCTTGAAACCCACGCCTATGCTTTCATTCACACCGACAACATTAAAGCTCGGCTATCCGAGATATTTGGAGGCAACATGCAATTCGACGTAATCATTGGGAACCCGCCATATCAATTAAACGATGATGGCTTTGGAACGAGTGCAGCGCCCATCTACCACCACTTCGTAGAGCAAGCGAAAGCACTGGAGCCACGTTACCTTTCGCTGGTCATTCCAGCCCGTTGGTTCGCTGGTGGCAAGGGACTGGATGAATTCCGAGAGTCGATGCTCGCGGATAATCGCCTGCGTTCAATTGACGATTACCTCAGCGCGGCGGACGTCTTTCCAGGTGTAGGTCTCAAGGGAGGCGTTTGCTACTTCCTTTGGGACCGTAACAATCCCGGCTCCTGCCAAGTCACGACTCACTTCAAGGACTGGCCCGTCTCGACCGCAAGCCGACCACTTCTTGAAAACGGCGTTGACGTGTTCATCCGCTTCAATGAAGGCCTGTCGATCCTCAAGAAGGTCGTTGCTGTTGAGAGCGGAAAATCGGACTCGCTTTCGCTGCCTGAAAGTAAGCGGTTCGACCAAATGGTCAGTTCCAGAAAGCCGTTCGGGCTAGATACAATGTTCAAGGGTAAAGCAGCCAAAAGAGCAGGTGATGTCATGGTGTATCAGAACGGCGGCACGGGATACGTCGCCAGAAGCTCAATCTCGACTGGTAAACACTTCATCGATAAGTGGAAGATTTTCACGGGCCGGGCAGCTCCAGGCACCGGCAACAGAGACACGTATCCGCACAGGATCATCAGCACGCCTTTTGTAGGGGAGGCAGGCACCATCTCTTCGGAAACCTATCTTTGCATCGGCCCGTTCGACTCGAAGAGTCATGCTGAAAGCGCTTTGTCCTACCTATCCTGTCGGCTGACGCGCTTCTTGATTCTTTTGCATAAGCCATCCCAAGACACAACGCGCAAGGTTTACACATTCGTGCCGATTCAGAAGTGGACAAGGCAGTGGACAGACGAAGATCTCTACGCGAAATATGGAATCTCAAAAAGTGAGATTGCATTCATCGAGAAGGTTGTCCGCCCGATGGATCTCAGCGGGGATTCAGAAGATGAGTAAAACCATCGAAGAAATCCTTGCGCCCAAGCCGGAAGCCCGGCCGCGCATCTACGCCTATTCCATCGCGGACAGGGCGCACGCGGGCCTGCTCAAGGTCGGCCAGACCACGCGCGACGTGAAGCAGCGCGTCGCCGAGCAACTCAAGACCGCCAACATCAAGAATTACAAAATCGAGCTGGACGAAATAGCCGAGCGCGACGACGGCATGACGTTCACCGACCACGAGGTGCGCGCCGCCCTCGCCAAGAAGGGCTGCGAGAATACGGAATTGGAATGGATGCGCTGCACGCTTAAGGACGTGACGACTGTCCTGACCGAGCTGCGCACAGGGCATCGGTTCACTGGTACGCACTCCGAGACATTCGCCATGCGCGCCGAGCAACGCGCCGCCGTGGAAAAGACCCACGCCTACTTCCATTCCATCTGGAAGGAGGATATGCACGCCGTCCCGCGCTTCCTGTGGAACGCGAAAATGCGCTTCGGCAAGACTTTCACCAGTTATCAGCTCGCCCGAAAACTCGGGGCCAAGCGCGTGCTCGTGGTCACTTTCAAACCCGCAGTAGAGGATGCGTGGCAGACGGATATCGAATCCCACGCAGATTTCGACGGCTGGCAATACCTCTCCCGCAATTCCGACAGCGATCCAACGAAAGTCTCCGCCAAGAAGCCGCTCGTCTATTTCGGCTCATTCCAGGACTTGCTGGGGCGTGACGACGTGGGGAACATCAAGCCGAATAACACGTGGCTCCACAAGGTGAAGTGGGACTTGGTCGTCTTCGACGAATACCACTTCGGTGCGTGGCGCGACACGGCCAAGGAATTGTTTGAAGGTGAGGAAGAGACGATCGCCAAGAAGGAGGCCAAGCTCGAATATGCCGCCAGCTTGGAACATGTGAACGAGGACCTCAGCGAACTTTCAGAGAAGGAGACCGAGTTCCTGCCCATCACCACCAAAGCCTACCTCTACCTTTCCGGCACGCCATTCAAGGCGTTGGCCACGGGCGAGTTCATCGAGGAGCAGATTTTCAACTGGACCTACACCGACGAGCAGCGCGCCAAGGAAGAGTTCGCGCTGAAGAACCCCGGCAAGTGGAACCCGTATGGCGCGTTGCCGCAGATGCGGCTGCTCACCTATCAGATGCCAGAAGAGCTGGTGGTCATCGCAAGCGCCGGGGAGTTCGACGAGTTCGACCTTAACGCATTTTTCGAGGCCTCGGGCACGGACGTGTTGGCCCAGTTCAAGCACAAGAGCGATGTGCAAAAGTGGCTGGACATCATCCGCGGCGGGTATGCGCCGAGGGCGGTGGAGCAGCTCAAGACCGGCACCCGGCCGCCGTTTCCGTATTCGGACGTGCGCTTGCTGCCGTATCTCCAGCACTCGTTCTGGTTCCTGCCCAACGTCGCGGCCTGTCACGCCATGGCAAATCTGCTGGCCGAAAAACAAAACGTTTTCTGGCACGACTACGATGCGGTCGTCGCCGCCGGCTCTTCGGCAGGAATCGGGTTGGATGCGCTTCCGCCCGTCCGCAAGGCCATCGGTAGCGGCTTCGACACCAAGACCATCACGCTCTCCTGCGGCAAGCTCACCACCGGCATCACGGTGCCGCAGTGGTCATCCATCCTGATGCTGCGCAATCTCAAGTCGCCGGAGACCTATTTTCAGGCAGCGTTCCGCGTGCAATCGCCGTGGTCTATCAAGAACCCCAACGGTGACGACCCGAACGCGGAGGAAATTCTCAAGCCGGTGTGCTTCGTGTTCGACTTTGCGCCCACGCGCGCGTTGCGGCAGCTTTCCGAATACGGGATCGGTCTTTCGCCCGGCGAGTCGAATCCCGAGATCGCGGTCAAGGACCTCGTATCGTTCCTGCCGGTGCTGGCCTATGACGGCGCGAACATGACACAGATCGATGCGGGCGGCATCCTTGACATGGCGATGGCCGGCACTTCGGCCACGCTGCTCGCCCGCAAGTGGGAATCGGCCATGCTGGTTAACGTGGATAACGACACCCTGCGCCGTGTCCTCGACAACCCCGAGGCGATGGCTGCCGTGGAGCGCATCGAAGGCTGGCGCTCGCTCGGCGATAACATCATCGAAACCATCATCAACAAGAGCGAGCAGGTCAAAGACCTCAAAAACAAGGCGAAGGAGAAGGATTTGTCGGCAAAAGAGAAAAAGCAACTCACCGACGAGGAGAGGGAATACAAGTCCAAGCGGAAGATGGTGCAGGAGAAGCTCATCAAGTTCGCCACGCGCATTCCGGCATTCATGTATCTGACCGACTTCCGAGAGAACACGCTCCAGGACGTCATTACCAAGATTGAAACCGACTTGTTTCTCACCGTGACCGGTCTGACGGTAAAGGATTTCGCCCTTCTGGTGCAGCTCAGGGTGTTCAACACCGTGAAGATGAATCAGGCCGTATTCGCCTTCCGCCGTTATGAGGATGCCTCGCTGGCCTACACGGGCATCGAGAGCCACGAGGGGCTCACACACTACGGGTTATACGACACGGTGGTGGCAAGGGAGTGACTTGCTGCCGCATTGGTCCGGACTAAGCGGCGCGGAATTCCGCTGTTTCCCCGTCAGGAAAAGAAAAGAGGGGCATTGGCTGAAACTTCATTCCGCGGCTTTGCTCAACCTGAACCAAGCTGAGCTTCAACTGCCAGAGTTGAAACTTTTCCACGAGATCACCGAGACGGTGCTCAATCTTTGGGGCTCGCCCCGTGGCTGCGATCGATTTGCGCGCCATACAGTCAGTGTATCCAAATACGAAAACTGGCAGGACTGCTCCCACCGGGCTAAAGTCTTCCCCCGAATCAAACAGCCAAAGCTTCACGAGTTCCTGAGGGACATCGTGGGTCGTTGCATCAGGGTGACTGCGAATCCAATCTATGCTTTTGGCGAGGATGTTTTCTTTCGTCATTTTCCGTAGGAGGTGTCAAACTAACACCCACGCGGTAACCATTTCCGATATGTGTATGGGTGTCAAATCGACACCACTTGAAACGTTCGAGCCATAAAAGAGGATTCAATGCCATCGGGAAGCGCATTCGACAGGCCCGATTGGCTATCAAGCCAGGGGTAAGTCAGTCGGATCTTGCGGCGCGTCTTTCGGTGCTGGGCCTGGATTTCGACCGGCCCACTATTACTCGAATCGAGAATGGCGAGCGATACCTGCGAGATTATGAAGTCATCGTCCTTTCGAAGGTGCTGAAGGTTTCCGTCCAATGGCTGTTTGACGGGGTATCAGCGCAGTCGTCTCTTCAGCTGCGCAAAGAAAAGACTAAAGATTAATCAGGGTTTACGCTCTTTCTCTTAACGGTCACTTCTTCGCGTATTTGGCGAAGGAACCCGGCTTGGCTCCGGCCTGTGTAAGCTCGGCTATTTCTTCGTCGGAAAAAACGTCTTTGGGATACACCGCCGGTTTCACCGGCCAGGGCATCATGCCCGCCACGGTCGCCAGCACGGCAAAGACGTGGGCATGGATGCCGGGCTGGGCGGATTCGCGCGAACCGGCGACATTGAGGATGCGCGGGCCGTGTTTTTCAAAAAATGCCCGCAGCTCGGCGGCGTCCGCCGCCACGTCGGGAAAGTGGCTGAGCACAAGGAACGCCCGGCCCGTGCGCTCGGCCTCCCGAGCGGTGAGGCCCGAGCCGCTGCGCCGCTGCCGCATTAGCTCCTGGGCTGGCACTCGCGCAAAGATCACCGTCGCGTCGCCCAACGCAACATTGCGGCGGGTGCGCACCGCATACTCTGCGCTCGTGGTCTCGGTCAGGTTGTAGCGCAGAGGGATTGCGCCGTCTTCGGCCAAGCGGCCTCGCGGGCAGTAGCCAGCGTGCGTCAGGCTGTTCGCAATGGCGAAGTCCAGCCCGGCGCGGTCTGCGCCGGTCTGGCCCCCGGAAACAATGCAGGCGGGAAACGGTGTCATGGCGCAGGAGGATACACGCCCCGTCAAGGGCCACTTCAAGTGCAAAGCCGCCTCAGACTATGTCGAGCGCCGTTACGTAGTTTAACGTTATGGCCGGTCTGAACCGACTTAAGGCCTAATGCCTCTGGAAGCCCGAATTCCCTGATTCTCTTGCGCCGGCATGGCTCGGGCGATGAGTTCGCGCTCGCGGGGGTTGGCGGCCGTAACTTTGACCCGCTCCTCAACTTTTGCGATGATATCCGGGTTTTCCATCACCCACTGCTCCAGCACTTCATTGCTGCGGGCTATGGCCTGGGCACGCTCGATCTTGATTTCCGAAAGTATTATGTCCCGTATAAGTTCCTCTTTGGTCATCGCCTTAACCTCGAATTCAGTCCGGCGCACGGTCTCATCGCGCTCTTGCTTTTCCTTCTTGGCGTTATCATCAGCGGGTGGCATTGGGATTTCCTTTCCTTTGGGAACAACGATCAAAACTCAAAACTGTCTTCATCAAATTGTCCCTCCTTATTCGGCTGGGCCATGCTGGACTTGAGCCTAAGTATGGCGTGCTCAAATTCCGCCTGGATTTCCCAGGACGTGGCTTTCGCGATCCAGAGGCGCAACAATTCCGGAGCCGCCGGGCTTCTGCCATAGATGTCGCGAAGGTTGCGCTCTGCCTTCTCAAAATTCTCGATCAAAAGCGCCGGCAACGGCATGCCGTCGATCTCGATGGAGTTTTCGGTGTCCATGCTCATCTCAGCGAAATCTACCACAAACGGGCGGTCATGTCTTGGATTATTTAGCCATTTTTCAGGACGATCCCGGCATGGTATTGACGCCGGTTTGGGTTAACTCAGCAGGGCGCACCGATCTCAGTGGTTACTCGCGCTTCAGACTACCGGCTAGCGGCTTTGGATGTATCGTTGCCGCACGCTCGGTGCGACTGCGGGTGCGGGTTGCATCCGCAAATTGGCTTTTTTAATGAACTGATGCCGCTGAAAACTTTGGATTGTCTCCCAAGCGCGGTTTTTCCGGGCGGACCCTCGCCGCACCTGCTGGCGCGTGGGTTCTGCTGGCACGCTGGCGGTAGGTTTCAAATCCAGCGCAAGTTTGCGGTCGCCGGTGCGCTGCACGCTGGCGCGCAATTCTTCCTTGTCCGACGTGAATACGACTACGTTTTTCCGCCCGCGCGAAATCGCCACATACCATTGGTTATGGTTGGTCGTAGCCCGGTTCGCCGCATCGGCAATCAACACCGTGTCCACGGTCTTGCCCTGCGATGCGTAGGACGTGACCGCGTAGCCCCGGTTGAACAGCCGTTGCGACGGCGCGAGAGTCTTGCGCGTTCCGGCTTCGTCCTCGACAACCAACAAGCCATTCTTTCGCACGCCATGCACGGTGACGAGTTCGCCGTTGTTGAGCGGCGCACCTTCCGTGGATTTGCCATTAAACTTGAGTTGGAGGCGGTCGCCGGGAGCGATTTCAACCTTCGATGAAGCCGCCACGGCGATCCGATCCGTGTAGCGATAGCTCAACGTGGAACAGCGGCCATTTTTGACCAGCACTACGCCGCGCTCGGTTGCACCCCTGATTTCGCAAAGATCGCCTTTTGCAAAGCGCCCATAGCGTTGCAGAAAATAGGCGCTCTGGCCGGCCTCGTAAAACCGAGCCTCGCGCTTCTGCGCCTCGGTTCCGTCAACGGTCTGGTAGGCAGTCAATACTTTGCCGGGGCCGAGTTTTCCCGCCGTCTTCAATTGTTCACGGATGGCCTCGTTTACGGCCCGCACTTCGTTCCACGTCTGCGCGACGACCAGCGGCTTCTCCTTTCGAGCGACGGCCTCGACGTATTCCTTGGCGAGCACGTCACGACGATCGTGCTCGTTCAGTTCGCGGACGCAGCCCATGCGGTCAAGCCGGTCGAAAGATTCCACCACGTTGCCGGCCGCGGCTGCTTTAACGGCGGCACGGTATTCGTGAATGGCAGAGCGCTCCGCGTTCGATTTTCCAAGCGCAGGATTTTGCCGGCGAATTTCCTGAATCTCTGCCGCCTTCAAATAGCCATATCGTTCGATGGCCCGCAAAGCGTCCGATGCCGCTACCGCGCCATGTTGGCGCGTATCGCCCGAAAGGATCAGCTGCCCGTGCTGGGCTTTCACCAGCCGGATCAATTCGTGCAGTTGCCGCCCGCCAATTTGGCCCGCTTCGTCCACGATCACGACCGTGTTCGTAGGAAGCTGCTTTGTTGTAAGGATTTGCGCCACGGTTTGTGCGGGCAGACCGTCTCTTGTCAGGTCGCTGACTTGCTGGCGCTGGGGGGCCAGGACGACGACCGGACGGCCCGCCGCAGACAGCCCGCGCTCGACTTCCTTAAGGGCGAAACTTTTTCCCGTGCCCGCGCCGCCGCGAAATAGGGTGATGAAATCCTCGCTCCCAAGGATCTGCTTCACCGCCGCTCCTTGCTCTGCTGACAGGGCGGATGATTCCGCGTAATCCGGGTTGAACGGAGCGTAAAGACCGCGACCGTCGCGGGCGGCCATCACAATGCCCAATTCGCAGCGCAGCGTCTCACGCGAGGTCAATTGGCGCGTGTCGGCATCCCGGACATAGTCGCGTGCCTCAATGGCCTGTTTGAGTGCCGACAGATCGAAAGTTTGCCCACGGCCGTGCGCCAGGGCAGCGGACAGCAGTTCGTGCTCTTGAACGACCGAGCGGCGCTCAAACAGGTGTTGGTCCGCCCATGCCATGATGGCCGCGATATCCGCCTGCTTTGGGCATTGCGGCTTGAGTCCGCATAATCCGATCAGCGCCGACCGCTCATCCGCCGTCATCTGCTTGGCCCAGGACGGCCGCAACCGGTCGGCAGTCGAGTCCTTAATCTTCCGCTTGCGCTCATCATGCGCCACCTGCTTGCGCAGTTCCTTGACGTTGCCGCGCAGACCCTCCTTTTCGACCCGCTTTTGCGTTTCTTCATCAATTTGTTGGTGCCGCTTGGAAAAGAGCTTAATCAGGCTCGCGGGCACGCCTTTGATTTCAAAATCCCGCTTGTTGCTTTCGAGTTCGTAACCGAGCAGGGGCAAGCCCTGAGCGAGTACGTGATAGTAGGCGTTTTCGGCGAATTTCTGCGCCCGATACATGCCCGCCGCTTGCAGCGCCTTCCAACGATTCTCAGCCGGATCAAACGTCGCGTTCATCATCACGCAATGCGTGTGGAGCTGTGGGTCGAGTTCCCGGCTGGTGTCGTGCTGGAACATGGCCCCGACCAGATTTCCCGTCACCCGGTCGCTGTCTTGTCCCGCATTCCGTACCCGCGTTTCCGCGAACTTTTCGAGTGCAAGCATGGCCGCCCGCACCGCGCGGTCGTGCAGCTCAATAATGCGGACATCCTGAAACAGAGCGACGATCGAAACGCTTTTCGGCGGACTGAACGTAAAGTCATAAAAAACCCGCCGATTCGGCGCGACCTTGCCATCCTCCACCCGCGTTGAATTCTTCCGCATCGTCAGCCATTCACCCGTCGTCGGGTTCAATCCCTCGCACAACGCCAGAAACTCCTTTTCACCGACTCTGCCTTTAAGTCCCAGTTTCTCGGCAGCCTCACCGAACCATTCACCTGAAATCTTCTGACCTTCCGCGTAATAATCACCCACGCAAAGATGCTCGCGAAAGTATTCCTTCGCACTATTCAAACTCAATTGTGTCTTAGGGCTTAGCATAAAAAATCTCCGACTTCGCGGAAGCACTTATGAAAATGCAGTCGCATTTTCTATCCGGGGGACGCAGTTCCCCTTAACGCTTTCGCGTAAGGTTTGAATCGCGCAAGTAACGCGCCTGGGCACCGACATAAACCCGTCAACCGGGCCGCAATTTGCTCCACCGCCCAAATAAGGACGGCGGCCACTGCGCCCATGACCGAATGACCCGAAGGCGGGTCGCGCTGCGCTGCACCGGCCCACCCTCGCGGAGTGGCGGGACGATATGGCACGGGTGCAGAGCCCCGGACGCGCTCTTTCGCTTCGCCCGCTGTCCGCCTGCGCTGGCCGCCAGAGGGTGGTCGCGCACCGGCTCCCGGCCCGGCTGTAATCGTTCGCGGGCCGGGACTCTGCGCACGCCGGAACGAATCGCACTGGCGAGGCTGCGGACGCAGCCGCCGAAATGCGGACACTTGCGGAATCAGTGCGCAATTGCCGCGCCATTTTTTCGGCTAAGAAATCGCCGCCAACGGCAATAATCGCTTGCCGTAATACAGGCAGGATCAGCGCGCCCGGCCCCGAGATTGTGTTGGCTTCGCGCAAGGTCTTGCTCGTTCCTGCGCTCCACCTTGCGCTTCGCCTTTGGGTCACGGTTATGGGGCGCGTTGAGAACTGACGGTTGATGGAAATAGGCCGCATGGTTTTGGGCAGACGTAGGTTTCCTGATGCGCAACCGCGTTGCTCGCCTGTCCGGCGTTCGCGGTCTCGGGATGGGCAGAAACGGGCGGCCTTAGGCGCGCCCGCGTGGCCGGCCGGGGCGGGTATCGCGGACGATGCCGTGACTGACACAAAACCGCCGGATGAGCTTGCCCGAGACTTGGATTTTTTTGGTCGCGAGATGCGCAGTGAGTTCGCTTGTGCGGTAGCTCGGTTTCGGATGATTCAGCACATAAAGCAGCGTCTGGACTTTCCAGCGGTGCAGGTGTCCGTAGGCCGCCCGGCCCAACTTTTCGCGGGCGCTAAAGAATCGTTCGATGCGGACGAGCTGGCGCAGTAGGCCACGATTGTTCCGGCCCAAGGCTTCCGCCAAAAACGCCGCACTGGCACGCACCAAGGCCGCGTCCGCCGGTTCCGTCCCGCGCGTGCGTCGCCATGCAAGCACGAGCTGGAACGTGGCCGGATGGAGCGAGCCGGATTGGTAACGCTGAATCCAGTCTTCCACTTGCGGGCGGCTGAGTCCGCCATAAGGCTGGAGCGTGGACGCCGTGAGCCAGTCGCCGCGCAGCCGAGCGCTTTCCAAGTCACGCGCCTGGTCTTCGCCCGCCGCGTGCGCGAGTGTGAGATTGTCGGCCTTCACGCCCTTTTGCCCAAGGATGCGGGCAAACTCCTCGCGGGTCTTCGGCGAGCGGGCAAATTCATCCCACAACCACGCCCGCAGTTTGGGCGATTGGCGGCACAGCCGGGTGAACAACGCGACAGCCGCGTCGTCGGGGTTTTCGGCCAGCAATTCAAGGACGAGGCGATTGATGCGGTCTTTGTTGGCGGCGCTCATGGGCGGTGATGGATTGTGACGGTCGATAATTGTTCGCCCATGGGATCACGCCGACAGCAGTTGTCCGCTGTTGATGTAGGCATGAACCTGCCGTTTCGCCAGCCGTTTGTGCCGGAGGCCTGGCAGCGGCTTGAGCAGCCGCCGTGCGATCAATCGGTAAACGGTCGGCAGGGAGACACCGAGCACAAGGGCTGTTTCGGTGACGGAATAAGTGAGGGATTCAAGCGGCGGCAGTGTCGGCTGGGCGACTTCGGCTCCGCTGGGAGCAGTCAATGTGGTTTCTGAGTTCATGAGCCCACTTTGACACGGATGCGCAAAAGTGAATATGCCCTAACCGTGGAGCCTGATTTGTCCGCATTTTGCGCGGGTAATGTTTCTGGGGCTATAACGGCAAGGGCCGCTTCAGTCGTCACTCCAAGCCGTAGGCGAAGATTGGATTCCTGCTCCAGCTCGGATCAGTTCGCTCCGCGTAAGGGTGCACAACGATGTGACGTCAGCGCACAAATTTTCGCCGCAGAGAATCGGGAGTCCGATTCTTTTCGCCTTATTTTCGCTGGACTCATGAGCGGGGTGCGTTGTCGACTTAGTGAAGCCGGGGCTTCTCGCCCGTTTTTTCGGAGTTTCTCCGGCTGTCCAGCGAACAACAGAACTCCCCGGCAACCTCGTGTCAGAAACTGAAAAGCATGGCGTGGCTCTTGACCGTAGTAATCTCTGGTTTCTTCAGAGATTTCGACGACATGAAAAGCCGGCGCGGAAGTCGCGCGGCGATAAAATATTTTTCAAACGTGGTTTTCCCCTTACCCGGATCGCATCGCATGATGATTTCTCCGAACTTGCGTCGACTCGCTTGAAACAGCTCTAGCGTGCTCACTTCGGAGACCCACACCCAATCCGGCAACGCCGAGTTCAGGAGCGTGAGATGCTCAGTGCTGAGCTTTTCGTTCCACGCATCGATTGCGATCAGGTGATCAATATACTCTTGGCGCTTCAACATCAACGTGCGGATCACGATTCCGTTAAATCGCGCAAAAATTTTAAAGCGATGGTACCAGTAATCATCCTGCGAGGAAACGGAGTCGCTTTGATCGGTTTCCCGGATGCGGGTAATCGCCAAGAACGCCACAGCTTCCGCTTCAATGTAGTAAAGCGAAGCGGCTTGCCGCTGCAGCCCGATTAACAGGCGGAAGTGTTTGTTGGTGATGTAGTGTCGCGGGACACATTGATACGGTCCGACGTTGTCATCGTGAATGACGAACGTGCTGAGCCAGTTTTCACTCGGAAAATAACCGTCGCTCTCTGAAAAATACATGGGATGCGCCGCCGGCACCCACGCATCTTCGTTAAACGTGTGGCCGAACGCACAAATCATGTGGCGGTCCGCCGGTTTGCCTTTTTTTTCCGCCCGCGTCTCGAAGCCGAGCAGCGCGGGCATCCCGCACTCGATCGACCCATAGAGGTACCGTTGGTAGTCCTGCTTCAGGTTAACGCGTGCTTTAGGTTCGTGGATGTACGTACGCCAGACGATCCCGTGGGATCGCAGCACGGCCTCGATATCGTCCGGACCAAGACCGATGCCTCCGCCCACCCGACGCGTGGTATGGTCGATGCCTAGGGTTTTGTTCATCTCCTGGTAGGTCACATCACCGGCGGGCAACACGGTCGAGAGCGCCGTGCGCAACGAGACATGCGCGCAGACGAAAGTGATGTCGTTCTGTTGCGCGTATAGGACCCCCTCAGTTGTGAAGTCGCCGACCGAGGTCCGCACTGCGTATTTGCGGCAGCAGTGCACGAAATTGTTCTCGGCCTTCTGGCGGAACGGTTTCATCACTGCCTCGAACACGTGCGCCGCCTTCGGTCGGTTTGGCTGGCTCGTGACGAAATCCTCTTTGAACACGGCATAACCGAGAAACGCACTGGTGGGCACCGGGCTGATTGCCTTGGGCGTGGCGAAAAACGAAATCTTCCGCACGCGCGAATGCGAGTATTCGGGAAGCCGTTTCCGCAATGCGACATTCTCTTCCACCAATAGCGGACAATCTGCCTCGCCAATTTCGTCCACAACAAACGAGCCGTACCCGGCCTTTCGTGCGAGCGAGAAGATCCGGCGCATCACCATGCTCGAGCGAAACTCCGTATCGACGAGGTAGAAGAAGGAGTACGCCGGGCCAGTGTCCACGTGAAGCACTTGATGCCCAACCGCGGTACGAAAACTCATGCCCTTAGCCTAGAAGAGATCAATAACTGCCGACAATCACCTTTCGTGCCTTTTTCTCATAGGCGCGGTGCTCATTGATGAACCGTTCAACTGCTTTCTCAACGGGACGCGAGTGATTGGCGGGCGCTGGCTTGGGTTTCGCAGGGCCGGCGGCCCCGAATTCACCGCGCTCCGACCTAGTCGCCTCTTGCAAGGCGTTGGTCAGCGCTTGAATGGCTGGGATGTTGTAGGACGGCATGGCAGACTGCGTTCGACGCAATAAAAAATAGACACAAGGAACAGATTAAGGTCTCGGAGCATGTCCACAATAATCGGCCGGGGCAATCAGGTCTTAACCCTAGTTATTGTCGGTAGAACACACGAAAATGGGATAGCAGGAACCGCGCCGATCGATTGAGGAGGGAGCGCGCCAACTCAAAACACCAGTCGGTAGAGGATGCACGACGGGGGGAACCTTGAAATAACGTCACAACCATCGGCGAAAGACAAGCGTCATCTTCGCCCGCAACCTCGATTGCACAACGGAATCAGGTTATTGCAATCGCGCCGTTAACTGCGTGCCGCTGCGCATAGACCTCTTCGCGCTCCAGCACGCGCGGCTCCAAATTTGAACGTAAATGCAGGTTGAGCAATTCTAACCGCTCGCCGGCGTGCAAGCCACGGAGTAATTCCCCTATCACCAGCCCGCTCGCAGTCACCCCGACAAAGGAGGCGGAGATCGGCTTTCGCACGAGATCGTCCAGGAGAATGCCGCACTCGCCAAGTTGTTCGTCTTGGGCGAAAAGGCCGCGATCGAAGTCGGTCGCGTCCGGCACCACAGCGTCGGACCAGATTTCCTCCGGACGTTTCGTGGCGTCCGGAAACGTGTGAAGGATGATCCGGTCAAAGTGATCGAGAGACGACCCCAGCCCGCTTTCCACAATCAGGTTGAAACGCGCTTTCTCAAGCGCCCGCCGACCCGCCACCGAATCAAACCCGCAAAGCGCAACTTTGGGTTCCCCCGGATTCACCTGCGTATTGGCATCGAACGGACGCTCAATCAACGCGGTTTTGAACCCACGCGCTTCCGCCCACGCGGCACACACCCGCGTCTTGTACCGCCCGACGGTTCCCGGTTCGCAAAGCAAACCCGCGCACCAATTCCCCGTGGTGATGCGATCAAAGTCGTGAAGGAAAACGAGCGGTTTTGCTTCCTGCGGATATGGCAGGAATCCGAGCGTCCACAAGTAAGCCTGACCCAAATGCCCCAACCCGAGCAGCCAGAGCTTCTCAGGCAGGCGCTTCACCATGGGCCCCACGGCCATGGCCTCCAGCCAGTTCACGCCCGGACGCCAGAGCGACAATCCGAAGGCTTCATCCAACGCTCCGGCTCGAATACCAGTGACGTCGAGAAAGGCGCGGCCGACCCCGAGTCCCGCTGCAAAGACCAAGCCGAGCGGAATGGCGTCATCGTCCGCGAATGGGTTTTCGCTGCCCGGTGGTAAGATCCCGCCGCGCCACGAGTCCCCAACTAGCATGGCGTCGGCATGGTAGCCGGCGCTCAGGCCGCCGATGGCGATCGTCCGGTCGGCGCGGTCCTCGGTGCTCGCGAGCTGGCCGCCAAGCGTTGCGACAATCTTCGACAGCTTGTCGCCGTTCCAACCGGGAAGCGAGCAAACGGCATCATCCTCCAGGCGAACCGACACCCCGCCCAGAAAAGCCCGCTTTCCGCAGTTAATCGCGGTGAGCAGCGCTGCTTGATATTGCGGCCGGCGCGCGAACCGCGCGGGCACTATCAGGCGCAGCCGAAGGCCGTTCAGCAACGCGATGGCCTCTGGATACCCCAAGCGGTGCCGTTGCATGATGGCTTTCGCCAATCGGTTCAGTTCGTCAACGGACGGAAGCAACGGATTCATTGTGAAATTCTATCAAAGGTTTTTTAGTGCGATCCTTCCACCGGTGATTCCCCCGATATTTGTACATGCCAACGCCATTGAACGATTCCTCATTGAACCGCGCGTAATGAGGTACGATGAGCGCGACATGCCCCGGGATGCTAATCATGGGGTGAGTCCGATCCGAGTGGCTCTGCCCGATCCAGTCGTCCGGATGCGTATGGACGTCAGCGACGACGCGCAGCTGACGTTTGAGGCACAAATCCCAAAGGGAAACGTAACCAGCGCCGTGAAAGACAATGATCCCCTCGTCCAAAACGGAAGGATCGAGATCATCGTAGCAAACATGCGCTGTGATCTCGCGGTGGCCGGGCAGGGCGAGCAGAAAGGCACCACTCTCGCGGTATGCACCGCCGCGCCGCCGCAGATCAAGGATGAGAGAGAGCCACAGTGCCCTCGAGATGTTCAATCGGTCATTCATGGCGCGTCGGATTGAGGACCCGGTAGATAAAGGTTAGGTACTGCACGATCGTATACTCTGGCGTCCACCACCACTGTGGGAAGACCTGTTTCCAGGCGTCATGGCCGACCATTGCGAGCCGATCGCACGGCGCGTAGAGCGCGGAAGCATTCCACCCGGGGTTGAACACTTTGCTTACGTTGCCAGCCCCTTTCGGCCACTCGCCCGCCCCGAGCGGCGCGTTCGTCAGCGGTTGCCATGGCTGAGCCGTTGGCGCACTCGCAGGATAATTATCCAGGTGAAAGCGCAGCACCAACATGCCCGATGGATAGAAGGCGGGATCACATTTGATCCACAGTTTGCAATACGGCCAGTCATTCAGTTCTTCCCCGTCCAGCAGGCCCCAGCGGCCTTCGTCCGCGCCGGCAAGAAAAGGAGCTTCTCCAAGGTGCTTGTTGAAGAGGCTGAGATCGGGAGCGTCGGTGTTCATCCTTGGACCTGAACGGCGTCGACGAGATACACGAGCAAGTCGCAGTGCGGGTGCCGGATATAGCTGCCAATGGGCGCGTCGTCCAGGAGCACCTGACCGTTTTGGCCGCCCAGACGCAGCTCCTTGTTCTGCGCGTCTGCGCCCTTGAGCTTGAACTCTTGCAGCGCCCACTTGAGGACTTTCGACACCAGCGTGCTGGGCGCGAAGCCGTGCGACTTCGTATCGAGGTTGAACGTCACCGACACCTGCACCTTCCGGCAGCGATGGCAGTGGAACTTCTGGCGTTTGTCACTCCGGACGACCGGTTTGTCGTGACCGAGCGGCTCCTCTTCGTCGAGGACGAATACCAGCACTTCCTTGAGGGATACGTCCCCCGCAAGCACTCCAGCGCATTGTGCGGCGCTGAGGAGTTCGGCGAGCGTCGCTTGCTCGCTGACCTCGATAATAACAGGAGAAGGCTGCCCCTCTCCGTAGAGATGAATCTGATTTTTTTGGTTCATTTTGAATTTGATTGAGCGCCGTTTCCGGTATCGCACCCACACTGTTTCAAGCTATGCTTGATTTGTCAAGCATACATCAAGCAGTGATTGATTTTTGCCTTTTTTATCAAGCAGCGCTTGAATTCGCCTGGCATTTCAGATAGCTTCGTGTTTCTCAAATCTCTTTAGCCATGCCCACCAAAACACTCGGACAAGGACTCAGAACCGCTCGGGAGGTGAAAAAACTCTCCCAACGTCAAGTCGAGGAAGCGACCGGGATCTCCAACGCTTACCTGAGCCAGTTGGAGAACGATCAGGTCAAAAAACCTTCACCGCATTTTCTCCAGAAACTGGCCGCCCTGTATGACGTGGCCTACGAGGTTTTGATGGAGAATGCCGGCTATCTCAAACAGCCGGAGAAAGCGACCGGCCCGCGCAGTCTGGCTGGCGCCGCGCTCTACAGCCAAAAAAATCTCACAGACGAAGAAGCCGACGCCCTCGGCGAGTATCTCGCCTTTCTCCGTTCGCGAAAAAAATGAGAGCGCCCGTTTTTGATTCCGCCGCCGAGGTTTAACACATCATCGGCAATCTTTTGCGCGAAACGATTCGTTCGCGCATCACTATCGTCAATCGCAACGCCTGAGGGAACGGCGACTTTTGCCCGGCGTTGTTCCTTCTCGTCGACTTTTCTGTCAGGCCAGGGAAAGGTCTTTCCCCGCGCGCGAGCCTGCGTCTCGCACTAGCCCATAGTCTGAAGCTCGAATTACCACTCGCGCCGCTGTGTCAGCCGGCCACTGTCTATTTGGCGGGCGGTGCGAAGCTGACCTTCTTCGCTGCCTCGGCGCTGTGCTCGGGCCGGATATGGCCGTAGGTCTGCATGGCCAGAGCGCCGCCGTCAGCATGTCCAAGCCAGAGGGATACAGTGGGAATGTCCACGCCGGCTTCGATGCACGTCGTGGCGAAGAGATGTCGCAAATCATGGTGCGTCATGTGGGAAACGCCGACGACCTGGCACGCGGTCGCCAGTGAGCCGAGTGCGGTTTGCATACGGAACACCGGCGCATCATTCGCGGGCGCTGCCGTGCCGCGCATTTTCTCAACCAGCGTCCGGAACGCCGGCGTCATCGGCACGATGCGCGGCGCGCTTTCAGTTTTCTCGCCGGGAATCGTCAGCAGGCCTTTTTCAAAATCGATATGTTCCCAGCAAACTTTGCGGGCCTCGCCTATCCGCATCCCCGAATAGGCCAGCCCTTCCACCAAGTTAGACGCCGCCGGACCCCAGCCGGCCTGCACCCGGATGTGCGCCACAACCTTCGCGAATTGCGTCCGATTCGGCAGACGAAGCAGCTTTTTCGTCGGCGACTTCCGCATCAGCGCCTTGCCGGGATTGCGGTAAATCAGACCCGCTTTCACGCCCACATCGAAAACATGACGCAGGAAGGCGATGACAGCGTTGACCGTCGTTGGACTGTTGCCTCGACGGGCTTTCACCGCACGGGGCGGGACAAACTTCGACCCGCCGTTTTCGAAACGCGCGAGCCAGACCTTGCACGCCTCCGGCGTGATCCGCCGCAGTTCCATGTCGAAAATCGAGGGCCAGGTACGTCGCAGCGTCAGTTCCGACCGCAACCGGAATTCCTTCGCGCGCGGCTTGAGCCGTGGATGCGCCTTGATCTCAGCTTTGTAGAGTTCCATCGCCTCGCTGAACGTGGTCTTGGGCGAGACATCGCTTTCAGCGTGTGCAGCACCGACGGCGCTGCGCAATTCCGCCACTTTATCCGCAAGCCGCAGCTTCGCGACCGAGAAGGTCGTTGTTTCCAGCGACCGCCAGATAAGCTTTCCGCTCACACGCACACGCAGGTAATACGTGCCGTTTTCGCCCTTCAGGAGGTTCGTCACCGTTGTCTTGGTGAATTTCATGCCTCAGTATAGAAGAGCAGTATAGAAAAGTCAAAATTTGATTTTTCTAACTTCTGTAAGTTGTTGTTGGTGCCCAGGACAGGACTCGAACCTGCATGCCTTTCGGCAACGGCTTCTAAGACCGTCGTGTCTGCCAATTCCACCACCCGGGCGGGGACGAATTTCCAATCCAAGATTGCCGATTTCGACGGGGTGGACGCAAGCGGAGAGTGCGAAAGGCTGAAGGACTGAAAAACTGAAGGGCTGAAGAAAACCAGCAAACGAGGTAAGAAGATCTTTCAGGTTTTCAGCCCTTCAGCTTTTCAGTCCTTCTCCCAATCGGTCGCCCATGTGTGCATAGGTCTCGACCTGTTGCGCACTCTGTTCGACAAGGTCGCCATCGAAGGCAATGCGCCCGGCTTGAAACAGCGTGATGACACATGAGCCACCGAATTTGAACAATCCCTTCTCCTCGCCTTTCGCCACAGCGCGCCCCGGGACGTGGGTCTGCGTGACGCTGCCCACGGCCGTTGCGCCAACTTCGATCATCGCCACCGGGCCGAAACCCGGTGATTCAAGCAGCGTGACATAGCGCTTGTTTTGCACAAGGTAGCGCACGTTGCGCCGCAGCGCGACGGGGTTGACCGAGTAAAGACAGCCGTTGATGAGCCTCGCCCGGCCCGGCGTACCCGCGCACGGGAAATGAAACCGGTGGTAATCGACCGGCGCCAGCCTCGAGATGATCATGGCCCCGCCGGCAAAACTTTTCGCCTGCTCGGCGTCGCCGAGCAGTTCGGCCAGCGAAAATTTTTCGCCCTTCACGTAAAACCCATTGGAGGCATCCACGTTGGGAAAAACCAGGTGCCGCCCGTCCGCCGGCAGCACGGCCACGTTGTCGCCTGGCGCGATCGGCCTCGTGCCAGGTTTGAGCGCGCGAAAGAAAAACTCGTTGAACGTGCGATAGGCCAGTGCCGACTTCGCAAATTCGTCCACGTCGAGATTGTAGCGTACGATAAACGGCAGCACCTTCTGCGCGCTCGCCCGGCGGTTCATGCGCCAGCCGTAAAGGCGCGAGAAGATCGCCCGACGCACGAACAGCCCCAGGAAAAGACGCCCGACGGGATTTTCGTAGGTGAAGCGAAGCCACGGCTCGCCGTAGATCTTCTCGGTCTCGATTTTCTGGTGGTGGCGGTCGTAGAATTGGATCGGCTCGGCGGGCATGTTCCGAAAAGTCTCACGCCAAGCCGCAAAGGCGCAAAGCAGAAAAACCAAGCCGCCCTTATTTAAATTTAGAAGCCAGGAATCCAAGATGACTCATGGCTTCATGGTTTCATGGTTTCCGAATTAATCCATCAGCTTGTGTCCGAATTTTCGCCCGCTCGCGCAGCGCCTCGTAGATCGGCACATCGCCCAGGCCTTCGGCCACGCCGTACGCCACCAAGCAGCTCACCAGCAGCGGCAGCATGAAATCGTATTTTCCCGTCAGCTCGATCATCAGCACGATGCCGGTGAGCGGCGCGCGCACGATGGCGGTCAAAAGCGCGCCCATGCCGAGCACGGCGAACACTTCCGGATACTCCGCCCACGCCGGCGCGATGCCATGCGCCACTCGCCCCACCGCCAGGCCGCCGAGCGCGCCAATCACCAGCAGTGGCGCAAAAATCCCGCCCGCCGCACCCGAACCATAGCTCAGCATCGTCAGGAAAAATCGCGCGATCAAGAACAGCAGCAGGAATTTCACCGCGATCTCGCCCATCAGTGCGCGCTCGGCCAGCCCCGCGCCTGATCCCGCAATCCCGGGATAAAACCAACTCGCCAGTCCGACCCAGATTCCCGCCATGGCGCCCACCGCAAACGGCGGCCAGGCTTTCAACCGGTCAAACAGATCGAGGCTTCTCACCAGGCTGCGGTTGAAGATCACCCCGCCCAGGCCACACAGCGCACCCAGCACCAGCGCCACCGGCAGCGCGTGCAAGGACGGCACCGGCAAGGCGTGCAAGGAAAACACCGGCGTATCTCCCGTGAGCACGCGGCAAACCACATCGGCCACGACCGAAGCGAGAAACGCCGCGACAAAAATCACCGGCGTGAAACTGCCCTGCAATTCCTCGAGCACAAAAATCATGCCGGCCAGCGGCGCGTTGAAAGCCGCCGCGAGTCCGGCCCCGGCGCCCGCGCTGATCAGCGCCTTGCGCTCGCCCTCGCCCGATTTCACGCGCAACCAGTCCGACACCATCAGGCCCGTCGCTCCGCCCATCTGGATCGTCGGTCCCTCGCGCCCGAGCGCGAGCCCGCCACCAATGCTCGCCAGCCCCGCAAAAAATTTTGCCGGCAGCAAACGCCGCCAGTTGATTGTGCTCTCGCCCAGCACCACCGACTTCAAATGGGGAATGCCGCTGCCCGCTGCTTCCGGCGCAAACCGCCGCACCAGCCACAGGCCAATTCCGCCGCCGACCGCACCGAGACCCAGAGCAAACGCCAGGCCGCTCAATGGCGACAACCTGTGCAAGGCGGCAATGCGATGAAGCTCGGTCCATTGCAGCAACTCGCGAAAAGCGGAGGCCAGCAATCCTGCGACCAACCCGACCAGCAGCGCCTTCGGCAAGATGTGGCGGCGTTTGACTTCTGCGGTGCCCAAGCCAAAGCCCGGCGGGGCGGGGAGAGACGGATCAGCACTCATTCAGCGAGAAGTTTCACGCCATGCCGCATAGGTGCAAAGCAGAAATCCAGCCTCTCTTTTTTCAATTAGGAAGCCAGGAAAATTCTTCATGGCTTCATGGTTTCCTAATAAACTTTCTTTGCGCCTCCGCGCCTTGGCGTGAGCCGATTCAGATTTATTTCATTATGAGCTCATCATCCTTGACCGAAAACTTCACTTCGCGGCCTTCGGCCACTTCGCCGCTGATGAGCGCACGGGCCAGCTTCGTCTCGATGTGGCGCTGGAGAAACCGCTTGAGCGGCCGCGCGCCAAAGACCGGGTCGTAGCCTTTCTCGGCCGCCCATTCCTTCGCTTTCGCGTCGAGCACCACGGTTACGCGGCGGTCGGCCAGGCGTTTGTTCAGGTCGGCCAGCAGCAGGTCCACGATGCTCGTGATTTCGTCGAGCGTGAGCGGCTTGAAGAGGATCGTCTCGTCGATGCGGTTGAGAAATTCCGGCCGGAAGGCCTTGCGCAGGTCCGCCATCACGCTCTCGCGCACGCTTTCGGGAATGGTGGCGCCCGTCACGCCTTCGAGCAGATGGCGCGAGCCGAGGTTCGAGGTCATGATGATGATCGTGTTCTTGAGATCGACCGTGCGGCCCTGCGCATCGGTGATGCGGCCGTCGTCGAGGACTTGCAGCAGGACGTTGAACACATCCGGGTGCGCTTTCTCGATCTCGTCAAAGAGCACGACGGCGAAGGGCTTGCGGCGCACGGCCTCGGTGAGCTGGCCGCCCTCGTCGTAGCCGACGTAGCCGGGCGGCGCACCGATCAGCCGCGCGACGCTGTGCTTCTCCATGTATTCGGACATGTCGATGCGCACCATTGCGGCCTCGGTGTCGAAAAGCGTCTCTGCGAGAGTCTTCGCCAGCTCGGTTTTGCCCACGCCCGTCGGGCCCAGGAAGATAAAGCTGCCGACCGGCCGGCGCGGATCCTTGATGCCGCTGCGTGCGCGGAGGATCGCCTCGGTGACGAGCGTCACCGCCTCGTCCTGGCCGATCACGCGCTCGTGCAGCACGTGCTCGAGGCGCAGGAGCTTTTCTTTCTCGCCCTCGACCAGGCGCGTGACGGGCACGCCCGTCCATTTCGCGACCACCTCGGCGATTTCTTCCGGCGAGACCTCCTCCTTAAACAGCGTCGTGGTGTTGCCGGCCTTCTCGAGTTTCTTCAACTCGGCCTCGAGCTGCGGAATTTTCCCGTGGCGCAGCTCGGCGACGGTATTGAGGTCGTAGGCGCGTTCCGCTTTTTCCATGGCGAGGCGCGCGGCCTCGAGGTCTTCGCGAATTTTTCTCACGCGGCCGACCGAGGCCTTTTCCTTTTCCCAATGGAGCTTGATCGCCTTCGCCTTCTCCCGCGCCTCGGCGAGTTCTTTCCGCAATGTTTCGAGGCGGCGCTTGCTCGCATCGTCCTTTTCCTTCGCGAGCGCCGTCTCCTCGATCTCGAGCTGGAGCACGCGGCGCGTGAGCTCGTCGAGTTCCTGCGGCATCGAGTCCATCTCGGTGCGGATCATCGCGCAGGCCTCGTCCACGAGGTCGATCGCCTTGTCGGGCAGGAAACGGTCGGCAATGTAGCGGTTGGAAAGGACGACGGCGCTGACCAGCGCATTGTCCTGGATGCGCACGCCATGGTGCAGCTCGAAGCGTTCCTTCAAACCGCGCAAAATCGAAATCGCGTCCTCGACGCTGGGCTGGTCAACCAGCACCGGCTGGAAGCGGCGCTCGAGCGCGGCGTCCTTCTCGATGTGTTTGCGGTATTCATCGAGCGTGGTCGCGCCGATGCAGTGCAGTTCGCCGCGCGCCAGCATCGGCTTGAGCAGGTTGCCCGCGTCCATCGCTCCTTCGGTCTTGCCCGCGCCGACGATGACGTGCAGCTCATCGATAAATAAAATAACCCGGCCGTCGCTGTCCTTGATTTCCTTGAGCACGGCCTTGAGCCGTTCCTCGAATTCGCCGCGATATTTCGCACCGGCAACCAGCGCGCCCATGTCGAGGGAGAAAATGGTCTTATCCTTGAGGCCCTCGGGCACGTCGCCGCGCAGGATGCGCTGCGCGAGGCCCTCGACGATGGCGGTCTTGCCGACGCCAGGCTCGCCGATCAGCACGGGATTGTTTTTCGTTTTGCGCGAAAGGATGCGGATCGTGCGACGGATCTCCTCGTCGCGGCCAATGACGGGATCCATCTTGCCCTTCCGCGCCTGTGCGACGAGATCGATGCCATATTTTTCGAGCGCTTCGTAGGTCGCCTCGGGATTGTCGGTCGTCACGCGCTGCGACCCGCGGATCTCCTTCAGCGTTTTCAGGACCTTCGCGCGATCGAGGCCAAAGCTCTTGAAAAGTTTTTTGAGCGCATCGGGCTTGCCGACCTCGAGCAGGCCGAGCAACAGGTGCTCGACCGAGACATATTCGTCCTTGAGCGACTTCGCCTCGTCCTCGGCGCGGGTGAGCACGTCGTTCACCGCCTGCGTCACGTAAACCTTCGACGTATCCACGCTACCCGTGACCTTCGGCAGCTTCTCGAGTTCGCGATCGACCGCGAACTGCATCGCGCCGACCGTCAGGCCCAGCTTTTCGACGAGCCCGGGAACGATGCCGTTTTCCTGCGTGAGCAAGGCCGACAACAAATGCCACGCGTCCACCTCGTTGTGATTGAGGCGACGGGCTAGGGCCTGCGCGTCGGTGACGGCCTGACGCGACATCTGGGTAAGCTTGGCAAAGTCCATGTCATCCATTCTTGCACGCTCTGCGCCAGATTCGCAACTGCCTTGCCTCCTTCGGGAAGAGCGCCGCCATTCTCATCGCCCTGTGTCATCAGCGGGCAAACTGACACGCCACGGCGTCAGTTTGAGTCAGTGCATTGACATTCCAATCCACGAGAAAAAGACGTTACCCGATAAGCAGGACTGATTAGATTACAAGCATGACCAAGCTGGCAGAAATTATATCGTGCTGCTTGAGCAACACAATGACCGTGATGATAATCAGGACGGCCAAAAACGAGAGGACTTTCTTCATGGCTGAATGAATAGCACCTATTCACATTGATCCGCCGGCTGCAAGCCCCTTGCCGAACTTGTAGGTCGGGCTTTACGCCCGACACATCGGGGATAAACCCCGACCTACAACTGTGCGTGGCAAATTGAACCATTGCCTCCTAACGCCGATGATTGCCTCGCGCTGAGCCCGAGCTTTGACTATCTGAAATCTCGTGATCGCCGAACTCACCCAACTCCTCGGCCCGCAAAACGTCCTGACCGAAAAAGAGGATATCATCCCCTACTCTTTCGACGGCACTGCCACGTTGAAACAGCTTCCACGCGTGGTCGTGTTTCCGCGCCACGCGCAGGACGTGAGCGCCGTGCTCAAGCTCGCCCACGCGCATCGCGCACCGGTCGTCACGCGCGGCAGCGGCACCGGCCTCAGCGGCGGCAGCGTGCCGGTCGAGGGAGCGATCGTGCTCTGCCTCGTGAAGATGGATAAAATCCTCGAGCTCGACCCGCGCAACTTCACGCTGCGCGCCGAGGCGGGCGTGGTGACGCAGAAAATCTACGAGGCGGCCGACGCGGCCGGATTGTTTTATCCGCCCGATCCCGGCTCGATGAAAGTTTCCACCATCGGCGGCAACGTGGCCGAAAACGCCGGCGGCCTGCGCGGCCTCAAATACGGCGTCACCCGCAACTACGTCATGGGACTGGAAGTCGTGCTCGCGAACGGCGACATCTGTTCGCTCGGCAACAAGTGCGTGAAGGACGTCGCCGGCTACAACCTGCGCGACCTCTTCATCGGCAGCGAGGGCACGCTCGGCGTCGTCACCCAGGTGCTGTTGAAACTTCTGCCCAAGCCCGCCGCGCGTCAGACCCTGCTCGCCACCTACGCCGCGATGGACGCCGCCGCCGAGACGGTCTCCGCCATCATCGCCGCGAAAATCATTCCGTGCACGCTGGAGTTTCTCGACCGCAAGACCATCCGCTGCGTCGAGGATTTTACGCATGTCGGCCTGCCGACCGACGCCGAGGCGTTGCTGCTCATCGAGACCGACGGCCATCCCGCCGCCGTGGCGGACGAAGCCGCGCAGATCGAAAAGCTCTGTCACGCCCACGGCGCCACCTCGGTGAAACGCGCCGCCAACGCCGAGGAAGCCGCCCGGCTCGCCGCCGCGCGCCGGAGCGCCTTCAGCGCCCTTGCCCGCATGAAGCCCACGACAATCTTGGAAGACGCCACCGTGCCGCGCAGCGAGCTCGCGAAGATGATCCGCTTCGTCGAGCAAACCGCCTCAAAGCACAAACTCGACATCGCAACCTTCGGCCACTTCGGCGACGGCAACCTGCACCCGACCTTCCTCACCAACGAACGCGACACCGACGAAATGCACCGCGTCGAGGCTGCGATGAAGGAAATTTTCGAACATGCCCTGTCGCTCGGCGGCACCATCACCGGCGAGCACGGCGTGGGCCTCGCAAAAAAAGCGTTTCTCAAGCAACAACTCGGCGAACAGTCCTATGCGTTGCTCAAGCAGATCAAGCGCACGCTCGATCCGGACAATTTACTGAACCCTGGAAAAATCTTTGATACAGATTTAACGCTGAACGTCGAACTCCGAACGCTGAACGCCGAAGGCAAGACATCAAAATCGACCCCAAAACGCTGAAGATTGAATGCTATACTCCACGCATTGAACACTGAGCTTCAAATGAACAAGCCCATCTATAATCTCGAGGAGCGTTTGCTCAATTATACGGTGCGCGTGATTCGCGTAACAGAAAAGATGCCCCGCTCCACCGCTGGCCGATATGTCGCGGATCAACTGTTGCGCTCCGGATCCTCGCCCTACGGGCATCACGGCGAAGCTGAATCAGCAGAATCACGCGAGGATTTTATTCATAAACTGCGCATCTGTCACAAGGAACTTCGCGAAGCGAGGCGCTGGCTACGTTTGGTACGGGTCACTCCTTTAATCACTCAACCAGAGTTGCTGGGGCCGCTGATCGCCGAAGCAGAGGAGCTCATTCGTATTTTTACTGCCAGCATCCGCACCGCACAACACAACCGTCTAACAAAGGAAACTTGAGCGTTCAGAGTTCAGCGTTCGACGTTCAGCGTTCAGCAGGACCGAATAATCTAGCGTCGCTAGATTATTCGGTTCTGCAGCAGTGCATGCACTGCGGACTCTGCCTTCCGTCGTGTCCGACGTACGTGGAGACCGGCCACGAGCGGAATTCCCCGCGGGGGCGCATCTCGCTCATGCGCGCCGTGGCCGATGGCGAACTCGAAACCACGCGCGGTTTCGCCGACGAGATGAGTTATTGCCTCGGTTGCCTGGCTTGCACCACCGCCTGCCCGGCCGGTGTCGATTACACGACGCTGCTCGAAACTGCCCGGGCCCACGTCGAGCAAAGCGGCATCGTCGCTTCGCCCAAGCGAAATTTCATCCGCTGGTTTGCGCTGCGCTTTCTTTTTACGCGGCCGCGCGCGCTGCGCGCCGCCGGCCGGTGGCTGTGGCTTTATCAGGCGGCAGGACTGCAAACGCTCGCGCGCCGGCTGAAACTCACCGCCCTGCTGCCGCGGAGCCTGCGCGAACTCGAGCCGCAGACGCCACTCATCGCCCGGCATTTCTCCGATGGGCTCATCGCCGAGACAGAATATCCCAAACCTTTCACCACAGAGAACGCAAAGGACGCAGAGAATAAAATAAAAAAGTCTTCTTCTGCGATCTCTGTGTCCTCTGTGGCAAGAAAGGATTTTCAGCACCGCGTGGCCGTGCTCACGGGCTGCGTGCAGGACCTCGTGTTCTCCGACATCAACCGCGCGACGGTCGATGTGCTGCTCGCCAACGGCTGCGAAGTCGTCACCCCGCGCGCGCAGGCTTGCTGCGGCTCGCTGCACGCGCACAACGGCGATCTCGAAACGGCGCGCCAGCTCGCCCGCCGTCAGCTCGATGCGATCAATCCCGCCGACTTCGACGCCATCATCACCAACGCCGCCGGCTGCGGCTCGCACCTCAAGCATTACGACCGCCTGCTGGCGGGGGATTCAACTTACTCCGAGCGCGCCGCGACGTGGTCACAAAAAGTGAAGGATATTTCCGAATTCCTCGTCGAAATCGGCTTCCGCCCGCCAGCAGAACATCGAACATCCAACATCCTCCTTCACCAAGGCTACGGAGGACAGGTCGAACATCGAACGTCCAAGCCCAAACCTACTTCGGACAACTCAATCAAAACTTCGGTGTTGGACGTTGGGTGTTCGACGTTCGATGTTCATGATAAGTCACGATTGAAAATCGCGACTTATCACGAGGCCTGCCATCTTTGCCACGGACAGAAAATCTCCGCACAGCCACGAGAAATCTTGCGGGCGATCCCCGGCATCGAATTGCGAGAGTGCGCCGAGGCCACGTGGTGCTGCGGCAGCGCCGGCATCTACAATATCACTCAGCCACAAACCTCCTCATGGCTCCAGCAACGCAAGCTCGGGCCCCTGCGCGCGACCGGCGCGAGCATCATCGCCACGACCAATCCGGGCTGCCACATCCAGCTTGAAAACGGATTCCGCCAGGCTGGCGAAAAGGTCGAGATCGTCCATCCCGTCGTCCTGCTTTCCCGCGCCTACGCCGCGGAAAAGCCGAGGGGCCTCTGATCTTTAGCGCAAAGGACGCGAAGAAGCACTCCGACGCGGGGTGAGGGCACCCCGCCTACAATTGAAGAAGGCCGCAAGAAACGGGTTGCCGCCTGTAAGATGGGTGAAGCGCCCATTCAAAAAGCCCCCGTCATTCCGAGCCGTGCGAGGAATCTCACATCATTGGTCGACTCCAAATCCAAATGGAGATTCCTCGCACGGCTCGGAATGACATTAACAGATATAACTGATCATCAGCTGTTTTTATATTTCCTACCTCTATTTTAAATTATATTATCGATATATGCGTTTTTATGCATTTTAACTAATGTAAAAGTGTTGAAATTATTATGCATTTCTTTGAATTTATAGCACTTTTGCACTCAAGTAATCGATAAATTGCCAATAAAACGGGTGTATCTCTCCATAATAAAACTATTTGATTTTAAAATTAAATGCATAAAAATGCTCTTTATGTCGATTTCATTTAAAACCCCCGCTGAGTTGCAGACGGTGCTCGGTGAGCGGCTACGGGCGCTCCGGTTAAGCCGTAATTTTTCTCAGCGTGAACTTGCCGGCAAAGCGGGTGTCTCGTTGCGCGCTTTGCACAACCTTGAAGCTGGCTCGGGCTCGACCATCGAAACTTTCCTGCGGGTTTTGAAAGCACTGAATGCGGTCGACGCGATCGAAGCCTTGGTGCCACAACCCAAGGTCAGTCCCCTCACCTTGCTGAAGATGGGCGCTGTGCCCCGCCGGGTCAGACGAAGGGCAGTCGCCAATTGATGCTATTTTCCCGCGGATAGCGCGGATAAACACGGATGGCATTTAACCACTGATGAACACTTAATTGGCACTTAGTAATTCTTAACCGCGATTGGACGCGAATGGCTGATGAAAAACTGCTGCTAGCGCAGCACCCGGCCCAAGGCCGTGTGGCCGGCGGGTTGCGCCAGAAAGCGCTTTTCCGAAGTGCTTTCTGCTCGCAACGACGGCCAGCAGGGTTTTTCAGCAGCCTACGAGCGGTCATCAGTGGTTAAAATGCCTGGATCCGCGGCCATCAGCGCAATCCGCGGAAAAAATTATCAGCATCCTATTCGCGGTTAACCTACATGAGTTCGACTAAAGTCATCGAAGTTCGCATCTGGAACACGCTCGTCGGGGCAGTCGCCCCCGACCCGTCGCTGGGCTGCCATGCTTTCGAATATGACGAAAGCTGGCGCCGTTCGGGCGTGGAGCTGGCGCCGCTGATGATGCCGACCACGGCGTCGGAACAAATCTTCGCTTTTCCCACGCTGGGTCCCTCCTTCCATGGCTTGCCCGGGCTTTTGGCCGATGCCCTGCCCGACGATTTCGGCAACGGGCTCATCGATGCCTGGATGGCCCGGCATGGCGTGGACAAGTCGGCGGTCACCGCGCTCGACCGGCTGGCGTACATGGGCAAACGCGGCCTCGGCGCGCTGGAATTTCGCCCAAGCAAAAGCGCCGCGAAGGAAAGTGCGCTGCCGCTGGAAATGAAATCCCTCGTGGAAACAGCGCGCAAGGTGATGCAGGGGGACTTCAGCAGCGACACACACGCCCAGGCCGCGCTGGCCAACATCATCCGGGTCGGAACCTCCGCCGGCGGGGCGCGGGCCAAGGCGGTGATCGCGTGGAATCCGGCCACGCGTGAAATTCGCAGCGGGCAATTTGACCTCGCTGACGGATTTGAACACTGGCTCCTGAAATTCGACGGCGTGGGCAAGGATCACGAACTCGGCACCTCCGCCGATTATGGGCGCATCGAGTTTGCCTATCATCTCATGGCGACCGCCGCCGGGATCGTCATGTCCCCCTGCCGGCTGCTGGAGGAAAATAGCCGCGCCCATTTCATGACCCGGCGATTTGATCGCGACGCGAACGCCAAGCATCACATCCAGTCGCTTTGCGCCCTGTCGCACCTCGACTACCGGCAGCGGGCGACCCATGCCTACGAACAATACTTCCTCGCCATCAGCCAGCTTCAACTGGGCGACGACGCACTGGCGCAGGCCTTTCGCCGGATGGCGTTCAACGTCATGGCCCGCAATTGCGACGATCACACCAAGAACCTTGGGTTCCGCCTCAAGCGGGGCAGCCGGTGGGAATTGGCCCCCGCCTACGATATGACGCACGCGCACAATCCCAAAGGCGAGTGGACCAGCCAGCACCTCATGAGCGTGAACGGGAAGTTCGATGACATCGGCCGGGCGGATTTGCTCACCGTCGCGGATCGATTCAGCGTCGTCCACCCCGCGACGTTGCTCGGTGAAGTGAAAGCAGCCGTTGAAAATTGGACGGCCTTCGCCCGAGAAGCCGGTGTCAACCAACCCGAAGCCAACCGCGTGGCGAAGGATTTTCGCCTAGCCTGAGATGACGATTTTTGCATAAAGAACCGCCCCTTTTGCCCTGACCGATTGTTGAAAAATTCCGATGCCCCTTATCGACCACCTCTTTTCCATCGGGGCGATCCGCAAGGCCATCTGGCGACTCTGGTATCCCTTCCTCACCCGACGGCTCCACGGCGAGGAAATTCTTTTTCTCAACTACGCCTTTGAGACTGATCCGCCGATGGGCCTGCCGCTCCTACCCGCCGACGAGCCCAATCGCGCCTGCATCCAGCTCTATCACCACGTCTCAACGCAGGTGGGGCTGCGCGGAAAAAACGTCCTGGAGGTGAGCTGCGGGCACGGTGGCGGCGCATCTTATCTCACGCGCGCCCTGCAACCGTCGCTCTACACTGGCCTCGACTTGAATCCCGCCGGCATCCGGTTCTGCCGGCAACGCCACCAAATAAACGGACTCAGCTTCGTCCAGGGCGACGCGGAAGCCCTGCCATTCCCAAACGCCACTTTTGATGTCGTCATCAACCTCGAAGCGTCGCACTGCTACCCAGACTTCCCGCGTTTTCTGGCGGAGGTCGCGCGGGTGCTCCGGCCCGGCGGACATTTTCTTTATGCCGACTTCCGGTTCAGCGAGCGCTTCGCCGAGTGGGAACAGGCGCTCGCGTCCGCTCCGCTGACTCAGCTCCATTCGCGCGTCATCAACGCCGAAGTGCTGCGCGGCATGGATCGGAATTCCCAACGCTCACAGGAATTGATCGTGCGCCACCTGCCAAAATTCATCCACCGGCTCGGCCGGGACTTCGCCGGCGTCCGGGACTCGCGCGTGTACGTCGCCCTGCAACGCGGGACGCTCTCCTACCGCTCATATTGCTTCTTGAAGTCGTAGAAACGCCCGTCAAACCGCCTGCGTTGCCGACGATGCGCGCAGGGCCGGGAATTTCTTTTCCGCGAGGGCAAATCCGCCAAAAAGCAGCGCCGCGTAAAACAGGTCGCCCGCGATCGTATTCTGAAAAAAGGGAATGGCCGCCACATAGCAGGCCCCGAGACCCGCCAGCGTTCGCGGATACATGCCGTCTGAAGCCCAGACGCCGAAATTTGTGAGGGCAAAAAACAACACCGAACTGGCCAAGGCCGTGCCGGCGACGGGCAGCAACCGGCGCCGCGACTGCAGTTGCCAGCCGAGGCACACAATCAGGGCGAAGCTTCCATAGACCCAAACCATGCCATGGTAGAATCCCAGCACGGCGTCGCTCAAAAGCAGCGCCGCCAAAGGCAGGCCAAACGCCAGGCGCCTATCGGAAATAGAGGCGCCACCGAAAAGCGCCATCGCCGCCAACGGGGTGAAATTCGGCGGGTGCGGAATCAGCCGCGAGGCCGCCGCCAAAAAGATCATGCCGGCCAGGGTCGTAAAACGTGGTTTGTCCATGTCCATCCTTGGTTAAGGTTCAAGGCTCCCGGTCCAAGGTTCAAGATTAGACTTCTGGATCGATCGGCAACATTGAACGTTGAACCTGGAGCCTTGGACGAGGTCGGCTGGATGTTCCGTAGAGAATGCGCAGATGCAGGGCCACCACGATGGCACCGAGCGCGGTTCCGGCCAGGACGTCAACCGCGACATGCTGGCGGATGGCCATCGTGGAATAGAGAATGCCCACGCACCACAGCCAGTTGAGCGCACGGACAAAGCGCCCAGCGCCCATCTCGCGCAACAGGCACTCGAGCCAGATGGCCGTGAACACGGCAAAGGCCACGTGCAGGGAAGGACAGGCGTTGCCCGAGGCATCGACTGTCTTGAGAAAAGCAACGGAAGGATGTTGCGACCAATCAATTCCCGACTTGGGCACCCCCGTCGGCCAAAAAAGAAAAAATCCAAAGGCGATCACACTGAGCCCGACCACCGCAAGGCCGTAGGACCCGAGCTCGCGGCGGTTTTTCAAAAACATGGGCGGGAGCACAACATAGGCCCACAGGGAAACATAGAGCGGGAACGTTTCCGGACAAAACCCAACCAGCCGGTCAACCGCAGTGAGCGGAACCATGGTTACCGGAAAAAACCGGTGGTTTAGCAGCCAGAAATAAACGACAAAGAACACCGGCATGCTCACGACTGTGCCGGTTACCTTGGCCACCCACAGGGTGCGCATCCGGGGCCAAACCTGCCGCAGCCAACTGTCTTTGGCAGGAGACTCTCTCGTCTGGCTCGCTGGCTGCAACGGCTTCATTTGCGACATGAATGTGAACGCGCCGGCCACAAATGCGACGGGAAAAACCATTGTAATTAACCACAAAGGCACGGAGGACACGGAGACCGATCAAAATGGGACCGATCTCTGTGCTCTCCGAGTCTCTGTGGTAAAGCAAGCTACAGTGTTGCACGCCGCGGGCCGCTGGCCCACGTTGGGGCGCTTATGTCGCTTTTCAGCTTGCTCGACGTGAATCTCTGCTTCGGTGGCCCGGCGATCCTGGACAAGGTCAACTTCCAGGTCGATCCCGGCGAACGCGTCTGCCTGCTCGGGCGCAATGGCGCGGGCAAATCCACCCTCATGCGCGTCATCGCCAGCGAAATGAAACCCGACACGGGCGATGTTTTCCGTCAGCCCGGCTCCGTCTTCACGCGGCTCAACCAGGAGGTTCCCTCCGACGTTAGCGGCACGGTCATCGACATCATCGCATCCGGCTTGCGCCCACAAACCGAGCACGAGGAGGACTGGGAGCGCGACGTGCGCGTGGACACCCTCCTCG
>Ga0210387_10000109_pt1 | contig 58165 bp, 48 predicted proteins | sample IncBWC7OmetaG_FD_160108 | JGI IMG/M metagenome (GOLD analysis project Ga0210387, IMG submission 160108) | Forest soil microbial communities from Barre Woods Harvard Forest LTER site, Petersham, Massachusetts, United States - Inc-BW-C-7-O ... | reverse complement strand
AGATCGACCCAACGGACGATGCGCGATCGTCACGATTACCGGTGCCGATTCACAGAGTTGGAGCAGGCAGGTGGACTGGCCCAAGGGTCACAGCGACGGCGGGGGAGTGGCGTGGGCGGATCTCTCCGACAAGTGGCACGATGCACTGCCCAACGTCAATGTCGATCGCGCGTTGGTCTTCGCACAGGGTCTCGAAGAGTTGAGCGACGTCGATGAGTTTGTTCGATCGTTCGAAGTCGAGGGCTGATATTTGTGGGGTCGCGTGGCGACGATAGCGTTGGCGCCCGTGTTGACATATCCATCTTGAGAGAGGAGCTGTACCAATGAGTGCAAAAGAAACGGGCGAGCAGATCATGAGCGAGCTCATGGGTGATCACTATCTGGTGGAACGTGCGGCTGCGAGAACCCCGTTTAACGGAGTCCTGCAGGACTACTCGGCTGAGGTCTGTTTCGGTCGAATCTGGGATCGACCTGGTCTTGACCGAAAGTCGCGCAGTCTGATAAATATCGCCATGTTGGTGGCTCTTAATCGACCCAACCAGCTGCGCCATCATATTGAGGGCGCCATAAACAATGGCTGGACAGTAGATGAACTGCAGGAGGTACTTCTACAGACGGCGGTCTACTGCGGTCTGCCGGCGGCGGGCGAGGGATTCAAGGTGGCCGAAGATGTGCTCCGGTCCAAAGGCCTCCTTTAATAGACGGGTGGCGTCAGTCCATTCGAGAGAGCAGAGGTGCGTTGAATGAAAATTGGTTTTATCGGTCTGGGCGCAATGGGTCGAGGGATGGCGGCAAACCTGCAACGTGCGGGGCACGATCTCGTGGTTCACGATGCGGTTGCGGCCGCGACGCAGGAGTTCGTTGAGCGAGGCGCCGTACTCGTTGACTCGCCACAGGACGTCGCCGCCGCTGCCAATCTGGTATTCACGTCGCTACCGACGCCGGCCGACGTCGAAGAGGTGGGCTTTGGTGAACGGGGCCTCGCTAACGCCCTTCAATCGGGTTCTGCGTGGTTCGACCTCTCGACGAACTCCGTCGACGTCGTGCGGCGACTTCACGGACGCCTTGCGGGCCACGGCGTCCACTTCCTCGATGCACCCGTCAGTGGCGGTCCGAAAGGCGCGGCGAGCGGACAGCTGGCAATCTGGGTCGGGGGTGAGCGAGACCAGTTCGATGCCTTCCAAGACGTGCTCTCGGCGATGTCCGATGACGCTCGGTACATTGGATCGATCGGCGCCGGGACGATTGCCAAGCTTACGCACAACATCGCGAGCATTGGAATCAACACTGTCGTGACGGAAGCTCTGACGATGGGCGTCAAGGCGGGCGTTGATCCGATTGCCCTGTGGGAAGCGATTCGCAGTGGTGGCGCGGGTCGGCAACGAGCGTTCGACAACGTCGGTCGGCGATTTCTCCAAGCGAAGTTCGATCCGCCCAGTTTTGCGCTTCGACTCGCGTTCAAGGATGCCCAACTAGCCATGCAGTTAGCTCGTGACGCTGGCGTTCCGATGATGCTCTGCAGTTTGGCGACGGCGGAAATGAGTGAGGCGATGAATCGCGGGTGGGGGTCGCTTGATAGCCAGTCCTTTTTGCGCCTACAACAGGAGCGGGCGGGTCTGCCCCTCTTTGAGCTGAGCGAACAGGACGTTCAAACGGTGATGGCCGAGGGAGACAGGACGCTTCCTCCCATCGGGAATGCGTGAGGTCTGTGCCGCGCAGGTTGTCCCAGCTGCCAATCATCGAGCCCGTCTGCGCTGCGTGATGTGCGAGGCGGCGTATCGTCGGAGGGCTCAGTCGTGTCCGTGACGGATGCTCCCACTTTCGTGCTCGTGCATGGTGGCCGTCACGGAGGTTGGGCGTGGCGGTTGGTCGCGGCGCGCCTACGCCGTCAGGGCCATGAAGTGCACACGCCCACCCTCACCGGTCTGGGCGAGCGTTCGCATCTCTTGACACCAGACGTCGGATTGGACACGCATATAAGGGACCTCGTAAACCTCTTTGAGTACGAAGACCTGAGTGACACGATTCTCGTGTGTCACAGTTACGGGGGTATGCCGGTCAGCGGGGCGATGGAAGAACTTTTCCCACGCGTACGGCGGGTCGTGTTCGTCGACGCGCACATGCCGCGCTCCGGTGAGTCCGTCTTTGACATGATCGGACCCGTGCGGGCGCAAAGGATGCGCGAAATGGTGGAGCGCGAAGGCGAGGGTTGGTTCGTGCCTAACTCTGACGCCTCCTGGTGGGGCTTGACCGACCCCGACCAAATTGCGTGGGTGAACTCAAAGACATCGCCGCAACCTTTCAAGTCCTATACGGACTCCGTCGGCTCAACCGAGCGCATCTGGGGTCACCCCGGCACCTTTATCGAATGCAGCCCCAGTCGCGTGTCAGCTGAAGAGCTCGAACGGGTTCATGAACGAGCCGCGGTGGACGAGCAATTCCACCTGCGCGGGATTGACACGTGTCACGAAGCCATGCTGACGGAGCCGGATCTTCTAACGGAACTATTGATCGAAGCTTCAACTGAATAACAAGTCAGTCGCCCCAAGAAACGCACGAACCGGCCACGAGAGCCGCGCCGTACGTGACGGTACAATGGCCGGCACCGTCGTCGCCAGGGGCGCACGTTGAGCGCAGATGATCAGTACGACGTGTACGCGGTGCGCTATGGGCGTCGTCGCGAGCGCGATGCGAGCCGACTCTTCTTTCTGTATCAGGTCTATGACGCGCCGGACCGACAACTCTATTTGGACTTCTACTTCTGGGTCATTCGAAATGGATCGCGAACGCTCCTTCTCGATTGCGGATTTAATCGTGTCACTGGGCCGGTGCGACTTGGCGAGATGCTCATGTTTCATCGCGACCCCCTCGAGCAGCTTGCACTGCTGGGGGTTCGCGCCGAGGATGTGGAACAGATCATCGTTTCTCACATGCACTTCGATCACATTGGAAACTTGGCGCTGTTTCCCGGCGCTGAGATCGTTGTCGCTCGGGCGGAACTCGACTATTGGACGGGACCGTATAGCGATCGACCCACCATTTCTTTCCACATTGAAGGCCCCGAAGTGGCGTACGTGCGCGACGCCGCCCAACATGGTCGCGTCAAGTTCATTGACGAATTCATGGAAGTGGCTCCGGGAATACGCGTTACCCGCGTGGGTGGCCACACACCCGGCCAGCTCATTACTGAGGTACGCACCCCGAACGGCACCATTGTCCTGACCGCCGATGCAGTCCACTTTCGTGAAGAGATGACCGATGACCGCCCGTTCTACGCCTTCACTGATCTGGTCGACATGTACGGCGCCTATGAACTGCTCAGGCAGAAGATGGATGAGCCCCGGGTGTGGGTGGTCTCAGGACATGACCCGGTCGAGATGGAGCGCTTCGAATTGGTTCATGAAGACTGCGTCGATCTGACTAAGCCAGTGCGGGACTGACATCGATTAAGCGCGTTCGCCGCAGGTTTGTCGACAGACTCGAGCCCACCAGGGGCTCAGTCTTCAGGGATCGTCCGACTGATCGTGGTTGTGTTAATCGCCTCGGGCTCGGGGCCTCGTCGGATATTGAGATCCAGCCCATCGATGGCGGCCAACTCCTGGTCGCTGAGCGAGAAGTCGAATACGTCGAAGTTTTCCGTGATGCGTTCAGCATGCACAGACTTGGGGATGGCGCTGCGGCCCTGTTGGAGGTGCCAGCGGATTAGAACCTGGGCCGGCGTCTTGGCGTGCGTATGGGCAATGAATTGGATCATGGAATCCGTGAGGGGATTCTTTGCAACGTCGTCATGGCTCCGATAGAAGTTGATTCCGCCGATCGGCGACCACGCCTGGGTCAAGATGTTGTGCGACGCATTGACCACTTGCAACGCCTTTTGGGTGAAGTAGGGATGCACCTCGATCTGGTTGACCGCGGGTACCACACTGCAGTTTGCCAGCAGTCGATCGAGATGCTCCGGGCCGAAGTTGCTGACACCGATCGCGCGCACCTGGCCGTTTGCGAGCAAAGTCTCCAGGGCACGGTAAGCCTCCAAGGTGGCGTCGAAGTCCGTGGGCATGGGCTGGTGAAGAATATAGAGGTCCAGCACATCCACGCCTAGTTTTCGGGCGCTCAACTCAAAGGCGTGAAGCGTGTCGTCGTACCCATACTGACTGATCCACACTTTGGTTTCGATGAAGACGTCTGCACGGTCGACTCCTGAACGGAGCAATCCTTCGCCGACCTGGCGCTCGTTCAAGTAGGCAGCCGCAGTGTCGATAAGGCGGTAGCCGGTGCGTAGCGCGATGTCGACGGCGTTTGCTGTGTCTTCGGGCGAACTTTGGAACACGCCGAGACCGAGCGCCGGCATCTCGACGCCATTGTTCAATGTAAGAAGAAAGTCCATTGCGCGATCCTATTCAGACTCCGCACGAGTTAACGGGCCCTCTGAGGGCGGGTATCCAAAGGGTTATTGAACACACGTCTGGCAGTCTCGACGGCACCATCGCATTTTGTCGCCTGATGACGGGTGCGAAGATGCTCTCTCGTTGTGCGCTCGTGTTCGATTGCCAGCGGGCCTGAACGCTCACTATCAGAATGAGGCCAAACTAGGAGCCGGTGCTACGCGCCGTACTCTTCTTCGGTGACGCTCGGTCCCCAGTTGGTGCTTGGACCGGCAATTGTCGGATCTTCCTCGACGATCGAGAGATGGGTAAAGACGCGATCAGGCGCCGCACCGTGCCAGTGCCACTCATCGGCGGTCGCGAAGATAGCGTCACCCGCTCGAAGGGTCAAAACTTCGCTTCCTCGCGTTTGGGCGCGGCCCTCGCCTTCAGTGACGTAGAGGGTCTGGCTTACCGAGTGTGCGTGCCACGCCGTGCGCGCGCCGGGGGCAAAGTGAACGGCCGTCACCCGCACCCTCGAAGAGCCTTCGCCCCGGGCCAGATCGTCGGCCCATACTTCACCGGTGAAGTTGGGCAGGCCGGCCTTGCGCGATGGCTTTTTCGGTTGCAATCCCATATGTATCTTTCCTTTTCTTTGGTTGATGCGATCAGCTTGTTGGTCGAACGTTTACCACGCCGCTTGCAAGAGTTCGGTTATGTCACGTTTCTGGACCGGACGTGGCACCCGAGAAAGTGTCCAGTCGTCCATGGCGTGATCGGCGATTTCGTCGATCGACTCCTTAGCGACACCGACGTCACGAAGTCGACTCGGGAGTTTCAGTTCGGCCAAGAAGTCGCTGACAATTGCCGATTCGTCGCACTCGGGCTCGAGTCTCGTTCCGCCTAGTTCATTGGCGACGACGGCGAGGCGGCCTTGGGTAACGGGTGCGTTGAACCGTACAGCGTGGGGGAGGAGGATCGCCTCAACGATGCCGTTGGAAACCATGGATCGAGGTCCCGCGGCGTGTGCCAGCGTCTGGGCCAGGCCGCCGCCCGTGTAATCGCTTGCCTGGCCAGCAAGAAGTGCGCCGATCATAAGTTGGATCCTTACTGGTAGCTCATCTGGCGACGAGATCGCCTTTGGTAGGGACCTGGAGAAGATACGCAGTGCGCACGTGAGCAGACCTTCGGTCAGTGGATCGTCGGCATTTCCCTGAATTGACTCGATAGTCATGGAGAATGCGTTGAGCGCCGAAGCGAAGGAGAGTGAGATTGGGGCCGTCGCGGCGATCATGGGATCGAGGAAAAGTGCACTCGCCCTCGTCTTCGGATCGTAAAGTGCGAGTCGCTCGCCCGTCTGCGGATCTCGCACGGCGCTGCCGGCTTTGGCGTAGGCGGTGGTGGGCGTGCTCGGAATCACATAGATGGGTAGCTTTGGAGCGAGAAGTTTCGGGCTGACGAGTTCGCCCTCCGGAGTCCGGTAGGTACAGAGTTCGCGGACGCTTCTTTTCTCGGCGACCAAGATGGTCGCGGCACGCGCCGTCACGATCGCTGACCCGCCCCCTAGAGCGATGACCGAATCCGCTCGCGCTCGAACGAGCGCATCGCGAGCGAGTTCGACTGAGCTAAGAGAACTATGAGCTTCCACCCCGTCAAACCAACCCGCCAGGCGTGAGCCGAGGAGCACCTCGAGCCGAGAAGTGACATCGTCAAACTGATGGATGGATTTGCCGGACAACACCACAGTGCGTTGACAGCGGCCCCGATCGAGTTCTCCGCTCAGCCTAGATAGCGAGCCCGTTCCGCAGAATGTTCGAAATGGAGGCGTGAGATGACGAAAAGTTGTGATTTCATTCACGCCGGAGTCCTGGGAGTCAACTCGCGAGCCAAAGTGGCGAGCGCTGTCTTGTCGACCTTCCCCGTCTGATTGGTTGGAAGCGGTTCACTTTGCAGGTGCCAGACGCTCGGTATGGCAAATGACGCGAGGTGCCCTTTTAGTTGTCCTGCGAGGTACGCGTCGCTCAGTCCAGGATCAGCAACCACAACGAACGCGAAGATCTCTTCGCCTAAGTCAGGATGTGGGATGCCGACCACCGCCGACTCGACGACGCCGGCGATCGCGCCCAGTGCACGCTCGACAGCCATGGGGGCGATGTTCTCGCCTCCCCGAATTATCAGATCCTTGGATCGACCGGTTATCCAGAGTCGGCCACCCTCGTCAAGGTGCCCGAGGTCGCCCGTGTGCAGCCAGCCCTCAGCGTCGATGGGGGACTCATCGACGCCCACGTAACGCGTCATTTGGGTGGGCGAGCGAACAAGGATCTCTGGATCGGGGGCGTCGAGAACTGGCACAAAGCTCAATTCCACGCACGGCAGCGGTTTTCCCGCAGAACCTGGGTGATTCTTGCTGTCGCGTCCCGAGGCCGCTGTTGCCTGTCCGCAATTCTCGGTGAGTCCATAGCCAGTCGGCACTCCGGCTTGAACGCTTGGAAGTATCTCTTCGATCCGCTTAAGAAGTTCAGCATGAATTGGCGCACCACCAAGGGTGAGGGCTTTGAGCGAACTCAGATCTTTGGTCTTGACGGTGGGATCATCCAACACGCGAGAAACCATCGTCGACACAGCCGCCCACCGAGTGATCTGGAACTTGCCAATCAAGTCGATAGCCTCGGCGGGGTCAAATCGGCTCGAGGGCAACACGATGGTATTGCCGATGGCGAGGGATCGAAGCAGCATCTGCGGTCCGCCAACATGGAACAAAGGACCAGTATGAAGAATCACCTCGCCCGAATCGTCTTTCACATCTTGGGGAAGACGATGAGTCAAGTTTAGCAACATTTGCAGATTGGCGAGTAAGGCTCGATGTGAAAGTTCGACCGCCTTAGGTCGCCCAGCTGTCCCCGACGTGAAGATAATCACAGTGGGATCGTTCTCATCCTTCGGAACTGTCCGATCCGCTTCAATGCCGGAAACTGTTGCATCGATGGAGTGCGTCTCCCAGGGGCCCAGTCGCCGAGGCTCTGGGACCTTGGTGGCGCCGAAGGAATCGGCAAGTGTGATGGCCGGATCAAGTAGGTCGAGTGCCTCACTTACTTCCACAGCGCTCCACCAAGCATTGGCGAGAGCGGGAACTGCGCCGATTTGCTGACATGCCCAAAAGTTGATGATCCAGTCCGGACCGTTCCAGCCTAGAAGCAGCGCGCGGTCTCCCCGAGATATGCCATGATCGGCCAACAGGCGCGACTTTTCTGCGACGGCGCGTAGTAAATCATTGAAAGTTACGACTCGCGTGCCCTGGATGATGTGAGGTCGCGTACCCCATCGTCTAGCAAGAGTGAGCACAGTCTTCATCTCACGGGGCCGTTGCGTGTACATCCGATACGGGACCCCCTTGACGGTTTCGACGTCGATTTCGCTACCCCAATGGTCGAGTGCCGCTGGTGGCTGGGTTTGCGGAGTATCCACTAGTTAAACGCTCCCTTGATTAAGTGCCGTACTTCATGGGCGAAATCACTGTCGACCGGTATCGGTTCGACGATGGAATCTTCAGTCACCAGGTTTAGTCTGGAGCCTTCTTCTTTTGGGAATGCGCTCATCGAGGGGAGGACTCTGCCGGTGGTGGCCGTGATACTCGTAGGAACCCCCCACTTGTGGATGTGTACGCAGAGATCAAAGTGTTGATGGCCACGGACCGGGCTGAACATCTCGGCATCTATCCTCACCATGGCACTTCGTCAAGCCCACATTATCCGAGCCTTTACTGTCGTCGCAACATTGCGTAACGCTCATCAACGTTGATGAAGGAAGCGAGGGGTGAGCGAAGTCATTGGGTGCCCAAATCAACGTTGCGTATTCGCATGGTTGCTATGTTTACGTTGAGAGTCAATTAGTCTTGCGGCGACGATCGAGGGAAGCACGTGTCAGTAGCTGAATCAGCCAGCAGTTGGATATCAACCGCTGCAGCCTGTCAAAAGCTTGGTATTCGACCACAAACACTGTATGCCTACGTGAGTCGTGGTCTAATTTCGCCGCACCGGGAGGGTCGTCGAAGTTACTTTTCCATCGCCGAGCTCGAACAGTTGGAGACCCGCGCTCGACGTTCCCTGAGGCGAGGTCGCGTGGAGGTCTCCATAGATAGTCTGGTGACGCTGCTAGACCCTGACGGGCGCCTGTTCTACCGTGGGGAAGACGTCACCGTCCTCGCGACCACGTGGTCCTTCGAACGTACCGCCGAGTGGCTGTGGACCGGAGTGAGTGCCGAGGAACCGCGACAATGGCCGGTCGCCAACGAGATTAAAGTTGTTGGAAACTCGCTAACTGATCGGCTCCGCAATACGGTGGCCATCCTTGGATCGACGGCGCCAAACGTTGACACTCTTCCGGCGAGCGCCTTGACCATTGGGCGCAAACTTCTTCCTCAATTGGTTGCGTCGCTGCCCGCGGTCGGCACGGTAAAAAGTGAAGCACGTGCGCCACTCGCCGCACAACTGTGGCCCCGGCTGTCATCATTACCCCTGACGAAAGCCCGTTTCGCCGCACTGAATTGCGCGCTCATCGTGTTCGCGGACCACGAGTTGGTCCCCTCCACGATCGGTGCGCGTCTAGCTGCTAGTACTGGAGCTGCCCCCTTGGACTCAGTGTTGGTCGGCCTGGCCATGCACGCAGGTGTCTCGCGTCACGGTTTTCGCGCGTCGATCGAAGAGGCGATTCGATCGGGGAGTGAACCACTAGGCGCCTACGACCACGTGGCCTATCGAGTTCGCGACCCTCGGGCCGACGTGCTGGTGCCACTCATACAGGCCGCGTCTTCGAAGAGAGGATGGCGCCTCGTCGATTCCGCCCTGACCGACGACCGACCCCCGACGGCAGACTTGGCGATTGCAGCTCTCAGTGTCGCGGGAGACATGGTACCGACCGCCTCCGAGGTGATCTACACCGTGGCTCGCGTCGCGGGACTGTTGGCCCACATCGGCGAGGAATATGACCATCCGTCTATGTTTCGTCCGCGAGTGGGATACCGGGGGCCTGCACCCGATGGTTTCGAGTTCGAGCAAGAGTATCCCGACTTTCTCGAAATCGATTCTGGACAAACTGCGGAGATCAGGCGACGTCCGCGGACTGCTCGGTAAGTCTTCGCCGAATCGATGGTGCCGTGCCCCGCTACCGCGAGGTCATTGACGGTGGTTCCCTGCTTGAGTAATTACGCTCGACCGTCGGCTGCAGCATCAATTGGGAACTGAATCGGACCGCGCGTGCGCGATGGAAGAGCGAATACTGCCGTCCCCGGCATAACGTCGTCGCCGCGCTGATTGATCGAACGGAACTTCGCTTCGACGTATCCAGTCCCGGTCTCGGCACCTATCCACTTGTCCACGATCTCTCCCGTGATGTGAAAAATGTCACCATTGAAGAAGAAACCCCGAAATTGATAGTCCATCTTGGCGACCCAGCCGTCGTCGCCCACCCAGTTGGTTCCCCAGTACAGCGCATATCCGCCACGTTGCGATCCGTAGTCGTAGGCGCCCGGTAGTCCAATTTCACTCGCCATGTAGTCGTCCCAGTGAACTCGCTCAACTGCCTGAGGAATCCCGGTCGCGGGATCTTTGACCGCGACTTTCGGCGAGGATTTGCGGTACTCCATCCAGTACTTGCCGGTGCGAACGTGAGGCGAACCTACTGCCATGAGCCACGTCACCATGTCGGGGAGAGTGAGAGGACCCTTGACCACCGGATCGATCTCGTCTCCAATCGCGGTGTCTTCCCAATATCTCGTTTCTGACCCACGGGCGACTTCGTGCTCAAGTTCGTCGTCGATCTGAGCGATCTCTTCGTCGGTATACGTTGCCTTTTGCAGCTTCGCGTTTTTGCCCGTGGACTTAGCTTCTTCTCGCTCCGCTCGAATGATGGGAAAGCTCTGGACGGCTACAAGGTTGTCGTCCTGGTTGTAGTAGCGGATCTCTTCTTCTTGGTAGTACATCTTGCTCCCGGCGTACCGGCCACTTCTCGGCTCGGCCCGAACGAGTTCTTTGGTCGCGCGAAGCACATCACCGTCGAGAATTGGCCGTAATAATCTCCACCCATCGCCGGAGTGAAAGCCATGTACCCCGGGAAGACCCTGACCGTGACGAAGATCGAGGCTCCCCCAGGCGAGCGCGTAGAGGATCGCCGGAGGCGCAACGAGTCGCCCGTATCGAGTGGTTCGCGCATGCTCAGGGTCGATATATAGGGGGTTGGTGTCGCCAATGGCGCGCGCGACGTGAGTGATGCTGTCTTGGTTGATGAAGCGCAGGTAGGGATACTCGATCGGGACGGTCTTACCCAATCGGTCGCGCAATCTTGCCACGGCGTCGTCGGTGATTTTCCCGTACTCGTCGTTTTCGTCTCCATCAGTCACGATCTTGTCACACTTTCTCTTGACGCCGGATGACGTCGCGAACGGCGCGCGGATGCTCGAAAGTGGATTTGGGTGACATGGATTCCCTTTGTCCGGCACGTGGTCGCGACTTACAAAACTTACAACACGTCAACAATGGTCAGACCCGTTAGTACGTTCGCGAGTGCCTAAAGACGAAATCTCGAGCGCCGAGCCACGTTGAACGGGCATGGCGGTTATGTTGATTATTGACAAATGCACGTTGATGAATTACCATCACAATCAGTTGGGATCGTTGAATCGTGAGGAGTTCCGGCCCCGCCAGTCCTGGCCTCATTTTCGAGAGACGATCGATTATGCGGCACCCCGGGAGATATGAAAAACGCCATCATTGGAGGATTTATGGACATTTCGTCGTTGCTAAAAGAGTCCGGTTGCTACATCGATGGCAAGTGGTCAGAGGGTCAGGGACCCGAACTTAAGTCGTTCAATCCCGCGAATGGCGAGCTGTTGGCGACGACCCCCTCGTCGAGCGCGTCTCAAGTCTCCGATGCCCTGGCTTCGGCTAGTCACGCCTTCCATTCGGGCGAGTGGAGCCGACTTACGGCGAAGGATCGAGGCGCTCTGATTCACCGCCTCACCGATCTGCTGGAGCGTGACAGAGAAGAACTCACCCAGCTGATCGCCACGGAAGTGGGCTCGCCCATCTCCACGGGCCGCGCCATTCAACTGGGTACCCCGATTGATCTCTTCCGATACGCCGCCGAGTCGGCCATCACGGGTCCGAAGGATGGACTCGAGGAGATGCTGCCGTTGCACTTCAATCCGGTTGCCTCGGAAAGCATGCTCTTGCGCGAGCCCATCGGCGTCGTTGGAGCCATCATCGCCTACAACGTGCCAATATTCCTGGCGGCCCTGAAGTTGGGTCCCGCACTTGCAGCCGGATGTACGGCGGTTCTCGTACCCTCGCCACGGGCGCTCTTGAGCACGACGGCGTTTGTCAAACTGATCGACGAGGCAGGCTTTCCTCCGGGCGCCGTGAACTATGTATTCGGGTCGCCATCGGTGACCGAACAAGTCGCGAGCGCTCCCGAAGTGAGCATGGTGAGTTTCACCGGGTCCGCGGCCGTTGGCGCCAAGATCATGGCGCTTGCGGCGCCGACGCTCAAAAAGGTGGTTCTCGAGTTAGGCGGCAAATCAGCCAATATCGTCCTACCGGGCACGAATCTCGATCCGGTCATTGCCCCGTCTACTCTGCGTTTTTGCATCAACGCGGGCCAAAGATGTGGCGCGACAACCCGTGCGCTCGTTCATGAGTCAGACTTTGACGAGTTTGTGGACCGAACTGCGGCGTTTATGCGCAGCCTTGTGGTCGGCGACCCCCTTCGCGAGGAAACCCAGGTGGGACCGCTCATTACACAAGAGCACCTTCGCACCGTTGAGGGCTACGTGAATCGAGCGAAGGCCGAGGGCGCCAACATTGTCATCGGCGGCGGACGACCCGCCGGGCTCGAGCAGGGGGCGTTCTTCGAGCCGACAATTGTGACCGGACTGAGCAACAGCGCGGAGATCAATCAAGAGGAACTGTTTGCCCCAGTCACCACGGTGATCCCCTACAAGGACATCGACGAGGCGGTTGAGATTGCGAACGACTCGCGCTACGGCCTCGGTGGAAATATTTGGGGGCCCACCGTTGAGTCAATTGCAATGGCCCGACGATTGCGCACGGGTACGGTGACCATCAACGGGGGCGGCGGGCGCAGAAACGATGCTCCGTGGGGCGGCTACGGCATGAGTGGAATCGGACGAGAGACTGGCGACGAGGGCTATCGAGAGTTCTTCGAGGTGAAGCACGTCCAGTGGAAGTTGTAAGCGATCTCTCGAGGAGATTCGGTTTAGCCCGACGAGGTGGCTGTCGTGGTCTCTGAGTTCCGCCGTGAGTGAAGAATTGGTGCCATAGCGAGTGGTGTTTCGGCTCGCGAACCAAGTGTGCAGGAGGGGGCATTGATGGGAAAGTTAGAGGGAAGAGTCGCGCTGATTACCGCGGCTGGTTCGGGCATGGGGGCAGCTACGGCCCAGTTACTCGCGAGCGAGGGTGCGCACGTCATCGTGACGGACCTTGATAAGTCGGCCGCGGAAAGTACGGTCCAACGGATCAAGGATGTGGGTGGCAACGCGACGGCTCGTCAGTTGAACGTCACTGATCTGGATGCGATGCAGGAGGTCTTTCGCCAAGTGGAGCGCGATCACGGTGTGCTTCACGTGCTGCACAATCACGCGGGACTGCCCGGGTCACCTGGCCTCAACATCACTGAGGAACAGTTTGACCTCGCCATCAATATCAACTTGAAAAGCGGTTTCTTCGCCACCTCGTACGCGGTGCCGTTGTTGCGAAAGGCAAACGGGAAAGGATCCGTGATTTTTACGTCGTCGATCGGCGGCGTATCCGGATCGCATTTAAGTCCGGTTTACTCGGCCGCGAAGGGTGGAGTTGTGGTGATGATGAAGTCAATCGCCCTGCATCTGGCGCACGACGGCATACGAGCGAACGCGATCTGCCCTGGCCCCATCGACACGCCCATGTTTCCCAAATTCTTCGACGGGCAACCAAACTCCAGCCCCGAGGAGTTAGTCGAGAGGATGCTAACCACGATCCCCTTGGGTCGTCGCGGCCTCCCGGAGGAGATTGCTTCGGCGGTATTGTTCCTTGCTTCGGACGACTCCAGCTTCGTCACCGGCGTGGCGCTGCCCGTGGACGGTGGCTTCCTTGCCCGATGACTCGATCCGGAATGGCACGTGGCGGTGAAGCCTCGTGGTGACGTGATGATGTTGAGCCGAGTTGGGAGTGGCGCATGATCGAAGACTTCGCCTTTAGCGACGAGAGTTGTTTCATCGATGGTAAGTGGGTGATTGGGGACGGACCCCCAATTCGATCGGTGAATCCGACGACCGCAGAGACTCTTGCGTCGACGCCGTCATCAAGCCAGAGCCAAGTCGCCGCAGCCACGCTTTCTGCCGCCCGGGCATTTCACGGCGGCGAATGGAGTCGGGTAAGCGCCCGTGACCGAAGCGACATGCTCTCTCGACTCGCCGACCTGATCGAGCGCGATCAGGACCGTCTCATCGAACTGATCGCTCTGGAAGTGGGTACTCCCATAACGTCTGGCCGCGATCTGCAGATTGTCGCACCGATCATGTTCTTTCGGTGGTTTGCAGAAGCAGCGAAGCGGGGGCCCAAAGCGGGATTGAGCCAGTCTCTTCCGCTTCACTACGGTTCCGCGGTCTCACAGAGCGTTCTACTTCGCGAGCCTGCGGGCGTGGTCGCGGCGATCACTGCATACAACTACCCTCTGAACCTGTGCTCGTGGAAGCTCGGCCCCGCGCTCGCTTCGGGCTGTTCGGTCATTCTTGTGCCGTCGCCCAAAGCTCTGCTCTGCACGATCGCTCTGGTGCGGCTCATCGAGGAGGCAGGTTTTCCTCCCGGTGCCGTCAACTTTGTCTTCGGGTCACCATCAGTCACTCAGCAAGTCGCTGGGGCGCCGGAGGTCGACCTGGTCAGCTTCACCGGATCTGCGGCGGTCGGGGCCAAGATCATGGCTCTCGCGGCCCCTTCCCTCAAGAGAGTCGTGCTGGAGCTTGGCGGCAAATCGCCCAGCCTTCTGATGCCGGGCGCCAATGTGAAGGAAGTGGCGGGACCTACGGTTCTTCGTTTTTGTCGAAACGCGGGTCAAGGTTGCGGGGCCACGACGAGGTTACTCGTACCACAGAATGTCATGGACGAGTTTGTGGACGAGACGGTGACGTTCATGAGAGGGCTCTCCGTCGGTGACCCTCTCTTCAAGGAAACTGATGTCGGTCCCCTCATCACTGACGAGCATCGCGTTGACGTAGAAGGCTTCATCGGTCGTGCGATCGATCAGGGTGCGACACTCGTGACGGGGGGCCATCGACCAGAGGCACTCGAACCAGGATTCTTCTTCGAGCCGACTCTGGTGACTGGGCTGTCTGCGGACGCGGAGATCAACCAGGAAGAACTCTTTGCCCCTGTGGCGTCGGTGATCCCGTATCGCGATCTCGACGAGGCTGTCGAGATCGCGAACAACTCGCGGTACGGGCTCAACGCCAACATCTGGGGACCCACGGCTGAGGCGATTGCGTTGGCCCGTCGAATTCGCTCTGGCACGGTGACGATAAACGGGGGCGGAAAACGCGACGACGCGCCGTGGGGTGGTTTTGGCGCGAGTGGCGTCGGTCGCGAATGCGGCGAGGAGGGTCTACGCGAGTTCTTCGAAGTCAAGCACGTTCAGTGGCCCCTGTAACGCGCGAGACGGTCGAGCCCCGTACCCTACTGACCCGACGGGACCGCGCACGAAGTTGACGGTTTTCCAGCTTTGATCAGGCCTGGGACTGTGTGCCGCGCTCGCTCTCTGCTCGCTCGAGAGCCTCGCCCAGTAGCGCCTCAATGCGTAACTCGCCCTCGCGAGTCTCTCCACCGGCGTCAAGGAATGCGTTGACGAGTCGACGTGACGACTCTGTCGGGAACAGACGTCGAAAGCGAAAGCTCTCCTCGCGAAGTCCCCGATCTATGGAGACGTCGGATAGAGAAAGTACTTCCTTGGTAAGTCGAACGGCATCCGTCGGACAAAGAGAAATTCGAGACGCCAAACCCGTCACGTAGGCATCGATGAGATCGGGCGCAAGTGCTCGGTTGAGGTAGCCCCAGTGTTCGGCCGTCTCGGCATCGAGGTCGAGTCCTCCGAGGATCAACTCCATTGACCGAGAGTAACCAATCAATCGAGGCATGTACTGTGACGCTCCGCCACCCGGTACTGTCCCGAGCGGAACCGACATGGTGTTAAAAACGGCCTTGTTCAGCGCACCAAAGCGCATGTCGCAGGCCATAACCATGGCAGCGCCGGCACCCGCAACGCGTCCTTCAACCTGCGCAATTGAAACCTTATCCATGGCGCGTAGACGTTCGCAGATGCTCTGGACCGCATTAATCTCAACCTCTTCAACGGTCGCGGGAACGGCGGGTGGTTGGATGGCGTACAAGGTGGTGAACTCTGCGTGCGTCATAAATATGTCCGGATCGCTGCTCTTGATGACGACGACGAGTGGTTCGGGATCCGCTGATAGAGCGTCCACCACGTGATCGAGATCCTCGAGCAGTTCTCGCGTAAGCATGTTGAGGGGGGGATTGTCTATCAATATGGTGACGATCCGGCCATCGCGAATGACTCGCAAAGCTCGATATTCGAAATTCGGCATTGGTACTCCTTGGACGTGAACGCTATTGAAAGAAGATGGTTTCAGTCGGTGACTCGCTCGGGCACCGAAAACTCCAAACACTTGCAACTTGAGAGTTGTTCACGTGATCGCCATTTCCATGCCTACGATGCCGTCATTATCTGTACCAGCTCTGCGATATCTCTCATCGTTGCGAGCCCCGCCACCGCAGCCGTGAGGCGTTCAGCGGTGTCGTCGGGGAATGGCCTCACGGTGAAGGACGCGCAGTCGGCCGTCTTGGCGGCGAACTCTTCGATGGTGAGCATGTTCTTCGGGTGCCCGCGCGGATAGTCGACGCGGTGCTCGATGGTTTCACCATCCCTAAATCGAACAATGACCCGCGCGGGGGTGACGAATCGATTCCAATCTCGATCGATTTCTTCATCCACGTATGGCATCACTCGGGACGCGAGCGCGAGGATGTCCTTGCGACCGAGACCGGCGTCAGAGAAGTGAGCCATACGCAGTTGCCCATCGATCCATGCCGACGCCACCGTATAAGGAATGCTGAATTGCGCCTCAACAACTGTTTTTGGTGCAGCGCGAACAGCCTCTGGCACGCAGACCATCTGATAGCCCGGGCCGGTCACACCGACGCGGATGGACTCAATGTCTTCAGCGTCGCGCGAGGTTTGGGCACGGATGAATCGAGTAGCGTCGATCGCCGCATGGGTATCGCGACAGCACGGATACGGTTTGTAACTCAGGTTCAGGAGCTCAAATCGAGTCCCGAGATCCTTTCTGACCACGCCCACATCCACTCGATTCTGGAGGTAGATCCGAAAAAATCCATCGGCGCCTTCGAACACGTTCTGTACGCCGCGAATGCCCCTCCGCGCAAGTTGCACGGCGGCGACACCAGCTTGCGCCGCCAGTCCCGGCTGCAGGCGCTTCATCAACGAGGCATCGCGCGTGACCTGGTGGTTGCCCGCAACGGAGCTATAAACGATGCCGAACGCGTTCAACATCTCGTCCTCGCTCAATCCGAGGGCGCGACCAGCGGCCGCCGTCGCGCCGAAATATCCCAGCAGCGACGTATACATGAAGCCGCTCTCGATGATGTCGACTTCGATGGCAATGCCAAGTCGACATATGACTTCGAGTCCCGCAGCGACGGCTGCAATCAGGTCGGCACCAGAAAGGGTTCCGGCCAATTGGCCAGCCGCGATCGCGGCTGGCACTACTGAAACCCCCGCGTGAAGAATTGCGGCGTCGTGGGTGTCGTCGTAGTCGCGTGCGTGCGCCATGCCGCTGTTGACCCACGCCACATGGTGTGCCGGATATTTCCCACCTATCACGAACATGTCGGCTTGAGCAGAACCACCCCACTCTTGAACCAGGTCAGCGACTTCACCGATGGCCTGGGCCGAGGATCCCGCCAGAGCGCAGGACAGAGTGTCGAGGATGTTTGCCCTTACGGCCGCCACGACTTCCGCCTCGAGTTCGCTTGCGGAGATCGCCGTGACGAAGCGAGCGAGTTCGAACGCCAAATCCTGGTCGCTTTCCACCGGGGGTGTGAGTCTGGACACCGTGCTCCATTCGCATTGCCGAGTCATCTAATTCCGTGTACTTTACGCGAAACACTGTTTCGGGCCTTCGCGCTCCAGGTCAGTCCTCGGAGACAGATGTTGTGAGTCGTGAGGAATGTGATCGGCGCCTAGGTTCGACTAGGGAGCGCGACCGTTGCAGTGCCTGGCATCACCTGGTCACCTCGTTGATTCTCGGCCCATGTTTCGAGTTTCACGATGTGGCGGCCCGTATCGTCAATCACCTTGCCCGTGACTCGTCCACCAAGGCGAATGACGTCCGACAGATAGACGTGCGACCGATACTCTCCGTGAATCGAGACAAGGAATCCGGAGTCACCCATCCAGTGTGTGAGTGAATGCACCTGCCAACAGGTGCGTTGAATGCCGACGTCGTACGCACTCTGAGCCCCCTGCAGATGGGCGGCGTAGTCGTTGTAATGAACCGAATATACGGGTTCCAAAGCGTGGGTTGAGGGGTCTCGATAGGCCCATTTCGGGTGTCGCTTGTATCGTCGCAACGACACACCATTCGCCGCCACTCGGGGAATTGGCGCGGCGCCCGATGCCACAAACGCGACTTCGTCGGACAGGCCCAGTGGCCCCTTTGTAATCGTGTCCAGGGTGTCGCCAATCGTGACGTCGTCCCAATAGCGCTCGACGGATCCCCTCGGACTCTCCGAGAGGACATCAGACTCGATTTGCACCAGTTCCTCCGGCGCCCACGGATGGGGCAGATCGATTGTCCGAGATACCGCCCGCACTTGCATGTCGCCGCGCTCAAAGCGAAATCGTGAGCAAATGAATTCGGCAACGAGTTCGTCGCTCTGGTTGTAGTACTCCTGTCGGATGAAGTCCTGAATTCGACGCCCGCCAAATTTGCTTTCGACCGGTCCATCGAATCCTTCAAAGATGAGGCGAGCCCTGATTCGGTCCCCCACTCTGATCACTTTGTGCCAGACAATATCCGTCACACCGTGGAATCCGCCTAAGCCGGGCCAACCAAACTGAACACCGCCGACACACGCGAAGATGAACGTCGGAGGGGCGAGTAGTCCGGGGTGCGCCGTGCTCTTGGCGTAGTCAGCGTCGGACCAGAGTGGGTTTGGGTCTCCGATCCCTTCGGAAAAGCGAAGGACGGCGATGCGCGTGACCTCTTCGTTGTTGACGCAATCGTCGACTCGGAGTTCAGTGCCGATCTTGGATCGCATGTCGGCCAGCATCTCTTCGGTGATCTTCCCGAGGGCGAGCTCGGAAGATATGCCCTCTGACTCAGACATCAACTCTCCTCACTCTCGCGTCCTATGACGGTAGCGCGTCAAGAACTCACGCCATTGCGCTCGGGAAGCGGGATGAAGAAGTCGCCACGGAGATCGAGCTGCTAAGTATCCAAAGCGGTCCTCCTAGAGTGTTCTCATGACCGACAGAACTCCGTCAGCCACGACAGAGGTGGCTCCCGGAATCTGGAGCATCGCGGTGCCGTTCCCCAATCCACTTGGCTACACGATCTGCTACGCCATCCAGGTCGACAAGGGCGTCGTTCTCGTGGACCTTGGGTGGGATTCCGACGAAGGATGGGATGCCCTGAACCGCGGCCTGGCGGTGGCCAACACTCGCGTAGACGAAGTTCTCGGGGCGGTCATTACCCACGTTCACCCAGATCACTACGGTCTGGCCGCGCGTCTGAAGGCCTCGAGCGACGCGTGGCTCGCCGTGCACGTTGCCGAGCGCTCTCATATCGCCGGTGACGAGTCCGCTAAGGACGACTATCTGGACCAGATGGCCGATTGGCTGCGGGATTGCGGATGTCCGCCGTCGGAGATTGCCGGCTTAGATATGGATGCCTCGGACATTCGCTCACGGATCGCGACGGTTTGGCCCGACTTCGATCTTGTAGACGATGACGTCGTGGCCAACACCGCCGGGACCCTGAAGGTGGTACATACTCCTGGACACACGCCCGGGCATCTTTGCATCGTGGACGAAGGGCGGAAACTTGCCTTTACGGGCGACCACGTCTTGCCACGCGTCACGCCGAACGTGTCGTATCGGCCGGATACCGATCCTGATCCATTGGCCGACTACGAAGCATCGTTGAGGCGATTGCGGCCATATGGGAGTTATCAAGTACTACCGGCTCACGAGTGGTCCTTCGACGGACTTGGCACGAGGATTGACACCCTCCTTGAACATCATCGCGCTCGCCTCAACGAAGTGGAGACGGCGGTCGCCGGCGGTGCTCGAACGGTATGGGAAGTGGCGCAGTCCGTCACGTGGCATCGCGACTTCAGTACGCTCAACTATCGAGCCCGGCGAGCTGCACTGGGCGAGACGAACTCCCACTTGATTCGATTGTCCAGTCTCGGGCGAGTGGTCGATGGGTTCGGCGTGCCGCGGTCGTGGTCGATGCGAATTGGGGAGTGAGTACGACGTGTCCGAGAGGGTCATCACGGTAATTTCGTCTAGGGACTCGAGCGGAGTTTGGCGATGATGCCAAAGGCACTTCAGCCATCATCTGTCTCGGATCTGGCCGTTGAATTCGCCGAATTCGCTGCGACTATTGACGCGACCACATTCGAGCAAGAAGTAGCTGAAGCGGTCAAGATGAACATCCTTGACACGCTGGCCTGCGGTTTGGCAGGTTCGTCAGCGGAGGCTATCGGCGACGTGGCAAATCTCGTCGCGCAGTGGGGTGGCGCTCGTGAGGCCAGCGTCCTCGTGTTTGGAGGGAAGTATCCCGCTCACCACGCCGCGATGATCAATGCGAGCATGTGTCACGCTCGCGACTATGACGACACACACGACGCGGCGATCCTGCACGCGGGCGTGACGGCCGTGGCGGCGGCCCTGGCCGCGGGCGAATTGCGAGGGGGAATCTCCGGGACAGACCTGATGGCGGCCGTCGCCGCGGGACTGGAAGTGACCTGTCGACTTGGCGCCGCGACTCAGGTCGGCATCGTCGAATCAGGTTGGATCTATACACCACTCCTGGGTTACTTCGGTGCCACGGCGGCCGCAGGTCGAGCGCTCGGATTAACTGCCAATCAAATGTTGAACGCGTTGGGCATTGTCTACAGCTCGGTCTCGGGCAACCTCCAGGTCATCACCGACGCATCACTGATGAAGCGATTTCAGCCGGGGCTCGCCGCCCAGGCAGCGCTGGTTGCAGTGCAATTGGCACAACGCGGGCTGCGTGGTGTTCAGGAGGTGTTTGAAGGAACAAACGGTTTCTTCAGGGTCTACTTGCAGAATCGCGTGAGTGCCGATCTCGTGCGCGAGCAACTCGGCCGCCGATTCGAGTTCCTGAATCTCAGCTACAAACCGTATCCGTCTTGTCGCTGCACTCACGCCGCTGTTGACGCCGTACTCGATCTGCGCAAGGAATCCACTGAGCGCCTTGGCCAAGTCGAGGACATCAAGGTAGGTCTAACGGCGGCCGGCTATCAGACGGTGTGTGTGCCGGAGGCAGTGCGCCTGGCGCCATCGACGGTCGTTGAGGCGCAGTTCAGCATTCCATTTACCGTTGCCGCGGCGTGGCTGGATGGAGAGGTCGGACTGGAACAAGTGTCATCGCAAGCTCTCACTCGTTCGGATATTCGGTCGTTTGCACCGAAGGTTCACTCCTATGTTGATCCTGAAATGGATCGAGAATGGGGCAGATACGTAACGCCGGCAGCGGTTCAAATACGCTTCGACGACGGAACAGTCCGTAGCTCTCGCGTGAACTACATGAAAGGCCACCCCAAGAATCCCATGTCTCGCGACGACTTTCGCCAAAAGACAAGAGATTGCGCTGACGCTGCCGAAATTGCGCTGCCAGCTGACACCGTTGATCGACTATTTGCAACGATCGACTCTTTAGAGTCGCTTGACGACATCGCCACGCTCATCGGTATCGTTTCGACGAGAGAATAGATCAGGCGTCGGCATACGAAGGCCGCGGTCGTTAGTCGTCACCGCGCCGATGGCCTGTGCGTAATTCGCCAGTACGAGATCGCCGAATCACGTCTTCGGTGAGACAAGCGAACGGCCAACAACGCCGGCCTGCACCAGTGAGTCAATTTCGTCCTGAGAGAGATCGAGAAACTCCGTCAAGACCTGATCACTGTGCTCACCGAGGCGAGCAGGGATGTTGTCAGTAGGCGGAGGTGAATCTCCGAGGCGCAGGGGGCTACCAAATGTCCACCAGTCGCGTTCGGAATTCTCGTGGTGTTCGAGCAGGCCTCGCTCGACGACGTGGGGATCAGTGATGACATCTTTGAGGGACTTGACCGGCGCGCTGGGGACGTCGTGTTCGGCGAGCGTCGCTGCAACTTCTGCGGTGGTGTGCTTGGTGGTCCAATCGGCGACTACTGCATCGAGGTCATCTTGGATCGAAGCCCGAGCGGCATTGGTGGCAAAGCGCGGGTCATCCTTCAACTCCGGACGCCCCATGGCGTCACAGAGCTGTTTCCAGTGAGCGTCGTGCGTGCAGAGGATTGTTACCCATCCGTCACTACTTGGATAGGCATTGTACGGCGCAGTTGCGAGGCCCCCATGCCGGTTTCCCGTGCGCTCGGGGATTTCCCCATCGCTATCAAAGAATCCACCAATATTGGAGGCGAGCGAAGGAAAGATTGCGTCATAGAGAGCCACTTCGACCTCCTGTCCGAGGCCGGTTACTGATCGTTGGACGAGCGCCGCCAGTATCGCGGCGGTGAGATGGGCGCCACCGATGAAGTCGACAACGGCCGGACCGGTGCGCACAGGTGGGCCGTCGGGGAAACCGGTTGTGGCCATGACCCCAGAGATTGCCTGAATCGTGAGATCCATCGCTTTTAATTCGCTGTACGGTCCGCTGCTCCCGTACCCGCTGCCGGACGCAATAATTAGGCGGGGGTTGGCCTCTAGCAGTGCTTTGACCCCGACCAGTCGATCAAATGCTCTGGGCGCGTAGTTCTGGATGATCACATCGGCGTGCTTAGCCAACTCGATAAACACCCGACGACCCTCGGGATTCTTTAGGTCAATACAGAGGCTCTGCTTTCCTGCGTTGAGCATTCCGAACTGGACTGCTTCAACACCTTTGCGTGCTGTGGGTCGTCGGTAAATTTCTCCAGTCAGCGGTTCGACCTTCACAACCCTGGCACCTAAGCGCTGCAACATGAGTCCGCAATAGGGCCCCATAAACGCCTGTCCGAGATCGAGCACCGTGATGCCTTCTAGCGCTCGCGATCCACTAGATCCGTCCGAATTATGCGCAGTCGCCATTCTCACAGTCCTCATTCATAACACCAGGCTCGCCCACGACAGCCCGTTGCCAGAGGTGATCGCAAAGCGCTCCCCAACTCCGCCGTTCGAATCTCGTACGCGAACTACGAATTATTACGCCCTCAGGTTAGCAGTGAGTAAAATTCGGGCCCCGACTGCCAAACGTCAAAAGCTGGATTCGCGCGGCCACTGACCAAGCGCGGCCCGCCCTTTGGTTGCGGTCACGTTGGGAAAGGCGGTTTACTCTTAGCCTCGAAAGCGCGGAACGAGCAGACGGAGAATTCGCCGCGTACTCGATTCGGTCTCCATCCCGAGCAACGCATCAGTGGCAATCTCGATGGCCCCATCATCGAGCAGCACAGACGCATTGGAATGAAACTTTGATGCCAATTCATCGTTCGACATAGTTGAGGTGGGATCCGACGAAGGCGTTCCCTTTGGGAATAGGCACTCGGCACTAAATGTCGCACCGCGAGCATCAACCTCGACCCGGGTTGGACGCCGATTCGCGTGAGTTGTGACCGCGTCCGCATAGTTCGGGTGGGCTTCATACGTCGTGCGATTCATCAAGTCCAACACGGACCGGTCGAAAACGACGTCCGGATCCTGCCACGCTCGGCCTGGCGGCACGCTATGTGCACATAGTGAAAGCGCGTGGATCATGCTGAACTGCGCGTCCTGCACATCGATGATGTTTCGATTTTGCCAAGCAGGGTAGCTCGACGCGAATGCTTCGCTCCACGCTCGCACCGCCCGGATCTCGGAGGGCTCAAGTCCGTGCTCGGTGATCACTGCGGCCAACGCTGTCAAGGCGCCGTGGGATCCGCGCGCGTGGGGCCAGGGTTTATAAGAGACGTTGTCGGGAAAAGTCCACTCAGTACCGAGTCCCTCGACGAGATAATGGGGCTCCCACTTCGTGGTGCCCATATACCGTGCGAATCCGTAGTCAGAGTCGTCGAGTAACTCGATGTCACCTCGGTCACCCTGCAACGCCAGATGCGCTGCGGTAAGGGCGGATTGAGCAAGCACGCCTCCGGAGAGATACTTGAGTGTGGTCGGAGGCATGTGCATGGCCCAGGATCCGAACGAGTTTGCGGGTGCGATCAGCCCGGCCAGCCCCAGTGCGTTTGTCATCTCATCGATTTCGAATGACCTAACTATGCCTACACCCGCCGCGGCACCAAATACCGTGGAGCTGTATCCGAACACGTGGGGCATTGTGGGTACCCCGTCTTTGACATCGCGAAGGTTATCCATTGCCTTCCCGAACCGATAGGAGATCTCGTGGGAGACCGCGATTGCGCAGATGAGTTGTTCCCCGCTCACGTCTTGGCGCTCACCCTCGCACAAGATGCCGGGTAGTACGTACGGTGTCACATGTCCGGGCGGAAGTATCGGGTCGAAATCTTGAGCGTTGATCAACTCTCCCATGGCAAAGGCGGCCCCAAAGACGGAGGAACGGCGCACACTACCAACGATCGTCGACTCCCTCGATCCGCCGCCAATCGCCAGACCCACTTCGACGCCGGCGCGACCCTTGGGGGTCTCGTGTCCACCAAGGGCGCACCCCATCGAGTCGAGCAGCAATCGCTTACACTCTTCGACGACGTTCTGGGGAAGATCACGAGCGTTGAGTCCGACGCTGAACGCTGCGAGTTCTTCAATGATCGTCACACTGTCTCCTTGCTGACCGACACCCGTAGCGCCGACTTCATTGACCGCCGAGCATGATGAAAGCGCGTTACGGCGACCAGTGCAGCGGCTCTCACGACCTCGTCTCCGGGCCTATCGTACCGGAGCCGAATCGCGCGTCCGATCGAGCAGTCGCAAACGGTGGTGTGTGACAACCGCTTGTCGAAGCATTGAGGATATCGCGAAATCGATGTCGGCGGACGAGAAGACGGGTAGCGAAATCCTCATCGAATTCGATCAGGTTTAAAGTAAGTGACGTCAATCGAGGAGGGACTCGCAGATCGCGAGGCGCCTTGGCGTTGACAGCGCGCGATAGGGCGAGCGAAGGGGATGGAGTTCATGTTGCGGATGCAAGATAAGGTCGCTCTCGTCACTGGTGCCGCGGGGGGCATCGGCGGGGAGATATGTAGAAAGTTTCTCGCCGAAGGTGCGAAGGTTCTTGCGCTAGACGTCGTACCCGGCGCCGCCGAACAGTTGGTGGCGGATCTCGGCGCCGGTGATCGGGCAGTAGGAATGGCGTGCGACGTCAGTCAAGTTGATCAGGTGTCGACATCCGTCGACAAGGCGCTGAGTGCGTTCGGAGGCCTCAACGTTCTCTGCAACGTCGCCGGAGGATCTTCGACGCGCGACGGGCGAGTGACCGAAGCGCCGATCGAAGAGTTTTGGCGTGTCATGAATGTAGATCTCTTTGGAACGTTTCTTGTCTGCAAGTTCGGTATACCAGCACTTATTGCGGCGGGCGGGGGCTCGGTTATCAATTTCAGCTCGATTACAGCGCTGATGGCTCTACCCGAGCGCGACTGCTATACCGCGGCGAAGGGCGGCATTGCATCAATGACACGATCAATGGCGCTCGGATTCGCGCCCGACAACGTTCGGGTGAATGCAATCGCTCCGGGCAAGACGACGACTCCGAGGACCGCGGCTCGAGCACACACCGAACGAGCGAAGAAGGTCGCCGAGCGATGCCTCCTCGGAGTCCTTGAACCTTCCGATATCGCCCATATGGCAGTGTTCCTGGCTTCGGACGAGTCGACGCACATTACAGGTCAGGTGTTCGCGGTCGACAGCGGTATTACGATCTCGTGACCTTGGCGAAGGCATTCGGCGACGGTGGAGAGCGACAACATTTGCGCCGTCGAAAGGTGGAGTTTGGCGCAACAGGGTTCGACGGGACGGTACGCGCGTGTGCGCCGAGTCGATGAAGTCGACTGAGAACCGAGTTGACGGGCGCCTGTGCCATTGACGCGTAAGGCGAATAGTGACGTTCATCTAGGCGGGACGTGGGACGAGAAGTTCACTCCAGTTGCGGACACGCTCCTCGCGAATCTTGAGACTCGGCGCGAACTCGGGGCCAGCATCTACGTGAATCTGGACGGCCGGGAGGTGGTCGATATTTGGGGAGGTTCAAAAGACCTCGATGGCGCCTCTCCATGGGCTGAGAACACTCTGGTGAACGTGGCGTCGAACACCAAGAACGTAACGAGTTTGGCGGTTCTGATGCTGGTCGACCGAGGACAACTCGACGTGTCGGCGCCCGTCGCACGTTACTGGCCCGAGTTTGCTGAGAACGGCAAGCAGGGTGTTCTGGTGCGTCACCTGTTGTCACACACCGCGGGTTTGCCGGTATGGGAGCAGCCATTTTCGATCGAGGACGCATTTGATATTCGCGGCGCGTCGGCGCGACTCGCCGCTCAGGCGCCTTGGTGGCCCCCGGGTTCGGTCGCCGGGTACCACGCCAGTACGTACGGACACCTAATCGGTGAACTCGTTCTACGGGTGACAGGAGAATCGCTTGGCACGTTCGTTCAGCGAGAGATGGCACGGCCCCTCAACGCCGACTATTACCTTGGACTACCAGAGGCGGAATTCCATCGAGTCGCGCCCATTACCTACCCTCCAATGGTTCAATTCGGAGGGTCTGTTCGCACTGAGCCGACGTTGACCCCGGTGCCGTCGATCACGGAAAGGATTCGCGCGGGTACCATCACTCGTCTAGCCGATGACGTGGAGTTGCTCTTGAACTCGGCACGGTGGCGATCTGCTGAGCTCGCGGGGAGTAACGGGCACACCAACGCACGGGGCATCGGTCGCATCGTGTCAGCCTTAAGCCTTGGCGGCGCGTCTCGAGGTATCACTCTGCTCTCCCCGAGCACGATCGACTTGATTTTTGAGGAGCAAGCTCGGGGGACCGACCTCTACTTTGACGTTCCCATCCGCTGGGGAATCGGATACGCGCTAGCTCCGAACCCCGGCAGCGCGGCTGGTCCGCTGCCATTTCTTCAGTCGGGTGGCCGTGTCTGCTACTGGTACGGACAGGGTGGATCGTTCTCCATCATGGATGTTGATCGGCGTCTCACCATCACGTACGTTATGAATCTGGCGCACTCGACCCACGACCTCGTTGGCGGACTCTATTACGAGGCTGTCTATCGGTGTCTTTCAGACGCGCGATGAAAGTTGACTCGTACTGGGCCGATGAATCTCAGTCTCACGCCAGCGGCGGATGCGCCCCTAAACGGTCGAAAGGGAGTTCATTTCTCAGGTGATGCCGCCGCTGGATGCGGATAAAGCTGGACGATCTTCTTGGTATGCCGAGGCCCCGAGGTACACATATATATAGGCGTGTTTCTACATGCTCCTAATCGCTCAGAATTGTTCGCATATAAAACTGGGCGACCGCAATCGTGTCCCACTCTACTGTATGCTGCCGTATCGGCATTGCACGGTGCGGTGTCAAAATGGGGGTTGCAATGAAATCCAAATGGGGAGTTGTAACAAAAACGAAGTGGAAGGTGGGGGGAATCTCGACCGTCGTAACCGCGCTGGCGATTTCGATGATGGTGATTCCAGTTGGTTCGAATGCAGCTGGTGCGTCGTCGACAAAGTTGACTGGCAAGCCGATCTATGTGTTGGCGATTGCTGACCTCACCGGAGCTGACGCGAACTTCTCGAGAGAGCAGCTTTCGGGCCTTGAGGCCGGTGCGGTGTACTGGAATACCCACGGAGGAATTTTGGGTCGACCGGTGAAAATCGTCTACACGAACGACAACAGTGATCCCGCGACTGCGTCGGCGCAAGCGGTATCCGAACTGAGCGAACATCCTGGCAAGTTCACCGCGATGATGGGCGGCGGCGAGGGCAACACGATCCTGGCGGTAATGCCGATCGCGAAGCGATACGACATTTTGGACAGCCATGTGAACGATGGCGGTGCGGGGGCGTGTGAGAACGTGCCTCTTAACTGTCCAACTTTCTTCGCCCAAGCCAATGGTGCTTCTGCCTATGCATCAGGAACTGCTGCGTTCGCGGTCAAGAAGGGCTACAAGACGGTCGGCATCCTTACCGAAGGTATTTCCTTCACCGAAGGTGAAGAGGCCGCCGAAGCGTCATACCTTCAGGCGCATGGCGTCACCGTGGACAACGTGACGTTCCCACCCACGGAAGTCTCGGTGAACTCTGAGATGCAGGAACTGCAGAGCGACGGCGCCCAAGAAGTGATCATGAACGGCGTTGGCGGTGTGGCGTACTCAACGTTTGCCGCGCGGCTAGCGCTGTCGTGGAACGTCCCGCTGGTCTTTGACATCGCTTCATCTTCGAGCGCAAACATCGCGGCCGAGGCACCAAAGTCCGAGTTGGGAAATGCCTACGAGACCGCCTGGGGCTGTGAGAGTGCCAACTCGACCACATTCCCGGCGTACAAGTACATTTACCAGGATCAGAAGACCGCGGGATGGCCGGTAAAGACTGGCGACTCATGTAGCCAGGACGGTATCGGCTGGGACGTATTGGTTCAGTTGCACGCCGCAGCCGAAAAAGCTGGTTCACTCAAGACGGCGGCCCTCGTTAAGGCGCTGACCTCACTCACTCTCACTGCGAAGAGCAATCTTCTCTTGATGACGAGCAAGGAATGCTGGAGCACGACGAGTCACGAAAACCTGTGCAACACGACGTCTGACTACCCGGTTGTACCCATCGGCAACATCAACGACCTGAAGATTCAGCCACTGAGTTGAGTCGTTGACGATCGCTGTCCCGAGCATTGACTGGGGAGGCGTCGGGCAGTACTGAGTGACCTCTCGGTCCTCACCTCGGCAGAGATTGTCGAGGTGAGGACCGACTATGGTCTTATCCACCGGATGGTCAACTCAGCCCTGTGAAATTGGGTTCCCACATGCAGAAGCAATGCATCCTCGCGTGTGGAAGTCTGAGACAGTAAAGAGTTTCTTGTGGTCCTTCGATCGGCGCGCGAGTTGCCCATCGAAGCAGTGTTGGAGGATTCGGAGGCACCGTGGAAGTAACCATATGGTCCGGGCTGGTGCTCGGCTCGATTTATGCTCTTGTCGCTACCGGATTCAATATCGCCATTGTGCCGACCGGGGTCTTTAATTTCGCCGAGGGCGCCATTGTGGTCCTGGGAACATTCATGATCTACGAGCTGCTTACCGTGCTCACTGTTCCCACGGCGTGGGCGATCCTGCTCACAGCTGTCACGGGGGGTCTCGTTGGTGTTGCGTGCGAACTATTGACCGTCAGGTCTCTCAGGTGGCGGGGTGGATCCATCGACAACGTGCTCGTGACAACTGTCGGGGCAGCAACGGCCATTGCCGGCTTTCTCGGCGTCAAGTGGGGGTACGTCACAACTTTCATTCCGTCGGTTGTGTCCGCTAATTACTTTCATTTTCTGGGGATCAATGTTCGACCGGTCGAAGTAACGACGGTCGGTCTTGGTGTGGTCAGTGCGGTGGCGCTGGACCTACTGTTCCGATTTACTCGTCGAGGTCAGGCGTGCCTCGCGGTGCGAGAAGACCGCGACGCCGCCATGCTGCGGGGTGTCAACGTCAGCGCCTTGTCGCTCGTTGCATTTATGGCCGCCGGCGTCTTTGGCGGACTGGTTGGCCTGCTCATTGGGCCCATTACGTTCGGCACGCCGACGTACGCCACCACGCTCGCTCTCTACGGCTTTGTGGCCGTGGCACTCGGTGGTGAAGGCAGCTTTCTTGGCGGTTGGATCGGCGGGATCGTTGTCGGACTCGTGGCAACTTTTGCCGTGAGGTATTGGGGAGCGCCGTACGGCGATATAGCGGTGTTGGCGCTCTTGCTCGCAGCGCTTGGTTTGCGTCCAAAGGGCATTCGTGGTGGGGCGGCGGTGCGAGTCGTATGACCACGGACAATAAGAACGTAGACGTGAAGCTCGAGCCAGTCGCGCCCTGGAGACGCTCAGTTGCTGCGTTCTTGCTCGGCGGTCGCGCCTCGCTCGCCGTCCCGCTGATAGTGGCCGCACTCTTGATTACGTTTCCCTACTGGTCGGACAACGCGTATTGGATTTATCAGATACCTCTGATCTTGGTGCTGGCGTTGTTGGTGACCGGCGTCAATCTGAGTTTTGGCTACGCGGGGGAGTTGCAACTCGGCCAGGTGTTCATGTTCTGTATCGGCGCATACCTGTCGATGATTCTCGCCGTACGAGGCGTCAATAATGACATCATTTTGGGAATGCTGATCGGCGGTGCGGCCGCGGTCATCGTAGGTCTCGTGGTGGCGTTGCCGGCTATGCGCATCGGCGGTTGGGCGCTGGCTATGGCCTCATTTTTCTTGGTGATCACGATCCCCGATCTCATCAGTATCTTCGCGAAGTACACCAACGGGCTCACCGGACTGTCCGGCATTCCCTTCCCCGACATCTTCGGACACACCCTGGGCATAACCGGTCTGTATGAAGTGACCATCGTCACGACGATCGCCTGGTTCGTCCTCTACCGAAATCTTGTGACGTCACGCTACGGGATCGTCTTTAAGTCCCTGAGGGAGTCTCCCGCGCTCACGGGATCGCTCGGATTCTCGACACTGCGTTTGAAGACGACCATCTATGGTCTTGGCGCTTTTCCGGCGGGTATTGCGGGTTGCCTCTACGGATATCTGACTTTCATTCTCGAACCCGGGTCATTTGGGTTCCAGCTCGGTATCGGGACGGTTGCTGCGTGTCTACTCGGTGGATCCGAAAGCGTTTACGGAGTTCTCATCGGCGCTGCAATACTCCAGTTAGGACCCGAGCGGTCCGTGGCGTTTGCGAACTGGGCTCCCGTTGCCTACGGAGGATTTTTGATCATCGCGGCGGTGCTGCTTCGCGGGGGCATTTCACGCTACGGCAAACTTGCGTGCTATCACCTGGCCAAGCGAATCGACCCAGAAATTAAGCAAAGCCGCATCGCCGCTCGTTCTGCCCTTCTCGAGTCTGACGACGAGACCGTAGATGGTGCGATCGTCGAGGGCAATGCCGACGTGGCCAATACCTCCTCACTGCAGGATATTCACGGCATGAAACTTGACATAGAGAACGTGACGATGACGTTTGGCGGAGTCAAAGCCCTGCGCGACGTGTCGCTCGTGGCCAATCCCGGCGAGGTCACTGCACTCATCGGTTCGAATGGCTCTGGAAAGACCACATTGCTCAATGTCATTTGCGGATACGTGACTCCCCAAGACGGCAAGGTCAAACTCGACGGTAAGAACATTCTGGGAAGCAGGACGAACCAAATCTCTCGACTCGGGATTGGCAGGACATTTCAGACGCCGACGATCCCCAAAGGAGTGACCGTTCGCGACGTGGTTGCGACGGGCCGCTTTGCGAAGAATCACATCGGGTTTTTGCCATCGATGTTGCGGTTACCGCGCTACTGGCGTGCACAGCACGCGGACCGACGAGAAGCGATGGCTCTTCTCGAGGTGGTAGGGCTTGCGCACGTCGCGGGAGAAGAAGCGTCGAGTCGGCCGTTGGGAGATCGTCGACTGATCGAAGTGGCTCGAGTTCTCTGTTCCGAGCCCGGCGTGGTTCTCCTCGACGAACCCGCGTCCGGACTTAACGACCAAGAGGCCGAGCGCCTAGCCAAGCTCATCACCAAAGTGGCCCGGGCTGGGGCGACAATCATTTTGATCGAGCACAACTTTCGATTTATTCGAAAGGTTGCGGACACGGTCCATGTCTTGCACTTTGGCAAACTGATCGCGAACGGTACGGCGGACGATGTGGCCGCGGAACCTCAGGTCATCGAGAGTTACCTCGGGAGTGCCGTAATTGCGGCGGCGCCGACTCGTGAGCGCTCAGAGTTGGCCACGCTTGACGGATCACCGTTGGAGCCCCGCTTGGTAGTGGACTCGCTCGAGTCGGGGTACGGTGATCTCTGTATTCTCAAGGGTGTTTCGATGTCGATCATGCCGGCGTCAATTGAGGTTGTTCTCGGTCGAAACGGAGTCGGGAAGACGACACTTCTTTCGAACTTTGCCGGGCTACTTCGCCCGTGGAAAGGGTCAATGACACTCGACGGCGCCGAAGTGCGACGCACGCCCTACCGTCGAGCGGCGAGTGGCGTTGTCTTAGTGCAAGAGGGCAAGAGGATTTTCCGGCAGCGCACCGTGTATCAAAACGTTCTTCTGGGTACGTATTCCCTCAAACTCAAGAGCGCAGAACGCGATGAACTCTGTCACAAGGTTCTAGAGGGCTTTCCCATGCTCCAAGAACGACTGCAGGAGACCGCCGGTGGACTTTCGGGTGGCCAGCAGCAGATGCTCGCTATTGCCCAGGCCATCGCATCCCGGCCGAAGGTCCTCCTGCTCGATGAACCCTCGGCTGGATTGGCACCCACCATTGTCGACGAACTGTTCGCTCGACTTCGAGTGTTCGCCGACGAGGGTCTGGCAATTGTGCTTGTCGAGCAGCTGGCCGATAAGGCCCTTGCGATCGCCGATCACGTGACCTTGTTGGATGACGGTCTAGTCGTTGCGTCGGGCAACCCCGAAGAGTTCAGTGAGAACCAAAAACTTCGGAGCGCCTACTTTGGCATGTAGATGGTCTTCGTTGGTCACTAGGGCTAGGCGCTACCGATGGCGGTGACTGGTCGTGAGTGAGCGCGCGCGTCCGCGGATTCAGCGGCCAATGAACTCGGCCCACGCCGAGCATTAGTGTCAGAGTGTATGGCCGATCTCGAGTACGAAGTCAGTAATGGGGTGGGGACAATTCGATTGAATCGTCCCGCGAAGAAGAACTCCTTCACCATGGAGATGATTGACGATTGGGCGGCTATATATCGTGACGCCCGTACAGACGATGACGTACGCGTGCTGGTGCTCACCGGTACCGGCGACAGCTTTTGTGCTGGGGCGGACATGAGCGCTCTGGACGCGTCCCAGGCACGCCCTCTCGATCGTAAGACACTCTTGACTGATCGCGTACATCGAGTGGCGTTCGCTTTTGAGGATCTCGACAAGCCGGTGATTGCCGCCGTCAACGGTGTAGCGGTCGGTGCCGGAATGGACATGGCCTTGATGTGCGACATTCGATTGGCGGCTCGATCGGCGCGATTTTCTGAGGGCTACGTTCGATTGGGAATAGTGCCTGGCGACGGTGGGTGCTACTACCTGCCCCGACTGATCGGTCCCGCGAGGGCCATGGAGTTGCTGATGACCGGAGACTTCGTCGATGCCGACGAGGCGGAACGCATCGGCATCGTGAACCACGTGTACGACGATGACAAGCTACGTGATGAGACGAACGCGTTGGCGCAACGTCTCGCCGATGGGCCACCCGTCGCCATACGGATGATTAAGCGCGCGCTCTATCAGTCGGCGCACTCGGATCTGCGAACATCGCTGGACCTCATCTCTTCGCACATGGCTGTTGTGCAATCCACCAACGACGCCAACGAGGCCTTCGAAGCGTTTCAAGAACGGCGAAAGCCTCACTATCAAGGCAGTTGAAGGCCCCTATTTAGCGCCCGACGTCAGATAGGCTCGCGCTACTGGAATGGTCAGAGCGGGACTGCTTTTGCGGGATCTGACTCTCGGACTTCAAACTTACTTGTTCAGTGGTAGGAGGCAGGCATGACCGATTTACCTCATCGTTTTCTCGGCCCCAATTTGGAAGTCAGCGCCATTGCCCTAGGTTGCATGGGTCTGAGCGTCAACTATGGCGCGCCCCTCTCTCGCGATGCAGGGGTTGCGCTTATTCGAGGCGCATTTGATCGGGGAGTCACGTTTTTTGACACGGCCGAGACCTACGGGCCGTTTGTTAACGAGGAACTCGTTGGTGAGGCCCTTAGACCCTTGCGCGATCACGTCGTCATTGCGACGAAATTTGGCTTCGCTTTTGGACCGGACGGTGCCCGGCTCGGGCGTGACAGCCAACCCGATCACATTCGTTCGTCAGTGGATGGCTCTCTTCGACGCCTAGGGATCGAGAGAATTGATCTCCTGTACCAGCACCGCGTCGATCCCCAGGTCCCCATCGAAGACGTCGCCGGGACCGTCAAGGAACTGATTGAAGAAGGGAAGGTTGGCTACTTCGGACTATCCGAAGCCGGGCCGCAGACCATTCGTCGCGCTCACGCGGTCCAGCCGGTCGCGGCGTTGCAAAGCGAGTATTCGCTCTGGGCGCGCGACCCCGAGGAGGCCGTGCTTTCAACCTGTGAGGAACTGGGCATCGGTTTCGTACCGTGGAGCCCACTGGGTCAGGGATTTCTCACGGCGACCGTCGAAGCGGGTGCGTCGTTCGACACAAACGATATTCGCAGCCGCTTCCCTCGCTTCGCCCAGGACGCGCTAAGTGCAAATCAACCGATCGTCGACTTAGTGCGACAGATCGCTCAACGTCTTAAGGCGACTCCCGCCCAGATCTCGCTGGCGTGGCTCCTTGCCCAAGGACCGTCTATCGTGCCCATCCCGGGTACTCGCTCTCTTCACCATCTCGAAGACGATCTCGGCGCGGTTCACGTGAGTCTCTCTGACAAGGACCTGTCAGATTTGGACCGCATCAGCAAAGACATTGGGATCCAGGGAGCCAGGGCCAACGGGAGCGAAAACTACGACTGAGCACCTTTTGCCAGGTTCAGGCGTGGATGAGGCCGACGTGAACGCCAAAGGGCACGCTTGGCGCGATCGTTCAAAGATAGTTATTTCGACGACGTGTCGCGGTGCATCCTTGACGGTTGTTATGCGGTCGCCGTCTTGCGATGCAGAATTGAGCCTTTGCACCCTTTGATACGCTTCCAAATCGAGTTAGCCAAGGAGAATCAATGTCAGAGCTAGGTCCGCAGTCTTCTTTCTTCGTTCTTGTCCACGGGGGCAGACACGGGGGGTGGGCATGGCGTCCGGTGGCGTCACGATTACGAGCTAAGGGTTACACCGTGCTCACGCCCACTCTGACCGGTTTGGGGGATCGCGCACACTTGCTACGACCGGACATTGGCCTGGATACTCACATTGAGGATTTGGTAGCAACGTTTGAGTACGAGGATCTTGACGACGTGGTGTTGGTGTCACATAGTTACGCGGGCGTGGTAGTAGCTGGCGCAATGGAGCGTCTCGCCCCTCGGGTGCGAACGGTGGTCTCTCTGGACGCTCGCATGCCGATCGACGGGGAGTCCTTGATCGACCTAGCTGGTCCCGAGTACGCCGACGTGTTGATGGAAACGGTGAGGCGAGACGGCGAAGGTTGGTACGTTCCGGTCTCGGACTCCTCGTATTGGGGCCTGACTGACCCGGAGCAGATTGCGTGGGTGAACGCCAAGATTACCCCGCAACCGATCAAGACCTACCAAGATTCGGTCGGATCGACGAAGCAATTTTGGAGTCATCCCGGGATGTTCATCGAGTGCAATCCCAGCGTGACCGGTGAGATCGAACTCGAGCGGGTACGGGCGCGGGCCGCCAAAGACAGTCGCTTTCACCATCGCTACCTGGATACCTGCCACGACGCCATGGTCAGTGACCCCGATGGCGTAACGACCTTGTTGCTTGAAGCAGCCGCCCAGTGATTTATTTTGGTGAGCGAGCGTTTGACCAAGTGCACTTCTTGGCAGCCTTCGTCGACCGCTAGTTCAAACGATGCCCACGCCGGCCCAGATCGTCGTCCTCCCACCAGGGGGAGCGAGGCTCGAGGTTCAAGAGGTCCTTCTCTCCGATCCAGGTCCGTACGAAGTGCTCGTCAGGCAGTACGCGAGCGGGATCTGCCATAGTCAACTCGATCACATTGCGGGAGCTGACCCCGATCAGCCTTTGATTCTGGGGCACGAGTCGTCGGGCGTCGTGATACAGACGGGCAGCCAGGTTCGCCACGTAACGGCAGGCGACGAGGTTCTCATCACCTGGATTGCTCGAGATCGGTCCCGCGTGCCTAACCCGGTGCGGATATCTCTGTACGACGGCACGGAGACGGGTACAAGGAACGTCTTCACGTGGGCCACGCACACTTTGGCTGATGAACAGTTCGTCGTTAAGGTCCCCAGTGGGTTACCAGGCGACCTCACCTCAATTATCGGGTGCGCCATTATGACCGGTTCCGGTGCGGTGCTGAACACGGCCGATCCCGAACCGGGTAGCAGCGTCGCCGTCTGGGGCGCTGGAGGGGTGGGACTCTCGGCCGTCGCGGCGGCGCGAAACGTGGGAGCGTCGACGGTGATTGCGGTGGACATCGCGCCTGAAAAACTTGCGCTCGCGCAACGATTGGGCGCAGACATGACGCTGAACGCGCTCGAGACGAACGTCGTCGACGAAATTCGACGAGTCACTATAGCGGGCGATGGAACTTCTGGTGTTGACTATTCCATCGACTGCACGGGCCTGTCGAACAACCTGCGCAACAGTGTCGAGGCGGTGCGCCCGGGCGTACTCGGTGTGCGAACGGGAGGTTCAACGATTCTTGTCGGCGCCATTCGTGGGAACTTCGAATTACCGGGGATGGAGTTGATCAACGGGCAAAAGAGTCTCGTGGGGTGCTTTGGAGGTGGATGCCACCCCGACCGAGATTTCCCCATATTCGTGAACTGGTTTATCGAGGGACGTCTTGACCTTGAGGCATTGGTGACGAATCGGTACACGCTGGACGAAGTGAGCGTCGGCGTCGATGATCTGCGATCGGGTCGCATCGCCGGGCGAGGAATCATTGAATTCTGATGCCTTCAGGCGGGGTTCTCTGTGGTGAGTGACATCGACGTCGTTTCAGAACATTGCGATGAGCTCGGAGAGGGCCCCCACTGGGACGCGGAGTCCCAGACGTTGCTGCGCGTCGACACCCTTCGCGGCGAAGTGCGTCGCCTGGATCCGACCACGGGTCGTGACCAGGTGCTCAAACTCGAGAGCCCGATCGGCTTTGCCATCCCCTCACGCACCGGCCAGCTCGTGGTTGGGATTGGTCATGACGTAAACCTGGTCGGAGACGATGAACAGCGCACCACGATAGCGACTGTCGAGGCCAAGGTCGATGATCTTCGACTCAACGACGCTAAGTGCGACCGCCAGGGACGACTACATTTTGGCTCGTTGTCCAAGTCATTTGAGGCGACGGGAGGGCTGTACCGACTCTCTCTCGGCGGGACGGCGGAGCAGATCTTGTCGGGGGTGGCCGTCTCGAACGGGATGGCTTGGGATGACGCACGCGAGCGTTACTACTACACGGACTCGTGGCGGTTCTGCATCGACGTATTTGACTGTGACCCTCGGACCGGTGACGTGAGCGGTCGGCGCACGTTCGCAGAAGTGGACTCCATGATCGGCATGCCCGATGGGATGGCCCTCGACGTTGAAGGGGGGCTATGGGTGGCGTTGTTCGCGGGAGGAAGGATTCACCGATACGATCCGCAGGGTCGCCTGAGTGACGTACTTGAGTTGCCCGTCACTCACCCCACAAGTGTCGCATTCGGTGGCCAAGGTATGAGCACTCTTTTCATCACCTCGTCTCGGCACCGTCTCGACGCAGATCAGCGCGCGTCTCAACACGTGGCCGGCTCAGTTTTCGCGTGTACACCCGGCGTTGCTGGCGCACCGGTCCCCGGATTCGGATGAATGAATTAAAGCGAACTAGTCACCGGCGTCGCTGTCGATCGGATCACTCCACGTTGCGTCGTACTCGGCGTCACTAACTTCGACGATGTGGGTCGTTGGCCCCAGCGCTACGGCTTTATAAATGACGAAGCAATCGGGGGCGGCCCCGTGCCAGTGTTCTTCACCGGGAGGGCTGTAGACCACATCGCCTGCCTGGACGACCTGCTTTTCGCCGCCGCGAGTGGCTACCATTCCCTTACCCGCCTGAATGAAAAACAATTGACCACCCTCGTGGTGATGCCAGAATGTGCGCGCAAGGGGTTTGAAGTTCCCGTTCCACACGTTGATTCCCTCGGCCCCGATGATCTTGTCAAGTAGGACGTCGCCCGTCGTCTGACCTACCTCGGTGCCCTTGAGAACTGCGTCCTCGGTACGTCCTCGCTCATATTGCATGTTGCATCTCCTTACGTGGTGGTTGGATGTCAACCGCTTAATCGCCCGCGATCGGTGCCAGTCCGTGTTCCGCTCGAGCGTCATTGGCGATCTTGAGTACCATTTCGCGTAGTCCTAATGGCGCGATGCCGTATTCTGAGCGCAGTCGCGAGTTATCGATGATGTAGTTGGTCGAACCTGCCTTAGCGCCGGACTCTGCGCGGAAAGTGATGTCGGCGTCGGGGATGAACGTCCTCACGACTTCGGCGAGATCGATCAGACTCGTCGTGTTTCCGCCGGTGTTGTAGGCGGTGTGCTGCGGCGTGCTTCGCGCGATACGCGAGAAGGCCAGAGCGACGTCGTCGACGTGAATCGAGCAACGCATCGCATCAGCGAATGGAAATGACACCGCTTCGCCTAGCGCCGGAGCGACGATGCACTGCACGTGATCAACCGATCCGATCACCTTGTCGTGTCCCGCTACGTTGGCCGGACGGATTGACGTGATGCGCATGCCGTACTTGTCTCGATAGTCGTTGGCTTGCCATTCATTGAACACTTTGTGGGTGGCGTACTGGTAGGTCGATCCCATAAGCGGGTCGTCCTCGGTGACCGCACGCTCGCCAAAGTTCGACTGGAGACCATTGGCGGCGAGGGAGCTGGCGAATACCACGTGCTCAACGTCGGCGAGCCTTGAGGCCTCGAAAAAGTTGTCCATGCCTACAACGTTGAGTTGCTGCGCCTCGTGTGGCGGATGATCGTTTCCTAAGTTGTACGCCAAGTTGATTGTTCGTTCCGGGCGCACGTTGAGCATCAGCTCGACTACCTGGTCAAATCGCCGTAAGTCACACCTCACTCTTCGGATGCCTGGGTCGGTGCTGTCGATCGTAGGACCACCGGAGAAAACCTCGACGACCTCGTCACCCTCGTCGCGAAGGAGCGGTGTCAGTCGGCGTCCGATGAATCCACGCGCGCCAAAGATGAGGGTCGTCACAGTGCCTCTACTTTCAAAACGTTGGTGCCGATCCGCAGTCAGCGGCGAGCGGATCGCATCTCTTTTGCGAGCATAGATTACGTGGAACTTGAATTAGCCGGTCTCTCAGTACGGGTGACTGGGTCACGCTCGTCAACTGCCTAGCTCGACGGAGTACCCTTCCACTCACGAGGTTTCGCGGAGGTCGATTGATGGGTGAGTTCTTGAATCTGGGTCGACGAGTTATCGTGGGCAGCCGCAATGGCAAGTCCGCTGTCGTTCGTGACGATCACTCTCGGGCGATCACCGCGCGAGACGACGGTACAACATCAATCGAGATTTGGCGAGTGAAGGAAATTCCTGCCCCCGTCTCCAGTGACGGCACGTCCGTGGGAGAGATTCCTACGATAACGGCGGCCGACGCTGCGTCCATACGTCTCTTTCGCATCGCTCCCGCCAGGGCCACGGGTGGAGCCACGGCAGATGAACTTCGCCAGAGCGAGCGGTTCTATGTGGGCACGGTGGCCGCGGGGCAGGCCTATTTGGTACTTGAGTCCGATCGAGTACTGCTCCACACCGGCGATAGTTTCGTGATGCCGGGTTCTAAGCACACGTGGGATAACCCGTTCGACCAGGAAGCGGTCATCGTGTCGAGCGCGTTTCCGCTGGCCGCGGACGGGCAGTGACCGCATGCCCGCGAAGAGCGACGTTCAGACCTGAGGGGTGCCATCCATAGCAGTGGAGCGAAGGCTCGGAGAGATTAGGAGCACATAGTGCGTAGTCCCGACGCGGACGAGTTTTCAACGTCTGCGAGGAATTGGTGGCGCTTCAGCGCGTCATGAAACGAGGGGGCGTTGCGGGAGCCCGTACGCATATCCACAGCCACCTGCACGTACGCCTCTGCGACGGCGTGTGCGTAGGAACTGGGGTCGGTCGGGGTGGCGCGGTACGAGGGGGGGGCCGCTACTGGTAGAAGTCCTTGGTTGTTGGTGGACATCTCAATTGAGATGAAGCCGTACTGCAAATGACCATTGGCGCCGCGCACCACGATGTCACCGCGGTCGCCGTTGATCTCCCAGAGAAAGTTAGTACCGCCAGACAGTCCCGCTCGAAAGTGAATCGAGGCAATGGCACCGCCGTCCAACGTTCCTTGAACGACGATCTGATCTTCAGCGCTCTTCGCCAAGTATTCATTCGTCTCAACCAGTCGTACCAACGGTTGCTGCACGGCGGTCGTGGCTGACACGCTCGAAAACTGTCCTAAGACGTGACAGATCCCGTCGATCGTGTGGGCAAAAGGGATGGTCAGCATCGTCGCGCCGTTGTTGCGATCTAGAACGTAGATCCTCGATGAGTCGATGGTTTGCGCCCAGCGCAGTCCGGACGCGAGTACCGATGTTGAGAGCACGGTACCCACGGCGCCGTCGTCGACGAGATGACGAAGATATCGAATCGGCGGGGCCGAGCGAGCCTGGAGACCAGCGAATGTAGGTGCCCCGACGCGCGCGGCGAGCGCGGTAAGTTCCTCTGCCTCTTGGAGATTCCTTCCCAGCGGCCACTCGCAAAAGACCGCCTTACCGGCCCTGAGCGCCGCCGTCACCAATTCAAAATGGTCCGGTACTTTGACGGTGATCACCACCAAATCGACGTCGTCGCGATGCACCAGTTCGTCGGCGCTAGCGCACGGCGCGCCAACACCGTGTTTCTCCGCTGCGTCGCGCGCGCTCCGCGGCGAGCTCGCGCTGAGGGCGCGGATTTCGAAGTCTGCTACGACGTCAAGAGCGGGGATGTGCGCCAACGATGCCCATCCCCGCGTGGCGCTCAGACCAACGATGCCGACGCCGATCTTGGAAGACGTGCTCAAAGCATTCAACCCTCTCGGTCGCGGGATGTCTCAAGAATCGCGCCGAGTTTGAATTCCCTTGGGCGCACGTCGGTCATCGTCTCCAATGTAGATCGATCGTGGCGAATGACGCCAGCGTAGAACTATTCTCAAGTCACGCGGCGCGACGAAGAGAGATTGTTCGAACGCATGCAGAACTGATCGCTCAAAGTCAGAGGAGAAGTTGATCGTGCGTACCGAAGGCACATTCGAGATATACGCGCTGCGATTCGCAACGCGTGAGTCGACCAAGAGCCAAGAGTTTTTCCGGTATGAGGTCTATCGAAGTCCTGATTCGTTCCAACGACTGGACTATTTCTTTTGGCTCGTTAAAAATGACACGTTTACGGTTCTCGTTGACTGTGGTTTCAACAGAGAACGGGGATTGACGAAGGGTCGCCCGCAAGAGACCAGTCCGCTGGCCCTGCTTGAACGGATGGGTGTGGCGCCGAGCGACGTTGACTTTGTGATCATCACGCACATGCACTACGACCACGTGGGCAACGTCGATCTGTTTCCCAATGCCGTAGTAATACTCGCCAGGGATGAGTATGAGTTCTGGGCCGGTCCCTACGGGAGTCGTGAAATCATGCGGAGCATCGTCTTTCCCGAGGAGGTCAGCCTGGTTCAGGACATTGAACGCCAAGGGCGCCTTCGACTGATCGGCGATTCCACGGAGGTAGTTCCCGGAGTCCTGGCCCGAAAGCTCGGCGGGCATACGCCCGGTCAAGTCATCGTGGAAGTTCAATCGCCGTCGGAGTCAATTGTGCTCGCATCGGACGCGGCTCACTATTACGAAGAGATCGAGTTAGATCGTCCCTACAAGCTGTACGACGACATCGGCAAAATGTATGGAGCACTCGACGCTCTTCGCGAGTTGGCCCGCCGACCAAATACCACGGTGGTCGCGGGACACGATCCGCGCGTGACGGAGATGTTTCATGCCGTTGAACCCAACTGTTTCGACCTCACCGCTCGCCGCAAGATTGGCTAATCGGCCCAACGCTGCCATCCCCCTAAATGACGATTGAAATTCTTTGCGTTCTCACGGGCGGACATGGGTTGGCTCGGCTCACCTCGCCCTCGATAGCATCAGGTCGAGGGTGTCGAGGCGCTCACCGACGAACGCGCGGGCACGGAATTTCCGGAAGTGCGACGGCCCCCCTCGATCGCGGACGAAGATTGTGAGAGGTTGACATACCGATGACCGAAGAACCAGAACTCGTTGCAATTGCCGAGGACGCGAGTCAGCAACTGGCGCAACGGGCGTCAGAGCTTTCATACGATGATTTGCCTGAAGATGTCATTACGACCGCAAAGTGGGCCATTCTTGACACGCTCGGCGTCTGTTTGGCTGCAACGGGACCGTCGTCCGAGTACGTAGAGCCTGTCCGAAGGTTTATTGCGCGCGGGGCTTCCGAAGGCGACGTCCCGGCTCCCACACTCGGCAAGCGAGTTTCGCTATTCGATGCAATCTTGTGGCTGGGTTGCCTCGCGCACACGCTTGACTTTGACGATCTGGCGGGGTACTCACATCCCTCAGGGCCGGTGGTCTGCGCGGCCCTTCCAATCGCCTCCGCTCGCGGTCCCGTGGACGGACGCGAGATGATTACCGCCGTGGCACTCGGACAGGATCTGGTCATTCGCCTGGCCCAGGCCACCCCTCACCCGATGTCGGAGTATGGATGGCTTCCATCGATGCCGGGGACGATGGGGTCTGCTCTCACGACCGCGAAGTTGCTCAAACTGAGCGCCGAGCAGACGCAAAGCAGCCTCGGACTTGCTTTGCACCAGACTTCCGGCACGATGCAGGCCCTCGCCCGCCCGGGTTCCGCGTACCGAGCCATTCGAGAAGCAATGAATGCGCGCGCCGGAGCGTTGTCGGCCTTGCTCGCCAGCGAAGGAATGCCCGGTGACGACGAGAGCATAGAGGGTCAGTATGGATACTTCCCACAATTCTTCAGAGGCGAATATGACCCGGACTTCATTCGTGGCGCAGGTCTCCTCGGTCCGCTCATCTCTTTCAAGCCGTGGCCATGTGCTGGTCACCCGCAACTGTTTCTTACCGCGCTCGACCAACTGCTCGCGAAGGGGTCGGTGAGCCCCGACCGTGTCAAGACCATTCGGATTACGGGCTGCAGTGACCTATTGCCGCACCAGTGCGCTCCGCTAGAAACGCGCGCTGCGCCTTCGCATAGCATCGACGCCAAAATCAGTATTCCCTTTCTCATTGGCAAGCTGATTCGACACGGCACGATTACGATTCAGGATTTCTCAACCTCGGGTCTGCGCGACCAAGGTGCAATCGATCTTGGCCGCAAGGTTGAGTGGTCACTCGATCCGAGTCTGGCGCGCGGCGCGAACGGATTCGGTATTGGACGTGTGGAAATCGAACACGAAGACGGAACCGTCGTCAGCGCAGAGACCGAGTACCCGTTGGGTCATCCAGATAATCCCCTCAGCTGGGCGCAGATCGTGCGCAAGTTCGGCCAGTGCGTGGCGGTTTCGGCGCTCGAGCGTGACGACGTTGCTGATGAAATCGTCGAGCTGGTGGAGAATCTTGAGTCACTGCCAGACGCCGCGATGATCCTCGAGAGCGCTTTTGAAGGTGTCACCGTATAGCCGAACGGCAGGCGCAACGTTAGTGTTGAAACGCAGTCTTCTGCAGAGGAGCAACGCTCTTCTTCTATCCGAAAGGAGAGCGTGTGCAGTTTCGAGTAGCACATAGTCGGGTGGGGGAGTCGCCCCAATGACCACGGGTTCGGTCAATAACGCGGACGAGGCGGTGCCGACTAGCGGCGTGACGATTGCGTTGGCGAAGTTCGTTCGTGAGACGAAGTGGGACGATCTTCCCGATGAGATCCAACACGAGTCGATCAGAGCCTGTGTGAACTGGCTCGGGTGTGCGATTCACGGTTCTCGTCGGCCCGCGGTAAGCGCTGCCCTCGCGGGCCTCGCTTCGGCGAATGGTGCGGGGAACGTCCGGGCCATTGGTCAAAGCGAAACGATGCCGCCCGCTAGCGCGGCACTCATCAACTGTCTGAGCTCGGCGATCGACGGGTTTGACGACACCCATTTAGCAACCATTACTCACCCGACGGGCCCTGTCGCGTCGGGACTGCTGGCTTTGAGCGATGCGCGGAATCCTATGTCGGGCCGCGACTTTCTTACTGCGCTGGCGGTTGGGATCGAAATCGAACTGAGGCTGAGCGTTGCGCTTGGCTCATCGGCGCGCCTCCACCCCGGCTGGTGGATGACCGGTCTCTCCGGTGCTGCAGGAACTGCGGCCGCGTGCTCACGACGACTCGGAGCCACGACCGAAGAGACGGCCTGGTCCTTAGGCCTTGCGTCGATGCAGGCAAGTGGCTTTCGCGTCGCGCACGGAACGGACGCGAGTCCACTGGTGCCTGCGCTCGCCTCGCGCAATGGACTGACGTCGGCATTCATGGCGCGCGCGGGATACCAGTCCGGATCGCGGGTCATCGAGGGTCGCTTTGGCCTTCTGGATGTGCTGGCCCCCGACGTTGATCCCGAATTGCTTCTAGCGAGTCTCGGTGCCGAATGGACGTTTTCCGAGATCAGCTACAAGCCATATCCAGGGGCGATCGTCGCTCATCCGGCCGTGGACGCAGCCTTGCGCCTGGCCTCCTTGCCTGGTTTCGAGACGCGCGATCTTGTCGAGTTGACGGTCCGGGTACACCCCGCAGCGGCGCGCCTCGCGAGCATCCGTCTCCCCCAGACGCCCCGGGAGGCATTGAATAGCGCGGGGCACATGGTCGCAGCTGCTTTGGTCAATCGGCGCGCGGGTCTCGAAATGTTGGATGCCAGTTTGCTTGACCGATCCGATATTCGGGCAATCGAAGAGATCTTTCAACTTGAAGCCGACGACGCGTTAGATCGGGACCAAGCCTTGTTGGTGGCGCAACTTGTCGATGGTCGCGTAGAGAAGGTGGAGGTCGAACACTGTTACGGGGGTATCGCAAATCCCATGTCCGACGATTCCCTATCGGAGAAGTTTTTGGCCCAGACCCGATCTCTCGGGTCGCGGGCCCAAGGTTTGCTGGAGCGCGCGTGGTCACTGCCTAATTCTGAGAACGTGGACTTTCTCGTGGAGGAAACTGTCGCTCGGGGGTCGACGCGCTGAGCCAAACCTAAAGTCCCGTGTGGCAATTAAAACCGTCAAGCGAGGTGCGGTCGATCAATGATCTACCGTGGGTCGCGTCAGATGCCCACGCCGGGGGCACACCCCAAGGTCAACGATTTGAGGAATGAAGGAGAGCGATGAGAAAGCGATTACTTGGGCGCACGGGTCTTCAGGTGCCGCCGATTGCCGTGGGGGGAGCCGCCTTTACCTATGTACAGAGTTCGAGAGGCTGGGACCCAACCACTGATGCAGGTCGGGAAATTGTCTATCAAACCCTTAACTCAGCTATCGATAGTGGGATCAACTACGTCGATACGGCGCCAGCGTACGGATCGGGCTACAGCGAGACCCTTGTCGGCGAGGTCATGAAGACTCGTCGCGACGAGTGCGTGCTGGCGAGCAAGGTGTGGTACGAACTTGACCATTCGGGTGTCATCGACAGTGTGGAATCGAGTCTCACGCGACTGCAAACTGATTACATCGACGTCCTGCAGATACATGGACGCATGTACACGACCGACGAAGTTCATCACATCATCAATGGTGGTCCACTGGATGCCCTTCGCGAGTTAAAGGAAGACGGAAAGATCGGGCATATTGGCGTGACGACCGAGGAGCCGTGGACGGTGATGCCGTTTCTAGCGATCGAGGATGTCGAGGTCTATCAAATTGCGTACAACATCATCTATCAAGCGGCCGCTCGACATTTCTTGATCGAAGCAGCCAAGACCAATGCGGGCGTCGTAACGATGCGAACCATGACGTCCGGCGTGTTTCAGCACGAAGCTTCGGTGCTTGCGCCCGAGTGGCAATCGGCGCACGACCTCTATGACGCAGCCCTAAAATTCGTCCTTTCCGATTCGCGGGTGCACGTGGGCATCATCGGTATGCGGTGGCCCGACGAAGTTGCCCGGAACGTGGAGCTTCTTGAGAACTGGACGCCAGAGGTAGATTTTGCCGCGATGCCGCGTCTGACTTTCGAGGTCTACAAGGCCGAGGACGAACTAGCGACGTGACCGTTTGGAACCGCGTCAACCTGGATTCCGTTGAAGCCAGGGAGAGCGCCCTCAATATTGATTTGATCGCGCCTCAATGTTGATATAGTTCTGCCCGTGGTTCGAATTGGCGGTTTTAGAGCGTCCAACGAGTGCAATGCGTCGCGAAGGTCGAAGTCCCTCGTGGGCGAGCACGGCATGTCGTCAGTGCGCGATTCCGTCTAGTTCGATGAGTCCGAAATCGGGAGGAATGAGACATGGCGATACTTACTGAAGTTGAAACGACCCGGGAAGATGCTTCGCGCACGCTTGCCGCAAATGTGGTTGATACCACGTTCAAGTCTCTCTCCGAGGCCGCAGTCCAGGCGACGAAGAATGACATTCTCGACACGTTGGGTGTCATCGTCGCGGGGAGCACCTTTTCGGGTGGCGCGGAAATCTTGGCTCTCGGCCGGGAGTTTGGTGGGGCTCCGCAGAGCACCGTACTTGCGTTCGGCGACAAAGTGCCGGCTCCGATCGCGGCCTTTACGAACGCCACCATGGGACATGCGCTTGACTACGACGACACCCATGACAAGGCGTTGGTCCACGTTGGACCCGCCGCCGTCTCGTCGTCCCTTGCCTTGAGCGAGCGCGCTGGAGGCGTTGATGGAAAGTCATTCATCACCGCCGTCGCCCTCGGGGCGGATTTGATCTCCCGGCTGGGACTGGCCACGACGTGGTCCATCCACGAGGCGGGCTGGATGTTCACGTCGCTCTACGGGTACTTCGGATCCGCAGCCGCCTCTTCGAAGATCCTCGGTCTCAACGAGCAAGAGATCGTCAATGCGTTCGGCATCGCCTACGCCCAATCGGCGGGAAACCTGCAGGTCAACATCGACGACGAACACGCCCTAACCAAGCGCCTGCAGGTGGGTTTTGCCGCGCGCGGTGGACTTTGGGCCGCGCTTTTGGCGCAAAAGGGTATGAATGGCGCCCAACATAGTTTGGAGGGCCGCTGGGGAATGTACAACCTCTTCCAGCAAGGCCACTACGATCGCGCAACGCTATTGGACGGCCTCGGCGAGCACTTTGAGGTGGTCAACCTCAGTTATAAGCCATTTTCGTGCTGCCGACAGATCCATGGTCACGTTGACGCAGCGTTGCAGTTGCGGGAGAAGTACAATCTCAAGCCCGAGGAGATCAAGAGTGTCACGACCTTCGTGAACCGCGATCCTCACCCGCTGGTCGATCCACTGGACATGCGTCGTCACCCGACTGAGGAGGTCATCGCTCAGTTCAGTATTCCGTACTCGGTGGGCGTCGCGTTGGCGTACGGAAAGGTCCTGATTAAGGACTTCACACTGCCGCACCTCGGAGACGAAGCGGTCATCGCGATCGCGGAAAAGGTGAGCCCGCAGTTCGACCCAAGTATCCCGACGCGCAGCGTGCCTCCGGCGAGGATTCAGATCACGACGTATGACGGTCGGGTTCTGGATTCGGGCGTTCTGCCGATCGCCAAAGGTCACCCGGACCACCCAATGAGTTGGGACGAACTTGCCGATAAGTTCAGGGACTGTTGCTCGCACTCGGCTGGAAAATTGGAGAGCGACGCAGTCGAACGGGCGATTGAACTTTGCGCCAACCTTGAGACAGTGGGCAATATCAACGAGTTGGTTCAACTGCTGGTCCCGGCGAGTAATCCGGCTTGATTCGCTCGATCAACACGTGACTAAGAAAACCGATGGATCTAGAGCGTGTCTCTCGGCTGACGATCGGTCGCCAACGCCACGTCTGCCGGCCATCTGCACTGACGACCACGAACAACCACGCTTGCTCGCATTAGAGGAGAACGAATGACCACACGCACCGAGTTGCCAAAAACAAGCCTGACCTCGATCATCAGCAAATTTAATGAGCCGCTGGAGATCGTCGAGCTTCCGATACCAGAGTTAGTGCCCGGATCGGTGCTCGTTGAGATTGAGCTATCGACCGTATGCGGTAGTGATGTGCATCTCTGGGACGGGTCGCTGAGCGCGTCGACTCGACCTATTCAACTTCCGGTTGTTCCGGGTCACGAGATGGTTGGGCGAGTGGTCGCGTTTGGGAGCGACAGTGAGCGATTCGATTCGGTGGGGACCACACTAGACATTGGTGATCGGATCGTGTGGACCAATGCGTCGTGCGGCCACTGCTTCGATTGCGTCGTGACGGGTAACACCAATCTGTGCCGTAACCGACAGGGTCACCTTTCCGTGAAGGCGACTGATTCGCCGTACATCACAGGCGGATGGTCGCAGTACGCGTATGTCTTTCCCACGTCCGGACGAATTAGGGTGCCCGACGACGTTAAAACGGAGTGGGCGTCTGCTGCTAGTTGTGCGTTGCGTTCCGTCATCACTGGCTTCCAGCGGATCGGCGCGATCGAGCCGTGGGAGACCATTGTCATACAAGGTGCGGGGCCATTGGGGCTTTTCTCCACCGCTATCGCCAGCCACTCGGGCGCGGGGAGAATCATCGTTGTTGGTGACCCTGAGTCACGTTTGGCTGTCGCGCGTGATTGGGGCGCAACTGACACCATTGCCGTTTCAGAGTTCTCTGAGCCCGAGGCGCGGGTTCAGAAACTCCAGGAACTCACAGGGGGCGTTGGGGCGGAAATTGTCCTGGAGGTGTCGGGAGCGCGAACCGCATTTACAGAGGGTCTCGATATGGTCCGACGAGGCGGTCGCTTCGTGGTCGTCGGACAGGTCGGACCACAGGAGGTCACGATTCGTCCTTCGCGAATAACGGGTGGCCACCTCACTGTTCTTGGCTCGTTCTCCGGTGAGACTGGGCAGTATTGGCGCGCCATGCAATTTCTCAGCCGCACCAAGGACAAATTCGACTTCGATCGGTTGATCTCGAATCGATACCACCTCGACGAAGCAACCGAGGCAATGACAAAGATGAAGTCCTTGGAGGAGATCAAGCCGGTGATTCTTCCAACACTCGCCAACTGACCTCAACGCCTACGAACTGATTTCTCGGTCAACTCACTTCGAGCTGGGGCCGAGCGAGGCGACCTGAGTATCTAGAGTTTCGTGATTCCCGGTGCCGTGTCTCGCCCAATGGTGCATGGGCTCAGGTGTCTGTGGCCGTCGCTCAGGTGTCTTGACGCTCGAGGTAGTGGCGGCGGCGGCGAGCGGGCCGCAATACCGGCAGTTCCCAACTCGTATCTTCGCGGTTCAAATTAGTGCCCGGCGGAACGAGCACATCGATTGCGTCGAGCACTTGAGAGTCAAGTGCCACCTCGGGCGCAGACAGTTGAGACTCGAGGTGTTCCATGGTGCGCGGGCCAATGATGGGGGCGGTGATCGCAGGGTGCTCAAGCACGAATCCGAGTGCGAGCTCGATGAGACTCAGCCCTGCGTCGTCGGCGAGTCGGGCTAGCTGCGTGACGATCTCCAACTTCTGCTGATTGACGGGCAGTTCAAGGTTAAAGCGACGCGGTTGGCGCTCAATGCGGAGGCTTCGGTTGGGTTTGCCTTCTCCGTACGTGCCCGAGAGCCAGCCACTGGCGAGCGGAGCCCACGGAATAACGCCCATACCGTATTTCAACGCCGTGGGCAGGACGTCGCGCTCGACTCCACGCACGAAGATGGAGTAAGGAGGCTGCTCGGTAACAAACCGACCGTGGCCTCTCTTTTCGGAAACCCACTGCGCCTCGACAATGTCTTCCACGGGAAAAGTGGAGCTCCCAAAATAGAGAATTTTTCCTGCGTGAACCAAGTCGCTGAGAGCGCCCAACGTTTCATCGATATCAGTCGTCTCGTCCGGACGATGTATTTGGTACAGATCGATGTAATCGACGCCGAGTCGGCGAAGGCTGTTTTCGCACTCCGCCATTATCCAGCGACGCGAGTTGCCCTGAGTGTTCGGTTCATCGCTCATCGGTCGCTGAACTTTGGTGGCGAGAATTATGCGCGACCGATCGATGGACGAGAGAGCCTTTCCGACGATGACTTCGGACTCGCCTCCCGAGTAGATGTCGGCGGTATCGATGAAGTTGATGCCCGCGTCAAAGGCGCGATGAATGATTTTGATGCAATCATCGTGATCGGGGTTTCCAAATGCACCAAACATCATGGTGCCGAGACAGAGGGGACTTACTTGGACGCCGGTGCGTCCGAGCGTGCGATATTCCATACTCCAATGTACCGTCGACGATGGCAACGACTGGCAAGTTGATAAGAGGCGTACGTACCTCGATATGGTGAGCTTCGCGGAGGACGCGTCGTGCTCGAGAAGTCTTAGCGCCGTGGGCGGGCGCAAAGGCACTTCGAACTGATTGACGACGTTCAGCCGAGCGTCGCCTTCGAAACCGGGGGGAGTGGGATCAGCGCCGAGCAAAGCACGCCGCTCACCGGCTAGATCGTTGAGCTCCGGTTCTCCCCTACTGCGCTTTCGGAGTCACCGTTCCCCGAAAAATACGGTCATTTTGGCGATCTCATTGAGTCAACAATGTTGATGTTGCCATACGCAACATTGATTGATAAAGTGAGGTTGCTGCCACTTCAAAAGGTGCGACGACGGGTGGGGCCCGAATGTGATCAAGGTCACGCGATTAATTCGGACGGTCGACAAAGAGGAGAGTTCACAATGGAGACACAGGCAGACGCGGCATTCACCGTCGCGAAGACGGTTGTTGACACAAGTTTCGACAGGCTTCCAGCGAGTGCGGTGGAAGCCAGCAAGAATGACATTCTCGACACGCTTGGCTGCATCATCGCAGGCAGTACTGCTGCGGCCGCGGAGGAAGTTGTGTCTCTGGTAGACGACTGGGGTGGTAAGGAAGAAAGCACTATCGTCGCCTTCGGCGGCAAGGTGCCCGCTCCTTGGGCGGCCTTCGTCAATGGGACAATGGGCCATGCGCTTGACTACGACGACACCCACGACAAGGCGGTGCTTCACGTGGGTCCAGCGGTCGTCTCGAGTGCGATGGCGTTGGCGCAGCGTCGCGGAAACGTCGACGGCAAGACGTTCATCACGTCGGTGGCCCTTGGCGCTGACCTCATCATTCGTCTCGGTTTAGCGACGACGCGGCCACTTCACGAAAGTGGATTCATGTTCACGCCCCTGTACGGATATTTCGGGTCAGCCGCTGCTGCCGCCAAGGTCCTCAACCTGGACGAGGAAGGCGTCATCAACGCTTTCGGCATCACGTACGCTCAAGCGGCAGGCAACCTTCAGGTAAATATCGACAACGAGCACGCTCTGACCAAGCGCCTCCAAGTTGGTTTCGCGGCGAAGGCCGGAGTGATGGCGGGGCTGTTGGCCCAGAAGGGTCTGACCGGAGCCCGACAGAGCATGGAAGGGCGATTTGGCCTCTTCCCGCTTTACCAGCGAGGCCTCTACAACCGCGATGTCTTGCTGTCAGGGCTTGGTGAGGAGTTTGAGGTGTCAAACCTGAGTTTCAAGCCCTACTCCTGTTGCCGCCAGATTCACGGCCACGTGGACGCCGCCCTGCAACTGAAGCGTGACTACAACCTTCAGCCCGATGACATCGCGAGTGTGCGCGTATTTGTCAACGCGGATCCGCACCCACTGTGTGACCCACTCGACCTGCGTCGTCGCCCGCAAGAAGAGGTGCACGCTCAGTTCAGCATCCCGTACTCCGTCGCTGTGGCGTTGACGTATGGGAAAGTCTTGATCAAGGACTACACGCTCATTGCGCTGAAGGACGAAGACGTCTTGCGCGTCGCTGATCGGGTGACGCCAGTCTTCGATCCGGAGTTGCCAACTCGAATCGTGCCGCCCGCTCGAATGGAGATTGTCACTACCGATGGCAGGACGCTCGTGTCGGAGATCGTTACAGACGCGAAGGGTCACCCGAACAATCCCATGAGTTTTGAGGAACTGTCCGATAAGTTCCGCGACTGCGTCACGCACTCCGTCAAGCCAATCGACCCCAAGAACGTCGAGAAGGTTATCGAGATGTGCGCAGATCTGGAAAATGTCAAGGACGTCAGTGCGCTCGTAGACCTTCTGGCCTAAGAGTTTGTATTCGTTGCCGACACTCACTGGTTCCGGTTCCTAATGACCGCAGAACCAGTGAGTGTCGCGCAGCTCCTTCTTGGGAGAGTGGTACGTGACTAGCGCGGCCGGTCCGTACACATTTGTGCTTGTTCACGGGGGACGCCATGGTGGATGGGCGTGGCGTCCCGTGGCGCAGCGCCTCCGAGATGGCGGACACGAAGTCCTGACACCCACCCTGACGGGGCTGGGCGAACGAGCCCACCTCCTTACTCGCGACGTTGGACTAGATACTCACATCAACGACTTGGTTGCGACCTTCGAATTTGAGGATCTTGAGGATGTTGTATTAGTGGCACACAGCTACGCTGGCATGCCCGTCGCCGGTGCCATGGATCGTATCGGGACCCGCGTACGACGACTCGTGTTTGTCGATGCACGCATTCCCTATTCCGGTGAGTCCATTCTCGATCTGACGGGTTCTGAGCTGGCCAGCACGTTTCTGGAAATGGTGAATCGCGACGGCGATGGGTGGTTCGTACCCAACTCTGACGCGACGTGGTGGGGGCTGACCGATCCGGACCAGATCGCGTGGGTCAATACGAAGACAACGCCTCAGCCCATGAAGTCCTACACGGATCACGTTGATTCGGCTGATCTCGCCTGGACGCACCCCGGTACGTTCATCCAATGTAATCCTTCCCATATCACGGACAGAGAAGTTGAGCGACTTCGCGCCCGCGCGGCGCGTGATGATCACTTCCATCTTCGCCAACTCAACGCGTGTCACGATGCGATGCTGACTGCCCCAGACGAACTAACCCAACTTCTCCTGGAAGCTGCGGAGATTTAGCACGCCTCCGTTGACGTGGGGTACTGCCGAGAGAGTTGGAGTGACCCGACTTTTCGGACTGGGCGCTGCAGTCGACCTCTAAATATGCACTACGAATGGTCCCGGGTGCTCGGCTGCTTCGCCGTACGACGCGAGGCATCGTAGTACGAATGCTGAAGCCACGATCGAGAATCGGGAGCGAAGGAGTCGTGGCGCCGACAGAGTGATCTCTTGCGCAAGTCCTAATTGATACAGCGTCTCAGTGTCGGAAGTGACATCCGAACTCTCGCTCTTGCCAGCCATTCTCGCCCCCGCTCGGAATGATGGAACTACTCTCAGCGAAGCATAGAGCCTGAAAGCGCTCCGAAGGTCAAGTGAAGGAATCGGAGGGCCCGATCCTCCACCGAGGTTCGGAATCTCGGGCATCTTAGCCTCATGTCCGCTGCTTGCAAGCGCGTCATCCCGTATCCACCTGCCCTAAATGTCATTATCGCTCGCTTCAAACTTCGATGGGTACTCGAAGCCGGCGCCGTGTAGGCGTAGGGTCGCAATAGCGCACATTCGCATAGCATAATAATTATTAATTCAGAAGCAAATGCCGAGCAATCCGCACCAGTAGAGCTCAGCCGCCAGCGACGCGTCGGGGTGTTAGCCATCTGCTGCATGAGTTTGCTCATCGTCGGACTTGACATCAACATCGTCAACGTGGCCCTACCCTCAATTGGTCGCCAACTACACGCGCCCCTGTCGGGACTTCAATGGACAATTGATGGCTACACCCTCGTCCTCGCGAGCCTTCTCATGCTCTCTGGCTCTACGGCCGATCGTCTGGGGCGCCGACGAACCTTCGTGGTTGGGCTTCTCATCTTCACCTTTGGTTCGCTGCTGTGCAGCATCTCGCCCGACTTGACGGCCCTTGTCATATTTCGAATGGTTCAGGGCGTCGGAGGCTCAATGATGAATCCGGTGGCACTATCCATCGTCAACGCCACGTTCACTGACGCGAAGGAAAGGGCCCGGGCGATCGGAGTGTGGGCCGCCGTGTTCGGAGTGTCGATGGCGCTTGGCCCAGTGGTCGGTGGTCTGCTCGTGAGCTCGGTCGGATGGCGATCCATCTTTTGGATCAACGTTCCTATTGGTCTGCTGACCGTGATCCTCACCCTTCGCTTTGTCCCCGAGTCGAAGGCAGCCATAGCGAGGAAGTTTGACGGGCCTGGTCAATTTCTTGTAATCACATTGCTGGCGGCGTTGACCTACGGCATTATCGAAGTCCCGCGCCGAGGGATCTCCTCGCCGATTATCACTGGGGCGTTCGCGGTCGCCGCCGTATCGTTCACATTGGCACTCATGCGAGAGCTTCGAACCCGGTGGCCCCTCATCAACCCTCGCTTCTTTCGCTCCGCGCCGTTCGTTGCAGCCACGGTGATCTCGATCTCGGCGCTGGCAACGTTGGGCGGCTTCCTCTTCGTCAACACGATCTACCTTCAAGATGTCCGAAAACTCTCTCCGATGCACTCTGGACTCGACATACTTCCCGTCGCTGTTGCGATCATGATTGCCGGACCCATCTCGGGAATCGTGATGAGCCGACGAGGAGCACGGATACCGTTGTCGATCGCCGGCATTGGGATCGGTGTCGGGTGCCTCATGCTCACGCGACTCACTTCCACCACCTCGTTTACCTGGCTCTTTGTCGCCTATGCCATCTTCGGCTTTGGCATGGGTAGTCAAAGTACTCCGCTGACCAACTTGGCCCTCTCAGGAATGCCGCGCTCCCAGGCCGGCGTCGCGGCCGGCATCGTCACGACAGCGCGCCAGGTGGGTACGACTCTAGGGGTCGCGGTTGTCGGTGCCCTCATATCGACGCGCCTATCAAGCCACGTAGGTTTCGCGGTGGCGAGTCGCATCGGATGGTGGGTCATGGCCGGCTGTGGCGCGGCGACACTCGTACTGGGACTGGCCGCGACATCGGAATGGGCTCGAGCCACGGCGACGCGAACAGCCAGTTCACTTAATGCGGAGTATCTCGAAGAAATCACTCGGTGACGACGGGCGGTTAACGCCAGGAAGATTGAACCGTCTTGACATCGCAAGCCATGGCTCTGATGTCAACGCAGTCGCGGTGGCCTTCTCAGCGCGTCCAAGCATTGCGGTAAGTGACGCAGCGGTAGCATCATCGTTATGAGTTCAGAAGCAAATTCGGATGTGACCGTGACTCTCGAACTCAGTCAGCGTCAGCGCGTTGGCGTCCTGCTCATCTGTTGTCTGAGTTTGCTCATTGTGGGCGTGGACATCAATATCGTCAACGTCGCACTTCCCTCCATCGGTCGTCAACTGCATGCGCCTTTGTCGGGGCTTCAGTGGACCATCGACGGTTACACCCTCGTTCTCGCGAGTCTCCTCATCTTTTCCGGCTCGACCGCTGATCGCCTGGGGCGTCGTCGCACGTTCGTGGCGGGAGTCCTGATTTTCTCCGCTGGTTCTCTGCTCTGCAGCCTTTCCCCCAACTTGACCGCTCTCGTCATATTTCGCATGGTTCAGGGCGTGGGGGGTTCGATGATGACGCCCGTGGTGCTCTCAATCTTGAACCACACGTTCCCGGATCGAAAGGAGCGCGCTCGCGCGATTGGAATCTGGGCCGCAATGTTTGGCATCTCGATGGCCCTCGGGCCGGTGCTGGGAGGAGTTCTCGTGAGCTCCATCGGGTGGCGGTCCATCTTTTGGGTCAACGTTCCGATCGGACTGGCAACCGCGTTTCTCGCTCATCGCTATGTCCCTGAATCGCGCGCCGAGGTGGCGAGGAAGTTCGATGGTCCTGGTCAAGCACTGGTGATCACGATGCTTGCCACACTTACCTACGGCATCATTGAAGCACCTAAGCGAGGTCTTTCCTCGGGCCTCATTGTTGCGTCATTCGCCCTGGCTGCGGCGGCTCTGGCTTCCTTTCTGGTATGGGAGCGGCGCAGTGACGATCCTCTGATCGACCCTCGGTTCTTTCACTCCGTCCCGTTTGCCTCGGCCACGGTCATGGCGCTATTTGCAGTTTCCACGTTGGGAGGATTCCTGTTCGTCAACACGATCTACCTTCAAGATGTCCGCAAGCTCTCGCCGCTGCACGCGGGTCTCGACATCCTCCCGCTCGCAATCGCGATAGTGATTTCCGCCCCCATTTGCGGCCAGGTGCTCAGTCGGCGCGGGAGTCGGATTCCTCTCGTGCTGGCGGGATCCGCGCTGGCGGTATCGTGCCTCATGTTGACTCATCTCAGCGACACAACGCCCTTCTCGTGGCTCTTTGTGGCGTACGCGATCTTCGGCGTGGGCATCGGCTTTAACAGCACCCCTATGACCAGCGTGGCTCTGTCGGGTATGCCGCGCGACCAGTCTGGCGCCGCGGCCGGCATCGTGACGACCGCACGTCAAGTGGGAACAACCCTAGGCGTCGCGGTTGTGGGGTCGCTCATCTCATCTCGCCTCTCCGGTTCGGTTCGGTTCGCATCTGCGAGTCATCTTGGATGGTACGTAATGGCCGGCTGTGGTGTTCTAACAATCGTTCTTGGCTTCGTCGCGACGTCCCAATGGGCGCGGAGTACAGCCAGGCGTACCGCTCTTTTGCTCAACCCGGAGTACTTTGAGGGACGAACCTGATGACATCAAATCGCCAACAACGTGCCGCACAGGAGTCCTGGCTGATTATGACTTCACTAGTGACGAGTGACGCTCGCCGGCGCGAGGTCTGCGCCGAGGTCGGACTGAGTTACGGAAAGCTTCGAACTCTGCGCCGAGTCGCTAAGCAGTCCTTGACGATGGGGGAGCTCGCCAACATCCTGGTTGTTGATCCCCCAAATCTCACCGCACTGGTCGATGACCTTGAGCGGCGAGGGTTGGTAAAGCGACACGTCCACCCTTCTGATCGGCGAGCCAAATTGGTGACAGCGACGAGATCTGGAATAGCCCTCGCCGCTCGGGCGGAGCAGCTCCTGGATCAGCCGCCCGACGAAATTGGCGCTCTCGGTGTCGAGGAGCTTGAGACCCTTCGAAGAATCCTTCTACAAGTTCAATTGACGGCTGAGGAGCCGGTGAAGGTTTCTGGTAGCCGATCGACGTGAGCTTTGCACCCGAGCCAGCTCTTTGGGCGACGTGAGAGCCTCACTCAGACAAAAGCCGGGCCCCATGTTGACAGGTGGCGCGCCGATGTGTACAGTTGTTACCGGTACCACAAAGTAACAATCCTGAATATTGGGCTGCGAGCAGGTGGTACCCCGGGGAAGGGGGGTTGGATGATCACTGTTCATGCGTGCACGAACGCCGCAAAAGTCGAATTAGTGAGTCCCTCAGACCCGTTGATCCGCGCACTGATCTCAACTGAGAGTTTCCGCGACGCACGTTTGCCTTACCCATTTTGGCCCTTACTTAGGAAGGAAGAATCATGACTGCAGAGGTCGCACCAACGGTGAAAATGAACAACGGACTGTCGATACCTCAAGTTGGTTGGGGGATAATGACCATCCCGTCGGAAGAAATGGTAGAAAGGCTGGCCGAAGCAACGGCGGCCGGTTATCGACTTATCGACACTGCGCAAGCTTACGGCAACGAACGAGGTCTTGGGCGCGCGATCGCCGCTAGCGACATTCCTCGAGACGATCTTTTCATAACGACGAAGCTCGCGAACGCTGAACAAGGCTACGACAAGACCATGCGTGCATTCGACGCAAGCATGGAGAGACTAGGTCTTTCCGAACTTGATCTGTTTTTGATTCACTGGCCGTCGCCGGAGTTCGATCTATACGTTGAAACTTGGAAGGCATTCGAGGAACTTTTGGGGAGCGGCCGGGTTCGCTCAATTGGCGTATCCAATTTCACCGAGGAGCACCTAACAAGACTTTTCGAGTCCAGCGGCGTCGTTCCGGTGCTCAATCAGGTGGAGCTCCATCCCCGCTTTCCCCAGGAAGAACTTCGCCAGTTCCACGCTCAACACGGCATCCTCACGGAAGCGTGGAGTCCGCTGGAGGGCGGCGGGAGATTGCAGACTCGGGCCGGCCTTACTGATCGGCCGGCCTTGCTGGAAGAGCCGGTTCTTCTCGACTTGTCGAAATTGAAGGACAAAACCCCCGCACAAATCGTTCTTCGTTGGCACATCCAGTTAGGGAACGTGATTATTCCCAAGTCCTCGAGCACTCATCGAATGAAGGAGAACATCTCGCTTTTCGACTTCGACCTCACCGACGATGAGATGGGCGAGGTGGCGACGCTGAACATTGGACGCCTCGGTCCGGATCCAGCTGTTACCAACGTGGCGTTCGAGGCAAAAGATTCGTAAGGGGAAGTTCGGATTCACGTCCGTGCCTCACGCGCTTCTGGGGCGATGAACGGGCTGACTAAAGGGGGGGCGCAAATGCAGTGTGTGTTTAGCCAGATGAGATGCGAGCCACGAACTGGTCGCCTCTCGAACCTAGTTATGAAAGGCAGTGATAGATGAGTTTTTTTGAATGGAGTCAAGGGAGATCAGCGGCTTATAGGAGATCCACGTTGTCTCGTACAGCGCGAATGACCTTCGGCGCCGCGCTCATACTCTCGACGATCGCGCTGGTCTCGGCCAACTCTGCATCGGCGTC
>Ga0210387_10000108_pt1 | contig 58185 bp, 22 predicted proteins | sample IncBWC7OmetaG_FD_160108 | JGI IMG/M metagenome (GOLD analysis project Ga0210387, IMG submission 160108) | Forest soil microbial communities from Barre Woods Harvard Forest LTER site, Petersham, Massachusetts, United States - Inc-BW-C-7-O ... | reverse complement strand
ACTCCCTGGCAGGCGGAGGTAACTCCGGGTGGCGTGCACCGGCTAAAGAGCACCGACATCCACCCGTGGACTCTGGACCAAAGTATACCAAGAACCTTCTCCCACTCAATCAGCTTGGCACCGCGAACGCTCACCCGCGAACGGTGGGTTGGTTTGGCACCACAGCCGTCGCCATGGGCGGGATCAATCAAAGCTTGTTCCTGCTGGGTGCACTCTTTGTCGGTCAAGGCGCTATCCGCGGCCAAGGAAGCGCGGCAGTCCCATTGCTGGCCGTTGGATTGCTCCTGAGTTGGGCGGCGACACCGGGCTGGACCGAGCTGATCCTGATGTATCCGAACCGTGTCGGTGGAATTGCCGCAACTTGTACTGAAGCATTCCGCCCCTATAGCCCGACGCTCGCGAATCTGACGGGCGTTTGTTATTGGTGGGGTTGGGTCCCGACCTGCGGGCTCACGGCCCTGCTATCGGCATCAGCGGTCAACCAATGGTATTTACCCTGGTTCCCCGTGCCGCTACTTGCATCGTGCATCGTGCTTTTTTTTACGATCATCAACTTGTGTGGCGTGAAGTGGGTCATGCGCCTGGCGATGCCGATCGCCGTTGCCTCGGCGGGTCTCGCCTTTCTCTCCGCAGTAATCCCCATATTTGGCGGGGACGTCGACTGGCAGAAGGCGTTCACGTTTCATCTCACCGTACCGTTCAGTGGCTGGTTCGGTCAGATCACGAGCATCATGGCAGGGCTTTACCTGATCGGATTTGCGGCGCCGGCGTTTGAACAAGCGGCTTGTCACGTCGGCGAAACGATCAACCCGAATCGAAACGTGCCGCGCGCAATGTTTGCCAGCGCTGCAATGGCGTCATTGTATTTCATTGTTCTGCCCGTGGTCTGGCTGGGTACACTCGGTCCTCAGCCCCTCGGAAGAGAGCTCGCGCTCCAGCTGGGGCCGACGTTCGCGCCCTTACTCGCTGGTGCGGCGAAAGGAACGGCAATTTGGTTCATGATCTTCAATATGTTGCACGGCACGATTGCACCGCTCGCCGGCGCAGCTCGCACGCTTTCACAACTAGCGGAAGACGGCCTCCTGCCGGAATTCATGTCCAAACGCTCGCGCACAGATGCGCCGTGGGTTGCGACCCTCATTACGGCCGGGATGGCGATCGTATTTCTCCTCATCGGCGACCCGATTTGGCTGATCGCGGCAGCAAACCTGACCTATCTCATCGGCATCGGCATGCCGAGCATTGCCGTCTGGCTTCTCCGCCGCAACGAACCGGAAATGACTCGGCCCTACCGCGCGCCCTCCGGAACGATTGCGCTTGGACTCTGCGCCGCGGGTGTATGGGCGCTCACGACGATTCTCGGATTTCAACAATTTGGCCTACCGACGGTGCTCGCGGGAATTGCCTTCGCCTACTCGGGCTCGGTGCTCTACGCCTGGCGGAAAATGTCCGACCGGCGCAAGGCAGGACTCCCGATGATCGGTCGAACGCTTCACCTGAAACTCACTGGCACGATGCTGTTTGTGCTCGTCCTCGACGCCGCCGGCTATCTAATCGCGGTCAGCAATGTCTCAGGAAAAGCGCCGGGGCTTATCGTGGCGCTCGAAGATATATTCGTCGTCGTCGCGTTACTCACCATCAGCGTCGGTCTAATTCTGCCGGGATCGATCGCACAATCGGCAGTCGAAGTTTCCACGGCCGCGGAACGCCTGGTCGAAGGGACGCTGGCCGATTTCACCCGGGCGATGCGCGCGCTCGCCGCAGGTGATCTCGAAGCCGCCAAGGCCCACTTCATCTTCGCGCCGGTAATTGTTCATTCGCGCGATGAGATCGGCGACATGGCGCTGAATTTCAACAGGCTTCAAGAGGAGATCGGGCGCGCGGCCGGCGGTCTTGAAGGCGCACGAGCGGGTCTTTCGGAAGCCCGTGATGCGCTGAGAGAGACCAATGAGCGCTTGCGCCTGGAACTTGCCGAACGAATGCGGGCAGAAAATGCGTTGCGCACAGCGCATGAAGAATTGCGCAGGAACACCGTCAATTTGGAGGAGGCGCGCGATGCTGCTTTATCTGCCACCAACATGAAATCCCAGTTCCTGGCCAATATGAGTCATGAGATCCGAACGCCGATGAATGGCGTTATTGGCCTCACCGGTTTGTTACTCGACACGGAATTGGACGCTGAGCAGCGCGAATTCGCTGATACCATTCTTCAGAGTGCGGATAGCCTGATGGCGGTCATTAACGATATTTTGGATTTTTCCAAAATTGAAGCGGGTAAGCTCACCTTTGAAATCCTGGATTTTGATCTAGTTGAGACCGTTGAAAGCACTTTGGAAATGATAGCTGAATGCGCCCACACCAAAGGAATTGAGTTGGCCTACGCGATAGAGCCGGACATGCCCAGACGATTGCGTGGTGATCCTGGACGGCTGCGGCAAATCCTTTTTAATCTCATTGGAAACGCCATCAAATTCACGGAAGAAGGAGAGGTTGTCGTCCGTGTTTCTCAAGAGAGCGAAACTGACCGGCAGGCGTTGGTACGCTTTAATGTTGAGGACACCGGAATAGGCATTTCGCTCGCCGCGCAGGCGCGGCTTTTTGAGTCCTTCAGCCAAGCTGATGGTTCGATGACACGCAAATACGGCGGCACCGGTCTGGGTTTGGCTATCTGCAAGCAATTGACGACGATGATGGACGGTCAAATCGGCGTCGAAAGCAAACCGGGAAAGGGTTCAAATTTTTGGTTTACCGCCGAACTTGAAAAGCAAGCCGGTGACACAGAATCGTCGCAACGATACAGTCACGATCTTCTCGACGTCCGAGTGTTAGGTCGATGACAACAGGACCAATCGCAATATTCTGTGTCACCAGATTCTCGCTTGGAAGATGCTGGCGGGCAGCGCGGCTAGCGGCGTTGAAGCCTTGAATATTCTGCGCACGGCGGCGGCAGCAGGCCAACCGATCGATCTGGCGTTATTGGACGTGCAAATGCCTGAAATGGACGGATTGACGCTGGCGCGAGCGATCAAGACCGATCCGGCTATTGCCAAGACGCGCCTGATCGTCCTGACCTCCATGGGGAAAGCGTTAAGCGCCGCAGAATTAAAAGAAGCCGGTCTCGAAGCGTACCTCGTCAAACCCGTCAGGCAATCGCGCCTGTTCGATTGTCTGGTCGAAGTTTCACACCTGGGCTTGGTTGCGCTGTAGATGCTGAAAGCAGGAGTGCCCTTTGCAGAAACGATGGAGGCGTTCAGAATGATGGAAGCACCTTCGCTGAGGAGCGATAAGGCCTTCTGTACAGTAAACTCCCTGGACGTTGATTCCGAACGTTTTATCGAAATCCCCCTCCGACCGAGTTGGCTTGTAAGTTGACAACGCCTGTAGACCGCAAAGGCGCTCTGGGCGAGAATCAGACCGCAACCGTATGTCAACCGACACCAACTAAGAAAATGACAGCTGACATCCCATTCGTCCCTCACCAACATCCAGTGCGTTATAACACGATCCGCGTGAATGATCTTGACGTCTTCTATCGCGAGGCCGGCCCACAAGGCGCTCCAACTATCCTGCTTCTGCATGGATTTCCGACGTCGTCCAACATGTTCCGGAATCTGATCCCGCGCCTTGCTTCGTCATTTCACGTGGTGGCACCGGATTATCCCGGCTTTGGTCAAACCAGCATGCCGAATCACAAAGAATTCGCTTACACTTTTGCGAACCTGACCAACGTGGTGGAACAATTGGTCGAGAAACTTGGACTCACGAGTTACTCGCTTTACGTAATGGATTACGGGGCACCGGTGGGTTACCGACTGGCGTTGCGGCATCCCGATCGCGTGCAGGCCCTGATCGTCCAGAATGGCAACGCCTACGACGAAGGCCTTTTAAAGTTCTGGGATCCGATCAAGAAATACTGGAGCGATCCAACTCCTGAGAATCGAGAAGCCATCCGTTTCCTGGTCGATCCGAAGTCGACACGATGGCAGTATGAAAACGGCGTGGCCGACCGCACCCTGTTGGATCCGACAACGTGGACCTTGGATCAGGTCGGGTTGGATCGACCGGGGAACGCAGATATCCAGCTGGATCTGTTCCTTGACTACGGCACCAATGTGCCCCTCTATCCCGACTTCCAAGCCTTCTTCCGGAAATATCAACCGCCGACCTTGATCGTGTGGGGAAAGAACGACTTCATCTTCCCGCCGGAAGGCGCGGTACCCTACCCGCGCGATCTGAAGGATGTGGAGACACATTTATTGGACACGGGCCACTTTGCGCTCGAAACGCACGGAGAAGAAATCGCCAGCCGAATCGAAGCATTCCTCAGGCAGCACAACTTGGTGCACTGATTCGTTTTCAGAAAGGCCGAGGCTGGTTCTCAAACCCAGTTTCGGCCAGCTCCACGGATGTGCGCCGGCGGCACCCGGTCAGGTGTACGTTCTGAGGACATCATGAACGCCTTCGACCGCCATGCCGCCTTCGCCTACCGCCGCAGCACACCGTTTCACCGAACCGGAGCGCACGTCGCCGGCGGCAAAAATGCCCGGCCAGCTTGTCTCCAGCGGCCCTGGAGAACGGCTCATACCTTTCCACGCCGACGCGTCGGCTACGGCCTGGCCGGTCTTGATAAACCCCTTTTCATCGCGCTCGATCTCGGGCGGCAACCAAGAGGTGCACGGCTTTGCGCCGACCATGGAAAAGACGGCCGGCGTCTGCACGATGCGCCGTTCGTGCGTCTTCGTGTCCTCCAACTCGACGGCTTCGAGCACTTTCCCACCGGTCATTTTCCGGATCTCGGTGTACGGTAGAATTTCGATATTCTCCTTGGCTTCAACGCGCCGTGCGAGATAACTCGACATGCTTTTGGCGAGACCTTCGCCGCGGATTACCAGGAGCACTTTCTCCGCACAATCGGAAAGAAACATCGCGGCCTGGCCGGCCGAGTTACCGCCGCCGACCACGACCACGGTGGAGCCGCTGCAGAGTTTTCCTTCGCGCGCCGTGGCAGCGTAGTAGACACCGCAACCTTCGAACGTTTCGCGCCCTTCGGCCTCCAGACGATGGTAATCCGCTCCCGTGGCAATGATAGCGCACTTCGCCAGGAGGGTGGCATTGCAGCCTTCGATTTGCAGGCTCGCGCGATACTCGCTGTCAGTCAATGCGAGCGAGAGCGCCTGCGCGGGAGTAGAAAACTTCGCGCCGAAACGGTAGGCCTGAAGCTGCGCGTTAAAAGTGAGCTCGCCACCGCTGATGCCGGTGGGAAAGCCGAAAAAGTTCTCGATCAGCGAAGAGGATCCGGCTTGTCCACCCGGTGCGTAGCTTTCCAATACCACGGTCTTCAGCCCCTCGGAAGCGGCATAAACCGCGGCGGCGAGACCAGACGGACCCGCGCCGACAATGGCGAGATCGCAGGCAATTTCGCTCTCCTCCTCACGCGCCAGCGGCCGGAGCAGCCCGGCGACCTGCGCGACTTCTCGGAGCGACGGGTGGCGGAGCGGCATTCCCACCGCCGTGATCAGCACCGGCAAATCGCGACTTGCCAGGTGGAGACGTTCGCCTAAGGCGCGCCCGTATTCGCTCTGAAAGTCAATCAATCGGTGCGGGATATGGTTTTTGTCGAGAAAATCGTCTAGTTGCCGGCCCTCCCGCGAGCCATGGTGCGCGAGGATGCGCAGCCCGGCAAACTCGCGGTCGCGCTTTAGCCGCTGGCGACGCATGATGAACGCGCGCACGATCGGCTCACTGACGCCCGGCAGTTCCGCAAGCGCCTGGCGAAGCCGATCTGCGGGCACTTCCAGAATTTCGTTCTCCTCTTCTTTGCCCCGCCCGCTGGCCAATGCCGCGGTGCCCATGAGCGTCGCGACGTCCCCGACGAAACCACGCGGGCCGGCAGTGGCGAGGATTTGCTCCTGCCCGTCGCGCAAATCGAAGACTTCCAGTTCGCCCCGCAGGACCGCCATCAGCCCGAGATTACGCTGGCCCGCTTTGAATAACAGTTCGCCGCGCCGCACGATGCGGTGGGCACCGAGAGGCTCCAGCATGGCAAGTTGGCGGTCATCGAGCTTCGGAAAGGCAATGCTTTCCGTATCGCGGTAAAATTGCTCGTCTATGTCGAGTTCGGTCATAAGCGGATTGTAAGAGGGCAATGCTCGGCCTTCGTCCCGTTCAATTCCGGCAATACATCTTGGCCAATGCCGAACCGTGGCCCTCCAGTGTTATAAGACCACCTCGTATTTGCTTTGCCTGTTAGCAAGCCGTTTCAGAAGCATATCTAGAAAAGCCGCAACGGTCAGGCGGATGATCGTCGGGACGCGCGCCTGCAAGAGCAACCCGTGCCAGGAGACGAGCCCCTCTGCTTTGGACGGTCCAAAACGCCGCATGATTTCGCTTAATGTCGGCAGCTCAACTCCGGAATTTGGGCTGAGATCGACTGAAAAACAGAGAGTTGGTTATTCCGGATGAAAAAATGGTCTCCCTGAAACATTTGCAGCTCGAAGGAACTTTTGGTGTGGAGCCGCCAGGCGCGCAAATCATCTTCCGTTGTCGTCGCATCGAATGTTCCACCAAACGCACGGATCGAAATGTCTAAGGGTTCCTCTTCCTGATAAACATAAGTCTCCAGCGCCGCAAGATCTGCGCGCAGAGCCGGGAGGAGCAGCTTCATCAATTCCTGATCTTGCAGGATCGCCGGAGACATTCCGTTAAATCGGCGGGTCAACTCGACGAGGAACCTGTCGTCCGGCAATTGATGGAGCGGGTATCTCGTTTGTGCCAGATGGGCCGCAGGTCGAGCAAGGACGTATAACGAAACTGCTGGAGCAATTTTTTGCCGCCGCAACTGACGGGCAAGCTCAAATGCGATCAGAGCGCCGAAGCTGTAACCATACAAGATGTAGGGCCGGTCCAGATACGGCTTCAGCTCGGCAGCGAGAATCTCTGCGATCCGATGGATCTGAGTCAGGGGAGCTTCACGGAAACGATTCTCACGGCCCGGGAGTTGGATTGGACATATGTCAAGGTCAGGAGGCAAAAACTTCTGCCAGGGAGAAAACTGGGCAGCTCCGCTCCCGGAATGAGGCAAGCAAAAAAGACGGCAGCGGGCATTGGAATTTAAGCGACCCCCAAAGATCCAGGGAGTTGTTTTGGCGATCATAATATCCTGCTGGAGAGGCGCATCGGCGACGCATAGCTATCTGTCTGGGCGGGTCCGACATGGCGCCGGGGATTCATTTCATCTGCTCCAGCTTCTTCATCAATAGAACGGAGAGCTCATCTTCGCTGAGGTCATCAGGTGGTTGGTCGGAGGATACGACTTTGGCAGGCGCCGGCGTCGGGAGCGGAATGATCTTTTCTTGGGCCCGCGCAGAATCGAATCCGAGAGCGTCCTTCAGCAGGAAGTCGACCAGCGCTTCGATTGTTGGATAATTAAACGTGAGTGTGGAGGGAAGCGGCACAGCCAAACTTCGTTCCAGTCGTCCCTTAAGCTCCACCGCCATCAGGGAATCCATGCCTAGGTCGAAGAGCCCTCGCTCCAACTCGATCTCGCGCGCAAGATCGAATCCTAGAATGCTGCTGGTCTCGTAACGCAGGTGGGCAATCAAAATGTCGCGACGACGTGCGGGAGAAGCGTTTTGCAACTGAAGGCTGACCTCCGAGTGCGCAGCGGCGGATTTCGTGGATGCACTTGTTCCGTTCTGGGTCTGAGGTTGGAGTCCTAGGACGGCATCTGCGGTGATGCGTCCGAGTTGGAGCCCCACAAACTCCGCCACCATCCGGTCGTTGTCGTCGTAAAGCCATAGATCGCCGCTGAAGGCTTCGCCACCCGAGCCTGAAATGGGACGTAAAACCGTGTGTCCCCACAGCCTCTCTGAAGGCGCAGCGAACAGGGTAAAGCGCTCGAGGCCGATTGGGAGATAAGCGCTTTCATCGCTCTCTGGCAGCGCCGCAGGGAGCAATTGCCAACAGGAGTCCAAAAGTGCGAGATGGATTCGGTGTGGCTCCAAGCCGATCGACAACGATTCGGGTAACCGGATTTCAGCCAAGGCCTCGCCGTCACGCCGCCGGACGCGAACAATGCCGCGGAAGGAGTCGCCAAAGTCAAGGCCAACCCGACTCAGCAAGCCGTAGAAGGAGGACGCGTCAGTTTCTTCGGAACATCTTGTCCAGACTTCCTCACGGTTCCAAGTCTGAGTGTCCGGTTGCGTCGGTACGTCGCCGATGCATACGCGGCCAGAAACGTGTGTCCGCCAAAGACCTCCCGCGAGCGCCGACGGCTCCATGCTACAAACTCGAAAGCCCATGCCTGGTTCGGTAGACTCCTCGAGGATCAACTGGATCAGGAAGGAATCCTCTTCCGGCAGGAAAAGCGGCTCGCGAATGACGAGGTCCGTGACCTCGGAGGCCAATGCTTCAGATACCCCGAGATTCGAAATCTCAGTAGCGCCGGCCAAAGCCATACCGATGTATGCGGGCGAGGGCATTATCAGGCGCCCAAAGATGCGGTGATCATTGAAAAAAGGCGCGCGATCGATTCCCACCTCGATTTCAAAAACTGTCCCGGCGATGACCGGAGAATTCAGACGCTTTCCTAGAAATGGGTGGGCATTTACATCACGGAGGCCGGATTTATCTGCCACTTGCGGTAAGCGGGCATTCCTCCGGTCTAGCCAATATTGGCCGCGCTGAAACGGATAAGTGGGCAACGCGATGCGCTTGCCTCGGCACGCCGCGTGCAAGCCGTTCCACTCCAGTTCCACGCCGCGCACGTATAGTTTGGACGCGCCATCAAGCAGGCTCTCCCAGTTTCCATCTTCGCGCTTCAGACTCGCAGCCCAGACAACTTCAGTCTCCGGTGCGGTCATGCGAGCCATACTACTCAGGACAGGGTGAGGACCAATTTCAAGGAAGACCGATCGTCCATTTTCACGCAGAGCGCGGATGGAGTCCGCGAATCGCACAGGATTGCGAATGTGCCGACGCCAATATTCTGGAGACGTCATCAGACCTGGGGAAGCCATTTTGCCGGTTACATTCGAGACGATGGCAACCAGAGGCTCTGAGTATTGGACCGTCGCCGCCAGTTGTTGGAACGGAGCAAGAATAGGATCCATTAGCGGCGAATGAAAGGCGTGTGAAACGACTAACCGGCGACTCTGCATGCCTGCCAGACTCAGTCGGCTTAAAACGGCGTCGACTGCCGCGCACTCACCAGAAACGACAATGTTCGCGGGACCGTTGATGCACGCGATCGCAACCTCGGTTCCTTCGGCTGCGATGGCCGTAGCTACCCGTGATTCATCGGCGAACACGGCGGCCATGGTGCCTCCTCGGGGGAGCGTCGCCATCAATCGACCGCGTTCCGCGATGAGGCGGAGTCCATCTTCAAGGCTGAATACACCCGCAACGCAGGCTGCCACATACTCGCCCACGCTGTGGCCCAAGACGGCAACGGGTTCCACACCCCATGACCGCCACATAGCGGCCAGCGCGTATTCGAGCGCGAAAAGCGCAGGTTGAGTGTATTGCGTCTCGTCCAGGAGACGGGGCGACCGACTATCCCCGTTTAACTCGTCTTCAGCAAAGAGCACCTCCAATACAGATTTGGCGAGAAGCGGTCTTAGGATTTCAGCGCACTTTTCCAGTTCGCGCCGAAACACTGGCTGCGTCTCGTACAGCTCGCGTCCCATGCCCGGGTATTGTGATCCTTGACCGGTGAACATGAAGACCACTCCCGGCACCGCGGATTTCGTCGAGTGTCCGCTTTGAATGTGGGCGTGCGTTTCGCCGCGTCGAAACGCCGCCAGTCGCTCTTTTGCCTCGTATCGATCCGCCGCCACTACTGCAAGACGATATTCAAAGTGGGCGCGCCCCATTCCCGCCGTATGACAAACATCGGCCAGTTCGAGATCCGGTTTTTCGCTGAGAACCTGCAGATACTTCCGTGCGAGTTCGGTTAGTGCCTGTTCTGTTCGACCGGATAAGGGGAGTAACTGCAGCGGCGGTTTCGTGTCCAGAATGGGCGCGCTTTTTGCCGCGGCATCTGAAAAGTGCTTCTGTCCCGGAGGGTCGGAAATTGTTACATGTGCATTGGTGCCACTGAAACCAAATGAACTGACTCCCGCGGCGCGCTGGCCCCTCTTCCGGTTCCATGACGTTGCTGCGGTAGGTACGCTGATGGCCAGCCCGCTCCACTCAATGTGCGGGTTCATCTTCTTCAAATGCAGGCTGGGTGGGATCCTTTCATGCTGCAATGCCAGCACCACTTTGATAAGGCCTGCGATCCCGGCAGCCGATTCTGCATGGCCGAAATTGCTCTTTACCGAGCCGACCCGCAGCGGAAACTCAGAGGTGCGCCCCTGAGCGAAAACTTCCGCCAGCGCACGTGCTTCGATGGGATCCCCTAGAGGAGTACCGGTCCCATGGGCCTCGATGTAATCGATGTCGCTTGCTTGAAGTCCGGCGTTACTTAGCGCTTCGCGAATGACTGCCACCTGGGAAAGGCCATTGGGCGCGGTGAGACCGTTGCTGCGACCGTCCTGGTTGGAGGCTGTGCCGCGGATGACTCCCAGGATGCGGTCACCGTTAGCGCGGGCGTCGGAAAGACGCTTCAACACGATGACGCCACATCCTTCACTACGGACAAAACCATCCGCCGATGCATCGAACGATTTACATCGGCCGTCGGGTGACATCATGTGCGCTTTCGACAGGACGATGGTCGTGTCCGGCATCAGGATCAAGTTGACGCCTCCCGCCAAGGCCATGTGGCACTCGCCAGCTCTCAGACTCTGGCAGGCCAGGTGCACCGCCACCAGGGAAGCGGAGCAGCCCGTGTCCACGGAGACTGACGGACCTTGCAACCCAAGGATGTACGATATTCGACCGGAAGCGACGCTGTGGGCGTTGCCCGTCGCCACATAGGCGTCAATGACTTTCCGGCCACCCTCGAATTGCATCAGAAAGTAGTCGCTGTTGCACAAGCCGACGAATACGCCGGTCCGCGAACCGGCCAGGCGCTCAGGATTTTGTCCCGCGTCTTCCAGTGCCTCCCAGACGATCTCGAGTAAAATCCGCTGTTGTGGGTCCATCCCAGCCGCTTCCCGCGGCGAGATTCCGAAGAACTCCGGATCGAACTGTTCAACCCCGCTCAGGAAGCCGCCCCAGCGCGTGCTCATCTTCCCAGGCGCATCGGGATCAGCATCGTAGAATGCGTTGATGTCCCAACGCCCGGGAGGCACCTGGCTGATGCCGTCGCGACCTTCGATCAACAATCGCCAGAATGAATCCGAATCGTTTACTCCGCCGGGAAAACGGCAACCGATCCCCGTCACCGCAATCGGTTCGGCCACGCGTTGCTCGAATCGCTCGAGCTTACTGTTCAACTCCATCGCCAGCAGCGCCAGGCGCTTCGGTGACAGCTTCGCTACCCGTTCAAGAAAATCACTCATCCGTTCCTCTCTCTTTCAGTAGCCGGTCGATTTCGTCATCATCAAGATTCTCGATCAGATCCAGCATATCCTGTCCACCGGAGACCGAGGAAGATCGGACCGGTTCCTCCGGTGCTTCTTCCAGCCTCAGGACGCTTCGGCTCAAGTATCCGGCCAAGACCTCCACCGTGGGATAGTCGAACAGTAACGTCGCCGGAAGAACGCGCCCTAAGGTGTTACCCAAGCCGTTGCAGAGGTCAACGGCCATCAGGGAATCCAGTCCGAGCTCGGTGAGCGGTTTGTTATTTGGCAGCAAGTCGAGATTCTGAAGCCCCAGGACGCGCGCGGCATCATGACGGATTTGGTCGACCACCAGAGCGCGTCTCTGATTGGGCGCGACAGCAGCCAACCGATCTCCGAAAGAGGCTCCGGTCTGGCTAGCGATGGAGCTTGGAGACGAATCTCCGACGCTTGCCCCGCCATCCACCTGATCTGCGTCACCGAGGCCAGCGAAGCTCGTCAAAAATGCAGGGAAATATCCGTCTCGTGACAGACGCCGGAGAAGCCGAGGCCAATCCGCTGGGAAAACGATCACCTGGGATCGGCCGCCGTTGAGCGCGGCTTCCAGCGCTAAGAAGCCGTTTTGGCGATCAATCACTCCGATACCCGCCTCTTGTGCACCTGCCGCGACCCCGCGGTCGACCGCCATGCCCGCTCCCGCCCACGCCCCCCAGTTGATGCTCAGACCTCGCATGCCCGCCGCGGCGCGCGCAGCGGCCAAAGTATCCATGAATGTGTTTGCCGCCACGTAGTTCCCTTGGCCCGGCGAACCGAATACAGCCGCGACTGACGAGTACAGCACAAAGAAATCAAGCGCGTCGGAGGCCGTCAATCGGTGCAACAGCAGGGCGCCGTTGACTTTTGGCGCGAAGACCGTGGCGAACCGAGCCCAGCTCTGGCGCAGCAACACTCCGTCGTCCAGTACACCGGCGGAATGGATAACCCCTCGTAGCGAAGGCATGGTGCTCCGCGTGTCTTCCAGAAGCTGCCGCATAGCTTTGGCATCCGAAACGTCGGCCTGCGCGACCCGCACTTGGGTGCCGCGGGATTCCATCGCCCGCAAAGCTTCCAGGGCCTCAGAATCCGGAGTCCGACGCGCAGTCAGGACAAGGTGGCGTGCCCCTCGATCCACGAGCCATTGCGCCGTCATCAGTCCGAGGCCATGCAAGCCACCGGTGACCAGGTAGGTCCCCTTTGGATCGAGGTTGCAGCCCGCCGGGCGGAACGTTTCCTCGTGGGACACCACCAGTTTACCGGTGTGACGTCCTTGCGCCATGAAACGAAAGGCCGCCTTCGCTTCCCGCAGCGGAAACACTCGGTGAGGTAGCGATTCCAGTTCCCCACGATCGAACGCCGCCATCAGTTCACGCAGCATCGTCCCGATCAATGCTGGATTATTTCGCGCGTCTACGCTCCAATCCACGATGAAGTATTGAATGCCGCGGTTTAGCCTCGCCGCCCGTTCCGGCTCCCAGATGCCGCGTTTGCCGATTTCCAGGAACCGCCCGTTCTGGGCGATAACCTCAAAACTGCGATCCACGAACTGGTCAGCGAGCGAGTTCAGCACTACGTCCACGCCACGGCCTCCGGTGATCTCCATGATCTCTTCGGCGAATCTCAAGGAGCGCGAGTCCATGACGTGCGACACGCCTAGTGACTTTAAGAACGCTCGTTTTTCCGGCGATCCGGCCGTTCCAAAAATCTCGGCCCCGGCGCGCTTCGCCAGCGCAACCGCCGCTAGTCCGACGCCGCCCGCGGCCGCGTGAATCAGCACCCGATCGCCAGCCTGAATCTTTGCCAGATGATTCAATGTGAAATGTGCGGTAATAAACGCTACCGGCGCCGTCACCGCTTCCTCGAAACTCATCCGAACCGGCTTTAAAGCCACCAACTCTGCGTCCGTCGTGACATAGGCGGCGAAGCTCGCCGGCGCGATTGCCACCACTGCATCACCGACCGCGAAATGGCTGCTTCCTTCACCGACCGCCACGATTTCGCCTGCGCATTCCGCACCCAATGGCCCCGGATCGCCCGGATAAAGCCCCATCACGTTCATCACATCCCGGAAGTTCAAGGCGGTGGCATGAACTCGAATCTCCACCTCTCCAGGTCCGGGAGCGCGACGGTTCGTCATGCCCAGTTTCAGATTCTCCAGTGAACCCCGGTTCGCAAAGGTCAAATGGTATGGCTTGCCCGAAAGGCTCGCAACGGAATCGACGCTATCGACGGATTTCTTGATCCGCTGCAAACGAGCCCCCCATCGTCGACCCGCGCGGAGCGCCACTTGGTCTTCATTATCCACGGCGTCCAAAGCCGCGGACAAGAATTCGATTTCATTTGCGCTACTGTTCGAAGCCAAATCCAGCCGTACGCAGCCCAGCTCAGGATGTTCGAGCGCAATCACCTTCCCCAGACCCCACACCGTTGCGCCAACCGGGGACAACACCTTGTCCGCATCATCGACTTTCTGGGCGCCCCGCGTGCACAACCACAATTTGGGCGGTTTCTTCCAGGCGTGACGCGCCAATGCTTGCACCAGGTGTAATGCACCACCGCAGAAGGAGTGAACTTCACCTTCCACGTTGGACTCATCGAGTTCGTCTACGCGCCTGGCGTCGAGCGGCCAAAGGTAGACTACACCATGAAGGGGTTCTGCGTTCCCGGTCGCGTGAAGGCGGATGAGCGCTTCCATCTCCTCCAATGATCTGGCATCCAACGATTCACCTTCGTTGGGTAGCGCATTTGCGCCATGGTGCCCGAAAGCCAGGCTGCAGTGATCGCCTCGGGCCGCCAGTTGCCTGGCCAGTTGTTGCCCGTTGCCGCCGCGATCAGCCAATATCAGCCAGCGTCGGGCCGCCGCGGTCCAGGACCTTTCCGGCGGACCGGAATATCCATCGGCCGGCGCCCCTGTTCCTTCCAAGGGAATCCACGCAATTTCGTAAAGCCAGTGGTCGATGCTTTTCTGAATCGCTCGTTCGAGTGTCGCTCGGTCCGCTCGCTTGAAGGAAATTCCGTGCAGTTCAGCGATCAATCGTCCCTGTTCGTCTGTGACCTGGATTTGCGCCTTGATTGTCTCGCGGCGGGGCTCCGCAGGAATTTCAATCGTGGCCAGGCTCCATAGTTTTCCTTCCGCCGGCGCGAATAACCGGTAGGATTCCACCCCTAACGGCATGAATAGCGCCGGCTCTTGCACCGCCGCAGCAACGACTTGGAGGCAGGCGTCGAGGAGTGCCGGGTGAAGGCCATACTCGAGCTGCTCAGCGTCTAGGGCAACCGGCGCTTCAACCAGTCCCAATGCTTTGCCGGCATGCCTCCAGACTTGCTTTACCCCCCGAAAACGGGCGCCGAAATTCAGACCCCGACGTTCATAATCCGCATAAAAAGATTCGGCTCCAACTTCGTCGGCGTCACGCTTCAGCGCCTCGAAATCGACCTGGGCTCGATCATCTGAATCTGCCACACTGCGCACCGAACCTGACACATGCAGCTGCCATAGGGATTCGGACGGCCCCGAACCAGCATCCGCGCTAAAAACTTGGAACCGCGCAGCACCCGCAGCCGATTGCGATAAGACCACCTGGAAACGTTTTGTCTCAGTGTCGTCCAACGTTAGAGGTTCACCGATCACCATGTTCTCGACGGCCCAGTTGCCACCGCCCAGACCCAGGCGTGCGGCAGCGCGCACCGATTCCAGGTAGCCGATTGCCGGGAAGACGATTCTGCCAAAGACGCGGTGATCGGCCACAAAGCGATGAGACGCAGCACTGAGGCTCGTTTCAAACACGATCTCTTTTAACGAAGGCGACTTGATGAAGCGTTCGGCCAAAGGATGAAGCGCCTGCGGAGTCTCCGGCCGCCCGGCACTCTGGATCTTTCGATCCACGAAGTATCGTTCACGCTGAAAGGGATAGGTCGGCAAACTCACTTTATGCCGCGGATAATCACGATCGAATCCCGCCCAATCGACCTCCACACCCCGCGCGTAAAGTTGACTCAGACTGGTCAGCAACTCCGCCCAGTCGTCGCGTCCCGACCGAACCGACGCCAGCCAGAGCGCCCCTTCCGGCGCTATACAGCCGCGGCCGAGTCCGAGCAGCACCGGATTGGGTCCGATCTCGACAAACACCGTGCAACCCGCGTCGGCCAGAGTCTGCATCGAAGCAGCGTATCGAACCGTCTCCCGAATGTGTCGGCGCCAGTAGGCTGGTTGAGCAATTTGTGCGGCCGAAGTCACCTGGCCAGTCAGGTTGGAAACCAGCCGAATTCGCGGAGCCCCGAAAGACACTTTCCCTGCCGCCCGCTCAAAAGGCTCCAAAATCGGATTCATCAGCGGCGAGTGAAACGCGTGAGATACGACCAGTTCGCGAAACTTGACGCCTGCGGCCGAAAACTGGGACAGCAATGAACTCACATCTTCGCCAGGTCCGGAGATTACCGTTTGCCGCGGGCCGTTCAGTGCCGCGATCGAGACACGTGTCGCCAGCGGCTCTAGAGCCTGCTGCACCATTTCGAGAGGAGCCATGACTGCGGCCATACGGCCTCCAGAGGGCAAGGCCTGCATCAGGCGGGCGCGCTCAGCAATCAGGGTCAGTCCGTCTTCCACGCTGAATACGCCGGCCACACAAGCCGCAACGTATTCGCCGACACTGTGTCCCAGGACAAAGGCAGGCTGCACTCCCCAAGAACGCCAGAGTTCACTCAACGCGTACTCAATGGCAAACAACGCGGGTTGGGTGAATTGCGTTTCGTCGAGCGGAGACGTTGCACCGTCGGGTGGGTAGAGCACGTCGAACAGCGAACGGCCCAGACGGTCCCGCAGTACGGCGTCGCATCGATTCAGCGCCCGGGCGAACGTTGGCGAGGTTTCGTAAAGACGCCGACCCATACCGACGTATTGTGAACCCTGGCCCGTGAACAGAAAGGCGATCTTCGGACGGTCGGTTGTCTCGCAGCAGCCACGCACAACACCCGGAGACGGATTGCCTGAGCGACTTTCCCGCAGTTTTCCTGACATCGCTTCAGAATCGGTGCCCGACAAAACGAGCCGATGCGCAAGGTGCGCCCGGCCTGTATTGGCCGTGTGGCAAAGATCCGCCAGGACAACCGGTTCGCCGGTTTCCATCCGCCGCGCGTACCGCTCGATCAATGTCGACAAAGCCGGTTCAGTGCGGGCGGAGAGGGTCAGTAAATGTAACGGGCGCTCGATGGCCGGCGTTTTCGGTGAAGCAATTGGCGCCTCCTCCAGCACAACGTGCGCATTGGTCCCGCTGAATCCGAACGAACTAACTCCCGCAATGCGCTTGCCGTTTAGAGGACGCCAGGGTTCCCGCTCGGTGGTGACCCTCACAGGGAGTCGGTCCCAGGGGATGTGAGGGCTCGGCTGCTTGAAATGCAGGTGTTGCGGGATTTCCCGATGCTGCAAAGAGAGCACCACCTTGATCAAACCACTCACGCCGGCAGCCGCCTCCAAATGACCGACGTTGGTCTTCAAAGAGCCAATCAGCAAAGGTGTCGCCATTTCGCGCCCCGGTCCAAACACAGCGCCCAGGGACTGCACTTCGATCGGGTCTCCCAAGGAGGTGCCTGTGCCGTGAGCTTCGACATAACTGACATCCCGGGCGCTCACCGCGGCGTTCGCCAATGCATCCCGGAGGACCGCTTCCTGGGAGGGTCCGTTCGGTGCCGTAAGTCCGCTGCTGGGACCGTCCTGATTCACCGCCGAGCCACGGATCAATGCCAGGATACGATCACCGTCAGCCATGGCGTCTTCCAGGCGTTTCAGTACGACCATGCCGCAGCCTTCGCCCCGTACAAAACCATTGGCCGCCGCGTCGAATGTCTTGCACTTCCCATCGGCCGCTAACATCCGCGCTCGCGACAGTGCTGAGAAGATTTGCGGCGAAAGAATCACGTTTACTCCGCCGGCCAGGGCCAGGCGACATTCCCCGTTGCGTAATCCCTGACAGGCCAGGTGCACCGCGACCAGAGAGGACGAGCAGGCCGTGTCGACCGAAATGCTCGGACCTTGCAGCCCCAAAACGTAGGACAACCGGCCTGAGGCGATGCTATGTGCGATGCCGGAGGCGTAATACATGTCCACTAACGCCGGGTCGCCTGCTTCCAATAACAATTGGGCGTAGTCGTTGCTGGAGATGCCGATATAGACGCCCGTACGGGTGTGACCGAGTCCGACCGGCGACTGACCGGCGTGTTCCAGCGCTTCCCAGCTCACCTCCAGCAACAGGCGCTGTTGCGGATCCATCGTAAGCGCTTCCCGGGGTGCGATCTCGAAAAATTGCGGCTCGAAGCGATCCACCTGGTCCAGAAATCCGCCAAAACGAGTGGCGATTTTGCCAGGTGCGTCTGGGTTGGAATCGTAGTACGCGTCGGCATCCCATCGATCCGACGAGATTTCCCGAACCCCGTTGCGTCCCTCGCGTAGCAATTGCCAGAACTCCTCGGGATCATTGGCGCCGCCCGGAATGCGACATCCGACTCCGATGATCGCTATCGGTTCGTGCCGCTTTTTGTCGACCGTGGCGAGCTTAGCCTGCAATTCTTCAATTGCGAGCAAGGCCCGTTTCAATGGCGAGAGTTCCGTCGTGTGCATGGTCGGTTTGGAGAGGTCGAGTGGAGGCGAGATCACTTTGGCTCCAGCCTTTTTAGAAGCAGAGCCTCGGCCTCTTCATCGGACAATGCTCCAATCTCTTGAGCGCGGTGCGACGCGAATTCCGGCTGGAGGTCTTCGACTGAAGGCAACGGCGCGGCCGAGGAACCATCGCTTGATGACGTGCAAGTCACTAGAAAGGCGGAGATAGACGCAATCGTCGGGTAATCAAACATCAACGTGGCCGGCAACAAGCCGTTCAGTCCAAGACCCGATTCCAATAGGTTGCGCAGTTGAACGGCCATCAGCGAATCCAGTCCCAGGTCCATCAGGCGATGATGGACTCCCGGGCGACGGTCCGCGTCTATTCGCAGCACTTCCATCACGCGTCCGCGCACGTACTCGTTCATCAACTCCTGGCGTTCGTCGGGCAACACCGATTCCAGACTCTCGCGAAATTCGCGGACGCGCTCAGCGGAGTTGGTCGCGCCATCTGGCAATACCGCATTCGGCGTTCGCTCGTCCGCCGGAAGCAACGCGGACGATCCGCCATCGAAGTCATCGTTGCTTTCCGAGGCTGGAGCGCGTGCCAGGATGACGTGCTGGCCGAGCGCCTCCGCCGGCGAGCCATTTTCGGGAAACGAAGTCACTTCGCAAAATCCGCGCTCCGATAACGCATTTTTCCACTGCTCCGGGGTAAGAAGCGGATGATCGCCGCGCAGGTCATCGGCAAAGTGCTGCCAGCCTTCGATAAGTCCTGTCGTGAAGTCGAACCATCCGTGGTGGCGCGTGGCCTCGACGAGCAGCAAAATGCCGCCCGGAGCAAGGAGCATGCTCATCCGCTTCAATGCCCCGTCAAGGTCTCGGGCCGCATGCACTACGTTCGCGCCCACGATGACGTCGAAGGAGTGCATGGCGAACCCCTGAGCCTCGACATCCTTCTCCAAATCAAACACGACAAAGCGGGCGAATGGAAAGGCGGCGAATTTCTCGCGGGCACGGGTGAGGAACAGATCAGAGACATCGCTAAAGGCGTAAACAGACCGAGCAGGGTCGAGGAGCGGAAGCAACGTCGCGGAAGTGCCCCCGGTGCCGGCACCCATTTCAAGGATCCGAAATGGCCGATCGGCTTTCGACGCACCCGCTGCTGCCTCGACGGCCGCGCCGGCGATTGCGTTGGCGTAACGGTTAATGTTGGCGCCTGCGTACAATCGTTCCGCTAAGGTGGAAGAGCCTCCGGGAAAAAGCGTTTCGAGCGGGCTTTCTTTGCCTGCGATAACTTGCGGTAGCTTCTCACCGCAGTTGCGAATATAAGCGAGCAGATCGGGATCATCCGCGAGTGCGCGTTCTGTCTCGCGAATGCAGGAAGCTAGATTCGGATCCACCAACGGCTCCTCACTGACAAACTTTTCGCCGTCAACACGCAACATCCCTGCGCCGGCCAACCGTTCCAGCCACCGCTGCAGCAGGAGTTTATAAAATGCGGGAATGCCAAACCGCTCGACCAGCGACTCTGCATCGCTCACCTCGCCCGGACGGGCAAATGCCCCCAGGGTGCGCAATGTGTTCGCAGCGTGTGCGGTAGTCAGGCGGTCCAGGCACTTCCATTTGTCGGCGTAGGTTTCCACGTTGACGCCAATGGGAGCCTGACGCGACTGGCGCAGGGCGGCTGTCGAAGCGGCCCGCCAGGAACTCTTGGGATCGTGTCGCACTGCCTTTTGCCGGCCGTCCCCCTCCTCCAGCCAATAACGCCGGCGCTGAAATGGATAGGTCGGCAAGGCGACCCGTCTGCGCGGGTAATCGCGGTCAACTCCGGCCCAGTCGATGTCAGTGCCTGCCACGTAGAGGGCTTGTAAACTTTCAAACATTTGCCGCCATTCCCCGTACCCGGCGCGGAGCGAGGGCAGCCACAGTTGGTCGCCCTCCTTCAGACAGCGCCGCGCCATGCCGAGAAGCACCGGATTGGGTCCCAGTTCCAGGAAAATCTTGACACCCTGTTCTTCCATCGTCCGAACCGCCATCGCGAATTGCACCGGCTCTCGCGCATGGCGACGCCAGTAATCGGCATGACCAATTAAACGCGCGTCCGCGAGTTCGCCTGTCACATTCGAAACGAATCCGGCCGTCGGGTGGGAAAAATTAACGTTGGCTGCGGCGTTCTCGAATTCGTCAAGGACCGGGTCCATCAATGGCGAATGAAAAGCGTGGGAAACGAGCAGATCCTTGCTCCTGATTCCATCCTTGGAAAGCCGTTCGAGAATGGTCTCGACTTGATTTCCATCACCAGAGATGACAACGGTCTCGGGACCATTGAATGCGGCAACGGAGACCGCATTCGACGAAGCGATGGCCGATTCAACGCGCTGGCGCTCTGCAAAGACCGCCGCCATGCGACCTCCGGCGGGCAGCGACTGCATCAAGCGTCCTCGTTCAGCAATCAACCTCAGTCCGTCTTCAAGGCTGAAAACGCCGGCCACACAGGCGGCCACATATTCTCCCACGCTGTGTCCCATTACGAAGGCTGGCTGAACTCCCCACGAACGCCATAGTGCTGCCAAAGCGTACTCGGTGGCGAAAAGCGCCGGCTGCGTGTAAGACGTGTGGTCGAGCACCGGCACATCGCCCGTTTCAGGGTACAGCACTGAAAGCAGTGGCCTTTCGAGGTGTGGACGGAGGATCTCGTCGCAGCGATCCATCACGCGCCTGAACGTCGGCGAGGTGTTGTACAATTCGCGCCCCATCCCGATATATTGGGACCCCTGGCCGGTGAACATGAACGCGACAGGCGGAAAGCTCAAACCATTGATCTCGCCACCGGCTACATTGATGGTCGTCTCGCGATTTGCGAACCTGAGCAGGCCATTCCGCATCTGGTCGGTATTCTCACCAAGAACCGCCACCCGGTGTGTAAAATGAGAGCGGCCGACATTCGCGCTGTAGCAAATATCAGCCAGTGCATCGGCGCCTGCGTTTTCGAGGCGGATCGAAAAATCGTGCACAAGTACGTCGAGCGCTTTGTCGCTCTTGCCCGAGAGCGTCAGAAGGTGGATCGGACGCTGAGTCGCGGTCGGCTGCTGAATCGCTGCTGGGGCCTCTTCCAGGATGACGTGCACGTTGGTCCCGCTAAAACCGAACGAACTCAAGCCGGCGATGCGTTTGCCGTTCACCGGTATCCAAGGCGTCAGGCTGGTGGGAATTACGATTGGTAGGCTGTCCCAGTCGATGTACGGGCTCTTCTTCGTCAGATGAAGGTGCGGCGGAATCTGTTTTTTCTGCAACGCGAGGACCACCTTCAGTAGCCCAGCCACACCGGCCGCTGCCTCCAGGTGGCCGATGTTGGTTTTGATGGAACCGATCGCCAGCGGGAACTCACCAGGCCGGTTCTTGCACAGAACTGCGCTCGCGGCACGGACCTCGATCGGATCACCGAGCGACGTTCCGGTACCGTGCGTTTCCAAGTAACTGACTTCGTCGGGGGCAACGCCCGCCGCGATGAGCGCGGCACGGATTACGGCTTCCTGTGCAGGGCCGTTGGGCGCCGTGAGGCCGCCGCTGCGGCCATCCTGATTGACCGCCGAGCCCCGAATTACTGCCAGGATCCGGTTGCCATCAGCCTGCGCGGCAGACAACGTTTTCAGCGCCACGACTCCGCAGCCCTCGCCGCGGACGTAGCCGTCGGCGCGCTCATCAAACGTCTTGCAGTGCCCATCGGGAGCGAGCATCCGCGACTTGGAGAAGTTGATGCTGGCTTCCGGTGAAAGAATGAGGTTCACGCCAGCCGCGAGTGCGAGGGTACATTCGCCGGAGCGTAAGCTCTGACATGCCAAATGCACCGCCACCAGCGAGGCGGAGCATGCGGTGTCAACGGCCAGACAAGGTCCGTGCACGCCGAGAAAATATGAAAGCCGGCCAGCGGCGACGCTGAAGGCATTGCCGAGAGCGGAATAAGCGTCGATCCGTTCCTCATCGGCATATACCATCCGCCAATAATCGCTGTTGCTGCAGCCGATAAAGACACCGGTTTGAGTACCGGCAAGCCGCGCTGGACAGATCGCCGCATTCTCCAACGCCTCCCAGACAGTTTCCATCAACAGCCGGTGCTGCGGGTCCATGCTGATTGCCTCACGAGGCGAGATACCGAAAAATTCTGCGTCGAACAGGTCCACCCCTCTAAGAAACGCACCGAATCGGGTGTTCATTTTTCCGGGCTTATCCGGATCAAGATCGTAATATGCGTCCAGGTCCCAGCGATCGCGCGGGACTTCGGAAACGGCGTCTACACCGTCCGCCAGCATCTGCCAAAGCGAGGATTCGTCACGCGCTTCGCCCGGCAGACGCAGTCCGAGGCCGACAATGGCAATGGGTTCCCTCCGGTGGCGTTCCATTTCGTCCAGCTTCGCGCGCATTTCGCGCAACTCCAGGATAGCCCGCTTCAGCGGAGAGAGTTGTTCTTGTGTATCCCGGTCCTGACTCATGATTTCGTCATTTTTTCAATTGATCCAGTTCCGCCAGCAGCAGTGATTCGGCTTCGCTTTCGGACATTTCTTGAAGATCTTGCAGGTCCTTGTTCTCTGGCGCACCGCGGTCCTCAGAAGATGTCTCGTCCGCCAGCTCGAGATGCAAAACGTCTTTGGCAAGGTAGTAGGTGAGCGATTCGACGGTGGGATAGTCGAACAGCAGCGTGGCCGACAGTGGACGGTCTAGTGAAGCCGCCAAAGCGTTGCGCAACTCAACTGACATCAGGGAGTCCAAACCCAGCTCGTGCAATGGACGCCGCGGATCCAGCGACCTGCCTCCCGTCGCGCCCAGTGCGCGAGACGCTGCTGATTCAACGTGCGCCTTCAATATCGTAAGCCGGCGCGCAGCAGGTTCGGCGGAGAGACGACGGACGACATTATCCTCGTTGGGAAGGGTCTTTCCGCCCGTAAGTATTGTCGACCCTGAAGGCTTGATTAGGTCCAAAAAAAGTGAGGGAGGCCGGCCTGAAGCCGTGCCGGCGAACATCCTCGACCAGTCAATCGGCGCCGCGACTACCTGTGCACGGGAACCTGCTAGCATCTCGCTTAGTTTCGCCATCCCCTCATCCAATTGAATTGGGCGCATTCCGCGATCGGTCCAGCGCTGTGCATCCTTCTTCGCCAGGCGCGCCGCCATTCCTGCTTCAGCCCATGCGCCCCAATTGATGGTCAATGCCGGCAACCCCATCGCCTTTCGATGATGCGCCAGTCCGTCCATGAATGCATTGGCCGCAGCATAATTACCTTGTCCTGGCGAACCGATGAAAGTGGCTGCGGCGGAGAACAGCACAAAAAAATCCAATTCCGACGACAACGTGAGACGATGGAGATTCCAGGCCCCACGTACTTTCGGCGCCAGGACACCTGCAAATCGAGACCATGTCTGGTGTTCGAGCATTCCATCGTCGAGCACACCTGCCGCGTGGACGACTCCGCGAAGCGGCGGCATTGACCTTACAATCCGGTTGAGAGATGCAGCCAGTTCCGCCGCGTCTGTCACATCGCACTCTTCGATTGCGACCCGGGCGCCGCCACGAGTCAGCTCGTCGAGCACGGCGTTCGCTTTCGCACCGGGTGGGCGACGGCCTATGAGCACAATGTTGCGCGCACCTTCCCGGACCATCCACCGCGCGATTTCCAGACCCAGTCCGCCCAGGCCGCCCGTGATGAGATAGGTGGCATCGTCACGCAGACGGAGTGGCGCCGGCAAGGTTTGGGCGGCAGCGCTCAGCACTGGTTTCGTGACAATGATTTTTCCAATATGTTTTGCCTGCGCCATGAAACGAAAAGCATCAATAATCCGCTCATTCGAGAAAGAGGTGAGCGGAAGCGGCCGCAATTCTCCTTTGGCGAATGCCTCAAGCAAATCCTTGAACATGCCGGGCAATAGCGACGAATCCTCAAGAGCTTCCTCTCCGAGATCAAATGCATCGTATTCGCAATCGGGGCGCATCAACCTGAACTGTTCCCGGTTCAGGATGCCGCGTTTGCCCAGTTCCAGAAAGCGGCCGCCGGGAGCCAGCACCGAGACACTCTTGGTGATAAATTCGCCGGCCAGCGAATTCAAAACAATGTCTACACCGCGACCACTGGTTCCGCTCATAATCTCATTTGCGAAAATCAGAGAACGTGAGTCGAACACGTGCGCCACGCCAAGCGCCTGCAAATACTTTCGTTTTTCGGAGCTTCCCGCCGTCGCGAAGATTTCTGCGCCTGCCCGCCGGGCCAGTTGGACAGCGGCTAGCCCAACGCCACCAGCTGCGGCATGGATGAGCACCCGATCGCCGATTTTCATGTGAGCCAAATGGTGCAAACCATAGAATGTCGTGAGGAAAGCGACCGGAATCGACGCCGCTTCGGCGAGTGAGACACCGACAGGTAGAGAAGAAACATGGTCGGCACGCACCGTCACGTAGGTACTGAAGCCGCCCCTTGCGATCGCCATCACTCTATCGCCAGGCGCGAAATCCTCGATCCCGTAACCTGCACGAGTAACAATGCCCGCACATTCGGCACCGAGCGCACCGATTTTGCCGGGATACATTCCGAGAGCACAAAGCACGTCGCGGAAATTCACTCCGGTCGCCTGCACCCGAATTTCCACTTCGCCCGGCCCCGGGGCAGCGCGTTCCGCGGAAGTCCAGCGCAGATTTTCCAAAATGCCCGCTGGAGACACTTCCAATTGGACCGCCTCGGGAATTGGTTTCGGAGCTGTTCCCATGGTAGTTACCGATGGCAACCGCGCAAGACGCGGCACCAGACTGGTTTGATTGCGGAATGCGACCGTATCCTCACCAGGTTCGCCATGGCTCAGTTCTGTAAATAGAATGTTGCCGCAGGCGTCCGTGCCTTGTTGGTCTAGATCCAGGCGCCTGCACCGCAGTTCGGGATGTTCGGTAGCGATCACCTGCCCCAGACCGAACAAAGACGCCATCGCCGGATGGACTGGAGCTGATGAATTCGGTGCCGCCTGCGCCCCTCGCGTTACCAGCCAGACAAATGGCGGCGAGTTGGTCTTAAGTGAACCGAGCGCCTGGACCAGATGGAGGGCGGCCCCACAACTCAGAAGCTGTGAGAACGCTAAATCTTCACCCGTCATCGTCTCGAACGTCGGAATGTCCAGGCTCCAAAGATGCAGTACTCCGCGAAGCGGTCTTTCCTCCGTGATTCCCGCCTCCTCCAGTAGCTGCTCGAATTCCGCCGGATTCGCCGGGTCGAGCGTGAAATGATCGTTACCTCGGCGAACAAACGAAGGTCCGTGGCGCGCCAGAACGCATCTTTGTCCCGCCGCGGTGAGTCGTGTTCGCAGGGATTCCCCAACCCCGCGCTCGTCCTCGAGGATCAACCAGGTCCCCGGCCGGCTGAGCAGATCGGCGTGCGTGACTTCCGCGGGTCGTAGCGCCTTTCTCCACTGAATCTCGAACAACCAATCCTGTTCCGCGGCCGGGAATGTCCGGTCGAGAGTTTTCCGCTTCACACGCTTTAACTGCAAACCGGCGATCTCTCCCAAAGCGCGGCCCTCCCGATCATACACTTCCAGATCCAAAGTGAAGGTACGCGCCTCAAGGTCTGGCATTCCTCGCAGCCGCCCGTGACTCCAGATTTGGACCGGAGCATCCCCCCACATTTGAACGCGTTCGATGTTTATTGGTAACAGAACTTCATCTTCTGCAATTGTGAGTGCTCCCCCGAGAAGCGCCTGGACGGCTGCCTGGAAGCAGGCATCCATCAGCGCCGGATGAAATCGATAATACCCAGCGTCGGAATGAAGTGATTCCGGAAGAGTGATTTCAGCCAGTGTTTCATCCGTTCCCCGCCAAAGTGCGTGCACGTTTCGAAACGCGGGGCCAAATTCGAAACCTTGTTCGTTCAGCCTCTGGTACAACTTCGTCACGTCGGTCGACTCAGCGCATCGATCACGGACAGCTTGCAGGGCGGCAGTTTTGTCTCCGACAGTTTCGAGTTTAGAGGCTTTTGTCAGGAGGCCACGGACGTTCCGGGTCCACACGGCGTCAGCATCCTGTCCGTCGCCTGGTGCGCTAAACATTTCGAATGCAGCCGATTCTTCGTTCTTTGCTTGAAAGACAACCTGCATGCAGGTGGGCGTGTCGAAGTCCAAATGAAGCGCCTCTTCCAGCGAAAGGTTTTCGACACAGTACACGCCTCCACCGAAAAGACGGCGCGCGCACTCGAGGGCCATTTCCACATAAGCCGTGGCCGGCAGGATGAGATGCCCGCAAATCTGATGGTCAACTAAATAAGCGGGATGTTGTGCGTTCAACTGCGATTGGAAGACAGCTTCCTTCAGGGCTGGCGAACGCAGTGGAGCGCCCAGCAGCGGGTGCGCGCCGGGCCGTTCCGGAAAGCGATTCGTTCGCAGGTCGTCAGCAGGGCCGCTTCTTGATTCAAACCAGAAACGCTCACGTTGAAAAGGGTAGGTCGGCAGTTGAATTCTTTGTCGCGGATAATCGCCGTCGAAGCCTTTCCAGTTCACCGGAACGCCCGCATGATGGAGCGCCTGGAGGCTGGTAAGCGATTCCGACCAGTCGTCGCGAGTCGGCCGCAGGGTAGGCAGCCAGAGGGCATCCGGGTTCGTAGTGCACTGTCGTCCCATGGCGAGAAGCACAGGACTCGGACCGAATTCCAGGAAAATATCGCAGCCCGATTCGACGAGCGTCTGGATCCCGGCTTGAAACCGCACCGGTTCGCGCAAGTGACTCCGCCAGTATTCCGGTTGAGTGATTTCTTCGGCTTTCGCGACACGTCCTGTGAGGTTCGAGATTAATCGCACAGCGGGCGGTTGTAGGGATATACCGGCGACGGCCTTTTCGAAGGCCTCCAATATCGGTTCCATCAAGGGGGAATGGAACGCGTGCGAGACATTCAGATTTTTGGACTGCACGCCGTCGGCAGCCAAACGCCTGACAACGGTCTCCAAATCGGACACCGCCCCGGAAATGACAACGTTGCGCGGCCCATTGATCGCGCCAATCGACACCGTGCGAGAGAATGGCGCAATCGCTGCTCGGACCTGGTCTTCCCCAGCGCGCACGGCCACCATCCCTCCCCCGGGCGGCTCGGCTTGCATCAATCGCCCGCGTTGGACAATGAGCTTGAGCCCGTCTTCAAGACTGAAGATCCCGGCGACGCAAGCGGCTACGTATTCGCCTACGCTGTGACCCAGGACAAAGTTAGGTTGCAAACCCCACGAAGACCACAACTCGGACAACGCGTATTCCAGAGCGAACACCGCCGGCTGCGTGTAAATCGTCTGATTTAGCAACGTCTCCTGATTTTCTTGAGAATGAAGCAGCGACAGCAGCGTCCGATCCAGTTGGGGGCGGAGCAGTTCATCGCACCGATCGAGCGCTCTGCGGAATGTCGGTGAGGTCTCGTAAAGCCGGAGTCCCATGCCGACGTATTGAGCGCCTTGACCGGTGAAAAGGAACGCGATTTTGTGCTTTTCGCTACCGGACAAGTGGCTAGTCATCAGACCGGCGGGCGTCTCCCCGGCTAGGAAAGACGTCAGTTTCCCACGCGCGTCCTCGGTCGTGGAAGAGAGCATGGACAACCGCCGACCGAAGTGGGAACGTCCGGCGTTTGCGGTAAAACACACGTCACGAAAAGGCAGGCCAGGCTCACGCATCAGGCGCGCCTCGACCCTCGTTGCCAAGGCGCGGAGCGAGTCTTCATCGCGGGCCGAGAGAGTGAGAATATGTAAGGGACGTTCCGTTCCGGCCGTGGAAAGCTTTACTTCCGGCGCCTCTTCGAGGATTACGTGGGCATTGCTGCCGCTGAAGCCGAACGAACTGACCCCGGCGATGCGTCTTCCGTTAATCGGCTCCCAGTTGGTGAGCCGGGTGGGTATCACGAACGGGTACTTCTCCCACGTGATGTGCGGGCTGGGCTGCTCCAAGTGCAGATGTGGCGGAATCTGTCCATGCCGGAGCATCAACACGACCTTCAACAGACCCGCAATCCCAGCGGCAGCTTCAAGGTGGCCGAGGTTAGTCTTGACCGAACCGAGTGCAACGGGCGTCTTGCCGTTTCGGCCTGGCTGGAAGACGCGCGCCAAGGCTTCAATTTCAATCGGATCGCCCAACGAAGTTCCTGTTCCGTGCGCCTCAATGTAACTGAGGGTCGAAGGTTCAACTTGAGCGCTGGAGAGGGCTTGGCGGATGACGGCTTCCTGTGCCAGGCCGTTGGGTACCGACAGACCGCTGCTCGGCCCGTCCTGATTTACGGCTGAGCCGCGAATCAGCGCCAGGATGCGATCGCCATCCTTTAGGGCCGCTCCAAGGCGCTTCAAAACGATGATCCCGCAGCCTTCGGCACGTACGAATCCGTTCGCCGACGCATCGAAAGTTTTGCATCGACCGTCCGGCGAAAGCATTCCCCACCTGGACATACAGACGAAGAGATCCGGAGCCAGGATGAGGTTGACACCTCCGGCAATGGCCAAAGTGCATTCACCATCCCGCAGGCTGTGACAGGCGCGATCCACGGCCACCAGTGAAGAGGAACAAGCCGTGTCCATGCTGATGGAAGGGCCATGTGTGCCGAGGAAATAGGCGAGCCGGCCGGAAATCGCATTCAGGGTGTTGCCGGAGATGATATAGGCGTCCAAATCGCTGGATTTCCCGTGCCGGAGGTGTTGCTGGAGATAATCAGTCGTCGTGGTGCCGACGAAGACGCCGGTGCTCGAGCCCTTGAGCGTGTGAGGCGGAATACCAGCGTCTTCGAGAGCTTCCCAAGCCACCTCAAGGAAAATCCGCTGCTGGGGATCCATGTGCGAAGCCTCGCGCGGTGAAATACCGAAGAACTCCTGGTCAAAGCAGTCGATGTGGTCCATGAAGCCGCCCCATCGGGAACAGGTCTTGCCAGGCGTGCCCGGGTTTGGATTGAAATATTCTTCAACCTTCCAGCGGTCGGCTGGTACTTCACGGATCGCGTCCACGCCGTCCCGCAGCAGGTCCCAAAACGCTTCAGGATCGGTGGCTGTGCCGGGTAGTCGACAGCCAACCCCGACGATCGCGATCGGCTCAGTGCGAGTGTACTCCATCTCGTCGAGCTTCTGCCGCATCTTCCGCAGAGCGGCCAACGCCTGCCGCTCCAATGTCGCTTCCTGACCTTTGCCTTGTTCGCTCATTTTGTTTTCCGCAGGTCCGCGTCAGTCGCGCAATTCCCGCGGCAACGAAGTCAACTCCGCGTTCAACATGCTTTTAATCTCGTCGTCGCTTAGGTCCGCGAGGTCTCCGTCTGGCGGTTGGGGTGCCGGGTAGTTTTCGTTAGGTGAAGCGACTTCAACCGCACCGTTGCTCGAAAGCTTCAACACGTCGCGCAATAGAAAATCAGCCAAAGCGTGAACCGTCGGATACGTAAACGTGAGGGTTGCGGGCAGTGCGCAGGCGATGAATTTTTCCAAGCGTCCCTTCAGTTGCACGGACATCAGCGAATCCATACCCAACTCAAACAAGCCACGATCCGGATCAAGCTGCTCTTCGGCGTCGATTCCCAAGACGCGACGCGTTTCTCCAGCGATCAGGCTCGAAACTAATTCTCGGCGGTCCTCGGGCGCAATTTCATCCAACCGTTCGATCCAAGCAGAATCTGTCGGGGCCACCCTTTGGGCAGCCGCCGAGTTCGCTCCAAGATGTTCAAAAAAGCTGCGGCGACCTCGTGTTTCAAACGCCGGCTTGAGGAGATCCCAGTTCACATCAGCTACCATGCGCTGTGCGACGCCCTGAGTGATGAGAGATGACAGCGCCTGGAGAGCCAGGTGCGCGGGCATTCCCTGAAGGCCTAAGCGTCCCACTTCCTCACGTTTTTCACCCAGCGCACGAATTTCCTCCCATGCGCCCCAATTGATACTGAGTGCCGGCAAACCCGCCGCGCGGCGGCAGTGAGCCAGGAAATCGAGGAACTGATTTGAAGCAGCATAGTGTCCGATCCGACTCGCGCCAAAGAGAGCTGTGGTCGACGAGAAAAGGACGAAAAAGTCCAGCGGCATACTGGATGAAAGCTGGTGAAGCAACCAGGTGCCTTCGACCTTCGCGCGCATGGCGGCGTGCAAAGCATCCGCACTCATCTCTTTTAGCGGGCAGAGCTCAATGGCGGCTGCAGCGTGGATGATCCCGCCCAGGGGCGCGGATGAGCGGCGGATGCGTTCAAAGAGCGCTTCCATTTGCCCCCGCTCGGCAACATCAACTTTCTCAACGTGAACCATCGCTCCCTGCTCTTCTAATTTCCAGATTGCAGCCACCTGCTCGTAAGACTGGTGCGAGGGACTCAGTTCAGCCCATTTACAGCGGTCTGGCAGCTCCCTACGGCTACATAGAATGAGGTGTCGAGCGCCATTCTTCACGAGCCACGCTGCGATGTGGGGACCGAGCCCGCCCAGGCCGCCGGTGATAAGATAAGAGGCGCCCGGTTTAATGCCGATTGGCCTCGGTGCGGGCGCTTGCGTTGACCAGAGTCGCGGCACCAAGCGTAAATCTTCGGAGAGGGCCATCTGATCTTCACCGTCGGGGACGGAAATCTCAAGCGCGATGCGGCCGGCGAGAATCTTGGGGTCGCCGTCCACCGCAACGTCTATTAGCCCTCCCCACAACGCAGGATATTCGAGAGCGAGTGTCCGACCCAAACCCCAAACCGGCGCCTGAGCGATTGATTTCAATCTGGTCTGCACCCACGCCGGTTGCGCGCCACGGGTGAGTAGCCAAAGTTTGGGCGGATTGGGGTTTGTCATTTGGGCAAGCGCTTGCACGAGAAATAGCGCGCTGCGGCAGCCCAGATGTTCTGCGCGACCCAGATCAGGGAGAGCGTTGGCTTCATCAAATGCCGCGTCCAGGGTCCAGGCATGCAGTACACCGCGCCACTCTGTTCCGCCTTTGAGGAGAAAACGATAATCTTCGGGTTTGTCGAGATCGATGATCGGCCGGCGCGGATTCGACGCGTCGAAATGATGTCCCGCCTGCACGAGGACACATTCACCTCCGCTCTCTTCCAATTGTTGTGCGACCTGCTGCGCCAATCCCCCAGCATCCGAGAAAATTAGCCACCGGCCTGCGGCCGCTGAGGGCAGTCGCCGTGTAACTGCGCGGACAGACGCATCGTCAGTTCGGGGCTTTTCCTCCCAGCGCACCTCGTAAAACCAGTCGGTCGGCAAATGGGTTTGGGCGGACCGGGTGTTGGGCTCCAACGGGCCACCCACATCAATCCAGAATCGCTTCCTTTGCCAGGGATACAAAGGCAGCGGTACGACCCGACCACCTCCTGGATATACTCCCTGCCAATCGATCTCGGCTCCCGCCACAAACAGGGCGCCCAGGGACTTGAGCATCTGGAACCGTTCCGGCCGACCTTGCCGGAGCGATGGCAGGACTTGCACGTTTTTCGCCAAGGGTGCAGCACACTGAAAAATCATGCTGGACAACACAGCCTGAGGACTCAACTCCACAAAAGTATTGATGCCGGCATCGAGCATCGCCCGAACGGCCGCGGCGAAACGCACGGTCTGACGAATGTTTTGTCCCCAATAGAGAGCACCGAAGTCCTCTCCCATGGTCTCCGCTCCCCTCACGGTCGAATAGACCGGAACCGACGCAGCCTGCGCTTCCAGACCCGAGACCGCTTCCGCCATCAAAGTTCCGAACGGTTCCATTTGCGGGCTGTGGAACGCATAGTTGACCGGCAGAACTTTGCTCCGATAGCCGCAGCTTTTCGCCGCGGCTACGATCTCATCAATTGCGGCTGCGTCACCCGAAATGACGGTGGAAGTTGGGCTGTTAATTGCGGCCGTGGAGACACGATCGCGATACGATTCCAACAAATTTTGGATGTCCGCTTCCGGCAACTCGATTGCGGCCATCTTTCCCAAACCGGTTGCTCGCTGCATTAATCGGCCGCGATGGCAAATCACTTTCACCGCATCTTCGAAGGACAACACACCGCCTAGATGTGCCGCCGCGACTTCCCCCACGCTGTGGCCAATCAGCGCATGGGGCTCGATGCCCCAGAAGCGCCAGACGGCCGCGAGTGCCACCTGAAGGCTAAACAAAGCTGGCTGGGCAATTTCCGTTTCACCAAGCCGCGAACCCGCTTCATCTCGCGTTAGTTCTTCCAGTAAGTCCCAGTCGGCATGTCGCTTTATCTCATCCGCGCATCGCGCGATTTCCCGTCGGAAAATTGGCATGGAGGTCAGAAGTTCCCGGCCCATGCCCCACCATTGGGCGCCTTGTCCGGAGCAGACAAAAGCCACTCTCACCGTGTCCGTGGAGCGCACGCGATTGGCCACCAGATTGGCTGGATCCTGACCTTTCACGAACGCCTCCAGGCCGGAAGCCAATTCTTCGCGTCCTGTTCCAACCACCGCCAGGCGATGCTCAAGGTGCTCCCGACGTGCGGCGGCCATATGGGCGATGTCACTTGCGCCGACATCGACATTTGCTCGTAGGTAAACCGCAAGGGATCGGGCGCGATCTCGGAGGGCTTCGGCCGTGTGGCCGGAAAGAGAGAGCAGTAAGGGTGCCTCTGCCGCAGAAGTGATCAGCGATGTCGCTTGCACCTGTTCTGCCGGAATAGGAAGTGACAGATCGCAATGGCCACCACCCGTGACCGCAGGCCATTTAACGGGCCAACCGAGCGCGTACAACGTGCCGAGGGAGTTCAGCAGCGATCCGCGTTCATCGTCCCCGCGCCGGCACGAGCTGAGCGCCAGACCGGGAACATCGGAAATACGTAGCGTTTGCTGGATGCCGCCGCTCAGCAGCGGATGCGGGCTTATTTCCAGGAAGATAGTGCACCCGTCGCGCGCCAGCCTCTCAATAGCCTTGGTGAAGAGAACGGGCTGACGGAGGTGGCGTACCCAGTGTTCCGCTCCCATCTCCGTGCCATGCAGATAATCGCCAGTGACGGAAGACACGAACGGAATCGCCACTCGTATCGGACGCAAGCCGCTCAACGAGGATTGCAAATCTTCGAGCGCCGCATCCATGTGGGGACTGTGCGCTGCGACATTGACGTCGATGAGCGAGCACATCACTCCCTCTTCTTTCCAATTCGCGACGATGGATTTCAGGCGGTCAGCAGCACCAGAGAGAACGGTCGAGGTTGGGCTATTGGAGCCGGCGACAAAAACTTCTCCAAGCCATTTTTGGATTCGCTCTTTGACTTCCGCCTCAGCAAGTTCCACTACGGCCATACCGCCACCTTCACCGGCTTGCGCCTGAGCTCGACTGGACTGAACGACAACTCGCATTGCCTCCTGGAGACTCAATGCGCCCGCCGCGCATGCGGCCGCCCATTCGCCGAGGCTGTGCGCCGCCACAAAATCCGGTCGGATGCCCCAGGATTTCCAGAGTTCAGCGAGCGCCACTTGAATTGCGAAGAGTAAAGGCTGAACAAATTCAGCCCGGCTCAGCCGAGAGTCTGCTGGCGTCGCGAACAACTCGGTGAGCAGCGACCATCCAGCGAGCTTTATCAGCGCTTGGTCACATTCAGCCAGTACCGACCGGAAAACAGGTTCGCTCGCTATCAAACTTCTGCCCATCCCGAGCCACTGTGAGCCCTGCGGCGAAAAGACAAATGCCACTTTCGGCCGGGGATCCGTGGCATGGCCGACGGCAACTCCGGGACGTTTCTGACCTAAGAGAAAACCTTTAAGTTGAGCGCTGAGTTCGCTCAGCGAACGGGCGGTCACAGCGACCCTTTCCGGACCGGCATCGCAGCGGGTGGCTGCGGTGGCGCAGATGACTCGCAACTCGACGTCAAGGGAATTGGATTCCAGGCAAAGCTGTAGTTTCTCGGCAGTCGCCCGTAAGGTACCGCCATCCGGTGCACAGAGTGGCAGCAGATGCGCATTGCTTCGGATCGCCTCTTCGACGATCAGATGGCAATTCGTGCCTCCCCAACCGAAGGCGCTGATACCTCCAACCGCCGGCTTCGTCGGGTCGGGCCAAGGTTCAAGCGTTGTCACGACACGGAGGCGCGAAGCCGCAAAATCAATATGCGGATTGGGCGTCTCGAAATTCAGGCTGGGCGGGATCTGGCGGTGATGGACAGAAAGTATCAGCTTGATGAGACCCGCGATGCCAGATGCCGCTTCAAGATGGCCAATATTGGTTTTCACCGAACCCAGGAGCAGGGGTTGATCCAAAGCCCGTCCGCGGCCAAATACGTTCCCCAGGGCGTGCGCTTCAATGGGATCCCCCAGCGGTGTCCCTGTGCCATGAGCCTCGACGTAGCCGACGTCCTCGGTCGGAACGCCTGCTCGCGCACAGGCTTCCCTGAGCACGCTTTCCTGGGCCGCAGGATTGGGTGCGGTGAGGCCGTTACTGGCTCCATCATTGTTAACGGCACTCCCCCGAATAACGGCGTAGATCGGATCCCCATCCACCAAGGCCTGATTCAATGGTTTGAGCACCACGAATCCGCCACCTTCACCGCGCACGAACCCATTGGCGCGGGCATCGAATGCACATAATTGACTCGTAGGCGAGAGGCCGCCGAACTTGGAAAGGGCGACCATGGTGTCCGGGCAAATGATCATGTTCACTCCACCGGCGACAGCGAGAGTGGCATCCCCGGCTTGCAAACTGCGGCAGGCCAGATGCACGCTGACCAACGAGGAGGAACACGCCGTGTCTAGAGCGATGCTTGGCCCCTGAAAGCCCAGGACATATGAAATTCTGTTGGCAACGATGCTGAGGGCTTGGCCGGTGCCGGAATGCACGGTGATCTCCGCACCGGTCTTGCGAGCAATGGCTTCATAGTCGTGCCAAATTACCCCGACGAACAGGCCCGTACGGCTGCCACGCAGAATATCGGGTCTAACGCCCGCATCCTCCAGCGCTTCCCAGGTCAATTCCAAAGCCAACCGCTGTTGGGGATCCATTTGGATGGCTTCGCGCGGCGAAATCCCGAAAAAGCCCGGGTCAAACTGGTCAATCCGTTCCAGCAGGCCAGCCATGCGCGCGCTTATCTTGCCAGGTTTCTCGATATCCGGGTCGTACCAGGCATTGATGTCCCAGCGGTCGGAGGTGATTTCGCGGAAAGCGGAACGCCCCGAACGCAACAAATCCCAATAGGCTGCCGGATCAGGCGCCCCGGGAAATCGACAAGACATGCCGATCACGGCAATTGGTTGATTCCACGCCGTGTTTGGGAACAACTGCTCAGAAATCTCTCTAGACTCGGGCTTGCCGCATAAATATTTCGCCAATGCTTCAATCGTCGGGTATTTCCACACCAGGGTGATAGGAATTTTGCGACCCAGTAATTCACCCAGTCGATTCAGCAAACTGACCGCCTTGACCGAATCGATTCCGAAACGACTAAAGGGTTCGTCCGTGGTAACTGCCTCCTGACTGATGTCCACGATCTGGGCAAGTTCCCGCACCAACCAGCTTTTGAGTGTTTCCACTCGAGGTTGATTAGGACTGGCCGATTCCATGACAACACGATCGTTCATATGGAAGGCAAGAAGGCTCCGTAATGGGTCAATGTCCCGTTGATATGGCTCATCCGTGCCACGGCAGCAAAAATAACTAAACCGCCAGGTAATAAAATCGCGGCCAGACTTGGAGTGGAGATTGGTCCTGCGATCTTTTCCAGCGGGTACACCTTCAGCATCGTTGATCTCAACGCGTCGAGAAAATAGGCTGAAATCGAATTTCGAGCAGGATCCAGCGGGCTATTTTGCATTCGGCCGGGCGCTTTCACCCTGCATCCGGGCAAGGCATTCAATGATTCGTTTCGCGAGCTCTTCTCCATACAGATAGCGGGTCCGATGATCGCCGGGTGTGCTATGGGTTTCCAAACCTCCCAAAGCCACGCCTTTCCAGCCCAGGCTCTTGTCGAACCTGTATTGACTCTCGTTTACGATCAGCGTCATATGGCCTCCATATTGCTTCAGCCTGTGCCGGTACATCGTTCGCACGTAGTCGACTCTCAAACGGTACCCGCGGTGCAACGCCAACTCGTCTCCGGTCATCCCCTGGACGGTCTTAAGCTTGCGGCGGCCCAGATCCTGAATGAGCTGCCACTTCACGCCGCGGCTGGCCCGGAAGATCTTGCCGACCATATCGAGGATGTTCTTGATTCTACGGAATCCGTGGTAGAGGTCGAGGGCGAAGCCGCGAAGGGCGGTCGGTCGGTGAGTATCGAACATAATGAGCTCAACCTGCTCCCCCTGCCGCAAAAGTTCCTGAGCCAAGACGGTCGCTATGATACCCCCGGCGCAGTCACCCCCGACCAGATAGGGCCCTTTGGGTTGAACTGCTCGGAGATCCGCCAGAAATTCAAGCGCCGCTTCCTCTGGACCCGAATACCTTTCTGAATGGCCGTCAAGCCAGCGCGGCTGTAAGCCGTAAACCGGCTGATCCATCCCGAGGTGCCGAATCAACCTCGACAGCACTCGTAGCGTATCATCCGCGTCGAGGTATCCTGCGACCATAAATAATGGCACTCGCGAACCTTTGGGCTGTGCAGGCACTAAGCGATTCCAGCGGCACGTCTCACCGACGTAATAATACCTCTGCGTGAACTCGTCGTGAATGAGCCGTTTGGACATACCAGCGATCGTCGGCTCGACGAATATGCTCCGCAGAGGTAAATCGATCTGGAATGCCGAGTTCAGGCGCGCGATCAGCCGGGTGGCCGAAAGCGAGTGACCGCCCAGCTCAAAGAAATTGTCGAATACCCCCACCTCCTTTGTCCCCAACACCTCGGCCCAGATCCCGGCCATGACATGCTCAGCTTGATTGCGAGGAGCCACATAACCGACGGTTACATCCGTGAGCTCGGTTCCAGGTACCGGTAAAGCGCCTCGATCCACCTTCCCATTTGGCGTGAGCGGGATCGCGTCAAGAAACGCGAATCCTGAAGGAATCATGTAATCAGGCAGGACCGTCTTGAGATACAGCCGCAAATGCTCGATCGCCGGGCGGTGAACGCCGGCCGGGACCACGTAAGCCACCAGGCGCACGTCGTCTAAGTGCTCTCTACGGGCTACTACAACCGCACAGTCCCGGACACTCGAATGAGAAGACAGGGCAGTTTCGATCTCCTCCAACTCGATCCGGTAACCTCGAATCTTTACTTGGTTATCTATGCGGCCCAGGCATTCCAGACGTCGGTCCGCCAGATGTCGTGCCAGATCTCCCGTTCGATACATCCGCGCTCCCTCGTGTAACGGATCCTCGACGAAACGCTCACCGGTCAATTCTGTCCGGTTCAGATATCCGCGGGCAACGCCTTCTCCGCCAATCCACAACTCGCCCACGACTCCTCGCGGCACCGGTTCCCGGTGCCCGTCCAGCACATACATTCGGGTGTTGGCAATAGGCCGTCCAATTGTCACCTCGTCCGATTCGACCCGCGCGATTGACGACCAGATCGTCGTCTCCGTCGGCCCGTACATATTCCAGACTGAGCCGCACAGAGATACCAGGCGCGCCGCCAAATCTCGGTCCATCGATTCTCCGCCGCAGAGCACCTTGAGATGGCCACCACCCTTCCATCCCGATTCAAACAACATCCGCCAAGTCGCGGGGGTCGCTTGCATAACGGTCGCGCCCGACGCTGCAAGGGCGCGCCCTAAGGCCGCACCATCCAGGACCGTCTCCTGGCTTGCCAGCTCAATTCGCGCTCCCGTGATCAATGGCAAGAACAATTCCAATGCCGCGATGTCAAACCCCAGCGTCGTTACCGCCAGCAGCGTGTCCGTCTCTTTGAGCCCTGGTTCCGCCGCCATCGAGCACAAAAAGTTCGTCAGGGATCGATGTTCTATTTCCACCCCTTTGGGCCGACCCGTTGAACCCGAGGTGTAAATCACGTACGCCCGGTTCAATGGCCGGGCCAGAATCGGTAGTGGCTCTTCACTCTGCTGTTCAATTTGATCCCTGTCCTCATCGACACATACCCGCACCAGGTTCAGACCCGAAAACAACGCCTCCGAGAGAGTCGTCCGCGTAACCAGCGCCTTTACCCCTGAGTCCTCCACCATGTAACGTAACCGCTCAATCGGAAAGGCTGGGTCCAATGGCACGTAGGCACCCCCGGCTTTGAGCACGGCCAAAACCCCAACCACCATCTCCAATCCCCGCTCCAGGCACACCCCGACCAGTGACTCCGGTCCCACGCCCAGTAACTGAAGATGTCTCGCTAACTGTGTGGATCTGATATCCAACTGCGCATACGTCAATCCGACCCCTTCAATTCTCACCGCTTCCGCACTCGGGCGCCGCGTCACCTGTTTGGCGATGAGCTCGACGACGGTCTGGTCCCGGGCATACTCTCGATCGTTCGCGTTGAATCCAAGGACCAACTGCTCACGCTCCTCCGTCCTTAGCAGCGGAAGCCGAGACACTTTCGTCTCCGGCGAGCCCACGATCGCCCGCAGGAGAGTTGCATAATTGCTCGCCAGTTGTTGCACGGTGGAGTGGTCAAAAAGATGGGCGTCGTATTTAAGAATTCCCTTTAACACCCCCTCCGTTTCAGCTAACTCGAGCGCTAGTTCGACTTGTCCCTCCTGTTGCGGAATGGGGAATGTTTCCAATGTGAGCCCGGCAAACTCAGCGCGCGCGTCGGACTCCGCATAGCCGAAGATACTCTCCAGGCCCGCAACCTGGGTGAACTTCTGGAGGATGAATACTGTTTGGAAAACCGGCGTACGGGAATAGTCCCGATCGGGCTGCAACTTTTCTACCAGTAATGGAAACGGGTAATCCTGGTGCTGAACGCCTTCGACGACGGTCTGACGCATCTGTGTCAGAAGTTCCCGGAACGGCGGATCATTATGAAACGCGGCCTTCAACGGGATCATATTGATAAAATAGCCCACGACGTCTGCGAACTCCGCACGTTCCCGTCCGTAAGCGGGCGATCCGACAATCACTTCCTGCTGCCCGGTATAACGGTGCAAGAGGACTTGGTAGGCCGTAAGCAAGACCACAAAGGGAGTGGTCCCCTCTCTCGCCGCCAGCGCGCGTACTGCGCTGCTCAATTCGCTCCCCAGATCAATCGGGAGCGACTCGCCCCTGTCCGACCGCGAGATTTCCCGGGGACGATCGGTTGGCATGCTCAACGGAGTGAGAACGCCAGCCAGTTTTTTCAGCCAGTAAGCCTCGTGCTCCTGGCCCTCGGGACCAGCCAGCATGGTCTCCTGCCATCGCGAATGTTCGAGAATATCGCGCGTCGGACGCGGTGGAGGTGGCGCGCCACCATCTCGCTCCGCCGGATAAATTTGCCGCAAATCGTCGAGCAGCAGGAAGAGCGACCAACCATCCGCTGCAATGTGGTGGAAAGTGAAAAGAAGGATTTGATCGTCCGCGGCGCGAGCATAAAGATCAACCCGCAGAAGCGGGCCGTTTTGCAGGTCGAACGGAGAAAGAGAAGCCCGGTGAACTTCCTTTCGGAGCGTCGCCAAGTCGATCCCTGGTCGATCGTGAACCGTAAAACAGACCGGCATGTAACCTTGCACCCGTTGGACCAGACGATCCGATTCCTCGCGAAAGCTGGTGCGGAGTGACGGGTGTCGGTCCACTAAAGCCTGAAAGGAACGGTGCAACGCCGGAACGTCAATCTCCGAACGAACGCGAGCAGAAAACACCACGTTGTACGCGGCGCTTCCCGGGTTGGACTCATGCAGGAACCAAAGTGCTCGTTGCCCGTGCGATGCCGAATGCGAGACGACGCTTTGGGTGGCGCGTTCCCGCCAGTCGGCCAGCACCGAATCTTTACACGACGCTAACTGCGAACGCATCGCGTCGGTGAGTTTGCCTTTCGAAGCGCGAAAACGAAGCCGGCTACCTTCGCCCCAGAAGGCCACGCCCTCTTTCGCTAAGGAGTCCAACAGTTCCACGGTATCAGTCACAATACTCCCTCCTCGAACTCGGATGAAGGAATGGTGACCGCTACCCCGACAGTTTCCACTGCCGAGAGCTGTTCCGTGACCCAATCCGTCACCTCTATTAGCGTGGGACCCTGGATAAGCTTAGCCATCGCGATGGTCACACCCAAGTCGATCTCGATCTGGTTTTTCAATTCAATTGACATTAGCGAATCGAATCCCATGTTCACGATCGGCTTTTCTCGATCCACCGAAGTTAAAGGCACCTTGAGAATACGGGCCATTTCTTTCGCCAGATAGCCGCTTACCATCTGTGCGCGACTCCCCGGGTGAGCGGCCAGAATGAGTTCGCGGCTCTCTCCGTCAAATGGCTTGCGCGTTGCCCGAGAATCGCTGCCGGAAATCAGGAGCGAAAAGTAGGGAGCAATCGCGAGGCTGTCGTAAGACTCTTGCCATGCCGCCCAGTCGATCGGCATGACACCAGCCTGCACAGCTCCATCTTCCAGCAGCCGCTCCAAGGCTTCCAACGCGCGTCGGTTGGACAATGCTCCTGCCCCTTTGGTGGCTCTCGTTCGTCCATGGGGCTTGGACTCTTCTCTGGCCTGGAATCGAGCAGCCATCCCGGCCTCCGCCCAGCTGCCCCAGTTAACACTAAGCGCCGATTTTCCTGTCGCCCGGCGATGATGAGCGAGGGCATCCAGGAACACGTTAGCGGCCGAGTAGCTTCCCAGCATGGGCGAACTCAAAAGCGACGCCGACGAAGAGAAAAGCACGAACATTTCTAACGGAACATTCTCTAACAACCGATGCAGCATCCATCCTCCGACCATTTTCGCGGCAAGAATGTCTCGCATCTGTTCCGGGCTTTGGTTGGCCAGCGATTCATACTGTGTCACGCCAGCAGCGTGAAACACGCCGCGAAGCGGTGGACGATCAGTGCGCAAGCATTGACTGATGATTTCGTTCACCGACGTCTCGTTACCCATGTCCACAGCCATCATTTGGACGTTGGCACCAAGGCTTTCCATTTCACAAATTGCAGCGATGCGGGCACCTTCGGCGGTTCCGCTCCGAATCTCATCCCATTGTCGGCGAGCCGGGAGCGACGTGCGTCCGGCCAAAATCAGATGGCGGGCACCAAGGGCAACCAACCATCCGGCGATAATGAGTCCGATTCCGCCCAACCCGCCCGTGATCAGATAGGTTGCATCCGAGCGGACCGAGATTGGTTGAGGTATTAACAGCGCTTTCGTCCGTCGAGCCAACCGCAGCACGTGCCGGTGACCTGCCCGAAACGCCGTTTGATCCTCGCCCTCGCACTCGGCCAACTGACGAAGTAACAGCGCGGCTGCAGCTGCCGGCGTGTCAGCCGGATCAAGGTCCACCAAACCGCCCCAGAAGTCTCCGTTCTCCATCGCGATCGTGCGACCCAAACCCCATAGAGGGGACTGAAGCACTGAAAGTGGCGCCGGACTCGGGCCCACTGGCTGTGCACCCCGACTAACTAACCACAGCTTGCGTGCTGCTGGTTGTCGCGCTCGATCGAGCGCCTGGACCAAGTGCAGGACACTCACCGCTCCGAGCGTTTGCGCAGCGAGAACGCCTCGCAGGTCCGCTTTTTCGGGATCTGGTGCGTCGAGACTCCAAAGATGTAGGACGCCAAGAACGACTGGACTTAATTGAGTTGCAGCGCCGAGCACTGCATCATAATTAATCGCATCGTCCGGTCTGATCGTCATCGTTGCCTCGCCTGATCGCAAATCTTGGTCCCCGTGATCCACGCAAAGACAGGTCGCTCCGCTTTGACGAAGTTGCGCGCAGACAGCGTCGCCGAACCCGAGCTGATCGCGGAAGATAATCCAGGTTCCCAACATCGGGACTTCAGGATTCAATTCGCCGGTTATTTCCTTAAGTGGCCAATGAGGTTCGTAGAGCCAATCATCCACTGTTTCGAGGAGATCCTGTTTTTCGGTGGAGTCAAGGTACCGCAGGCCCACCCCGATGCTCTCAACAATTAAATTCCCCGATCGGTCGAAGACTCGAATGTCACCGACCAAAGTATCCTTGTCAGCGCCTTCGTTAGCCCGCATTTGTGCGTGAGCGTAGAGCTTTCCACCGTCCGGTCGGCGATAAAAACGAACTTCCTCTATCCCTGCGCCCAAAAAGGCGCCTCCCTGGCCGGCGTCCGATTTTTCTAGCGGAATTGTCGCTGCCAACACGTGCCTTAAGCTATCGCAGAGAGCAGGATGAAAGAGGAAATGAGAGAGCTCATCCTGAACGCCCACGGGAACTGTCACCTCGCTCAAGGCTTCTCCCTGACCCTGCCAGACTCGGCTGACACCTTGAAAATGGAGTCCCCATTTGTTGCCGCGCTCGCTGAGCAGCCGATAAAACTCCGGACCGTCGAGACACCGTGTCGCACGCTTTTCCATGGCACCTTGCTGGGATTCGTCCCAAGTCGCCTCCGGGACCGCGATTCCACCGCTCCGAAGTGCGCCGCTGGCATGGAGCGTCCAATCCTCTTTGGTGTTCTTTCGTCGACTGTGGATCTGGAAGAACACGACACCCCCATCCTGCTGCACAAGCCGCGTTTGGATTTCAAATGCCGCTGCCGGCTCGAGCTGAAGCACCGCTTCGATCTCGAGCCGTGTGAGAACGACCGGCAACTCTGCAATCGCTTCGACGGCAGCGGCGATGGCCATTTCGATATAGGCCGTGGTCGGCAGCACTGCGGCTCCTTGGACGCGGTGGTCGTCAATCCACGGACATAGTTCTAGGCTAATCTCTCCAAACCAGACATGTTCACCCGGGCGGGCGGCCAAAGGCACGTGGGTGCCCAGCAGCGGGTGGCCGGCCACCACCATCGCCCGATGGCGAGCGGAATCGCCGGACACAGCCGGAAGCCAGTGCCGTTCGCGTTGGAACGGGTAGGTCGGCAGCGCGACACGACGACGTCCAAACGGGCGGTCGTAGGCGCTCCAATCCGGTTTCGCGCCCAGAACGAAGAGCGCTCCGAGACTCGAGAGCATTTGGTGCCAATCCCCTTGGTCCTTGCGTAAAGAGGACAGCCACCTCGTCTCCGAATCTTCCACACATTGCCGGGCGATGCTAATTAGCACTGGCGCAGGTCCGATCTCCAGGAAAATCCGTATTCCACGTGCCCGAAGAGTTCGAATTGACTCCGCGAACCTCACCGGTTCGCGGGCGTGTCGGCGCCAATAGCGGGCGTCCAACGGCAAAGTCTCATCCACCAGACGTCCCGTAACATTTGCTACCAGGTCCACAGTCGGCATTTGGTACTGAACGCTTCTTGCGCATTGCTCAAATTGATCGAGCATCGGCTCGATCAGCGGTGAGTGGAAGGCATGAGAGACCGGCAGCAGCTTCGCCTGCACACCTTCCTGGCGCAACTGTTCCAACACGGCGTGGACTACGTCTGCTCGTCCCGAGATCACCGTGTTCTGGGGCGAATTGATTGCAGCGATGGAAACCGAATCGGGGTACCGCGCGATTTTTGCGCGCACGATGTCTTCGCTGGCGAGCAGCGCGGCCATCGCACCGTTCCTCGGCAACCCCTGCATGAGGCTTGATCTGACGGCGACCAAACGCACCGCGTCTTCCAGGCTCAGAACACCGGCAATGCAAGCGCCGACGTATTCGCCTAGACTATGTCCCACGATTGCCGAGGGCTCGATCCCCCAGGAGCGCCACAATGAAGCCAACGCGTATTCGACGGCAAAGAGCGCTGGCTGCGTAAAGCGCGTTTCGTTGAGAATATCCGCAGACGCCGGAACGACGGTCTCGTAACCGACAATTTCCTTCAACGGCCGGTCCAGGTGTTCACCCAGGAAACCCGCACATCGGTCGAAGGTATCGCGGAATACCGGTTCGGTTTCATAAAGAGCCCGTCCCATGTCAATCCGCTGTGAACCTTGACCGGTGAACAAAAATGCGACCCTAAAGTCGGAACGTACGCGACCGGAGCTTACCTCGGAGTTCGGTTTCCCCTGCGTGAAATTGTCGAGTACTTCAATTGCCGCTCGGACGTCAGCCGCTGGAAAGGCCAGCCGGTGGGAAAGAGACGAGCGTCCAACGGCCGCTGTGTGGCACACATCCGGTAAGAAGCATCCAGGTTCTTTCGCCAGATGTTCGGAATATGCTTGCGCCAGTTCTCGCAACGCAATCTCAGAACCTGCGGATAGCGCGACCAGGTGAGCCGGCCGGTCCGGCGTCTGGACCGAACGTGACGCACTGCTCGCTTCCGGAGCTTCCTCCAGGATAACGTGAGCGTTGGTGCCGCTGAACCCAAAGGAACTCACCCCGGCAATGCGAGGACGGCCCGACCGCGGCCACGCCATCTTGCGGACGGGAATTTCGATGGGCACCTTACCGAAAGAGATTCGCGGGTTGAGTTTGTGAAAATGAAGGTGCCCCGGTAGTTCTTCCTGCCTCATCGAGAGTACGACTTTGATGAGACCGGCAATACCCGCAGCCGATTCCAAGTGGCCGAGATTAGTCTTGACCGAACCGACGCGCAGGGGTCGATCCCCCGGGCGATTCTTCCCTAGGACCGCCGCCAAGGCTTCGAGCTCGATCGGGTCGCCTAAGGCTGTCCCGGTTCCGTGGGCTTCAATGTAATCGACCTGGTGAGGTTGCAACCCAGCGGTCTTGAGCACGGTTCGGAGCAACGCTTGTTGCGCAAGACCGTTGGGAACCGTCAACCCGCTGCTGGCTCCATCCTGATTGATGGCGGTCCCACGGATAAGAGCGATAACTCGGTCACCCGCCTTGAGCGCATCGCCAAGGCGTTTAAGGGCGATTACACCACATCCTTCGGCTCTTACGAAACCATCCGCCCGCTCATCGAAGGTCTTGCACCGCCCGTCCGGCGCCAACATGCCCCACTTTGCGAGACAGATGAAAGATTCCGGGGTGAGGAGCACGTTAACCCCGCCGGCCAGAGCCAAATCACATTCCCGCGCCCGCAGACTCTGGCAAGCCACGTGCACAGCGACCAACGAGGAGGAACATGCCGTATCAATCGCCATGGCTGGACCATTGAGACCGAACACGTAAGAGAGGCGACCTGCAGCCACGTTGAGTGCGCCGCCGGTCGCGGCGTAGGGGTCCAGGCCAATCGAATCGTCCGCGGCTGCCAACCGAGCGTAGTCAGAGGTCGTGATCCCGACAAACACTCCAGTCGCGGAACCCCGCAGATGATCGATCGCTATTCCTGCGTTTTCCAAAGCTTCCCAGGTGACCTCCAAGAGAAGTCGTTGCTGGGGATCCATGCTCTCGGCTTCTCGGCCCGAGATTCCGAAAAAGGCCGCGTCGAACAAATCGACTCGATCCAGGAATCCGCCATAGGGGGTTCGCATCTTCTCCGGCATCGAGGGATCTCGCCGGTGATAGGCGTCCTTGGCCCAGCGATCCTCCGGGACTTCCCGCACGCTGTCCACACCATCGCTCAACAGGCGCCAGAAAGCATCCGGGTCTGGTGCGCCAGGAAAACGGCAAGAAAGACCAACAATAGCGATTGGTTCGCAGCGATCTTTTTCAACTGCATCGAGGCGCGTTTGGAGAGACTCGATCGCCTCCAAAGCTTTCCGTAATACGGCCTTCCGCTCACCTTCTTGGAAACTAGTAGTGGTTGTGAAATCAGCCATTTGCAATGTTCAGTCGTTTTCTGGCGTCCAACAGGCTGGCGCCTTTGGTATCTCTTCTGTAAGCGTTCCCCAGATCCCGAAATATCAATAAAGCTCCGCAAATCATTTGCGTACCCGTCACGGTGAGTAATCGACCGCGACCAAAGCGGGTTGAGCGATTTCGAATTGCAAAATGCAAATGAACCACATTGCGCAGCTTAAAATGTTTCATGAAAAGGTTGAGTCCTCAGGAACTCTTAGAAGAGAAAACTTCTTATTTCTTTACCTTCTTTGAGCGTCCTTTTTTTGGCTGAGGTGCCTGCAGCCTCTGTCCGATGTGCCGCCCCTTTTTTATTCCCAATTCACAAGGATTTTATCTTGGCAGCTTCTGGGGCCGTGGGGTCAACAAAAGAAAGCACTTTTGGGACATGTGAAGAAATACAAGTCTATCTCCAGTGAGTAGCCTTAAGCAAAACGGATATTTGCCAAGCTGATTTGCGGTGGGTTACGAGGACGAAAACTCCGACACATCTGGTTTTGCTCCTTTTGTAGGTGCACAAACCCGTCGCTCCGGCTATGCGAGCTTTGTACTAGCCCTTCCGAATACTCGCAATCAGGGGTTTACTGACAAAAACTACATGCCGGCAAGGCAATGGGCGGTGAGCCGTCCACGCACCCGAAAGCAGTTTCTTAATCGAGTGATCCGCTCTTGATCCGGTCCTCGCGATTCCGCATCTTGGCTTCATTTTGCACCCGCAAAAGCGCTTGCGGAGCATCCACCTCAGACATCGAATCCGTCACAAATCCCTTCTGGTTGAAGAAAGCCAGTTCGCTGCTTTCAAGGTCTCGTCGGTCGGTCGCGTCCTCAGATCGGGTCCGTGGCTCGGCATCTTCCGGATTTGGGATCGATTCTTCGGGCCGTATCTCATCGATCGAATTGATTCGCTCAGGCCCTACGGAACCGCCGCAGCGTTTGTTTATTCCTCTTTTTCACATCTGCTCAGGTTCCGCTCCGGGAGAAAAAGAAGGCGCCTGTTTAATCAATGCAGCAGGAAAACGGAGCTTTAGCGAGCATCCCTCTTCGATAATCTGTGCGTCCCTTGCGTGGATGACGCGCACGTTGCCGGAGAACGAGCTGTTCTTGACACCAACAAACTCCACCCGATGCGAACTCGAATCTACCCAGATCCCATCGACAGTCCCAACGGGTTCACCGCATTCGTCGATGACTTTGCATCCAGTTAGACTTACGCGCACCCGCCTCGTCGAGAGAGTCAAACAGGATTGCTTTCATTTTCGCGTGCACTTCCGTAGTTCGCATGAACGGCAGCCGGCGGATCTATCTCGATTAGCACAACCCCGTTTTTTATCGATGAATTGGATAAGTTATATGAGCAGCCGGGTCCCGGAGTATAATATTTATTGTTATCTCGTGCTCATCGAACTCGTGCTAGCATTTTATCGATTTCATCGACTCTTTCTTCCTGCGAAGTTTACTTGTTGTGGGCAGTGGAATCACTTGGATCGCCGTGCCATTGTTGCTTATCCATCAGCCAACGATTATGTCGTCTTCGGGCTATCGAATTCGGTTCTCCTTTTCTCGGCAAAGCCATTGACCGCAATTCGCGGAAAACGGTTCTGATCTTTCGTTCATATTGAAGGAAGACTTCTCGGAAGGCACGAAAGACAACTGGCAACCGACAACTGACAACTTGAAAGACCGCTCTTGACCGAGTGCGTGTGCTTTTGAACACTGGGGCACATGTCGCTTAATCCGCCTAAATAAATGGCTGCCCCGGAAGACGGGTTTGGAACGCCAGCCCTTGTGCAACACTAGAAGTTATGGCCATATGTTGAAAGATGGCCCACGACGTTTTTATCAGTCATGCGCACAAGGATATAGAGATCGCGAAGGCGATTTGCCGAAAACTTGAGTTAATCCGGATAAGGTGCTGGATCGCGCAAAGAGATATTACTGCGGGGGATGATTGGACGGTCGCCACTCGGAAAGCCATCGGATCCAGTCGCGTATTGCTGGTGTTGCTTTCAGATAACGCCAATGCGGCGACCCATATAGAAAGGGAAATTGCGCAGGCCTTCTACAGCAGACTTCCAATCCTCCCGGTGCGGCTCAGCGAAGCGCCTCTCAAGCGCGACTTTCTTTTCTATCTCAGCGACGTGCGGTGTTTCGAGGCATCTAAACTGCCTGAAGAGCAGTATTTAGACCCGTTAATTGCTAGCGTGAAAACCATGGTGCAAAATAGCGCACCGGCTAGCAACGTATTGCCAAGTCGCACTCCGCCTGCACATACCAATTTAACGGGTTTTTCGGATTCCTGGTTCGGTGCGGTACAAGCCTCTCATTATCGGACGTTGGACATCGTAAAAAAGCTCTCGATTACGGTCATCGTCCTTTCTGTTGTATGGGTATTCTGGTACATCTATTCGGCAGAGAAAAGCGATGGGCCTTCGGCCGATGATGGCCAACATGCGGCGAGGCCCGTTTTCGTTCCTTCTCCAGATCCTGCGCCCCAAGCTGCGGTGGAGGCATCGCCGTCGAAACCAGAATACACCTATTCTCGGTTAGGCTTGTGGATAGCGTCAAAAAATGCCTCGACGCCCGCCGCGCAAGAAAGAGACCCTTCAGCCCCGGTCGCAGAATCGACCCCAATAGTGAAATCAACGCCCACAAGGGAATCCACGCCGTTACCAGGGGTAACCCCGTCGGCGGATACACGCCCGTTAGTGCAATCAACACCCGCGGCCGAATCCACGCCGTCACCAGGGGCAACCCCATCGGTGGACACGCGCCCGTTAGTGCAATCAACACCCGCGGCCGAATCCACCCCGGTGGCAGAGGCAACCCCGTCGGCGGAACCACAGCCGTTCGCAGAATCAACGCCCGCGGCCGAATCCACCCCGTCGCCAAAGGCAACCCCATCCGCGGACACGCGCCCGTTAGTGCAATCAACACCCGCGGAATCCACCCCGGTGGCAGAGGCCACACCGTCTGTGGACACGCACCCGTCAGCGGAATCTACCCCGGTGGTAGAGGCAACCCCATCTACGGACACGCGCCCGTTAGTGGAATCAACGCCGGCAGCCGAATCCAACCCATTACCAGAGGCCAGCCCGTCGGCGGACAGTCGACCGCTCGTGGAATCAACGCCCGCAGCGAACTCAGCCCCGTCAGCGGAGACACGACCATTGGCGGGATCAACGCCCGCAGCGGAATCAACTCCAAGAGCGCAATCGACGGGGGCGGTCAAATCGGGTGAGAGGGCCGCTGAAGTCGGCGATGGTTTCAAGCCTTCTTCGGAAGAACAATCCTTAAAAGAGTTGGTGTTGGATTATCTGAGAACAGTGGCAAGCGATGACGACTCCGCCCAGGAACGTTTCTTTGCCTGGCGAGTCAATTTTTACGGAAAAGGACTCCTTCCGATTTCCGGGGTTCGAGCGTCAATGGACCGATACCGTCAGGAGTGGCCGGTTCGTGACTGGGAGCCTGAAGGAGAGCCCGAGTTCCCCGGGGTTCTCCATCCGACTCATCCTGAGCTGTACGAGGTTCTTCAACCCTTTTCCTGGACGGTAGCCAACGGATCACGCCGCAAGACGGGAAGGGCAACACTTTACGTCCGTATTCGGAGGGACGATAAAGGCCTATTGCACATCATTCATCTCGAGCTTCGTCATCCGGGCGAGAATAATTCACGCTGAATTTATCTTTGGATGAAATCGACGCCAGGCAAGGCGTTTCACTCTTCGCCAGGTAACCCGGCCCCAGATGGATTGACCTTGTTTTGAGGCTGAGTGATTCTGCTTGGGCGGTGCTCAATCCTACGGGAATGAGGAGTACGAGGAGTCGATTCAACCGGATGCCGTTTGAGTCCCCGACGATTAAATTCAGCAATTAGTTCCTGGCGTTTAAGTCCTAGCGTTTGTGCTTCACTGCTGTTGTTATTCTTCAGAGCCTGTTGGATCCGCACGTCGAGGGTATCCGCGTAAATCTGCAGATCGGAATCGGTGTACAGACCGTAATTTTCCGTGGCCGGGGCACCCACGGGAGTACTTGTGGCTGCTGGGGTAGCGGTAGGGCTAGGGCTAGGGAGGTACGCCGTCGCAGTCCTTGTTGTCGTCACGGGAGCGGGAGCATTAGTGCCTCCTGGTGTATTAAGCAGATCGGTGCAACCGGTAATTATAGCCGTACTGATCACATAAAGGAAAAATGTTTTATTCATCACGTTCCAAATCATTCCGTTTCTGCAGCGTTCAGCATTTCACCAAGATAGAGGAAATGTACATCAATCCTCGCGCAAGTGGCGTTCGAGAAATTACGAGCGGATTAAATTACCTTCAGACCGCCGGTTCCCCTTGAATTAGCATAAGCTGGATATTCGTAAATGAGCGAAGATCGCTACCTCGGAAAAACAGTTTCTGTGGTTGTTATTTCTGCGCAGATGCGGCGAACGATTTCGTCATGAGCGTACTAATTCGTTTTCGTGGTAGGTCTTTCGTCCCCAGCATGATGATGACGAGATCCACCGGTAAATGAGACGCCAGACATGCGGGAAGGTACGCACTCCCGTCGAGTTGAGCGCCGCTGATCGGCGATCCTGGATCACGAGCGTCTGTCGTTCTGCCATCGAGGCCTTCTTCGATTACCCTGTAATTGTCCCCTAGCTCCTTTTGTAAGGCGCCAGGCCAGCGGTCCTCGGGACCATACCTGCTGCTCGGAGGATTGGCATTTGGGATCCAGCCATAAGTAATCGAATCTCCGTAGGCGACGATTCGGACCGGCCCAGCAAAGCAAGAGCCAGCGAGCGCTAGAAGCGCAGAAATGCAGAGCAGCGTTTTCATCTTTTGGGGGGATGTTACAAGCGGAATGTCTAATCCGGATGCGGCAAAGAAGGCAATCAGAACGCGTTCGAGTCGCCAAACACCAAGATGCGTCGTTTATCGATGTTTTCTCTGGCTTTCGATATACTTCCAATAATAGTGCTGGACCGCGTTCAAGTGCTCCTGCATGGCTTCCATCGCAGCTAACGGGTCACGGGCAGCGATCGCCTTGAAAATTTTTTTATGGGCCTCGAACGCCTCCCGCGCCGTTGCCTGCACGCGGCTCGAGACCCTCCGTTGTTCCAATAGCCAATCGGCCATTGCTTGATACAACGAGTTAAAGATCGGATTCCGCGCGATGGCGGCGATCGCAAAGTGGAATGCAACATCGGTACGTTCGAACTCGGGCTGGTCGCCAACGACGCGCTCATTTTCTGCAAGCGCCTTGCCTAACTGAGCGATGTCTTCGTCCTCAGCATGCAGTGCCGCATATCGTGCTAGGCCGATTTCGAAAAGGGCACGCGCTTCTTGAAGGTAGCGCATCCCGGCCTCGTCAGCGATCAGGTGTGGGATGGCCCCGGAGATGCCCCGCATCAAGCCTTCCGCCGTCGGACGGGTTACACGGGCTCGTTCGCCGCTCGAGACATTGACGATTCCAATCTTCTGCAGGGAGAAGAGCGCTTCGCGTACCGCGTTGCGACCCACGCCAAACATTTCCGACAATTCTCGCTCGGACGGCAGCGAATCACCGGGGCGGAAACGACCATTACGGATCATGTCTTCAATCCGGTCGGCGACCTCCTCGTACAGCTTGCGTCGCCTGATCAGTGTCGTCATTGGCAGCTTCTCGGTTGTGCGAGATCCAGCAAACGCTGCAACATTTCTCGCCAGGCAATCACTTGACAATCGAAAGGGCAGCTGGTTGGATAGCTCAACAGCTCAGCAGTCTGACATGTTCGGGCCGTTGGGTCAAGCTTCCGCGTCCGAACCGGGTGGCGCGGACAAACTCCCGAACTATCACCTACCTGCGGCGTGCAAAAACGTCTTCCAACGGAAGCCTTTCGGGATGAGAAGACTGTTCTGAATGCCCCGAACCAGCCGCGGTTGGAGATTCGCAACGTAAGCAAGAGCTTCGGGGGCATTCGGGCCTTGCGGGACGTGTCTTTCGTAGTGAAGCCCCGAGAGGTTCATGCCCTGATCGGCGAAAACGGGGCCGGCAAGTCAACGCTCGTAAAGATCATTACCGGCCTGGAGCAGCCCGACACCGGAGAAATTCTCCTCAACGGCGCTCCCTGCCGCTTCCGTTCGCCTATGGAAGCGCGTCGCTCCGGAGTCGTCGCCGTGTACCAGGAGCCCAAAGTATTCCCGCACCTCGATGTGGCTGAGAACATCTTTATCGGGCTGCACCCGACGAATTCGCTCGGCCTGATCGACCGTGCCCGAATGTTCCGCGAGGCGAACAAATTGCTAGCGGCGCTGGGCAGCGACCTCGATCCGACCACACTCGTCGCTGGCTTTTCCGTTGCCGAGTCACAATTCGTGGAGTTTGCCAGGGCGTTTGCGCACCGAGCCGACAAGGTGCTGATCCTCGACGAACCGACGGCGTCACTGACAGGCAACGAGACAGAAAAGTTGTTTCGTGTTGTCCGCAACATGCGCGAACGCGGAGTCGCGGTGATTATCATCTCGCATCGTCTTGAAGATCTACGCGACCTCGTGGATACAGTGACAATCCTTCGCGACGGATGCCACGTCGCTACGAAAGCAGCAAATTCGCTCTCCGAATCCGAGATCATCAAGCTAATGGTGGGGCGATCGCAGGACGAGCTTTATGGCAATGTGGAAATCTGCGCGAAGACGAGTGGTGCTCCACGAGCGTCGGAGCGATTGCAGGTCAAAGGACTAACCCTTGATAACGAATTCACCGATGTTTCATTTTCCTTAAAGGCCGGGGAAATCGTCGGCATGTTTGGTCTAGTGGGCGCCGGGCGAACGGAGATCGCTCGGTCGTTGTTCGGCATCACGCCGCCGGATGGCGGATCTGTAGCAATTGACGGGCGCGAAGTCGACGTAGGTGATCCCCGGCAAATGCTTGCGCGAGGGCTCGCTTACCTACCCGAGGATCGGGAGGGCCAAGGGCTCGTCACCACCATGTCGGTCCGAAAGAACGTCGTCGTTGCGATCCTCAACAAGCTCGCGCCGCACGGTATCCTGCGATTGCAGCGCGAGCGGGCTTTTACGCTGCAAACGATAGCGGAACTGGGGATTAAAACAGAGGGGACAGAGGCGGTTGTTTCCTCGCTCTCCGGTGGTAACCGGCAGAAGGTCGTCCTCGGCAAGTGGCTGGCTATAGATCCTAAGATCCTGATTCTCGACGAGCCGACTCACGGAATTGATATCGGCAGCAAAGCACAGGTTCACCAGCTCGTGATCTCGCTGGCAGCGCGCGGCATCGCCATACTCTTGATCTCATCCGATCTTCCCGAGATTCTTCGGCTCAGTGACCGCGTGCTTGTCGTTGCCAACGGTCGGATCACTGCCGCGCTTGACCAGCCTGAGATGACCGAGGAGAAGATCCTCCTCGCCGCGAGCCGCGAAGCCGTCGGGACATCCTCGCGCCATCCCTCCCCAGCCAGGATCAATCCAGCTGCCGGCACCCGGCTTCTCCACTCGCTCCTGCATGGACGCATTCTCGGTGTCATCGCGTTTCTCGTTCTCCTATCGACCGTATTCTCCTTAACAGCGAAAAATTTCGGGACCGTGTCGAATGCTAATACGATCGCACTGAACGGTTCGATCCTGGTCGTGGTGGCCTGCGCCGAGGCGATCGTCGTCATCACTCGTAACTATGACATATCCGTTGGCGCAATCGTGGCACTCAGCTCTTACGTGGGCCTCGACTTCATCCGCCTCTTTCCAGGATTAGGACCCGTCCTGATCGCCGTGCCCGTCCTTATTGGCGGATTCTGTGGCGTGTTGAATGGTTTTCTGGTCGCCTATTGCCGTCTCCCATCTGTGATCGTAACCCTCGCGACGCTTTCGGTTTATCGCGGACTCGCCTTTCTCTACGCGAATGGCCATCAAATCGATCCGAAAGATCTACCCTTATGGGTAGCAAGCAGTGTGAATGGCCATGTCCTCGGTATTTCGGTGCTCGTCATCCTTGGTATTTCGATCGCTGTGCTGGCTGCGTTGGGTTTGCGATATCTTAAGATCGGACGACAAATCTATGCGATCGGCTCAAACCCGGACGCAGCCATCTTCTATGGCCTGAAAACCGAGCGCCTCACCTGGCAAGCTTATGTCATCTGCGGTCTCTTGACCGGGCTGGCGGGCTTTCTCTTCGGGGCACGTGTAAGTTACGTTGTCCCTTATCTCGCACAGGGACTCGAATTAACCGCGCTGGCAGCGGTGGTGCTCGGGGGTATCAGCGTACTGGGTGGTTCGGGCAATGTCTTTGGCGCCGCGATCGGGGCGCTCACCATCGCCACGATCGAAAACGGCCTCGTATTGCTCGGCGCGTCCGAGTTTATCCGGGAATTCGTGTATGGCACCACAATTGTGGCTGCAGTCATTGTGGATGCAGTTATTCAAAGACGTATTGCGGACCTTCTGAAACGGCGCCGGCAGGTCGCTGTCAGCGGCAATAAGAGAGTCGACAAGGAAAAGCCATGAACCTGGGGTCCCTCTGCCGAAATCATCGATGGGAGCTGATCCTGGTCGGACTCACCTTTGTGGCAGGAGCCTGGGCATCGGTGTTGTCGCCGTTCTATCTAAGTCTGGATCAGATTCTTTACTCTTTACAGCAGGCCCTCGCCGTTGCCGGATTGCTAGCGGCGGGTCTCATGACCGTTGTTTTGGTCGGTGAGATCGACATTTCGGTTCCCGCAACGTTGGCCATGGGCACCATTCTACTCGCGCGACTTTCGGAGATGAGTGTCCCGCTTTGGATCGCGCTGCCCCTGGTCATCGGTCTTGGCGTCGTCGCCGGTCTGATCAATGGCCTGCTTGTCGTCGGCTTTGGACTGCCTTCGCTTGCCGTGACGCTTGGCACGATGGCCGCCTATCGGGCGCTTGCGCTGCTCATCGGCGGCCCAGAGGGTCACGCAAACTTTGATGACTCGTACTTGGCGCTCGGATCGGCCCTCATCGCCGGTGTATTGCCGGTTTCCCTCGTTCTGCTTCTCATCATTTTCGCCGGGTTCGTTTGGTTGATGCATCAAACTGTTTTTGGCCGGCTCGTCTATATGGTCGGTAGCAATCAGGTAGCGATGCGATACGCCGGCATTCGCGTCGCGCGGGTCAAGATCGCCACGTTTGCCATCGCCGGTGCACTTGCAGGGCTTGGGGCAGCTGTGTACGTGGGCCAATTTGGCTCGGCTCGCGCGGACAATGCTAGTGAAATGCTGCTGTTCGTGGTGGCGGCCGTGGTGCTGGGCGGCATCGATATTTTTGGCGGGCGTGGCCAGGTAGTCGGCGTTTTGTTCGCTCTCCTGCTGCTCGGCACGCTTAAAAACGGCATGGGGCTCGCGAACTTCCCTGGTCCGGTGCAAACGCTTATTATTGGCGCACTACTCGTGGCGAGCGTAGCTGTCCCCCGACTCGCGCGTCTTCGATTTCGCTTGCCTTCAGCTGACCGAGGACCGTCGCCAGGGGCCTCGACCGGATAACGCTAGCATACCGCCGGAAGATGCCCTCGACCGGCGGTCAGTCAAACAGGGGGCACCATAAAAAACAGCATGTCTAAAGAGATCAACAACAAGGTCACGGATTGGACGAGAGCTCACGCAGAGGGTCGCATCGGTCGGCGGGAATGGCTAAAATTGATGCTCACCTGCGGATTGTCGCTGCCGGCAATAGCGAGTCTACTCCAGAGCGCCACAGCGTCGGATACGAAGGGGCTTCGAATCTACATGGTTCCGAAGTTCACCGGCTTCATTTTCTTTGAACTCGCCAAAGCCGGTGGAGAGCAGGCCGTCAAGGAACTCGGAGCGACTCTCACCTACGTAGGGACCACCACGGCGGATGTTGAGGGTCAAGTACAGGTCTTGCAGAATCTCATTCCGCAAAAACCTGATGGAATTGTGACCGCCGCGCTTGACATCAACGCACCGGTGCCGGCCCTCAGACAGGCTCGGAGCCGCGGGGCAGTTGTCGTCACCTTCGACGCGGATGTCGCTGAGCCCGGCCGCAACCTCTTCGTCAACATGGCGCCATTCGAAATTCAGGCGGAGGCCATGCTTGAGTGTGCGCTGGCAAACGCACCCGACGGTGGCAAGGCGATTTGGGTCGCGCCCACGCCGACGGTCGCGAACTTCATCTCGCAGAAGAAAGCGTTGGACGACCAGATAGCCTCGAATCCGAAATACAAGAGCATTCAATTTGTGGACACACTTTACGCGAACGATGATCCGGATAAGAGCTACTCTGTGGCCAGTTCCGCGATGCAGGCTTATCCAGAACTAAAGCTCTTCATCACTGGGTCGGGTATCAGCAACCCGGCTATCAACAAAGCGATCATGGACACGAAACGATCTGGCCAGGTGTTCTCGACGGGATTTGCGCTGCCGAGCACGATGAAGACCTATCTCGACAATGGCACTTGCCAGCAGTTTGCGCTGTGGAGTCCGTATAAATTCGGCTACATGGCTACTTATCTGGCCATTCTGCTCAAGGCCGGGACGGTGCAAAACCAACAGGGTACTGAGGTCGACGTGCCAACTATTGGCAAACGGACGATCGAGGCGCACTCGACCATCAACCTCAACTCGATGCTATTCTTTACCAAGGATCATCCAGACTTCGACAACGCTATTCCGGCTAACCTGTGAGGCAACTCGGATGGTGTCACGGGAAGTATTCCGTGCGCCCGCGGTCAACGCTTCGGCAACCTCGAAGATTTAAGCCATGGACCCGAAATCGACGCGCCAGCTCGGCTCCTCCCCGCTAAAGATCACCATTCTAGGACTCGGTGGCGTACCGCTGGGCGACAACTACGCACCCCTGCCCGATGCGCAGGCAGATGCGACTATCGCAACCGCCTATGATAGCGGGATCCGCTATTTCGACACTGCGCCGCTCTACGGCCAGGGCCAGTCCGAACACCGTTTTGGGCGAATCTTGCGCCGACTGCCAGAGCGAGACTTCGTTCTCTCGACCAAGGTTGGCCGGTGTCTTGTCCCGGAGGTTGCGGAGAAGGTTGATCATCGATGGTTCAAGGGTGGCCTAAACTTCCGCCCCATCGATGATTATTCCTATGATGGAGCGATGCGATCAATCGACCAGAGCTTTCAGCGGCTCGGTCTTAACCGGATCGATATCTTGCTGATCCATGACGTTGACAGGTGGACATTTGGTGAGGCCTACGAGCAGCGATTTCACGAGGCCATGGCGGGCGCCTACCAGGCCATTGAGTCTTTGCGCTCCCAGGGCGTCATTAAGGCCATCGGCGTTGGAGTCAACGAGATCGAGCCCTGCATCCGCTTTGCCGAGGCGGGCGACTTTGACTGCTTAATGCTCGCCGGCCGCCACACTCTCCTCGAACAGGGCGCGCTCGACGAACTCCTTCCACTTGTTGAGCGAAAGGGCATCGGCATTCTTATCGCAGGCCCATACAACTCAGGAATTCTAGCCACCGGTGCTGTTCCTGGCGCGAAATACAATTACCGGGAGGCGCCGCCCCAAATCATCAAAAAGGTCGCTCTCATCGAGGTGGTATGCCGTCGCTATGACGTGCCGCTCGCGGCCTGTGCGCTGCAATTTCCGCTCGGTCATCCGTCGATCTCAGCGGTGGTGCCTGGCGCGGTCACCCCTGAAGAAATCCATCGGAACATCGTCCTCATGAGCACCAAAATCCCAGCCGACCTCTGGTCGGAGCTTAAGCATGAAGGGCTGCTCCGGTCCGACGCTCCCGTTCCCGACTAAACTACGCCTTAAGGAGAAACAGAGTTGCCAAACTTTCCCATCATCGACAGCCACGTTCATATCTATGATCCGGGGTATTTAAATTACCACTGGATAAAGAATGTGCCACAGCTAGACAAACCTCACCTGACAACAGACTTTACCCGACTCACGGTCGGGGTGGAGGTCGATAAGATTGTCTTCGTTGAGGTCGATGTGGCGGCCCACCAACATCTCGACGAAGCACGATGGGTGGCGCAGCAAGCGCAGATGGACGACCGACTTCGGGGTATGGTAGCCTCGATGCCACTTGAGAACGGCCCTGCCGTGGAGGAGGATCTCGCCGCCTATGCGGAGATCGCGATCGCCCGCGGCGCTCGCAGACTCATCGAGAGCCATTCGCACCCAGGATGGTGTTTAAGGGAAGCATTTGTTGAGGGCGTAAAACTCCTGCCGAAATATGGTCTGACTTTCGACCTCTGCTTGTTCCATCGCCAGCTCAGCGAAGTCATCCAACTCGTTCGTCTCTGCCCGGAAGTTAAGTTCATTGTCGACCACATCGCCAAACCTGCAATAAAGGCATGCATTACCGAGCCGTGGCGCGGGCAGATGCGCATCCTTGCGAAGCTGCCCAACGTCTGGTGTAAGATTTCCGGAGTAGTCACTGAAGCTGATCATTTAGCCTGGACTGCTGAGCAGGTCATACCCTACATTGCGCACGCCATTGATTGTTTTGGATTCGACCGAGTATTGTTTGGCGGCGATTGGCCGGTTTCAGAGTTGGCCACAACTTACAAGGGTTGGGTCGATCTCGTCGACCGGGTAGTTGCCGGTTCTTCCG
>Ga0210387_10000106_pt1 | contig 58786 bp, 48 predicted proteins | sample IncBWC7OmetaG_FD_160108 | JGI IMG/M metagenome (GOLD analysis project Ga0210387, IMG submission 160108) | Forest soil microbial communities from Barre Woods Harvard Forest LTER site, Petersham, Massachusetts, United States - Inc-BW-C-7-O ... | reverse complement strand
ATCTGTGCCGAAGACTGCGCGGTGCTTTGCGCGAATCCCTGGCGCATGAGATCGGAACTGGATTCGTTAAAAGACCCTGCTGTTCCGCCCTCCGCAACCGCTCCGATCGCTCCAATAGCGAGTGAAACTCCGAAGATGCGGAGGTAGTGGTTGTTGACCTGGTCCCGCAACCCGGTGTCGCCGATTTGGTTGAGCCCCTTGAACTGATCGAGGCTGACGGAGTATCCGTCGGGCATGAGCACGCGATGGAACACGACGGCCAGACGTGCCTGGCCGAAGGTGTCGACTTTCTTGGTTTCACCGAGCAGCTTCGATCCTGCGGGGATCAGCAGGTGCTGTCGATCGTTCGAGTAGACGTCCGTTGAGAGCAGGCACTCGACGGGACCGGCGAAGCCCCCGTCGAGCCTGTTAATCAGAACGGTTTCAAGGATGGTTCCTTCGAAGAGTACGTAGTTTTTGCCCGCCGCCGTGTTGGCAGTACCACCTGACACGGCGGCAGGGCGCTTATCCTCCTTTCGTTCGGGGTTGGCTTCCGCGGAATCGTTTCGCACTGGCGCGGGCGATGGGGTGCCCTGCGTCGGTGAGGCCGGACTCGTTTGCATCTCCTTCAAGAGTTGCGCGACCTGAGAGGAGTCGGGTCCCACAGGGACAAGGTTTTGAGCGGCCGGCGTTGCATCCGATTCGGGTGCGACCACAGCAGGCGGAGCCTTGCGGTAAGTCAGAGCGACATTCGAGGAAAATAGTGACACGTAAGCACGCCTCTTACGTTCCGCCTCGATGGAGTCCTCGGCTCGCTGGTCAGGAGGATTTCCGGTCGCAGTTTGCTGCTGGGATTGCTGTGAATCTTGCGGGGCAGCACCGAGCAAGCGAGTCTGCTGGGCAAGAGCGCTTTGAGCCACGAGCTGTTGGCGTTGCAATTCTTCGATGCGGTTCTGCAACTCGTTGATTTTGGTTTCGTTGACTTCGAGAGGCCCTTGGACAGGGACGCCCGACGACACTGCTTTGGCTGGCGTTGGCGGCTTCTTGCCTCCCGTAAGCCACATGATGGCGACCATGAAAAACGCCAGTCCGATGAGAAGCCACGACTGTACGTTCTTGGGCAAAAGGCCTTGCGGCTTGGGCGCTTTTTCCTGAATCTCGGCAGGTTGGCTCATCACTTGTCCTCAGTTCGCCGCAACGCGCCGCGCAAACGGCATTTTCTTTTTACCGATGGCGAGGTAGCCGCTGTCGATGATTTTAGGTGCGATGTAAACGCCGTTCTCAAACTGGAAAGAGATCAAGTTCGGCTTGCCGTCCTTGATTTCATAGAGAGCTGGTTTTTCCCGCGCGCCGCACTTGATATAGGTGAATGAGTCATCGTGGTAGATGACGGAAACCAGGAACGGCTCGCGCGCCGCTTTCGGGTCGAGGGAATAATCGAACTGGAGTTTGGTTGCGTAGCTGGAGCGGAAACGTCCCACCTGCTCGGCGGACTGGGCTTGCGCCGCGTGGATTTGATCCACCGTTTGGGAGCGGAGCGTTTCGAGTTCCTTTTTATAGGCTTCCGCTTCCCCGGCGCTCACATATCCGCGCAGCCCGGTATTCGTCGCGATACCCGAGCCTTCCTTGGGCTCAACGAAGATTTTGAGATCGGGCTCGACATTGGGCTGGTTGCTGATTTCCGTTAGCAGAAACGAATAGACGTGGCCGCTCGCGGTAATTAGATTCAGATTGCTGCGAATGCCAGCCTGGGCCGGGTGAACGTAGCAGAGGTTATGCGCGCCGTTGATGACCCAGAATTCCTTGTCGCCGGTCGTGAAATCGAGGATCTCTTCGTCGTCGGGTAGAACGATGAGAGTCGAAAATCTGAGCTTGGCGCGAACGGGAACAATGTCTTCCTTCGAATACTTCACTACACGCGCCGCGGCTTCCGTCTCGGCGTGCACAGGCGAGACGGTGAAAACCAAGGCACTCAAGACGACAATTGCCACCGCATGAAGAAACCCCAACTGCCACCGACTGCTAGTGCGTTGTTTCATGGTTGCTCCTTTTGAAAGTCCTAGTGTTGTGAAGAACTCCGGTTGCGATCGACATAGGCTCCGAGGGTCAACGACGCCAACAGCAGAGCTGCAGAGAGGGCGCCCGCCAGCACAAACAGCATGGCGTGCGACGGTTCGTACTTTGCGGTCCAGCAAAGGAAGCGGAAGAACAGAATCACCGTTGTCCCCCTGCAAGGATTTCGAGACCCTTCTCGAAACCATATTTCTCGAAAGCCTCTTTTCGTTTTTTGTTGTCGTACGGATCGTTGGTGTAGAGCCAATAGCTTTTCGGATCAACGTTTAGGTTCGCGACTTTCGCCAGGTCGGGCGTCTTAATCAGGAATTGCTGCTTGGGGATGAGGCCCGAGATCAGTTCAACTTCGTTTTCGTTCAAATGAAATTGGCGGCGGTACAGATCGCGGTCCATGTCGGGGTTGGCGAGGAAGATTTTGGTGGCGCAGCTTTCGATGATTACGTCGAGGATGTCCGAGCGCTTGAGTTCATCGAGGGATTGCGTCGAGAGGACCATGGCGGCGTTGTGTTTGCGCCAAGTCTTCAGGGCTTCGACGACGTACCGTTGAATGGCGGGGTTCTTCAAAAACACCCAGGCTTCATCGATAAAGAAGGCTTTGAAAACGGAGCTAATCTGCCGGTCCGCGATGACGGCATTGGCGCGATGCAGGATATAGAAGAGCAGCGGTTCAAGTAGTTCGGGGTACTGGCTCATGCACTGGAAATCGAAGCATTGAAAGCGAGAGAACGAAATTGTGTCGTCGGCGTTGTCGAAGAGGAATCCGAACTGCCCGCCTCGGGTCCATTTGGAAAGACGGCTTGCTATGTCGTGGCCCAGCGTGTTCGACAGCACGCTCAGAGTGCGGAGCGCCGGGTCGACCGCATACAGGTTTTCGACCTGATGGAAGAGATCCCGCTCGGTGCCCGGATCGAGCTCGCTCGTCCTCTGGCCTTGGATCAGCACTTTCAGAAAGAGCGCAAGGAAATCGAGATTCTCTTTCGTGGGCGGCAGCGAAAACGGGTTGATCTTGAAATTTCCGGACTCCAGGCCCACTCGAATGTACGAGCCGCCGAACAGCTGCGTGAGGCTCTCAAAGCTTCCGCCGAGATCGAAAATGAAGGTGTGCGGGTCGTATTTCTGGAGATTGGTGATGAGGAAATTCAAAAGGAAACTTTTGCCGGCGCCCGTTCTCCCGAGAATCATGGTGTGTGCCACGTCGCGGTAGTGGAGATTCAGGTAGTAGGGGGTGTGGTGGTTAGTTTCGAGAACGGCGAGATATTCCTGCCGGAGATGGAGATTCCGAGGCTCGCCACAGTGAAGGGTGAAAAGGAACGAGAAATCCGCGTAGTTGGTGTTGAGCAGGTAGAGCGAACGCAAGTTGAAGACGTGGTTGCCCGGAACCGCGGCGAGAAAGGCGTTTAGCAGGTTGTATTTTTCCTCGTAGAGCTGGGCGTCGTGCACACTGAAGACCTTGTAGAAATCGGCGCACGCCCGGTCTACCTTGGCCATGTCGAGGTCGTAAATCACGACGGTCAGGGAAAACTGGCCGAAGTAATTCCCGTGCAGCTCGATCTCCTTGATGCCTTCACCGAGTTCCCGGACCTGGGATTCCTTGGAATCGTCGAGGAGCACGTCTTGGGTGGGCGCATCGTTAAGACTGACTTGACTCGCGAACGAGCGCTTGGTGTTGTGAAAATGCCGGCGCTTCGCTTGAATCACGCGGCGCATCTTTCCGGAATCTTCCTTTTTCCATTCCGTCACGACGTAATAGTTCGCCTCGACTTCGAGTAACCGTTTGAAGATGAGCGGAAAGCTCTGGGCAGAAGGCTCTTTCAGCGTTAGAACCTTGACGTGGTAATCGTCCACGCGCAGATACCCGCGATGGCACTCGATCGGAGATTCGGGAAGGTAATAATCGAGAAAGGTGTCGTGCTTCAGTGTGGCGAGTTCGAGTTTGTCGGGATGAAAGTTGAGCGTTCTCTTGAGAACGCGAAAGGCTTCTTGCTTGTCGAGCATGCGAACAGGGAGGAAGTCGCTGACTTGGAGGATGAAGCTTCGGGTTTTTTGAAGCAACGCCGCCTGCGCTGTGCTGGCCTGCCGCTCAAGAACGATGGCCTGCTTCTGAGAAGAGAATTGCGCCCGCAGACTGGCTACGGCTGTTTTCGGACTCTTGGAAAACTCGGCGAGTGCACCCCCGAGCCTTTTTAAGTTCTGAAATCCCTGATAGAGCACTACGTAATAGACCGACAGGGAAAACAGAGTGTCGGCCTTGCTGCCGAGGTACGCGATACGGTTCTTGATCGCAGTGTCTACAATCGAATTGTCGTAGAGCTTGTACGGGATCGCTTCGTTGTTGCGCTTGAACAGGTATTGGTAGAGGCGATAGTTTTCGTCGAACAGCTTCAGCGCCGACTCGAGACGCTTGGTGAAACCGTCAATCGATGTGTTGTCGAGACATTCGTAGTCCACCCCGCGCACTTCGAGGATGACGCCCATGTCTCCGCTTTTGGTGAGAAACATTTGGGGACCGATGAAGCCATAGAGATTGATTTGCTCGCACAGAGAACCGGTGTCGTTGTAGTTTTTGAAAATTCGGTTAAGCCTGAGCATGGCCATCTCGTCGGATCGTTATCGGAGTGAATTTCATCGGGTCGTATTGAGCGCGCACCCTTGCGGCGGTCAAGAGAAACCGCAGGATTTGCGGATCAGTTTGGGTGGCCCAACGGGCCACGAAATAGAGCAGCAAGAACATCAGCACCCCGCCGAACAAGCTATTAAGCAGGTTGAACGTGGCCGCGCCCAGGCACATCGCGAAGAAAAAAAGCTTTCGCTCAGCCCCGAGGATCGTGAGTGGTCGGGACAGCGACCGGTGCACTCTGTTAATTCGTCTTGAGTCCGCCATGTGTTTCTCCCCTCGTGACCCGCGCGAATCAGTTGCCGGGAAAAAGCCACGCGAGGAAATTCACAGCGGCGATGGCCATCCCCACGCCGAACAGCACACCGGCTAGCACACGTTTCGAGCCACCTTCGCCAAAGGCGAACGTGAGACCGGCGACAACAATTGCAACGAGTGAGAGGCCGCGCGCGATGGTGCTAGTGAAAGCCGTCATCAAGACGTTGACGGCATTTTCCCAGGGGGAATTGCCGCCTTGCGCGTAGGCCGGAGCGGCAAGAAGCAAACCGACCGCGATGGCCGCGAGATTTCTCGCTGTCTGCTTGAACGGAATAGTGCTTCGCCACAATTTGCTCATTCGAATTTCCTCCTTCGAGGCACAGTGTTTTCGCGAAGAATCATGGAGAGTTCTCGCCGCGTCCGTGGGCCGGAGCCTCCGTGGCCGAGTGCAAGCAAGAACCACCGGGCTGCGAGAAGTGCCTTGGTCGTTCGTAAGGCACACGTAGAGCACTTGCTCCGTGCAGAGGGTTTCTAGCTTGGCGCCCGGCTCGGGACTTGCGAGCGGCACGCTATGCCAGGCGGTTAACCGAGGTGGTGCGGCTCCGGCCGGCTCACGGGGAAGATGCGACGAGAACTCCCCTCATTGTTATGGAGGCAGACAAGGGGAAAAGGCTCACAGAAGGAATGAAAATTTGTCGGCGGAGCCAATGGGAGTCGTCGGGGGAGGAGACAACTTTGTCCAGCCTCGGCGCGATGAGTTTCGCCAAGAAATGGTAAGGCCAGCGCCTGGCGGTCGGCGCGACGAGGATCGCCAGGATTTGGGGTACTTGGCTAGCGTTGCCAAAGAGATAGGCCGCCGGGTTCTCGTACGTTTACCTGAGTAGCAGCTCAACTTCTGTGATTCGCTTGATCAGAGAGATTTTCTTTACGACCGGGCCTGCAAGGGGCATCCTACCCTCGTGCCACCACCAGCTCGAATCAGACGGCCGAAGAGTGACGGCCGGTGCATTCATTGCCGGGAACCCCTCGTCAAGGCCACCAAAGATCACGTCTTTCCGAGTTCTTGGTATCCGGACACCACTCCGAAGGATCTTGAACGATGGACCGCACCGAGCTGCGGGCGATGTAATGGAGAGCTCGGCACCCTGGAAAAAGAACTATTGGTCTTCTTCGCGTGTTGCATCGATCCGAACAAGCCTGCCGCTAGGGGTTTATACGGGCGAGTCCGCAGAACGATGGGTCTCGGAGTCGAAGGTCTAACCCCTCAGGAGAAAGCGCACCGCGAGGCACGCCGGCGCAAACTCTTGCGTGAATCCGAGCCGTATTCACCCGACATCCAGTCGCACGTCATTCCTGGACTCGGTCCGCATCCGGAGGCGCCAGAAAGCTTGCAGCGACAACTCACCATAAAGGTCGAAACCGTTCACGGGGTGATTCGGAAAATCGTTCGCGGCTGCGAATATTGGCTCGCCGACGGAAGGATTGTGGAACCTCCTTACGAGATAACAATTATCTTTCCCACGGAAACTCCGGAACTCGTGAAACGGGTGATGGCTGCGTTTGCCTTTGGTCCCGTTCATTTGGGACCAGGCCTACGAGTTAGAAGAGGAAGCGCACACGATGATCCCCTCGCGGCCCTCTATGAACTCGTGATTTGGGAGACGATGACAGTCTATGCCAGTATTCTGCCCCCCGAAATGGAGCAAACGCGCCGCGCGATGGCCCATGAAGAAATCGCCTTACACGCGTACTACCACTGGGAGGGACGTGGTAGACCGTTCGGATCGCCTGAGGTCGATTGGTATTGGGCGATCGAGAACTTGAGACGCGCCTAAATCGCCTAGGTCCGCCGGGAGTGGATCCAAGCGGGCAACTGCGGTTGCGGTGTAAGCGCGGGTTTCGTCAGCTCTGCCAATTTCTGGTTCTGAAGTAGCCGAGTCAAAATGGGGCTTACTAGCCCCTCGATTGCGGTGAGGGGTTCCTCCAGACTCAGCCGTTTGCCATCCACTTCGACTTCGTAGAATCGAGAACCCGACAAAACTCCGCGGATGTTCGGGGAAAACACGTTCTGGGTCTTCTTATCGAAGCACCAGACTTGCTCAGTGCCTCTTTTTGCGGATGCGTCCTTGACGTGCAATCGCAAAAGAACTTGCGGCACGTAGTGCTGGACTTCTGCTTTTCCGTCGGTTCTCATGGGCGAATGTAGTGGCTCTTCTGACATGATAACTGAGGTGAAGCCGAGGGGGACATCGGTAGAGCCGCAAATAGTGCAATTCGCGTCTGGCAGCTTGTAAGGCACCTACTAAAGTTCGCAAGGAGAAGGGCGTTCGCGCCCGGTACCGTCTAGAGCTCAGGTTGCGAGGGAGAGGTGCGAGGAACGTCGTGGAGACTTACTGCGCCACATCGATGGCAAATGAACGAGCGGTCCCATCGGGCGTACTCTCGTGAGAATGTAAGGTGATTGTGCCGCCACACCGCAAAAGTAAGAACCAGAAAGACCATCGGCGCTAGGAAGACATACAGCTTCAAGGGCAGCGTAGACACTGGCGGCGTGCCTGACGCGACGAAAACGACGTAAGCGAAAAGGGCGGCGACAGTAACGACCAGGGTCCAAAGAATGAGCCTTACGTATGACCACTTCCTTGGGGGACTGAGAACCTTCGACAGTCGTGTCCCATGAACGCCTTGCGTGACCGCTTTGCCGACGATCAAACTAGGACCTTGGTTGCCGAACAGAAACGCGCGGAGGCGAGTTCGGGTGTCTACTTGACTGACGTTCTCCTGATAGGCGAGGGAGACCCTCTTTAGGTGCGTGCTGTTGCAATCCGGGCACCGCAAGTCCATCGGCTTGCCTCGGGGAGGCCGAGGCGAATACACATGGGCCTCCCTTTGTATTGCGTTTCCCAGCGCTCGGTTGTACCGGTTCTCAACAGTCGTATTCATGGATTGTCACCCGCCCTGCCCGTGACCATTCCTCCATTCAGCTCGCGCCCGATGCATTGGCCACCGTTCACGGAACCTCTTGGCACACGGCCGGCCATTTTCCGAGCGATGAACAACAATAAGCGCTGATCGTCTTCGCGCATCCGGCTTACCTGTTCCCGAAGCTCTTTCAGTAAGCGGACCTGATTTTTTCGGCTACGTCCGCTGCTTCCGTTCGTCGCAATCTTGCTGGACGCTTTCGTTACCTCGGGTTCGCCGTCGTCGTCGAGCAACCGGTAGGCCGGAATTTCCAGTGCATCTGCAATCCTCTCCAAAGTCTCGATTGTGGGAACCGCGCGGCCATGTTCCAACCACGAGATGCGACACCGCGCTAGGCCGCACCGTCGCTCCAAATCAGCTTGAGAGAGATTCTTGGCCTTCCGTTCTGCACATATCCGACTGCCAATGTTGATTCGCATGACCTTTGCGCGGTCCGCCTTGAACAAGAAGCACGTTTTTCATGCCTCGAAACACATGTCAGTGATTGATTATATCACACACATAGTGTGTAGACTCATAGTGGTCACACACTCAATCATTGCTGGGTGCCGAGCGCCGACCCCAGAGCTTTATTTGGAAATGAGTTGCGCAAGCTCCGACTTCAGAGGGGTCTGTCGCAGGAGAAGCTTGCAGAGTTGGCAGATGTACATCGCAACTACGTCGGCGGTGTCGAGCGAGGGGAACGCAACATCGCGCTGCTGAATATCGTCGCACTCGCGCGTGCACTTCAGGTTAAGCCCGCTCGATTACTTCAGTCCCTGACTTAAACCCACTCACGGCGCCCGCAGATCCCGCCAGTCGAGTGTCACTTTGCCGGCGTCGCCTGATTTCATGGCCTCAAAGCCCTTCTGGTAGTCGCGCCACGAGAATCGGTGCGTGATCACAGCATGGATGTCGAGTCCGGATTCGAGCATCACGGTCATCTTGTACCATGTCTCGTACATCTCGCGGCCGTAGATGCCCTTGATCGTTAGCATGTGGAAGATCACTTGCTTCCAGTCGATGGCCACGTCCTCGGACGGGATCCCGAGCATGGCGATCTTCGCCCCGCGGCTCATGTTCTGAAGCATCTCCCGGAAGGCATCGGCATTGCCCGACATCTCCAAGCCCACGTCAAAGCCCTCCTGCATGCCAAGCCTCGTCTGAACATCAGCCAGACGCGTTTCAGTGGAATTCACCGCAAGCGTAACGCCCATCCTTTCGGCGAGTGCAAGTCGCTTGGGATTGACGTCGGTAATTACAACGTGGCGAGCACCGGCGTGACGCACGACCGCCGCCGCCATGATTCCAATTGGCCCCGCGCCCGTGATTAACACATCCTCACCCAGCACAGGGAAAGACAGGGCCGTATGCACGGCATTGCCGAATGGATCGAAAATAGCCGCAGTCTCAAGGTCCACGTCGCCGTTGTGCCGCCAGATGTTGCTCATGGGCAGCACGACGAATTCGGCGAATGCCCCCGCGCGGTTGACCCCGACACCCATCGTGTGGGCGCAGAGGTGCCTTCTCCCGGCGAGACAGTTGCGACACCTGCCGCAGACGACATGACCTTCTCCGCTGACAATCTCGCCCGGACGGAAGTCGCTTACGTTTGAGCCGACGGCCACCACCTCACCCACGAACTCATGTCCGATGACCAGCGGTACGGGAATCGTCGTCTGCGCCCACGCGTCCCAGTCGTAGATGTGCAGATCGGTTCCGCAAATCCCCGTGAGGAGCACGCGAATTAGCGCGTCGTTGATTCCCGGTTCTGGAACCGCAACTTCTTCGAGCCAAAGACCGCGTTCAGAGCGACTCTTCACGAGTGCTTTCATATACTGCTCCTCAGTTCTGAGATCAAACTCGGGCCGCCGAATGGCGCCCTCTCGAGTTACATCAGGTTCGTGTCCGTCCGGACGAAGCGCCCGGCCGCGCGGTCCTTTCGCACCTGATAGATCGGGAATATTTCGCCATGAATCACGACGTAGACTCCCGGATTCACGAAACGAGCGGCGAACAGACTCTCCGTTAGGTTTTGCAGCGCATCGCTGCTCTCAAAACCGAGCGGGATCATCGCGCCCGTAAGGACGATCGGAATCGGTCATCTCCAGGCTGTCTCTGTTAATAAGGGGCACGATACTGATTTCCGAGCTTGGCAAACGCAGTAGCCGTAGGTAGCGATCCACTTTGCTATCAAAATAGCTCACCGAACCGGTCGGCTCGGAATAGGCCTTTTCGATCGTCCCGCCCGTGGTGACGACATACACCACTTTCATCGGCGAGTGCCGACTCTTCCGAGGCTCTTTTCGAAGTTCTTCAGGCCTATCAGTTTGCCGGCTCAATTCTCGTATGTTGCTCCTGAAGCTTGCGCAACTCGCGCCAGCGAGCGTATTGTTCGGCTTTGTCAGGGTCCGGATCCTCTTCGTGCTTCAACCAGAAGGAAAACCAGTCTACGTTCCCTTGTTGCGACACCATCCGCTCCCACGGTTTGACGAGCGTGTGAACCCCATCCGGCAGATAAATAAAATCCACCGGCTTCTCCAATTCAGCCAGGCCTTGAAACCACTCCCATCCCTCCAATACCGAACCGTGGCCATAGGTTTCGATACGAACGGCGGCATCAACCTTGTCCAAGTTAAAGCCAGGTGCATTCACGAGCCAGAGAGAAAGACTCTTTCCCACGGGGGGCCCACCGTTGAGTAGACGCTCATCGACCGAGCTCGGATACGCTCGGTATTGGAAGTACCCGGCGTCCATGCCGTCAGCGAGGGTCGCGGCTGCGAAGTGATATTTCGAGTGGGTCAAAGTATAGGCGGCGTAAAAAACAGTTCGACTGAATCCGATAATTCCAACCCGGCTTATGTCGATCAGTCCTTTCTGATCAAGAAAATCAATCGCTCCTTCATATGCAGCCTGCTGTCGCTTAGCTTCTTGTGGCGTGTTCATGTACTTTTGGTCCTCGGCAGGATCAGTCGAGTGACCAACCTGAAGCACTACAAAACCCCGGTTCGCTAGTGGCTGCGCGGCGAATGCGCTGTTCCAGGGACCATCGATCCAAAACTTGGTCGGCAAGAACCCGTGCGTCTGAATGACCAAAGGATATCGAGTCCCGGGTTTATAGTCTGGGGGCAGGTAAAGCCCTCCTGATACGTCGTGTCCGTCGCTGCCTTTCCAAGTAATGGCATCCTCGTGCCCGAACGCGAACTCCGAGAACTGAGGGTTCAGATCGACTAGCAAAGCCCGTTCCTGCGTTCTTCGGTCGGAAACAAATATCCTAGGAGGGGTATTCAAATCTTCCTCATAGCTCACCACCAGCGGTACAACGGAGTCGTCGATGGAGGTTGGAACCTCTTTCCACATCGATCCGGACCTCTCATAAGCCATCCACGGACGCTCTTTCCACCAATCCTGAAGTTTCAGAAGAAGCTTGCTACCAGTTCGATTCCAGCCGACGACCCCGAGGTCTTGATCCGTAACGATCTGGAAGGCCTTTGTCGTTAGATTGACCTGAACGACGAATCTGGGTTCCGTCGTCTTCCCGCTCCTCGCTTCGCGAACTGTGGCGTCTGCGACATCTAGCGGAAGATAAGCGCCGGCTACGATTACCGACTGTCCATCCGGAGTCCACACAAAACCATCGTTCTTGTAGGACCAAGGAACCCCGAGTAGTCGTTCGGTGGTCCCAGTTGCTAAATTGAGAAGAATGTATTCCAAAATCCTCGAATCCTCATCGTTCTTTCGCTTGGCAGTTATGTAGGGATGTAATTGGTCATCCTTATACTCAGACCACCATGCTGGAATGTTACGAACGTGAACCGCCGCGATTGCGTACCGACCGTCGGGAGATATTGAAACGGGGACGTCTAAGGACAGGCCGTCTCCAACTGGAAACCGCACCGCAGGTTCTCCCCTTCTCATTGAGAATAATTGTAAATTGCCCGGAACGTTTCTATCGTGTCGAGCGTCGCCTTGCAGGAGTTCAGCCAGACCCTCGTTAGTAACGAGAACTCCCATCCTGCGAACGCGTTCTGTGGCAGTCGTTTCGTCAGTGGGTGGATATGCTTTGAATAATACCGTTTTCCCGCCGCTTCCGATGTCGTAATCAATGATAGAGGTCGGATGATTTGTCAGTTGGTCGAGGTGTTTTCCGATGGTATCGAATGCGAAGACCTGCGACAGACCGTCAGCACTTTGCCCAATGAATGAGATCGTTTCATTGTCATCTAACCATTTCGGATTCTTAATCGCTTCGTCATTTGTTGAGGATTCCAGCGTCAAGACGGGTCCCGAGCTGACACCATGAAATGCTTTGGCGGTTTCGAAAAGAAGAATCGAGTAACGATTCGAGTTGTGGTCCAGGTTACCGCTCTTGAGCACGATAAAGAATCGCTTTCTGTCGGGAGAAAAATGAGCTACAAGGCCAGCATCCTCCAGATATCGGTCGTCCCCGCTGAGCATGTTGTCTGGAATGCCTAAGGTAGTCATCTGGATCGTTGCAGTCACTGTTACCGGCCTTTTGGTCGGATGTGACGTTTCTTGCGCTACGGAAAATTGCTTTGTACAGAGGAGTGATGCGACCAGGAACAGACACTGAGTGCGAACTCGATTCATGTTAACCGCCTGTCGATTGTCGTACTACTGAGGCCCGCCACCACGGACATGGAACGAGGAGATGGTTTGATTCCGTTCTGGTCGACGCTCGCCCGTATCGCTTGTTTTGCTTTCTCGAATTGTAATCGTGGATTAGATCCTGACACGTCTAGAAACTAAATCTCAGCGAAAGCTGCAACGACCTTGGGCCGCCCTCCTGAAAGAGCGGGTTCAGACCGCCAAGACCTTGATTAAGCATCGCTGTCGATCGAAGAAAAAACGGTCCGAATCCGACAAAGGGGGAAAATGGATTTGCAAAATTTGGATGATTGAATAAGTTGAACGCATCCGCTCGAAACTGCAGATTTGCTCTCTCTTTGATTGGGAATTTTCGCGTAAGAGATAGATCCATTTGGGTCAATCCGAAACCTGGAATATCATTTCGTCCTTCAGTACCCTGTCTAACGGTCGCAGGAATCGCAAATGCATTTGCGTTCAGAAGTTTTCCGCCTGGCGCCGCGGGATCGGAAGCCCACAGCGGCTGCCCAGGGACTAAATCGGGGCGAAGCGTTACAAAACCGCCTGCGTTTAGTGGTGAAACAACGAAATTGAGGGCGTTAAATGGGAAACCTGTTCTCGCGACGACGACGGTGTCTACCGACCAATCCGTAGTTATAATGTTGAGCGGCCCTGTCTTCGCTGCCGAAGGAATGGCAAAATCTACTGCTCCGGAGAACATTCGTCTGATGTCAAAGCTGGACGACGAATAACTGTTCGCCGCTGAAATTACGGTGTTCGACAGGCCGGCTGTCACGTCGTCTGACGCATTATCGAGAGAATGAGCCCACGTAAAGTTAAGAAGCGTCTGTACGCGAGGGGCGGGCTTTCCTCGGTACTGCAGTTGCAGCGCGTTGTAATTTGACCTCGCGTCATCGACAGTCAAAAGGAAAGCGGCGTCAGGAAGAAAATTGGAGTTGGACGGCGGAAGCGAAAGCCCTTCCAGGCGAAGGAGATCGCGTCCTGCTTGACCCACATATGTGGCGCTAAGGGAGCTGCGAGTCCCAAGTGCCTTCTCGATCGCAATATTCCATTGGTAAGACCGCGGCAACCTTAGATTTGGCGAAAAGCCCACCACAGTCAGTGGGTAAGGGGGGGCCGAAGAGATTGTGGGGAGGAAGGGCGCGACGCTTGTTACAGGTAGAGATATGCTGGCCTGATTCAAAATCCCCGAGTTCGGAAATGCGGTGGCCAGTGCCGCGCTGGACCCGACACCAAGGTCGTAGAAAGTACCCACGCCGCCTCGTAGTACAAGGTCACCTTTCTGTGTTATTTGATAGGCGATTCCGGCTCGCGGTGCAAAGTTGCCAAAGGTTGTATTCCATACGGGCGTCCCCGATGGCGCGAGCGCGACACTTGCGGGATTGTTGACGTTGGTCCAGGAGGCCAAGTGGGTTGAACCCAGCGCAGAGGGAGCTGGACTCAATTCCCACCGTAAGCCATATGTTAGGGTCAACCTCGGGTTCATTCTCCACGTGTCCTGAGCGTAGAGCGAGAAAGACTGGGAGAGAACGCGAGAAGGATGGTAGGCCGCCGCGCTTAGCGCTGCTGTTCCGGAAGCAATGAAATCACTGAGGCTAGCCGGCAAGTACAATAAGTTATTTTGCGACGGGCTGGCGTTCAAGAAGATTGCTCTGTAGTCACCGCCGAATTTCAACTGATGGTCACCGAGGGCTATACTTAGGTCATCGACAACGTTGACCTGTTTCGTCCGATTTTCCTCATTCCTACCGAAATTAAGTTCGCTCGTGCCATCCAACGGTTCGAATGTGGCGCTATTCTCGGCCGCGCTCAGTGTACCCAATAGCAGACTAGGCGGCAGAGGAACAGCGCCGCCAAATGTGTCTAGATTGAACGTGCTGGGGGAATCTTGTAAGGAGTAGTTTGCGCGGACTGCATTCCAAAATCGAGGGCTTAGGGCCATATTCAATCCGACAGTCATCGTCTGCGTATTAGTTGCCGTCACAAGCAATTCGCTGCCGATCCGTTCGACACCCGATGACGGAGCATAGTTGTACCGGCCAAAGAGTGAGAAGCGCTGGCTCAGGATGTGATCGATGCGAAGGCTCGTCGCATTCAGCGTGTCCGTATTCGGAGCCACGGAAGTAAACGATGCCGAGTAGCCGTCTGGAGAAACAATCGCTCCGGTCGGAGCTTGCGGGTAGGCTTTAAAGAATGGCACTAGAGTGGGAGCGTTCATTTGGGCCTGGGTACGGGCAAATTCAGTTGGAACCGTCAGCGGGTTTTCCCCGGGCACCGTCAATCGCGCGCCCTCATAGGAAAAGAAGAAAAAAGTCCGGTTCTTCAAGATTGGTCCGCCAATCACACCTCCGAAATCGTTCTGATGCTCTGGCGTTCGCGGCAAGCCCAACTGTTTCGAGAACCAGTCGTTGGCGTCCAGGACGGTATTACGAAAATAATCGAACGCTGCCCCGTGGAATTGATTCGTGCCAGAACGCGTGGTAAGGATGACTACGCCACCCGAGCTTCGTCCAAATTCCGGCGCGAACGACGAAGTCTCAATACGGAACTCTTGCAACGCATCGACAGAGACGAGACTACTGGTTCCTCCTTGCGCGCTGAAAGCTTGCGCCGAGCCCGTGCCCGATTGCCCCAATCCCTGGCTAGGACCATTGGGAGGAACCCCAAAATTCGCCGACACACCATCTACCGTAAAATTGTTCGCATCCGTTCTTTGCCCGCTGATACTGAACTGGCCCGGGGCAGCGCCAGTCAGGTTCGCAGCTATTGCGACTCCCGGAGTCAACTGCAGCAGCGTGTTAAAACTTCGGCCGTTGAGAGGCAAAGCCTCTACAAAGTTACGGTCAATCACCGTACTAACCGCAGCATCTGTCGTGTTTATGTTGAGGTCACTCGCCGTGACCGTCACTGTTTCCGAAACCGAACCGATCTCGAGTGAAAAGTTCTGCTCTAGTTTGTCCTGGACGTGTAGCTCAAATTCCTTAATGGCAATTTCCTTGAAGCCTGCCTTGCGAATCATTAAGTGATAATGTCCCGGCAACAATCCCGTGAAAAAGTAGATGCCCGCTCCATTGGACTTGGTCGTCAAGACAGTACCGGTTTCGATGCGCGTCGCCGTTACCTCAACGTCCGGCACAACGCCACCCTTGGAGTCGCTTATGACACCACTGAGCGTGGCCGTTGCCATTTGCGCAAATGCCGAAACAGATGTCACAGGACACAACACCAGGATCAGGAAAAGCGATCTCGCGCGCAGCACATGGGACATCGTTGCACCTCTGCCTATATTGCGGACCGAGGCAGCAGGTTTGTACCGTTTTGCGTATGTGAAAAGACCGCCATGGAGTGGTGGAACCAATCACAGACCCCAAACCGTCATTGCGCAAGCAATTCAGCGATGTCGGTGACGACTCCCTTGCTGAAGCGCCCGCGACCTAAGGGTGGTTGGGAGGTGTGCCAAAGTAAGCTTCCAGAAGAGGCTTCCCTGTCGGTGTCGCGAAGGGCTTATCTGCAGGTTCAAGAGTCACAAAGACTGTATCAATCTCTTCGAGAAGCTTGGGATCGTCGAACTTCATCGCCCAGCGATGCTGCGTCTGGTCGTCGTTGTAGAAGATTCCGAGACTGTGCGCTACTTTGCTATTTAGGTTGTTGCTGTTGCTTCCCCAAGCTGCATATACGAACTTTCCATCAGCGGTGCTCTTGGCGGGTAGATCGAACGCATAGAAGATGAGGGATTTTCCCTGCGTATAAAACGCCCGACCAAATGCTTTCCTGGCTCGACCGTTACCATCTCTATCGATGACATCGACGATGTGCAGATCGCGCGCACCCATAATGTCCCGTATCTCGCGCCCCTGGGAAAGCATCTGGCGCTCGCGGTCAACGCTTGCCGACACCTCCGCCAGACGTGCATCCTTATCGCCGAGTGCGAATTGCAGCGATTCGATTTTGCCCTGACTCGCGGACAGGGAGTCCTTTGCCTGAGACAACTCGCCCCGTGCCGCGCTCAAATCATTGTGCGCCTGGAGCACTTCCTGGGCTTGCGCGTTGGATTGTTTTTCGACTTCGCTTAACCGGGTTTCGAGTTCAGTCGTGTGCTGATCCGACAGGGTCAACTTGTCCCGCAGGGCTTGATTCTCTCCACTCGTCTGTTCAACCCGCTTTTCCAGCTCGGCAACCACCGTCTGCAGGCGAGCGCTTTCATCCTCGCCAATTGCAGAGTGTGGCGCTTCAGTCTTCGCAGAACTTGCAACCACAACGGGAGTCTTAACAAAGGTTACGGATGGTTGTCGGGACAACCCAACCGCCGCTCCTACGCCTGCCCCTAATAGGAACGCGGCCGCAACCCCGGCAGCGGCAAGATGCTTGTAGCGCTCGATCAAAGAGACCGGAACTACCGCAGGAAGACTCCGCGCAATGCCCTCTCGCAGCCGGCGATGACGTTCACCTTCGAGAGCTGCATCCTCCTCTTTTGGCGCACCCGCGAGGAACGCGGTGGCCGCGAGCGAGCTGGTTTCGGCGACAACTTCGCGGCATTGTGCACAAGTCTTCTGATGGCGAAGGAACTCCTCGCGTTCTTCGGGAGAGAGTTCTCCAACCGCTGCTAGGGATGCGAATTCGTCAAATCGATCGTGCTCTAACACCTGACACCTCCGGAGCGACCTGCTTACTTATCCGACGATGCAATCTCAATACGACCTTCGGCTCGGGTTCCGAAGATTGCTCCGTCTCCCCTTTAGAGGCTAAAACTCGGCGCATTCTCTCGAGGCCCCGATACAAATGGTGTCGGGCATTCCCGAACGACTCACCGAGTTCGCGCGCAATCTCGTTCACGGAAAGCCCTCGAAAGAAATATGCTGTCACGGCCGCTCGCTGCTTGTCGTCCAACTGCTCCAAACCCTGCTCAATTAGCCGTGTTCCTTCTTCCAGAGACAGACCGGAAGCAAGCGATACATCTCGCGCGAGCACTTCTGGATCCAGCTCTTCGATCTGTACGCTCGTGTAATACCGGCGGCTCTCTAGATGACGGCGCTGGTCGATGGCGCGCGTATATGCGTATCGGAGAAGCAGGGTTCGGAAGGAACCTCGTTCTTCGTCATACCGCAACATCGTAGTGTGCACTTCGAGGAAAAGGCCTTGCACCAGATCCTCGGCTTCGGCCTTGTTCCGGAGTACCGAATACGCCAAGCGAAATACGTCCTGCCAATACCGGTCGAAGAGAACCAGAAACGCGAGGTGATTGCCTTTGGTTACTTCCCGGCAGAGTTCTTCATCGGGGAGAGAGCGAAGCTGGTCCGGAGCATGAAGCCGTTTCCAGAAGATCATCTCTTCCTCTCACATGCAGGCTCGACAAACACCCTGCTACTGAACGACGGGGCTCGGGTCAACGGCAGACACGTGTCCAGCATGAACGATCCACCACCAGTGAGAGACAACATACAACTGATCTCTATGAGATGAAAGACTAAGAGACGTGCCGAAGCAAAGTATATTTTTTCGTTGCGGTGGTACAACTAAGCCCTCGCTTACGCAGCGCACGGAGCCCTCGGTTAATTTTCTGCGAGCGTTTCACCCCGATTTTATGTCTATAGTTAGTAGGGATGTATTAGGAATGGACGTCCATTGTGATACATCTCTTGGTCTCACATTCAGACATGAGTCTGCCCGTAGTCAGCGCCCCGCTTTCAGGGCCAGCATGTGGAATCACGAGGGTGCCAAATGAAATTAGTGCGAGGGTCGGGCCGGTCTGCCATCTTTCTCTTGAACTCCGTCGACCGGCTCGGCAGGACAATCAATCCTCGGGTTCTCGCCGTAGCCCAAGAAATTGGCCCGCGCGCTGTAGCTTATGGCGAACGTCTCCTCGGAGACGCGGCGCTGACTATGAATCTCTTTGAAGAATCCGCCGCGGCAGTTTCGGAAGCATTGAGGCGAAAACCCAAAGACGCGCGTCCAGTGCGCGATCTGTCCGCCTACCTTTACCGTACATTTCTCCGGAAAATCAGCCTGGCCAGGGGCAAGCAAACACGTTTGGAAACGTCGTTGCGAAACAACGCGCGGACGCAGTTCCTCGCACGCCAACCATCACAGGCGGAAGTTTCGCTGCTGTTCGATGAAGTCATGGCTACCTATGATAAAGTCACGCAGCAGATCGTCTACCGTCGTCTCGAGGGCCTTTCATGGAAAGAGATCGCGGCCGAATTCGGCATTGCGACCCACGCGGCGGAATCGCGATATAGCAGGGCGCTGGCCAACGCGCGAAAACTCCTCCGTATACGACGGCCAAGGACTTGAGGAGGGCTTTCGCCTTGCCGGGTGCGAGGAGCAAGCCAGCGAAGCGCACCAAGAAACCTCTCTCGGAAGAGAAGTTGTTGGCGTTCGGACGGAAGCATTTTAGCGAAGATTTTCCGAATCCAGAACGTCGCGGCTGCCCACCAACAGACCAGCTCAAATTGCTAGCCGAAAATCCACGCAAAGCGAAGGAATCCGCCCTCAACCACATTTCCTCGTGCTCGCCATGTTACCGGGATTACAGCCGATTCCTCCGAGCTCGAAGGTCAAAGCGCCGATCCAGATCTAGTCGAAACCAAGTAATCTAAGAACGAGCTAAATGACAAAGAGACGCGACCCTATAGAGACTCCCTTAACGTCGACAATCGTCTATCCATCATCACTGTTTTCACTCGAAAAAGATGAGGTATACCCATATGAACGATTCGCGTACAACATTCTGCACGTCGCCGTAGAAGCGCTAAACAGAAAGAGTCTCCCCGAAAAAATCGTCGTCGATTTCACTCGACTGCTCCCCGCATCGTCCCCATGGAGCCTGAATGCAAGCGTCAGATGTGAACTGGACGGGGCGGCCAAGCCGCTGGCATTCCACTTCAGCACGCCCGAGCTTGTGCCCGCCATGATGTACCTCTTTGTTGCAGTCGTGGCTCACGAGTTCCTGGATGAAACTCAGTTCGAAAACTTCTGTCGCGACCCTCTAACATTTCGCGCTCGAATCCAGTTGTTCGTAGATGGGGCCAGTGCGGCGGTGCGCGCATATCGACAATCTGGCTTTGGTTCTGCCGTCCGAGCTGGTTATATGCATTTGAGCTTGACGATCCAGCATCTTTACACCTTTGCGGACGACTACAATTTACTCGCAAAACTCATCGCCAATCACGAGGTTGCGCACGCCTATATCGAACAGTTCACGTACGCCTCCGTTTTGGGTGAATGCGATGTAAGGGCATTTGAGTTTCTTGCAGATATGGTTGGTACGGCTTGGTTCTTTCACGAGATGATCGCAAATACTCCCAACACTGAGGAATATCGGAAATTTCGTGGTATGCGGTCTTACGCAGAGACAATCTACTCCAATTCCCTGGCAACGTTGCGTGCGCAACAAGTGTTACTCGTTTTCATGGCGATCGCTGGCGCCCAGAGGTCAGGAGGGACTGTGTCTTTGGCCGGTGGGAAGTCGCATCCAGGGGGATTGCAGCGGTACTTCCTTCAGCACATTCAGCTTTATACCTTAATCGAATCAAATTTTTCTTCCGTGATCTCGGGAGATCAGCTTAGAAACCTCCAAGACGATTGGGATTCGAGGATGGATACATTGTTTCGGTCCGGCCTAATCCAGCCTGAGGATTTACAGTCACTCCGTGACGACTTGAATTGCGATGCACTCAACAAGTGCGCCGATTTAATCGAGGAACTCAAAATTGGGGACGTTAAGCAGGTCGGACCAACGCTTCGCGAGATCTGCAAAAGATTCGAAGAGGGACTGAACTCGAACGATTGATCAGTCTGCAGAAATCCTTCTTGCGGGAAAGAGCCTCACAAGTGGAAACCCGAGGAACCCGCGGCCAAGCCCCGGAAGGGGCTGCGGAAATACGCAGATGAAACAAAGCGGTGGGAGGGAGCGCGTAGGGTCTTGTCGCCAGAGCAGATTTAGGGCCGACGACAGATCGCTGGAGTCGCCCGACAGATTAGTACGTACCCGCTTTGCACCAGTGCGAGATTGCTCCCTGATGTCTTTCAATGCAAATATTTCAAGGTATGCATATCCTGAGACCTGCCCGCGCTGCTCTCCAGTCTATCCGGGGAGCGTGGTCTTGGACTTCTGTGGGTTGGTTTGTTGCTCTCTTAGTGGGACTCTGGGGGGCTCTCCTCGGAACCGGTGATTTCAAGACCGCGGTAATTGTCTTCGTTGTCACAGGCGCCCTTGTCGCAGCGAAGTGGGGAACCGTTTGTTTGCGTTACAAGCGAAAGCGAATCGCTTCGCTGATCATTGGGGAATGTCTTCTAATCGCCGCGGTAATTTTCGTATCAGCCTGGACACATTCCAAGGATCTACAGGCGGCGAAAGAGCGCACTGATCGGGAGGAACAAGCGAAGACTATTGAGAAGCTCCGTAAAGAAGCTGCTGATATGCATGCGGATTTGACTGGGGGTGATGCGTATCCCGAGGTTATCGCGCAATCGTTTGTAAGCCCAATGCGTTTCAGGATTTTCGACCGTGGAAAATCTCCCCTGCAAAACGTCTCGGTTTCAATAAGTAGACTTGATTCGCCGCATCAACGCTCCGATTCGGTTTTTTTGGGGGTCATCCCAGTCGGGGGAAGCCGCGATCTGCCCTTCACGATTAGTCCAACAATTAACGCGGACGCTCCTTATGACGGCGGTAGGCAGATTGATACCTGGATACTGGACATTAGTGCCACCAACGGCATGTTTGAGCAGAGGATCGACTTCAGGCACACCAAGGACTGCGAGGCCGTGTGGGAGAACAGGTCTACTTTCATCTGGAAGCAATCTGAACCACTAAGCGTAATCAAACGTGATGCGGACTTTTGGAGCTTGAACCTAACGAATGTCTGCCATTGATAGCGCCGTTTCTCATCACACGCAAAGGCCATCGAACTTGCTAATGAACGCCTCTTGAAAGTCACGGTTTGCCGACAGTTCCTGCTTGTACCATCGCACAAAGGCTTCAAGCGCCGATTGGAAATCGTCCCGGTACACAACCTTCAGATGTGCGTCGATTATTTGGCCACTCTTGCTTTTCGCGAGAATTGTCCAGCCGTTCTTCGTGCGTGCTTCGTGAAGTACTCCGCAGCGGACACTCACGTAAAAGTCGTGCGCCTCCTGCGGCCCAAACTCACCGTTGAACGGTCGTCGAGTAACCAGGAAAGACTCGAACATCGCGCCGCTATTTGAGTACTGATATTGGCCCACAGGCGGGTTTCCGTTGCGGCTATAAACGTAGCTTTTTCCCTGGATTGTGGATTCCAGGAATTCGATCAAGGAGCACTCGATCGCGACGATTGAGAATCCCTCGCCAGCCGTGGAACCGCTGCTTTGCAATGTCTTAATAGGCTTGAGATAGCGGTGCCAGAGGCGCGCATGAAAATAGTCCGTATATGCCTTTTCCCAGGAGGCGGCATCGCCTCCAACGACTAAGGTGCTTTTGAGGGCTTGCCAGTGGCTCACCCTTTTCTTGCCGGCGATGATGAAGTCGCCCGGCAGTCTCGATGCGGATTTGTTCATCGTCATATTCGAAAGAATCGCGGTCAGCGAGAAGGATACCGGCGATACCTGCCTTCATGCCAGCGCCGGTAGACAAACTTGTGTTTCGTAATCCGGTTCATTTTCGCGACGGCATCCTTGAAGGCATCAGGCGTGAGGCCCGTCCTCGCAAGAGTCGTGTAGAGGATTGGCCAGGAAATACAGGCTCCCGGGAATGTTATCTCATGGGGGTCTTTCGCTTCCGCGCCGAAGATCACGCTCGGCCGGAGCTTTCGGCTCCGGAAGGCGCGTGCAACTCCAGCGTCCCCGCCAAGACAACTGGAGAGCACCAAGGCTTCAGGCGTGTTTTCCAGATCCTGGAAACAATCCGCTAGGTCGTCCCAGGAAAGCTCCGTCTTGTCGGTGAGCTGAATTCCGTCCTCGTCGCCGTGGCACGAAAGATGAAAAATATCGTATTCGCCCTCCGAAGCCGCCTTGATCGCGCTGCACAGAGTCTTCCTGTTCATCGCGATTTTGTACTCGGATTCCCAATGCAACACACCGGCAATAGCCTCGACTACCTGCCCCTCGCAGTTGTTCTTATAAAAGTCCTGCGGGCACACGGACTCGGTGATGAAGACCTTGTACTTTCGCATCAAGGTCAAAATACTAGAACAAGGAAAGCGGAGCAAGCACCGGCCTGTCAGAATAATTTTTGCATGGCCTGGTGAATCCACGCCCACACGATGGGTTGCGCACCAGTGGCGCTGCCGAGAGTGGTGCCCGTTCTAGACGGGTGGCGGGAAGGCTTGCTCCGCGCCAATAGCATTGAGAATTCGAGTAGCAGTTCGCTGGATGTACTCCAAGCTCTGCGACAGGAACTTGGCGTCGCCCTCGAAGAGCTGGATGTAGTCTTGTGCTGCTGAGCCAGTCTCAAGACCGATTGCTTGGCAGACGACGAATGCCACGGCCTCGGCTTCCGTCTCACGGCTGCGCTTTGAAGTGCTGGCCCGGCGCTCATCACGGTGCATTAATTCATGTGCGACCTCGTGGGCGAGCGTTGAGAAGTCTTCGGCAGGAGATTGTTCCGGCAACAGTGTTATCTTGCCGCCTGCGGAAGTGCCGCGAGCAGGTGCGATATCCAGCGAGTATTCAAGAAGAATGCCTTGGTCAGTAACGAATTTACCTAGCCGTTCGCGGTATTCGCGGGGATCACCATTGACATTGCCAATTTCAGGAAGTTCTTGACCGTCCGTCTGGCTAATGTCGAACACGTACGCGGCCCGGAACCCGACAGCGGTTGATGATTCATCAGTTTCGGTTTGTTCCACGATTTGCGTCTTCGGTCGAACGATTGGAGCGAGAATCAAAATGCCTTTCTCACCTTTCTTCACGAACCGTCCCAGCTTGTGCCAAGTGTGGAACCCAGCGACGTGCGTAGCAGTTGGGTTCTGCGATGCGATAAGCATTACATTGCTCAGACTGTACCGATGAAATCGGCCAATCGCTGCGAGGTAATGTCTCAGCGTTTCGCTGTGGCCTCTTTCGAGAGCTTGACTGAGTTCTTCGATTGCTTTGCTGACGATCTGTTTGGCTTGCTCTACTTTCATGATTGTTCTCCTGTTTCGGGAGCGTCGCGCCCCCTTCACCAAACAGCGAGGGGGCGAGGTCCCGAAACAGAGAGCGGAAGCGAAGAGATTGGTGCGTCCAGGTCGGAACGGGTCGCACGCTGGAGTGACACAGATGTTCCGTGGCGCGAAGCGTGCTAGCGGAGACCGGAGGCCTGGGGCTTATTCGCCGGGACGCGGCAATCTCACAGCGGCGAAAAGAGGAGAGCGAGAGAATTTAGCCGGCAGGAAAGTGAACTGCGTCGGTGTCCAGTGAGTTTGAAAGGGTCGGATACATCGGGCAGTAGGGAGCGGGGCTTCTGTTGGTCAAAGGCTTAAGAGCCGTTGGACTTCACGCGTAGCGGCCGGAAGATTCCCGCGAACGAGGAGTTCATTGATCACGATGATCTGGATGTCGTTAGTCTTCTTGCCCATTTCTCTAATTGACGGCTCGGCGGGATGATCGGTCGTCAGCGGGCCGGAAAGTGCGATCGCAAACTGCTCCCCATCTTTTCTCACCCCGAGGATCGGAACCTTGACATCGCCTAAGCCTGCAACGGTCATTGTGACGTTTGTCCGGAGGTCGACGTTTCCATCGGCCTGCCGGAGAAGGTCACTGTAAAGGAGTGCGGTCGAGTTCTTTAGTCGGTCTGCGTCGAATTCATGTAAAACGCCTGAGAGCAGATATTCCAAAAGGTCTGCACCGACGTGCCGATCCAGCAGGGCATGTTCAAACTTGTTCTTGAAGCTGCGAAGACATCGGTAACAGGAGGCATCACAATTTTCCGGGCATGTCTTCATCAGCCTGAGCGCGTATTGAAACAGGTCCGTGCCCCGATCGACCAAACGACTGGCAAATCCCGCGCCGCCGGGTAGAGTGTCATAAAGGAAAATTTCTGATTCTAGTCCGTTACGTCCGGTTGGCGTAAGGGCCGGCCTGTATTCGGCCAAGAGTTCTCCAGGCTCGATCTCGAGGATCTGACAGGCCGCTTTTGCCAACGCCTCGCTGAGAGTCCGCAGCGCAACGTCGGTCGGGTAGTAGCCTGGTTTCAGTCTGAGGGGAGCGGCGACCCGCAACGAAAACAAGGATATGTCCGTTATGAAGTCTGTTCCTAGAACTATGTGACGTGTTGTGCTATTGCCTTCGCATGCTGGCTTCTTGTCATCCGGGAACGGCTTGTGATGGGGCATGAGTAGAGTTGGGTTAGGATCGCTGCTTGCTTCAATGCGGCCGCACTTCGTGCAGTAAGAATAGCCATCATCGCTCGGTCCGGTGTTTGACACTAGAAGGTGTTGCCGGTCTCTGAGAACTCTGATGTGGTCGTTAACCTGGACCCATTTGCTCTCCTCCGCGGGCGTGGGCATGGTGAGCTTGGCGCGGGTCGCATAGCTGGTCTCCGGTATGTCGTCGGGGGAGGTGACCTCCTCGATGTCCACGGGGTGGGCGAAGCCTGGAGGGCGCAGCCAATAGCGCGCCGGGCCGAACGTCTCTTCGGCTCCGCAAGCTTCGCAGTCTCTGGTGTCCTTCAAGTCAGCGGTGCCGACATCAAAGGTCCGGGCAAAGCCGCACTCGCTACATTCAAGGTAAAGGCGCTTCGCTTTCCACGCGTCATACCGCTCGTCACGCATGGGGGAATAGATAGCTCCTGACGTATAGCATTTGCCGGAAATCCATATCTGCTTGCCCGGCGCATACTGGCTGAGCGCGATGGGAAGGCCTTGGGATGGCGCGAATCGCATGATTGCGCGAAATCCAGTCGAGCGGTCGCGGTCAAACACGTGAAAGGTTGCTACATCTGTGGGGAATGCATAACGAGGGAGAACGCCGCAGTAGAGAAGCCGGTCGAGAAGCTTCCCGCTTGCCGAATCCTGACTGGGCCGCTCTTCTCCTTCTTCCGGTGTGTCCTCAGCGTCATCCTCCGTTCCTGGTTCGAGTTCCCCAACACTGGGCCGGATTGCAGCGTCTATCTCCCGGAGGCAGTCATCTTTCATTTCAGCGAGAAGGGCGCCACGATCCTCATCAGATAACTCGCTCGGAATCCATGACGCGATACGTCGCCTCAAGAGGTCCGCATTGGCTGACAACCATTTCTCGAAATCGTTCCGGTTTAACACCGCGTTCCCGGTGCGAAAACCCGAAACCGTGCCGAGAACTGAAAACAAATCATGCGGCTGGGACGGATCGATTTCGGGAAGACGATCCTGATGATAGTTCTGTAATAGGAATGCCCGGATGTGGCGGCGAACGATCTCTCGATTATCGAGTGTCAGCTTGGGATCAATTACGGCCCCGCGAATCATGCCGTCCGGTTCAGAGAAGTAGTGTTCGTCATGACTGTCAGCGCTCCCGAAAGCAACGACGGTCGCCACCGCGTTTCCACGGCGGCCGGCACGGCCGGCACGCTGTTGATAGTTCGCACGGCCGGGGGGCATGTTGCGCAAGGCGACGCCCGACAGAGCTCCAATATCAATTCCGACTTCCATCGTCGTCGTGCTTGAGAGGACATCGATCGCGGCGGCGCGGCTGGCTGTTCCGCCGGCGCTTAAGACGATATCTTGGAATAGCAATTCGTTCTGTTCGGCTTTAGAGAAGACATCGTCATTCTGCGGCGCGTTGAGTTGCGCCGTGTGTTCGGCTGCGATCAAAGCCATCGGTGGCTGCGGAGGTGATTTCAGCGCGGCCATCACAGGATTGCGATAATAGCCCTTTCGAGCGAGGAAGACCTCGTCGGTCGCCGGGTCAAGTGGAGCTATTTCGCTGCTTGTGCAGTCAAGACAATAGAGGAAGCCCGTAACGGGGCGGTGCACGGACTTACAAACGGCGCATCGGACCCACGGACCATCGAAGAGCAACGAAAGTTCGCTGCCGCGCAGGCGACGGACTCCGCTTTCCATTTCTTCCGTAAAGATGCGAAGCAGTTCGGGCAACCACTTATCAGAGAAGAGTTTTTTGGTGGCTTTGTCCTTGAGAATGGTGTCCATTCCCTTGAAATTTCCCTTCTGTCCCCGGACGCTTGTCCCCTGGGTTCTTGGACGCTTCCACCAGACAGGCGGCATTGTGTTCAGCCAAAAGCCATTGCTGCGCCAGCATCGTAGCCAAGTCCGTACCAGGCCGAGTGTGGCCTCGGGTGTTTCCGCGATGCCAGGAATGGCTCGCAGTTTTTCAAGGGTTTTCGTGTGTTTGCTGCGCTCGACAATGGACGCAAGAGCTAGAGCTTCTAGGCCAAGAAAGCGGTTCTGCACGGTCGTAATAATATTGTCGAGCAACGCTTCTGGTGCACGCTCGGTCCGCATCTCCATGCATAACGTATACAGGCCCGTATCAGTGTCCGCTTCACGATTCTTCACGGCCGCTTCGACTACACTCTCTCCGCCTAGGCCTTCGGTATTTTTCAGTTCCGGGCGAAGGCGGACTTCAAGGGACTTGGAGGCGAGAAGGATCGCGAAGTATAGATCGTCTAAACTGAGAAGCGGTATCAGCGACGTCACGCCTTGGAGTTTTCTGAAACCCCATGCGATAAGTGGACGCAGAGAATCACGGACCGAGTACATCTGAAGATTTGGAGCTAGCCGGGCCGCAACCTGCCTCGAATCCGAGAAAACCAGAACTTTGCGACCCCGCAACGGCGCAAAAGGGCTTGCTTCAACAGGTCCCGGTGGCTGTATTTGAATTTGCCGTGCGACAAGAGCCTGGAAGGGCTCATCGCCCTTGGTCTGATGATCTTGGACGGTCGTCCGTCCGAAGCGCCCCTGTTCACCGCACACTGCGCAAGGCACGAACTGACCGCGTGCTTCCATACTGGTGTCGACATCGCCATCCTCATCAGTTGGTGGCGTGACCCGGTCGCGGCGAAGATAAACACGTCGAGTTCTCGCGCCGAGGGTATTGGGGTTGAGGCGTCCAGTCTCAAGGTCGTAATCTGCAGGCTCGGCTACATCACCCTGACGCGGCTCTTCCAATAGAAGGTCGAGTGGTAGAAGCGGACTTGTATCGCCACCCGCCATCCGTAAACGGCGGCCAGGTTTGGACCAGAGAGCAGCGGGACTGTCCACATCATCTGTGTAAGCGCGCGCGTATGCGGTTCCGCAATAACGGCAAGTGTACAACTCAAGAATCCGCGCTCCACAACCGCAGCGCTCGTGGGGCTGGCCATACATCTTGCCGGTGATGCCACTTCGCCGAGTGGGGGATATCTCCGTGCATTTAGAATCCATACATATCCAGAGACCCGGTAAACCTCGGAAAAAATTATGTATCCGGCAAGGGAGGAGTCCCGCCCCTTTTGGGTCCGTGCGCGCGAGGCTCCCCAGTGCCATAAGAACCGTCAAGGCAGTGTTCGCTTCGATTGGTGGTGCGGTCGGGAACAGAGCATGTCCGAGTTCCCCGATGGGGAGGGCCTCTTTCATTGTCATATTGACCAAGAGCCCCATCGGCGGAAAAACAGACAATGCCCGATAGAGATCGGGCTCAAGACCCTGGCCCGACTTCACTCCACGATATTCGATGAATGGGAGGACTAGTTTTTCGCGCGTAGCATCATCCGTAGCCTCATAGAAACTTGCGAGATTAATGTTCGCTAGGGCTTTTGCGTCATTTGGAGATCCCTGAGCTTCTGGCGCGCGGAGATCGAGAGTTCCCGTCACGGCGTGGAAAGTCTGCGAAGAAACGCCGGCAAGTTGCGCGCCAAATTGGGGTGCATAGTGCTCGTCCTTGAAGCTGGCAGTCGCACAGATCACTTGGAACCGAGCGGCCGAGATATCCAACCTGTCGCGCAGCCGCCGCAGCAGTAAGCCCACTTCCGCGCCGGCTGCGCCCCTGTAAAGGTGCGCTTCGTCTAGAACGACCAGGAATTTCTCGTCGGGATTCTTCGATAGCCACTCGCGCGTCCGGTCGAAAATGGGGCGTTCAATTGGGCGCATCAGCATATATTCGAGCATCGAATAGTTGGTGAGCAGGAGGTCCGGCGGGGCGTTTTGGACTTCGTCGCGGGTGATCAATTCGGAATCATCAGGAAGTGTAACGGCGCGGCGAAAGGTACCGGTCTTCGGCTCCTGCCAGCGGCTTCCTTTATCGCCGAACCATGCGGCGATGTCTGGCTTCGCGGGCCACTTTCCTCGTGCTTTCAATTGTTCTAGCAAGCGCTGTGCCTGTTGCTGTTCTTCCGATTTCTGCCCGAGGGCGCTCCGTTGAGTTTCGACGTAGAACGCGTCAAAGGACTTTAGTTTCGCGGAGTCCTTTTCCGCCGTTCGTACGCCCGCATAGGGGGTGCGACTCGTGTATCGCGCGAACCTCGGGGGCCGTCCGGCCCATTGTTTAAAAAGTCTGACAAGGCGAGGATCGCCGAACAGCGAACGCAGGCGGCCGAGTTGGTCATTCACGAGAGCGTTCATCGGATACAGGATGAGTGCACGGACCGCCAAGTTATTTTGGAATGAAGCCGATTTTGTCTTTGCCTCGACCGCCAGATTCCCCAGGATCGGAAGTAGGAATGATTCGGTCTTTCCGGAGCCAGTTCCAGTCATGATGAGGAGGTTCTGCCGGTTAATGAGGCTGTGGCGGATGGCCTGGGACTGATGTTTGTAAGGCGGATCGTAGATAAGGGCCAGCAAGCCTTGGCTTGCCTTTGAAAGCGTTGTGAAGATTTCCAAGGCAGCGTCCGGGAGTCCTTTCATCTCCGCAAAGCGCTCTCCTAGTTGGTACCGGGGTGTCGATTCGAGGTAGGGAACCTGATAGATGGTGCCGGGCCGCTCCAACAATTCGCGGCGCTGTTCGATAAGAATTTGTGCGCTGATGTGATAGGTCGCCTCTATGTAATCTCGCAGCGATCTGTGAAGCTGTTTTATCGTTTCTTGTATCGTCTGGGTCATTGCCGTTTCTCTTCTCCAGACTTCTCGTGGGGCGACAGCCAGAGGTTCTGCTGAAGAAACGCCTCTTCAGAGGCCAATTCGCGTTGCGGTATCCAATATGACAAGAGACAGTTCTTCCGTTGGGCCGGACGGCCCATCATGGCTAAACGTCGCTGAGCCCACAAGGGGAGGGGAGAAAAGAAATCCAGGCAGGTGCCGTCCGCGCCCGGTCGGCGTCTGTAGAGTTGCGGCGTCCCGCGGCAGTGGTCGATTGCCATCTGCAGGTGCCAGGCGGCGTCGCACCCGCGCCATCGAGTGGCCCTCAGCGGAAAATCAAGGAAAGCGGTGACGACGCCGTTCGTGAATCTGGCGAACCCCCACAACGGTTCTCCGTACATCTGAGGTCGTCGTGCCACGTAGTTTCCAGATTCTTTCGTAGGATGGACCCAGCGGTCTACGTAGTAGGAGACATTGCGGGCGGGATCAAGGAGCGACACATCTGCGACAGGCCCGCTGGCTGGCTGTTCCGTCAACCTTCGGAGCATACTCTTGCACAGTTCTGTTGCTGATTCCGGCTTGGGGGTTTTGAGCCATCGCTCCATCGGGACTTCAAGCAAGCCAAGGTCGCGTAAGACGGAGGGCAGATCCTCTGGAGATTGAGGAATGAGGATACGCGAGAATCCTTGGTGAACGACACGGATGTTTAGCGTCGCTGGCAGGGGTGTCAGCTCATCCGGTACGATGCCGATGAGGAAGATGCTTCCCCCAGGCCTCACAACGAAGCTTGGCGGTGCCGCGAAAACCCAGGTTCCCTTTACGGCGGGATCGTCAATCGTCACCTGATTCAATTCCAGTAGATCGCCTCCGATGAGTAGACTCTCGGCGGTAATAGCGAGTCGATCTTTCATCTCTGGTTGATCATCGACGAGGAACTGAAGACTTTCAAGGACGGCTGCAGTCAGCGTCAAAGGTGAGCAGGGACAGAGGATCCCTGCGGCGCGTCGAAGCAAGGCCGCTAGCACTGCGTCGTCGATGATGCCGTCGGAAGTTTCGGAGAGACCTAGAGTCTCGCGGGTGATGCTCAGAACGTCGTTTTTTGAAGCCTCGACGATTACCATTTCCACCTCGGAAGCGCACTGCCGGAAAAGTCTGGATCTTTGGTGACTGCGAGTAGAGCTAGGAGCCGCGCGCCACGTAACAGTACAGTCTTCTGTTTGATCTCAAAGAGAAACCGGTCAAGAATCGGTTTGGGCAGTAGAGGTAAGTCCTGAGGATGGCTTGCCAATTGTAGCGCGAACTTGCAGAGGCCTTTTTCTGAGCAAATCTGATAGCGGGCAGCAATCCCCGCGTACCAATCCGTTCCTGGCCCAGTCCCGGTTTCCATTTTCTCGTAATCTCGTCGGAGGACGACATGGAATTCCGGCGGGCCTCCGACAGATCCTTCGAGTTGGTTCAAAGTGAAGGCTGACTTCGGGTTGGAAAGATAGGCAATCTCGGCCTTAGCCCACCTGTTGCCGCAGAGTCGAGAATAGAGGCGATTGATCAGGCGATTGAAAACGCGACTGCACCGAATGCCGACGAGCGGCCCGGCAAGACGCGCTTCGCTCCATAACCGCACCACGTCGAGAATCGAGGTGATTTGGACGCTTCCGATGTTGAGACCGTGCAAGTCGGGCTCGATTACTAGACCTTGTATTCCTCCTTCGATTTGCGCGCTAACGATGATCTTGTCCTGAGAATCTCCATGCCGAGTTTCAAAAAGGCCTCCCGGGGGCTCCATTTTGAATCCTGCTAAGGCGGTCTTCGCGTCGAGGTAGATTGGTTCTGCCGGGCGCCGAAAGCCGAAAAAACGGGATATTGGTACATCGTCCTTCCCGGTATCGTCGATTAGTCTGACCGTGGTGATGTCATGGTCGCTGCGGCAAACCCATCGAACGGGCTTTACGTTCCTCTCGAGACGGAGCGTGTATTGCCCGAGCTCGTCGCCTCTGATAAGAAACCGACCGGAACTTGCTTCGAGAAAGTCCCAGGCACGACCTTCATTCTTCACGAACCGCGATAATTTTGTCACCCATTCTCCGGTGGTAACCGGAAGGTCAAAGCTACCGATCTCCTCCGACATCAGTTCCATTCCGCTCGCGGCGGACAGGGAGATTTCACACGTGACGCGGTGTCCAGGCGGGCCGAGGATGCTGATGCCTACACCTCCTTCCCAGAACGTGTCCAACGAAGGATCTTGGGGGTCCAGAGATATAGCGAGTCCGGGATGCGACGTCGTGCCAGGAATCCAAGGCTTGGGCTCGCGGACTTCTAACGTCACGACACCTTCGGCCGGCGGTGAAGACGGTAGCGGCGAGAATTGGTGGCCTCGACGTGCCTTCACCGAAAGCGTGTGCGTGCCCACAGGGAGCGGTGAAATCTTGACGAATACGGGAGAGCCGACGTGTTTTGCGTTGATGAGAGTCTCGGCGCCGTTATCGAGCGAGAGACTGTAGGCGTCCAATGGATGGTCGTGCACGATCCCGAAGCAGGGTGCCTCAGTGGTCAGCCATTCAGTGTGGCCTTCGCCGTCCCAACCGCGACCGAATAATCCGGCCGGCCAGATACGTACCGTACGCGCCACTTGTAATCCCAACTCCTGCAACCAGTGAATGTCGTCGTGGGAGAGAGTGTCGGGCACGGAAAGAACCGCGGCCGAAATACCGTCACAGTCCACGCCGCACTCGTCGAGGAGCGGATGGCGAGGAGGACGTTCAGCCCGAGTAAGTAGTATGTATTTCCGACCGGGCCTGACAATCCGCGATGAAATCTCGCGGGCGAGGCCGTCGGTCCCAATACGGCACAGCCAGATCGGCCCATCTGACATCCTGGTTTCAGTTTCGACTAGATTGTCCAACACCTCGTTGGGCCGCTCGAATTTGACCAGTGGCACGCCCGCTTCCGGCCAGGATTTGAGCACGCGCCTTTGGGCGCTCGAAAAGAGCCAACCTGTGGGTAGCCAGGTGTCGCCGGCTCCGGCGACCTTACATCTTGTGCTGGCAAGGAAAAGTCGAAGCTCGGGGTGGAGTCGGGCGACACCAGCGAAACTGGGAATGTCGATGACTACCGACCATGTCGACGTCCCGGAGCGGCGAAGAAGTAGGGTTGGCCGGATTTCGGGTGAGATGTGGGCGTCGCCTTTTGGTCCAGAGGTGTGAAGTTCTGGTCGCGTGGCGGTTCCTGCAGGATCGCGGCTTGCCCCTTGCAGGCGGTCGGCAACATAGCGCCGCGTTTCGTGCAACCACTCACGGGCACTTTGCACCTGCTCTAAGTCGGAGACTAGTCTTTGAAGTGTTGGCGGATGGATAGGGCTTTGACCTTCAACATTCTTGTCGCTGAGTAGGGCTAGAACGATTCTGCCTACCAATTCCTCCTGTTGGAGGAACTCTCGAAACCGTGACGATCCCTCCCATACGTTCGCAGCTAAGAGTTGTCCAACATCGTTTGGGCTCAGCGCTTCGAGCCCGGCGAGGCGGTAGCGGAGATCATGAAGTGCCTTTGCGAATTGCCATTGAAGATATTTCGGTAGGATGGCATGCGTGATCGGCCAGGTGATGATGGAAAAGTGATCAGCCCATGTGCCAGTGGGCTTTACGCCGTGATAGTTGGATCGGAACCTCGAAAACCAAGTCCGGAGTTTGTCACGATCTCCTCGGTCTCGCCACCGCGGTGTGCGCTTCTCGAACGAATCCCAGTATTCGCCGCCGTCATAGTCATAGCCAAGTTCGGTGGCATAGATGACCCACAGAAGCCAGTGGGATTCCAAGCGCAAACCCAGCGACAAGCGGTCTCGTAATAGCGAACCAATCTCTCGGAATTCGACATTGGTAAGTCCGTGTTCAAGCGCAAACAACGGAAAGCCTGAATTGGACCTTGCGGAGGCAAGTAGCGTGAAATGTCCCTCTAGGCGGTTCTGCCATTGTTCGAGAGACATATTCATAGTGGCTATCCCCGAAATTAACGCAGCGCGTTCCAGAATTGCGGACGCTACGCGGTTGCATAGAGCTGGGGCGGCTTCTCTATTTGTAAGGTGTCGGGCCTGGAATGTGGGTCCAAGAGGTCGAGTATTTGTTCGCGCGCCCAAAAACGGAATTCTGGTCTTCGCAGAGCGCGCGGTATGAGCCACCTATTTCTTGCGAGGTCTCCTATCTCCTGGACAGTAAGCAGACCTCGGTATTGAAAATGACCTATTTCGCCTCGAAGAACCCGTTCTGTGTTTGTCGCCAAGTTACATGCGAAGACTTCGCGCATGATTCCGTGTCTGAGTAGGTCGGACTTGTATCCCAGATCGTCCAAGGCCGCACGAACCAGTCTCAATTTCCAATTAGGGCCATCGCCAAAACGATTGCCTTTTGCATACGGGTGTCTTTTCAACCGCATATACTTGCGCATTTCAGCAAATAGCTTTGCCGGAACGTGGAAATGTCCCCAGCCGGTCGTGTATCCGATTGGGTCGAAATAAGAGACGCCGTTCAACTTCAGTCGGTTGTAGATCGAAGATCGCCCTAAAGATGAAGACGTTGTAATCAATCCCAAGGCCGCATGTTTTTTCTTTCTGGCAATGATGCTTTTTGTCTTCCCATACTTTCTTGAAAAACAATCGCGAATCTCCCGACTACGGATAAGGCACGCGACAAGCTTACCGCCCAACAGTTGACTGTAGGGTGGTAGAGCACCTAAGACGTAGGCGTCCATCACATCTACTAAGCGTTTTTCACGTCCTTCAACAGTCCAACCGATCCTTTGATCGCGCACTCTAAGGTTAAACACCGGATCGCCGAGCGCTATTAAGCCCATGAGTTTTCCATTGCTGCTGTCCCAGACGAGAAATCTCATGCGGCGGCCGTAGCCTTGGGAGACCGGAACGCTCCACGTTAGACTCGCTAAGCGGAAGAGGTCTGATTCCATTGTTCCGGACTCTACAGACTGGATTCGGGGCGAGATACGCGAGGCCACCAATTCTTTGCCCTCTGCAAAATACTGAAGCAGTTTTGGCGCCGCGGTCTTGACGAAGGATGCTTCTTCGGATAGACGCTCGGCCCGATGCAAGCGATGGACGGCCCTGAGGCCTTCTTTGCTGGGGTTTGGCGGCCGGAGGCGGCCGGCCTCGTCTTCAATAAATCCAAGTTCGTTCAAGTGCAGCCGGAGTCTTTGGTGAATTTCTCTTCCGAATCTGGCAATTCGAGCGCGGGTCCATCTTGGCATTGCGAGGCTCCTCAGTTTGGCACTGTGGGGGAAGCAGATCCCCTTCAGACTTGGCCCGTGTCGTGATTCCGACGGTTACCCACTTAACCATCGATCTATGAGCTGAAACGATGCCGTGGTCGAATCGCGGAGAGGCGTGATCGTGGCTGTCATGGTGATGGGCTCCCAAGTTTGGGCGTTGGTCACGAAATCGCCGTAGTATCGCACGTCATCAACTTGCCGGAAGTGCCGGAACCACACTCCGATCTCCGGCGCGGCCGCACGAATGTAATTGTAATTGCCTGAAACATGGGCAAGTGCGAATGGGAAGTGATGTGCAAATAGCAAAACGCGATCGCCAACTTCCATTTCGTGGGCAAACGCCCAATAGTGGCGCTGGTTGTCCGGCAACATCGATTGCGGGATACTCAGTAGATCTGCGACATCGGTTGCGAAATCCAAGCCGATGTACCCCGCAGACAAGCTCTCAACGGTGTGCCGAATGGCGCCTCGCGATTCACTCGGATGCAGTTGCATGCGCCAATAGGTCATTGTGTCTCCCGTCAATCGGCCAACGCGTGTGCACGAGAATGGAAATCCAACGCCACTCTGAACGGTAATCGGAGAGTTTCTGGCTGGTCTTCATGAACTCAGCGTCGGGAATCAATATTTCGCATTAAAGTCCTTGAATGCGGTCTGGAAAGCGAACTTCAACCTGTTAACGTCAACAGCATTCTGAGGCTGAATGTTGTGTTCCCACAGCTTTTTCCTATGACTCAAGAGTTTCTCGATCGAACCAGAGGTCCGATTTACAACAAAAAACGCCTTGTCAACGTGCACGTCCATAGTGAATCCGAGGAACCCGCGGCCAAGACCTAACCCAAGGGAATTGTCGTAGAACTTAGCCTCCACCGAGATTATGACTTTGGCAGCGCGGGGGGCGAGGTTTCCGACACTGTTCCGGCATAGGTCCGCTTCGTCCTGAAAAAGCACGCAAATATCACACTCGTGCAGCACTTGAGAAGCGCCGGTTATACGAACGCCGACATGCGCCTCAAGAGCTGGTTTGTTCTGAAAACTTATTCTTGCGTAGCCATAGTCTGAATTGGTCGAGCTGATGTATCCGGGGCTCGTTCGGAAAATAAAGATGGACGGGTTGGAAAGTCCTCTGCTGCGGAAATTCACTGTACCGCCTTCACCCGTTGCAGCCTGGCAAACCAATGCGAATAGGTAAGCCTCATAAAGCTCGCTGGCCGCAGAGGACGTCGTAAGGGCTGTGGGAAGAGCGCTACCTAAGACAGACTGAATATCGCTGAGGAGCGCCGGACGTAAGGGCATTAGACCGAATCCTTGAGTTCGCGCAGGAGCGCCTCTAGTCGTAAGACACTCTCTTTCGTTCTGAGGGCCTCGAGTGTGACGGACAGTACTTCCGCGCGAACGACATCAGCAGCAAAGCCGACGCCCTTCAGATCATGAACGCCTGCGCGAATGGTCTCGTACGTGTTCAAGATTCCGAGAGGTAGTCCTACAGAAGCAGCCTCAAGTGCTTCGATAAGCAGAAGTAGTTTTTCGCGCTCAGTGAACGGTTGGGTCACTACAAACGACGCTTTGTGGGCTCGCCGTTGGGGTGAGGTTCCAAAATCTACGCTTACAATAACGTCCTTTACCTCAATGTCCTGCGTTGCTTGTTTGCCGAGCGCGATTTGACCCTGTACATCCGTTATTAACCAGTTCAATCCGTGCGACAGCGCGAGCCTGGAGAGCTCGCTGAAGACACCCACCGCTTCTTGCTCTTCAAGCATGTCTGTACTCCGCGTCGTTTCGTGGGCGACCATGCCCTCGGCAAACGATGGGAGGATATCACCTTTACAATTGACTGCGTATAGTCTGTGTAAGCAGATTGGATGAGCAATTTCTAGGGTTTCAGGCGAGCGACCCCATGGAATGGAGTCACAATCCACACCTGCGCGAACGGCAATGTCTCGGCTGGATGTGCCTGGCGAAAAGCGCGGATCTGTTCGTCGTCCACAAAGCCCTTTACCCCAATGACAAGCACCAAATCCCGTACAGCCTTTTCCCCGCCATACTTGGCTGCCTTTTTCAAAATTCCTTCAGTGATCCAACGACCGTCTGGTGGGAGGGCCGATCCAGCGGGCATGTCGATCTCCACACCTGGAACGCATTCGTGATGCGAAATCAGGACAGTGTGAACTTGGTCCGCGATTTCGGAAGAGTGTTCATAAAGCTCCGCATAGTCAAGCGTCTGGTTCTTGCGCGTGGTCGCAACCCGGATAACCAAGTCGCCGAGTGCGTCCATAATTGGGGATTTGATGCCGTGCATCTCGGCGTCTCCGGACAAGATGATCCCAACCACACAGTGCCTTATGCCTTCCGCAACAAGCCTCTGGAAGAGCGTCGCCTTAATCTTTTCGACGGTATGCTTGTCGTCTCGGTGACGGAAATCCAGCGGAATGCTCACAACCTGCACCGACAACTCCGGTCGGGCATTTGATTTGCTTCGGAGAACGACGTCGGCAGGCTCTTGATTTGAGGTATGCGCCTCGTAATCGCTTCCCTCGGCCTCGTTCATTTCTGCCGCGACCAAACGACCCTGCTCAAGCTCCCAGTTCCTCTTTTCCTCTTCGTAGTTCGCCATCCGTACCTGCTTCCGCGCCGTGCGCACTAACACGCGTTCCGAAGGTTGGGAAGATTTGCGTTGCGCTAAGTTGCCCCAACTTGCTGAATCCGTTCCGTTAGCCGCTCCTCTGGCAAGATTTGGAAAAAGTGTTCGGACGGCTTCTAAGCAGACAGTCAAAAAGCTAGTGCTGAGGTCCCCTGCCTAATGAGCAGCAGCTCCCCCAAAGCTGAGCCACACACCCACGTGCCATCATATCGGCGGTAAGGACGGATAGATAGATTCCACGACCGTTCGAAGCTTGGGGCATGGGATTTTGCCATCGATTCAGAGATCCTGGTCATTTCCGGAATTTCCGAAACCACTCCGCTGTCGCTGCCAGCAGATACACCGCCGACCGGTGATCGGAAATCATGTTTCCCGAGGACCCGAAGGTCAGTCCACCGACTTGAATAAGTGCAAAATCGAAAACCATTAGCGCGTATCGATCGGGCTCGTTCCAGGTGTGCGCGCGCTCGCGAAGCGCCCGTATGAACTGGATGGTATTCCGAGCCACAGGGTTCTCGATCGGGCTGTCGCTATCGGAAGTGAGGGGTTCCGTCGAACCGTAGAGGATCGAGCAGATCATGGCGAATGTCCCAGCATCAAACCGCTGGTGCAACATTACCGAGACTTCGAGCACCGCGAGGTCCCGCCCGGCGACATTCTGCTTCATGATGCCGGCGTCGAAAATGTAGGCCTCCGCCCGGTTCTCTCGGATGTCGAATGCGATGTTACGAATGTGAAGATCCCCGTGGACGACGGACATCTCGTTGAGGTCCAGGCTGTCCGGAGAGGCCTTCAACTCTTCGAAAAGCCCCAGCGGATCACTCTTTGCTCCGAGGGATTTTTCCACCTCTGGCCCAAACTTCACCCACTGCTCCTCGATTAAGCGACGGTCGTGAGAGGGCCACAGAATTGTTTTCAAAAGCCGGCTCTCCGGGAGAATCTCCCCTAGACGCCCCACTTGATCGGCGACCTGGCAAGCGACCTCGTAGGCTTCCTTCGGCGTAGCCCTCTCAAGAAACTCCTCAACCATCTTCGGTCTCGCGTCCTGCGCACCGACCTTTTCCGTCACAATTAGGACTCTCGTTCTTGACGTGATCGCGTTCGTTAGCTTCACGTGAGCGAGTTTCTGTGCGAGACGACGGGCACTCTTGATCACGTCTTCGGCGTCCGAGCCTGTCATCAGTTTGAAGAATTTTGGCGTCGAGGCCCCACCTCCCTCGCCCAGAACGTATCGCCCCATCAACACTTTCGTCCACGGCTTGGCCGCTCCGCCCACGCTGAAACCCTGTGACTGCTGAGCGGACCACCAATCCAAATCGAGAGCCACGCATCCATGTTGATCGAGGACCGAGCGCCGCAGCAGGTCCTCTTCCTGAGGGCTGATGGTGGGATATCGTTGGTCCCCAGCGTCGCGCAGGTGAATTCCGACCGCGCAATAGCGAAGGGCTTCCCTGCATGCCAAACCAATCTCTTCACCCAGGTGAGGCCCTTTGACAAACGCACGGCCGTAGTAAAACCCGCGACGAAGCGTTTCTTGCATCCGGGTTTGCTCGGTTGCGCCGATGTGCCCACTGATCACCAGGAGCGCGGGAATGGGATAGCGATCCCGCTGCACGCAAAGATCAAGAAGCTTCAAACCGAAGTCCACCCCGGGAACCGCAGGGATTTTGCGTTTCTCTGGAAGCTGCAGGTCCAGGATCACGACATGAAAGATCTTGCTTTTCTCCAGACACTCAACCGCCTCGCCGTAAGAGAATGCAAAATGTGGGGGTGCATACGAAAAAGGAAGACCCGCGCTCTCTTCGGCGATCGAAGAAAAAATCTCCTGGTAGGCCTCTTTCGTGTTCTTGTCGTCCTCGATGACGAGCGGCTGTAGTGCAAGCGGATAGCTCATTCGAACTCCAATGGCAGACGAATTCGCATTCGATACTCGGAGGATGCCGTCCGGTATAGCTCGACTCGTCCGCCCAGTTGCTCTACAGCGTCCTGGATCTCCAGCATTCCGATGCCGCTCCCCTGCTGCTTGCTCGAGTACACTTGCTCGAAGACAATGTCCTTTAGCTCGGGAGAAAACCCGTCTCCGTTATCCGAGATTAGCAACTCCAGTTCTCGGCCGGTTGGCCGAAACTCGACGGTGATGTCGCAGCCGGCGCTGGCAGCCTGTTGGGCGTTCATCCAGATATTCCAGAAAATAATCTCCAGAAGATAATCACTCGCAAATATCCGCGCTCCGGGAACCTTTTCGTCCACGAGTCGTAGATTCACAGGCATGTACACGGCGCTGTACCGGCGGTTGAGCTGCCGAATCCAATCGGCCAGCACAACCGGCCGCCTCCGGAAATGTTCGGGGTCGACGTTGGTGGCTTCGAGCTCCCGCGCCAGCAACAGGATGTCGGTCTTGAATTTCACGACGGTTGCATGGACCTCTGCATCCGCTTGATCGGTCGTGAGTCTGTTCAGCCGTTCGGCCTGTGTTTGGGCAGCGAACATCGCGTTCCGCAAGCGATGCCGGAGTCGGCTGGACACGTAGCGATAAACGGTGGCCAGCTCTCCCGCGGGCCGCGAATCCTCCTGCTCCCTGCTGTCTCGCAGCGCAGCCGGAACGTCCGCCAGGGCTCCCTCAATGGCGCGGCGCGTAAACTCGTCGGTTTCCGTTTCCCTCCACCGCATGAGTTCGGCAACAATCCTGGCTTTTTTCGGGTGCCTGCGAACCGCGTTCGCTATCACCTGGCGCAGGCGTCCCTCGCCCGGTCTCACCAGGCGACTCAGGAGTTCGCTCAGTTCGTCCGAATTTGCCTCGAAGGCTGTGAGGAAGAGTCTTCTCGCTGCCGCGGGGTCCTCCACGGCCAGCTGCCTGAGGCGTTCGTAGAGCCCCTCAAGATCCGGCATACCGTTTCCTGCGCAACTCGAACGCCTGCTTGCCGCCTTCTAGAAGATCGATAATCTCGTCGCGGCAATCGTCGACCGACCCGGACTTCTCGATGTACCCGATTCTGCCGTCGGAGTTCAGCACGATCACAAGATCCGCATCCGCCAGAACGGGGATGTTCGCGTTGTGAGTAATGAAAATCATCTGCCGCTGCCGTTTGAGCCGCTTGACAGCGTCAACGACCGTCTCATAGATAAAATGATTATCGAGATTATCCTCGGGCTGATCAATGATCAAAGGACTATCGCGACGGGCAAGCAGCAAAGGCAATAATGCCGTGCACTTCTGTCCGCGGGAAAGCTCCGAAGCATCCTTGAACAAAGGCTCGGCGCTCGTCGCTACATTGAGCTCGATTCGAACCTGGTCCTCGATGTCCACAACTTCCAGTTCCAGAGGATCCACGTTAGCCCGAAATGCATCCATGATCTTTGTCGCTCGGTCCGGCCCGAAACCGCAGGCGTCATCGAGACCGCTTGCATCATCGGCTTGTATCAGCTGCGCGAGCTGTTCAGGGCGCAATTGGAGCAGGGACTCCAGGATCTCGTCATGGTTGCGGACCCGTGCGCCTCGCAGTCCCTCGATCAAGGTCGTCCGGTACGCGAGGTCGTCGGCGTTGCGCCGAACCCCGATGCGGATTTTCGCTCCGGTCTCGTGCTGCAGCTCCCTCGCAACCGAATCGCGCAACGATGAGACCTGTTCCCGCTCTAAGAGAAAGCTTGCCTTCAAGGATTTTCGGCCTTCGAGGAGTTCGGCGAGCTCTTGCTTCTTCGTGGACTGCTCAGTTTCCATCTCCTGGAGCTTTGCGATTCGCTGTTCCAGTTCTGCTCGAACTCGATATTGCTCGTCGTCCGTCTCGCGCTGCTTACGCAGTTCGGAAAACCTGGCGGATTGCTCCGCGTGCACGGGGAGAAGTTTCGACCGCGCTTGGCGCGCACGCTCGGCGGCAGCCTCTAGGCTCGCGAGAAATAAATCGGCCTTTTCTTCACAGTTGATGAGCAATTTCCCGAGTTCGCCCTCCTCTCTTTCCAGCACCTCGGCATTCGCCGACCCCCCTTCCGCGATCAGAAACACTTTGCGGTCTCCGATCCTCGTCTTCAGGCCTTCCACTTCCTGGCACAGCGACCCGAAAATCTCAAGCACGTTGTCGATCTTCCTAAGCTCCCGGGAATTCGAGTGCTCCTGTTTGCTCGCTCGCGAATACTCAAGCGATGATCCGGTTTCGGGAGCCGGCCCGAGTGCGGTCAGCCTCGCGCGTACGTCGCCGAGTTCCTCAATTCTTTCCGAAAGATCTTTTATCGCTCTCTGCGTTGCCTTGATGCGATCGGCGTTCGCTTGGAGCGCTCGTTTATGCTCACCTAGAGACAGTTGGATACGGGAAAGATCATCTCCACGAAGTTCGTCGAGGAGCGCTCTGCGTTTGTCGCCCAGGACTTCATCGGCGATATTTTCGATCTCCAATCCGCTATAAGCATCGAGCGGAAGGAACGTCCCGCGGTCCAGATTGACATCGGGGACTGCCCGTCCATCGGACGAAAGCAACACCGCCGGTTGACGGTACGCGCGCTTGATCGTGTATGTGATTCCGGCCGCTGTCTTGCCGACCAGGCTTACCGATCCGCTTCCGCCGAGATTCGCTTGCAGCAGGTCCAACCGCGATTTCGATGCGCCTGTGGCGCCCTTCATCGCGAAACGTAAGGCCTCGGCGAGTGTCGATTTGCCGCTGCCTCTGGGTCCAATAATGCAGGTCAAACCCCGCGGCAACGCGAGCTTGAGACCGGGCAAGAATCCCCCGTTAATTTCCAGCTGCTCGATGGTCCACATGCGTCTACTCCTTGTGCGCCGCAATGCCAAGATACACTCACTTCAGTGAACGTACTGAAACGGTCCGGAAAAATTTTAGGCCAGAACTCTGTACACGTACTGCTCTCTGCCGGTCGCGGACGACCCCTTCTCGCGCCGCACCAATCCCAGGCCGGTCAGTTTTGCGAGCCTCTCGTTCATGGTCGTCAAATTCACTTCAAGCGTCTTGCTAAGAGTCCCGGCCGAAACCGCGCCCGCGAGCACGAGTTCGGCAAACGTCTCTTCATCGGCGGGATGAACCTTCCCCAACAGGCGAACCGTACCTTTTCTTCGCTCGATCATGGCCAGGTTCAGGTTTTCGAGACTCTTCGAGAGGTTTTCCCGAATGTAGTCGCTGAGATTCTCGACCAGCAAGAAACGGCCCGGAAACTCGACACCCAGTTTCACTAGCGTCTTGCCGAACAACTCGTCGGCAAATGAGAAATCAAACGCTTCCACGGAGTCCATGTCGATAGCGAGTATGTCGCCCGGCGACGATTCGTCGAGCACGCTCGCGATACGAGCACGGATCTTCCGACCTTTTTCACGGCTCCAAAGCGTTGCTCCGTAGCTTGCTAGTTTAAGCCGCCGTTCCATCACATTCAGTGTATGTAATGAACTGGTGTGTGTCAACAGACTTTAAGCCGGAGCCTCCCCGCGTGTGCCCCGGTGAAGAAGCGGCCGACGCCGGGGCAGGAGGTTCATGCCCGCAGTTCGCGAGTCCATGGAGTGAACCCCTATTTTGAGACAGTTCTTGGGTGGCCAGACTCCAAAGCGGCTGTCTGGTGAGCATTTATGGATAGCGAGACAGTCATGTCAAGGAAATGGAACGATGAAATGGTGCACACCATTCACTGTGCACATTCTCCCCGGGAACGTGGAGTGAACCCCTAAGGTGAGACAGTTTCATGATGCACACTTTGCGAAATCGCAAAACGGGCCGGAAAAGTAGGCGGCGGAGTTTCACAGAAGCGCGACGTACGTCCCAGACCGCCGTTTATCCGCATCTCGCAGGCGCAATCCCGCACTCTAATCCAAATTTCCAGGCCTTTGTGGGCTTCAAAACCGGAGTGTGATGCACACATTTGTCTCAACCTAGGGTTCACGTCCCAGAATTTTCGATCGAGTCAAGTTTTCCTACGTGTGTGCTATTTCTGCTTGTCGAAATGTCTGCTGCACGATTTATGATCTATTATGTCAACCGTTTTCGTGGGCCGGCAGAAAAACTCTCTAGGAGTGTCCTTGGGTGCATCGTCAAGACTCGACCTGGAACCGACAGGAACTTTACGAGAAGGTCTGGCAGTTTCCCCTTCGCACACTGGCGGCTGGATATGGCATCTCCGATGTTGGTCTAGCCAAAATCTGCCGCAAGCTTGAAATTCCACTTCCCGGACTCGGTCACTGGACGAAAATAGCCTGCGGACACTGCATCGCGCGTCCGCCGCTCACGGCAATGGAAAACGTTCCGGTTTTGACCCGGCAGAAGCGTAGATCGGAAACGCCCACACTCCCTGACGACACCCCTGAACTCGAAAGAATCGAAGGCGTTTCCGCGGCCCAAACGCCTCCTGCAACCAGAGCGATGCTCGCGCACCCCCTCATTGCAAAAACCAGGTTGCTTTTGAACGAGACTCCAAGTAGGGACGGCGAAAAGCTGCGGGCCACTCGCGAAGTCGAGTGGCTTGATCTCCGGGTCACAAAACGGTGTTTGGCGAGGGCGCTGCGCATCATGGCTGTCATCATCCATATGCTGGAGCGGGAGGGCTTCAAGCTAGTCGTCGAGAAGAAACACTCGGAATCGACCAGTGCCATCGTGTACGGCGAGACGATTCGTTTTGGGCTAATTGAGAAGTTGCGCCAAGTGAAACCCACTTCAAAACCCGATGCTACCTCACGTTACTCCTACAACCCCATCCGCCTCGAACCCACGGGAGTATTGTCGATGGAGATCTGGAGCTACTCCAGAGGGCTGCAGAAGACCTGGAGGGATCGCGAGAGTGGTCAGCTAGAGGAGCAACTGCCCAAGTGTCTTGCCGGAATGATGAGAATCGCTCTGAGGGAACGCGCAGAACGAGACAGGGAAGAAAAAGAGGAGCAAGCAAGGCAGAAGCGCATCGATGAGGTGCGGTCAGTACTCAGACAGATTGAGAAAGAAGAAAAGAAAATCAAAACCCTGGAACGCGAAGCCATTCGTTGGGAGCGTGCCGAGCGGATTCGGGAATACGTCGAGGCTGTGCGACAGGATGCGGTTCGAAAGACAAATTCGGACGAGCTAGCGAAAGTATTGGAATGGGTTGAATGGGCGGAACGGCAAGCGGATCGGATCGATCCTTTGAAGCCAAGCCCTCCTTCCCTCGTGGACGACAAAGACAACGTGATTCGCCGACTCGAAGCGGCAGAAGGATGGTGGTGGGCGAAAAGCGCTCCGGAGGAGGAGTCCGAAACTGAGCCCTGCGATAGGTAGTGGCAAACGCGCTTGTAATCATTAATAGGCGAACCTGAAACTAGACATCCGCGTAAAAAGAGACTCGTTTGTCTGTCGGCGGCCCGCGCCTGTGGTCTAGGGCATTACAAAAGAACGAATAGGTAGTATATGTATCAGGACTTGTATACCTGGTGAAATACTTTCTATCGAGCAGCGAATATCTCATGATGACTTCCCCCAACGCTTTTCTTATTTCGGGAACGCACAGTGGTGCCGGCAAGACAACGGCAACTCTTGCGCTGCTGTCGCTCTTGGTCGAGACGGGCTACGAGCCGCAGGCGTTCAAATCCGGGCCCGACTTTATCGACCCGGGGTTTCACAAGCTGGCCACCGGGAAAGACTCCTACAATCTGGATCCCTGGATGATGGGTGGCGAGGGAATACGGCGCTGCTTTGCGCGGCACGGAGAAACGGTGCGTGTTGTGGAAGGCATGGGAGGATTGTTCGATGGGCAAGATGGGACAGAGTTAGGAAGTTCAGCATGGCTTGCGAAGGAATTGGGGATTCCCATTGTCCTCGTGGTCGATGCGTGGGGGATGACTCGAAGTACGGGCGCAGTAATCGAAGGATTCATGCGATTCGACCCGGATGCAAGAATCGCCGGGGTGATTCTGAATCGAATCGGGAGCCAGCCGCACTACGAGATGATCGTGCAAGCTTTGTCGACCGCCGTTCGAGATCTTGTGTACGGCTACTTACCTTTCGATGCGGACGTGGTTGTTAAAGAGAGGCATTTGGGCCTCACCACGGCCGTAGAACTAGGAGAGGCGGAGAGGTTGAAAACGCGCCTCTTGGAGTCGTGCAGGCGCACAGTTCGGTGGGATGATCTCTGGAAGGCGTTGAACTTAACACGCGCACGGCGCGAGATCGTTACCCCGGGTCAACGAGAACAAGAGGGGCGGTCGAGGATCGGCATCGCCAGTGACGAGGCTTTTTGCTTTTACTACCGAGAAAATTTGGACCTTTTGGAGGAAGCTGGAGCTGAATTAGTTCGATTTTCTCCAATCCGAGACAGCCAGATCCCGCTGGTTGACGCACTGTACTTTGGCGGAGGATATCCGGAAATATTTGCGCGAGAGTTGTCCGGCAATGCGGCAATGAAGGACTCGATTGCCAGAGCGGCCCGCGGTGGCATGCCAATCTATGGCGAGTGCGGCGGAATGATGTACCTGGGGACCGCGATTCAAGATTTTGACGGAACTCCGTATGAAATGGTGGGCGCGATTCCTGCTAGCTTCGCGATGGACTCCAAGTTTCTGGCGATCAAATATATCGAGATCGAGACACAGGAAAACACACTGTTAGGACCGCAGGGCACCAGGGTCCGCGGACAGGAATTTCACCAGTCGAAGCTGGTTAGTGAGGGTGCTCCAGGATGCTATTTAGTCCGAACCAGTGACGGACAAGTCTTCAAGGAAGGTCTGCATTTCAAGAACGTTCTTGCTTCGTACCTACATCTTCATTTCCGGTCGAACCCAGAAGTTCCCGCTAATTTTGTGGAGGCTGGCCGATGCTACCGCGAAAGACACGCTTAGGTTATTGCGGATTCTTTGTCTGCTCCATCCTTCTATGGACCTGCTGCTGTAGTCAAGTCTGCGCACAATCGGCAAAGATCAAGGTAGCTGTGGTGCAATACAGACCGATTCTGAAGGACGTGAGTTCGAACCGAAAAAGCATCGTCTCGTCGACTACTGAAGCTGCCAAGGCGGGAGCAAAGATAATCGTGCAGACGGAGATGGCGACGTCCGGATACTCATTCTTCAGCAGGGAGGAGATCTCCAAGGTCGCGGAAGAGATTCCTGGGGCCACCACGAAGTTAGTTGGCCAGGTGGCACGGCAGTACAGAGTGTATGTAGTGGTTGGGCTTCCGGAACTGGACAGCAGGACAGGCCGTTTCTACAATTCCGCGGTTCTTATCGGCCCGGATGGCCGTGTGCTCGCGACGTACAGAAAGAGATCGCACCTTCTTGAGTCCTCGTGGGCGTCGATCGGTGAAGGTAAGGTTCCCGTCGTGAGAACACCCTTGGGACGGATTGCGATTGCGATATGCGCCGACTTGTATTATCCGGAGATCGCAAGGTCGGCAGCAGTCGACGGAGCGGACCTGCTCGTTGTTCCAACGAATGGCGGATTCGACGCTGATTTGGTTCAGGTTCGGGCGTTTGAGAACGACATGGCCATTGCGTTGGCAGATCGATACGGGCAAGAGGAAAAGGGAGCCAGCAGAAGTCCATTTTCTCAAGAGACGTTCACCATTCCCTTGCCATTTGCATACGACTTTAACTACGGCCCCGAGAGTGCGATTGTGACAGGCGACGGCGTCATAGCCGCGCACAGTAGTGGGGCAAAAGACGCAATCGTTTTTGCTGAATTAAGTTTGGGACATAGGCAGTTGCCTCTAAGAAGACATCCTGAGACGTATTCCATTCTCGGCCAAGACATGCTGGAAGATTACACGTTCAAGAGTCTAGGGCTTCCCAAGCCGGCATCAGTCGTCGTAGGTGCCGGAAAACTTGACTCCACTGTTTCGCGGTTTGCGAATGCGGTCGAGTCGGAGGTTGAGCGACTCAAGGCGCAAAAATCGGGCCTGCAACTTGCGGTGCTTCCCGCGAACAGTTCATCGACGCAGCTTGAAGAACTTACCGGGGAGATCGTGAAGGCTGCGCAGGTAGAGCAAGTCGACATCGTGGTCGGTGTCACGGAACAGGTGGGGGACAAGCGGTATGCGACCTCGGTGTTTGCGGGCAGCGATGGGAAAACCGGTTTCTATCGGGAGATACACGATCGTATCGAAGGAGAAGCTACTGGCGAAGACTTTTTTGTAATCGATCGTTCGTATGGCCGGGTAGCCCTGCTTGGCGGGGATGATCTGCTAGCGCCAGAATCAACGCGAGTTCTGGCGAAGCTCGGAGTGGACTTGGTTGCCGTATCTGCCGACAGTGATTTGTCGAAATTGTCGGCGATATGCCGCGTCCGAACGACAGATGGGTTGGAACTGGTTGTCGCTAACAAAAGCGGGCAAGACGGAATATATCAGAACGATTTCAGTTTGCAGGCTCAGCAATTCCAGGAGAGCGCCGGAGACGTCGTCACCACCATAAACACCATCAATGCTCGAAACAAGAAAGAACTACGGCGCTTCGATGGATGGGACGATCTGCTCCGACGCGGGAAGTAGGGAGCGAGTCCTGTGCCGATTCTGACTCGAAAGACGAAGGAAGCCCGAGCTGTCCGAAACGATTCGCGTCTACTCGAAACTCTGAGTGTGCACCGCGAAGGCTCCGTTTCTGATTAGTTCCGAGGATAATGCCGATCTTGACAAGACTCCGACATCTCTTATAGGCTCTCGCCAATTATCACGAGGAGTTACCCCATGGCATCAACCGTGAGTATCGAAGTCGCCGGCGGTCCATTCGTAGAAGTTGCGTGGAAAGCGGGAATGACTGCGCAGGACGCGCTCGAAGCAGCCTACAACCAGATTAACAGCGCGGCGACGTTTACCTACGCCCTTCAGTTTTACGGCCCGCAGTTAGGCTACTTGGTGCTGATGATCAATGAGACGTACGACTCGTTCATTTCCTCCGCAGAGCCCTTCTATTATTGGGAATTTCTCGTGAATGATGTTCCCGCGACGAAGGGCATCGACAATACGGTTCTTTCCGACGGCGACGCGGTGAAATTCAGTTTTGAGCAATACATTCCTCTCAAGCACAAAGGATCGTTGCTCGAGGCAAAGCGCGAATTTCAAAGCAAGGTCGCTGCCCCGAAGAAATAGATGCGTTAGCAGGGCGGTGCGACGTGCATATACGAGCTCTTTATGCGGCGAAGTGTAGTTTGGCGCTGACACTCGTGAGCCTATTTCTTTGCGGTGTGTCTCACGCCCAGGACATCGTTCTTTCTGGAACCGTCGTTACCCCCGACAAAGTCATAGCGAACGGGTGGGTCGTGGTGAAAGACGGCCGTATCGTCGCGATTCGCGAAACTGCTCCGGACGATGCGCCCGGCCCCAGAGTGGAAACCAAGGGCATCATCTTTCCGGGCTTCGTTGATCTGCACGACCATCCGATGTACAACGTGTTCCAACGTTGGACCCCGAAGACGAAATTTAAGAACCGATATGAATGGAGGGATCTGGTCGAGTACAACGAAACAGTCGGCAGACCTGGGGGAGAGCTACAGCGGAGGGCCGACCAAGACCAAACGTTCTGCGACATGGACGAGTTTGTCGAATTGAAAGCTTTAATCGGAGGAACAACCTCGATCACCGGAATCTCTTCAAGACGCGGTTTTGCCGCACCTGTTCCAAAGTGTGTTGCCGGACTTGCTCGGAACTTGGATTGGGCGTCGGGATTCAACGGAGCCGACATCGGACATGAGCGAATAGAGAACATTCTAGGCGTAACGCCGCGCGATCTGAAAAACTCTGACGTCCAAAGAATTGTCGACGAGCTAAAAGACGACAAAATCGACTTGCTGTTGATTCATGTGGCCGAAGGCGCTCCGGGCGACACGGAATCGGCCACTGAATTTCGTGCGCTGAAGGGCGTCGGGCTCCTGGGACCCAGGACCGCCATAATCCATGGAGTGGCGCTCGGCGCTGATGAATTCGGGGAGATGGCAAAGAGCGGCGCCGTGCTGATCTGGTCTCCTCGGAGCAATTTCGAGCTTTACGGCTTCACAGCCGATGTAGCCGCCGCGGAGAAGGCGAACGTCAAGGTGGCACTGGCTCCGGATTGGTCGCCCACCGGCAGCACGAATTCCTTGGCGGAATTGAGTTACGCAAGCCGGCTCAGTCACGAAAAGCTGGCCGACCTGTTCTCCTCCGAAACACTTTTCCGTATGTCGACGTCGATTCCGGCGCAAATCGCACACGTCGACGGCAAGGTGGGAAGCCTGACGAACGGCCTCTATGCCGATCTTTTCGTTTTGAAAGGGGATCGAAGCGATCCTTATGCGGCGTTGGCAACCGCGAAGCCCCAGGACGTCCAGCTTGTTTTGGTTGGTGGCGTACCAATGTACGGAAGCGAGGGGCTGATGAAAGCCTTCGCACTCAAAACGGAGGGGTTGGAAGTGTGCGGTACGACAATGTATCTGAATTCCGCGGCCTTGCCCGCGGGGCCGTTCAGCGCAGTGGTCGCTCGGTTGGCCGCGGACGTCAAACCTTACAGCAGCATCAAGGAACTTGGTCCGTTAGTGGAATGCACGAAGTAGAGCCGCCGGAGAGAAAACGGGGGAGGGCCAGACGAAATGCCAACGCTCTTCACCGCTCTTCGGGCGCACCGCAAGCCCCGGAAACCGCGAGCAACAGTGCAGCCTTCAGCTGCTCCTGAAGGCCTGCCTCAATTGGGCGTACCGGGCTGTACAGCCAAGGTTGTCGCGTTGGCGCCGACGCGCACCAAGAAGAGGCTGGCGGGACCGACGCTAAAGATGTCGCTGCGGGATCGCTATTTGGTGCGCAGATATGCGGAAAGAGGAAAGGTCGTCGTGGTCGGCGGCGGTTTCGCCGGTTTGGCGGCTGCGTATGAACTCGAAAGCCTCGGTTACGAAGTTGTAGTGCTTGAGGGACAAGAGGAAGTCGGCGGGCGTGTCGAGAGTCGCCGTAATATCGTGAGCGGCGACGTGATGGAGGGTGGAGCGGAACTCATCGGACTGAATCATCCCGCGTGGTGGTCTTACAAGCGGAAATTTAAGCTGCATTTTCGCAGGCTGTCCGATCCCGCGGATCCGCCTGTTTATCTGGGTGGGCAAAGAATAGAGGGACACGCCGCCGCCGACTTAGATAAAGAGGTCGTTGCTGCGCAGAAGCGAATCAATCGGATCGCGAAACGCGTCGACGCGCATGAACCTTGGGCTTCGCCCAATGCGAAGCTGCTGGACCGCATGTCGCTAGTGCAAGCGTTGAAACGCATCCCGATGTCGCAGCGCTGTCGGCTCGCCTTCATCGAACTGCTACAAACGGACAATGGCGTGCGGGCTGATAAGCAGAGCTGGCTCGGCAATCTCGCGATGATTAAGGGTGGAGGGCTGAGTAGTTTCTGGGAATACACGGAGACGCACCATTGCGTCGAAGGCAACCAAAGTCTAGCCGTCGCATTCAAGAAAACGTTGAAAAAGGTCGTTCTGCGCGCGAGAGTCGGCTCAGTAAAAGTTCGAGGCGAGCGCGTCGTCGTTGCACTGACGAACGGGAGAAAGTTTGAAGGCGACGACGTGATCGTAGCGATTCCGCCGACGATGTTGAAAAGGCTGGTGTTTCGTCCCACGTTGCCGCCTGCTTATCATTCCGGGCAATTCGGAAACAACATCAAATTCCTTATGGATGTCCGGCAAGGATCGTGGAAGCCGGAGGCGCCAAACTTGAGCTCGGACGGACCGGTCGATCTGACTTGGAACGGGACGGACGGCCAGCTCGGACGACGCGCGGGGCTCGTCGTTTTTTCGGGGGCCGACAACGCGATGAGGGTGCGGTCTTGGACGAAGAGGCGCTTTTTGAAAGAACTGAGCTTTGTTTACCCACGCTTGGGGAAGGGCTGCGGTAGAGGCGTGATGATGGACTGGCCGGGAAACAAATGGACACGAGGCTCGTACTCGTTTCCGAGGCCGGGCGAGGTTACTCGCGTTGGGCCGCTGTTGCGATCGGGCTACTTGGGACGCGTTCATTTTGCGGGCGAGCATACGTGTTACGCATTTACGGGATATATGGAGGCGGCACTGGAGTCGGGGATCCGCGCGGCAGAACAGATCGCAAGGCGGGACGGGGTACTTGGAAGAAAGCGCCGGACGCAGTCGGCGCATCGTCGAGCGAGAGTCGGAGCGGTGCGTGTGCCCAGCGGTCCGACGCAGCCACAAACGCCATAACTCACAAGGAAAGTTTTGCCCTCCTTCGATACAGTTCTCCTTCTAATCTGCGTTGCCGGAATGATTTTCTACCTGTGGCGGTACTTCGAATTTATTGCGTATGACTTAGAGAAATTCCGACCGGCTTCAACTGCAAGCGTGCTCTGGAATATGGTGCTGGCCGTCGGATTTCCATTGCTTGGTTTTCTGGGGCTCTTTTCGGACGGCAGGAACAAGACACTGGTGGCAATCGGAATGTCGACGATCCTCGTTCCGGCCATACTTCCTGAGCTGGAGCCGCCAAAAGCAAGTTCAGTACTGGAGTGGGTCTACTTTCGAACGATTGGGAAAGGCATTGCGGATTATCTCGGAAGCTGTGTGATCAATCTGCTGCTGTTCGTCTGTTGGCGGTTCGGGACGTTCTGGGTCGCTGCCTACGCGAGCGTCGCAATGTTCTTCGGGATGGCGCGCGCGTCGTGGCTGCTTATGCAGGGCGTGCCGACTCCCGCGCTGGCCGCTCCGGCCGTCCGTCGGTTGTTCATGATATTTACCGCGGCGTTCGGCTGGGTGGCTGTAGTCGCGTTCCTTGTTCCTTTGCACGGAAGCGGAGAGGTGCAGCATGGAGTCGGAGACTTGTGGAAGCCGTACGTTTTGGCGACCGGCTTCGGCTGGGTGATGGCAAGATTTCCGCGCCTCGTACCGCTGCGGCGGTTTGTGCCAAGAGATTGAGTTCTCGCGGTCATAAGTGTAGACCGGCGGAATTGCTCAGACTACGGAGGGTAGGGTTACACGTGTCCGCGCAACTGAGAAGCCTCTAAGGCTCACAAAAAACTATGATTGATTAGCGCGAATAGTCAGAATCAGCCGTCCGACCCTAACTGGGTCGATCGCAGGAGTTCAATCAATGATGAAGAAAATCGGTTTGACGGTGCTCCTTGGGTTCGTCATTACTGGAATCCTTGTGGTCGTGTCGGCTGAGACTTCCCACAACGGCATTGTCAGGTCTCTTCCTCAAGTGAAATTCGAACAAGATGAGGACGTCAAATGTTTGAAATCTTTTCCGGAAAGTGGGGATCCGCGAACAGGCCCTTCCACTTACATTCTGAGTTCTCCGAAAAAATGTATCGTTCCGTGGCACTATCACACGGCTGAAGAACAGTTGGTTGTGATCCGTGGGTCAGTTCTTACAGAAATGGATGGCATGCCGTCATCGACACTTGGAGCCGGTGGATTCGCACTTATGCCAAGCAAGAAGCATCACCAGTTTTCTTGCAGGTCAGATTCGGAGTGCCTGATGATAGTCATCTTTGATCGGCCCTATGACATTTTCTGGGTTGAAGCGAGTGGCAATCACTAGACTTCTGTGTAGGCCAGCCAAGAGGACAAAAGGCCAGACTGTGCACGAAGTGTGCACGAACGGATTGTTTTCAGCCTATTGGGGTTAGCTTTTGAGCGGAAGCAGGTTCCCCGATTTGTTGGAAACGTTAGTAGTTGCTAGTAGTGGATGGAGCGCATGGAATCGAGTCCGATGCTTTGCAAGCAGGGGGTCACCGGTTCGATCCCGGTCACGTCCACCAATTTCTTCCTGATTGCAAAAGACTTAGAAAAATTACCTCGGCCCGTACGGTCCATTATTCGTGCACCGGAGTGAACCCGTAGAGTGAGACAGTTTCATGATGCACACTTTGCGAAATCGCAAAACGGGCCGGAAAAGTGCGCTGCGGCGTTTCGCATAAACGCGACGTAGGTCGCAGATCGCGGGTTATCCGCATCTAGCAGGCGCGATCCCGCACTCTAATTCAAATTTCCAGGCCTTTGTGGGCTTCAAAACCAGAGTGTGATACACACATTTGTCTCAACCTGGGGTTCACGTCACAGAATTTTCGGTTAAGCCAAGCTTCCCTGCACGTGTGCTACTTCTGGTTGTCGTCCTTTCAAATGGACGAAGGGAACCCCCTACTTAGTGAGCAGGCCTACTGGATCTTGTACGACTGCGGGTTCATGCATAATAATGTTCGGAGAGCCGGCTATAATGCGAGATGCCAGCGAACGATCACTTCCGGGTGGCCGACGATCCGCTCGCAACCGAGGGGGCGCGCCCGAATATGACCAGCTCTTCTACGCATATCCTTACCTCCGGAGACTTGCAAGCCACATTCTGGCCCGCGGCTGGAATGCTCGGCGCTTCTCTTCGCTTCGGTGGAGTTGAGCTTCTTCGCCGTGTGGACGATCTCGATGCGGCCCGAATCAAAGGAAGCACTGCCGGCATTCCACTCCTGTATCCCTGGGCAAATCGCCTGGGCAGCTTGCAATATCGCGCGGCTGGACGTCAGGTTTCGCTGGATTCCTCCTCGCCGCGTTTGCATTTCGATGATCACAGACTTCCCATGCACGGCGTTCCCTGGTCTCAACTGCAGTGGAGCGTTGTTTCGAGCCACGCGGATGCACTAACCGCGCGTTTGGATTGGTTGAGCCAGGAACTGCTCGCGATTTTTCCATTCCCGCATCACGTGGAGATGGCGGTGCGGCTGCGGCCTGTTGATTTGGAGATTAAAACTACAGTCTTTGCAGATTCAGGTTCACCGGTTCCGATCAGTTTCGGTTTCCATCCCTATTTCGGCCTCCCAGGAATCCCGCGGGCAGAGTGGACACTGAGCGCTCCTGCCATGCGCAAGCTGGCGCTCGATGCACTAGGGATTCCCACCGGCCAGGAAACTCCGTCGAAGCCCCTCGCTGCGCGGCTCGGAAACACCGGCTACGACGATGGCTTTGCCCTTTCGGGTGAGCAGGCCACGTTCTCGATCGCCGGTAACGGCTACTCCATCGCCATCGAATTCAAAAGCGGTTTCCCCTTCGCCCAGATCTTTGCTCCGAAGGATAAGGAGTTCATCGCTATTGAACCGATGACTGCGGCCACAAACGCACTTTGCTCCGGTAAGGGTCTGCGCGTGATTGCGCCAGGCGAGAAGTTTGTCGCCTCATTCCGAATCGAGGTATACCACCACACATGAGTGAAAGCCGAAGCGGGGTAAACTCCAATGCAAAATCAAACCGAAGAATTGCGGGTGTCCGGGCTGGCGAATGACGGCACGGGAGTTTTTTGTTTCGGACTTCCCGCGCCAGCAGCATCGCCGTTACCACGCGAGTACGTCAAGCGCCCCTAAACAAAACTGATGCATCCGTCGCTATTTTGTGACATTCTCTTGCACCATTCATCGCGTCCCTTCTCCCCAGGAGGTGACCATGGCCACCATCGCAGTCAATTTCATCTTCCACAGCGGAGTGAAACGGCTACTCTTCAGCAACGTTCGCCTTTCCGGTAGCTGGAACGCCGCCGGACAACTTTCCAATCAGTGGTCGCAGCAACCAATGACTGGCTCCAAAGACGAAACCGGTTGCGACGCGTTCCACGCCAGCGTCTCTTTCGATGCTTCGCAAGCTGGCACTACGTTCCAGTGGGGCGTGCTCGCCGATCTTGCCGGCGCCCCCAACTCGTGGGTCGTCGTTACCGAGATTCCCGACCCCAACTCGAGCCAGTGTTACCGGACGTTTGTTCTCGCCAACGCCGCCATGCAGCAGGAGTATTGGTTCGTCGCCGGCCGCCGCTTCGGCGCACAGAAATGGACATCGGCGGGCGCCGCCAATACCGGCCTCCGCTTTTCGCTCTGGGCGCCGCACGCCCAAGCCGCAGAAGTGGTCTTTGCTCCTTTCAATATCAGTAAAGGCGCGCCGACGGGCTACATCTCCGAGGATGGCACGGGTATCGATGCGAGCGCCCCGGTAGTTCCATTGGCTGAGAAGCCCGGCGGCATTTTTGAAAGCGACGCGGCAACCACGCCCGCCCTCGCCAACTTCAAGACCTGGTTCAATCGCTTGTACATGTACAGAATCACCAACGAACAAGGGACGCAGACCTACAAAGTCGACATTTTCTCGCGCAACCAAGTCGGCCGCGGTACCAATCCCGGGGGTGCTCAATTCACGGGCTCCTATCTGGATCTGGACGGCATCCTCAGTTGTTCCGTGGTTTCCGATCCGGATTTGGTCACGCAAGATTTCAATGACACGGGTGTTCAGAAACATAGCCTCATTCCCGCAGTACAGTTTTGGGCAAACGAATTCACTTCCGGAAAGCCGTTGCCGCAAAAACTGCAAGATTTAGTCATTTACGAGTTGCACGTGGGTGCGCTGGGATACCCCTCTACAACTGCGGCTGGAAACTTCGCCGATGCTATCGCTTTCGTGGACAAGCTGGTGGAACTCGACGTAAATGCCGTGGAACTCTTGCCGGTGCTGGAATTCGACGGCGACGCGGAGTGGGGGTATGGGACTTCGCTCTTCTTCTGCTTGCAAACCAGCGCCGGCGGCGGCAACCAACTGAAGCATGTCATTCGCGCTTGCCACCAACGCGGACTAGCGGTGATCATGGACGTTTGCTACAACCACTTCGCGGGCACGAACAACCAGCGCTCTGAATGGGGCTACGACGCCGACCCCAACGTCACTCCGCAGGACAACACGTGGTATTGGTATCAGGGCATGCCCGCGGATTACTCCGGAAATCCCAACGGCGGCTACCTCAATAACGGATCCTCCGGCTGGACGCCGCGCTTCAGCGAAGAAAATGTGCGCCAGACGTTTACCAGCTGTGCCGCAACACTGCTCGACGATTTTCATGTCGATGGGCTGCGTGTCGACCTGACCGACGCAATCCATCAGAACAATACGCTCAACGTGGCCGGCGCCCCAGCAGTGCCCGCCGCGAATCTGTATGGGATTAAATTTCTGCGTGAACTCGCACGTACGGTGAAGATCGTTAACCCCAACGCATTCCTCGTCGCGGAAGATCACACCGGCTGGAGCGCCATGACGCAGCCCCTCAGTCAGGGCGGTATCGGATTCGACGCCGTCTGGTACGCGGATTTTTATCATCACCTTATTGGCGACGGGTTTTACGGAGACAGTTACGCGGACCTGCTGCGGATTGCCGCCTATGGCGTGCCCAGCCCGCTCAATATGCATTTTTTCACTGGCGCATTGCTGGCTACCCAGTACAACAAGATCACTTACCACGAAAACCGCGACGAAGCCGGCAATGACCCGGGCACCCAGCGCACGATTATGACCGCGGTGAATTCCGCTCCCCTGATCGGCGCGACGCGTCAGTTCGCCGAAGCGCGCAGCCGTTTCTGCTTCGGCATGTCCGCGTTATCCGCCGGGACTCCGCTGTTTTTGATGGGCGAAGAAATTGGCGCGCAAAACTTGTTCCAGTACAACCAGTTCTTGACGGAAAAGGAAGACCTCGTCGGGCAACGAACCGGCGACGGTCAGTTTCTTTTTCGCTTCTATCAGGACTTGATCCGGCTGGTGCTCTCGAGTCCCGCGGCGCGTTCTACGGCCATCGATGTGATCTATCGCCACAATGACAATCGCATCATCGCGTTCACGCGCACCGCTCTCGGCGAGCAGCTTTTAGTGCTCGGCAGCCTGAACGACTCGCCATTCGACCACGGTTACGTCATCACCGCCGACCCGGCGCAACTTCCCGACGGGGGCTACCAAGAAATTTTCAACAGCGACGCGGCTATCTACCGCGGCGACAACATTGGCAACGGCGGCGCTACGCTGCAAGTGAACTACGGCGGCATCAACACGGTCATCCCTGCTCACGGCTTCGTCGTCTTTCAAAAGCAGTAGCAGCGGGTTTCAGGCTGTGCCGCACGGTTCACCGTCTACGCGCAGGCGTGCGCCGCCCGGCTGACTCTGAGATGCGAATCTGGCGGTTTTCTTGGACGCCATTTCACTCGTTAGTGCTGCCCAGCACCACTCGTGATCGCTTTGTGGCGCGAGCGCCTGCCTGGTGAGCAGGGGCTTTGCCGACTTCCTTGGTTCAAATCAGGCCGCGCAAGGAAAGTTTCTTCTCTTTCAATCACTTTCGCAATCGCTGCAGCAGCCGAATTAGTATCGCCGTGGATATTCGAGAACGTCGCGTCTAAAGACGCTGCCTAAATCTCACGATGGGACTGACAGTGGCGATTCGTTCAGGGGTTGCGCCAAATTCATCCAGAGTCGATGCCAGCGCTTAACTAATTTCCTACAAGCCGACTTCTCGCTGACCATCTTGATCGACGATAAGCAATATGAGCGCGCAAATTTCGGATCGCCAGCCCTTCGACAGTCTGACGTCCTTCAGACCTCATTGCTGGTGTCGATGTCTCTTTGATTGTTTCTGATCCTACACTGCGCCGAAGAAGCGCTGCTATTCGTCGAAAGTTTCCTCGGGACGTCCTTCCTGGAGAAAATGGCCGCAATCGAAATTCCGCCCGGTGACCGTTGAGGACGCTTTCGCCCGCAAAGTCGCAAGGACGTCCCACAACGGCTCCACGGATCCCTTTGCCCTCAGAGGGAGTGAACTGGTGCCACAATCTTGTTGTCCGCACGTTCATCCGCCTCGTTTATCTCAAGACCGATATCCGCGGCCGCCCTGAAATCCTCGCACGTGGCATGAACCGTCGACGTGTTGCAGAAGCAGCGAACATACTCGCTGACGGCCTCAGGCATGAGGGCTCCCGGCGTCTTGTTCAGCCCGCTAAGGAAATCTCTCAGATAGTACTGAGGATCGAGCTCAATAAGATGTTCTGGGAGGGGCGCCGCTTGGATCAGGAAGAACCATCACGTGTACTTCGTCGCAAACTCTTGATTAGTTTGTCGGTGCATCGTCAACGTCGGAGCGATGTCGATGAGACAAGCCTTTTTGAAGCTTTTCGGAAAGTCGAGACACAGCCGGTGAGCGACGCGAGCACCTCGATCGTGCGCGCCAACAAGGGAGTCCCCATGCCAAAATGACACATCGTCTCGATCTGGTCTAACGCCATTGCGCGGAACGAGTAGTTGATGTGGCAATCCCCGCCGGCCGGGCGGCTCGAATCGCCGTATGCTTGCGGATAAGGTACGTAGCGTTCTAGTCTAAGGCGTCTGATCGAACGGTACCGTCCAGCAGTTCGCAAATCTGGCTATACCAAAACTGTATCAAGACCCTATGTAGTTGCCGTCTCAGAGCTTGTTTCGAGCGAGAAGCAAATTCCCCGAAGTTGTTGAAAACATTGAAAACCGGCCGCAAAGGAAGGAGTCTTTGGAGTGCCCGAATGCGCTTGCAAAGCAGCCGCTCACCACGGTTATACAATTGGGAGAGTCTTCCTGGGAGAACCCTTACCTGGTGAGCAGGGGTCGTTCCATCCGCAACAATCGTGAGCTTTTACTTTCCGGGCGGCAAAGCAGCGAGAGAAAAGCTCCCCTCGGCCGCCGCGGTTGATGCAGCGGTGGAAGTTCC
>Ga0210387_10000104_pt1 | contig 58935 bp, 61 predicted proteins | sample IncBWC7OmetaG_FD_160108 | JGI IMG/M metagenome (GOLD analysis project Ga0210387, IMG submission 160108) | Forest soil microbial communities from Barre Woods Harvard Forest LTER site, Petersham, Massachusetts, United States - Inc-BW-C-7-O ... | reverse complement strand
ATCGAGCCGTTTTTGGCCGACATCGAGGCTTCTCCCCGCGCCTTGCTGGAGACCACATTCAGCATATCGCAATCCCCACGAAAGAGCGCGTTCCGATAAGCGCGGTGATATCAAGCGGGTAGGCCGGCTGGCAACCCGTCCGCCCGGTTTTCCCGGGCTAAAATGCCGGTTTTCCGGCGCTTTTGGCTAATGGCTCGTATAGTCCTATTAACGGGTCGCATAGCCGAGGGCGCCGACGGCGAATTCGCCCTCTTGCACTGCCGGGCTGTCTTCGGCGCTGGCAACCGCCGGTCCGCGCTTGGAAGGCGTTGAGGGTGACGCCGGTTGCGGCGCATCGGCCGGAGGCGTTCCGTTGATCATGCCTGCCAAGCCGCTGAGGCCGGCCTGGGCGATCTTCCGCAACACCAGATCGTCAGCCGAAGACCAGGCGTCGCGGCCGGCCTTTCCGGCCTGCTCTTCGCCGGAAAGCCGCAATGCACGTTGCTGGTTTTGGTCGTAAACGTCCCAGACCCAGGCGATCGTGGTGCGCCCGTGGCTTACCTCGGCGGCGAGATAGCTTCGTACCCGGTAGGCCGCCGTGCCTTCGCGGGACACAATCGACAGGCTCCGCAACTTGGATTCGCTATCCAGTATGCCGACCATCCGATCGAAGACCTGAGGTGGTGGGCCGTCGATCGATTCAAACGCAACCGTTGGACCACTGGCGTTGCTGGCCATCGCAAAGGAATTGCTCGCAGCGCCGCCGGCGCAGCCGCCGAGGCCACAGCCGATCGTGACCAGAGCCGCGGCAATCGCGGCACGCGGCACAATCCTGCAAACGCGGAACAAGATTACGGAGAGATCGCCCATCTTGAGCAAAGCGATATCGTTAAAATCCATTAACGTCTAGTGTGGCGACACTGACGTTCCTTTCAGTGGTGCCGCGAGTTCTCCGAAGGAACGTCAGAGTCAAAGCCACACTAGAATCATATGGTTGCTAGTGTCCCTTTGGTTCTGACATTCGTAAAAGTGCCTGCCGCGATGGGATACGAATGTCAGAGCCGGGACACTAGGGCAGACCGGATCGCGAGCCGAACGATTGTCGTTCGGTGTTCGTTCGATTCATTGCTCGCACAAGAAAAGCTACGTCGCGCTTTTCGGAATTGTGTCTCAGCCTTCAAGAACTATGGCGTGAACGTGGCGGCCGTAGTCGGCTTCCTTGCGATGCAGGGAACGGCGGTAACTGAAAAAACGCTCATCCGAATAAGTGTCGATGCCAGTGTCGTCGACCATCAGCACGCCGGCATGTTCGAGCCGGCTGCGGATGAAGCCGGCGAGATCGAACATCGCGTGCCCTTCGCGCGCCGCAGGCAGGAAGTAGACTGAATTCTCCGCGTCGGCTTCCACAAACCTTTCGACGAATTCGTTGCCGACTTCGTAGGATGGCTGGCGGATCAAGGGGCCGATCGCCGCCACGATGTTGGCCCGTTCGGCGCCAAGCTTCTCCATTGCCGCAACCGTCGCTTCGACAACTCCTGTCAGCGCGCCCTTCCAGCCGGCATGCGCCGCGCCGATCACGCGCGCTTTGGGATCGGCAAACAGAACAGGCCCGCAATCGGCCGCAGTGACGCCGATCGCAAGACCCTCGGTGCGGGTAACGATGGCGTCAGCCTTCGGACGCGTCGCGGTGTCCCACGGGCGTGATGCCACCGCGACGTCAGGGGAATGAACCTGGAACACGGTGAGGAAGCGTTCGGGTGCGACGCGCAAGGCGGCGGCCATCCGGCGGCGATTTTCCATCACATGCGCCGGATCATCCTGGGAGCCGATACCGCCATTCAGGCCGGCGTAAATCCCTTCGGAGACGCCGCCTTCGCGGCTGAAGAAAGCATGGTGGAGGCCGGGAATGGCCGACAGCAGAGGGGATTGTAGCGTCATGCCGCGCATCTTCTTATCCCTCCCCCGCGAGCGAAGCGAGTGCGGGGAGGGTGGCTGTCGCGAAGCGACGGTCGGGTGGGGGCGTTAGCATCATCAAAAGATCCGCTGCTGAGAGAGTGTCGCTAGAACCCCCACCCCGGCTCGCAGTCGCTCGCCGACCCTCCCCGCAAGGGGGAGGGAGAAAATGGCCGACAGCAGCGGGGATTCGAGCGTCATGAGTTTTCCGCGTTGGCGCCAGGTGTTTCATCTGCGAAACCTGCCAGCGTCGTGAGATTGGGCTCCGAGATGCCGAGCACCTTGAACAATTGTCCCATGCCGCCGCGGCCGCCGCCGATCAGCCGCGTCAATGCGCTGGCGATGTCTTCGGAGACTTCATGGGTGGCTTTGGCCATCAAGCTGATCGCGCGGGTTTCGATACCGAGGCGCTTGAGAAAATCGCCCTGCGGCACCGGACCGTGAACGGCGGCGCCGAGATCTTCCGCGGCGCGCACCAATGCCTGAAAATCGACATGTGCGGTCACGTCGGCCTGTCCCGGATCCTTCAAAGGGTCGGTAAAACTGTGGCGGGCGATGGCCTGGAACGTATCGCCGGCATCGCTGCGCAGGTGGCCGTAGTCGATAATGAGGGCTGCGCCTTCCTGATCGCGGACGCGGCTTGCGATCTTCATGATTTCTGCATCCGGCCGCCACTCGAAGACGGCGCCGACGGGAGCGGCGCGCACCCATGCCGGCAACAACACCTCGAAACGCGGGATCAGTTCGCTTGCCGCACCAAATACCAGCTTGCCGTTATCGTCGAGTTCGACGGTCCGCTCGTGCCAGCCGCTCTCGCCCTTGACCGCCTGATGGATCGGCAGCACGTCGAAATATTCGTTGGCGAAGATCACGGACGGGCCGTCGGGCACGTCGTCGATCGTGTCGTGCCAGGTGATGTTGCGCGAACCGGACAAGGCCGCCTTCTGCTTGTCGCGCAGCACTGGATTGACCTCGACCAGATGGATGCTCAACGCCTGATAGAGCGGAGGTAACACGCGAAGTGCGCGCAGCGCATCGGCCATCATGGTGCCGCGTCCGGGGCCGATTTCGATCAGCCGAAGCAATGGCGGCGAATCGATCGCCTTCCACACCGACGCCGTCCACAGCCCGAGCAACTCGCCGAACATCTGGCTCACTTCGGGAGCGGTGACGAAATCGCCCTCGCGCCCAAGCGGATCGCGGGAAAGGTAATAGCCGTAGCTCGGATGCATCAGGCACAGCTCCATGTAACGCCATACCGGTATCGGACCAGATGACTTGATGAGCTTCTTGATCTCCGACAGCAGCGGCGAAGTTTCGTTCACATGGTTTCCTACTAGTGGTCCGATTCTAACATTCGCATCCCTTCTCAGCGGCCACTTTTGCGAATGTTAGAATCAAAAGGACCACTAGCAATTATAAATTCCTAGTGGAGTTTCGGATTTGAAATTCGCGTCGTGAGCCCGCGGCTAGGTGGGTAGCGAATGTCAAATCCACTCAACTAGGCCGGCGCTGCCTTTCGGCGCCACGCCGCCACGATAATAAGTGCTCCGGCAATGATCATGGGCACCGAAAGCAGCATGCCCATGGTGAGCCCGCCCCACAAAAATCCAAGCTGCGGGTCGGGCTCCCTGAAAAACTCACCGATGATGCGCGCAATACCATAGATGGTAATGAAACTACCGAGGATCAAACCAGGGCGCTTCAACGCGCCCATTCGAATCATCACTGCAAGAATAGTGAACAGGACGACCCCCTCAAGCGCGGCCTCGTAAAGCTGGCTGGGATGTCGCGGTATTGGGCCGCCGTTGGGGAATATCATCGCCCAGGGCAAATCGGGGTCGGCAGGGCGGCCCCACAATTCGCTGTTGATGAAATTGGCGATCCGCCCGAGAAACAGCCCGATCGGCCCAACGGCGGTGGTGATGTCGCCAAGCGACAGGATCGAGGTGTTGTTCAGGCGCGCGAACGCCATGACCGCGATGACGCAGCCAAGGAAACCGCCGTGAAAAGACATCCCGCCTTTCCACAATTCGAAAATCTCGGCCGGATGCTGGACAAAGAAAAGCGGATTGTAAAACAGCACGTAGCCGGTGCGGCCGCCGACGATGATTCCGATGGTCACCCACAGCACGAAATCGTCCATCTGGGCGAGCGTGATCGGCGAAGCCCCGCGCCAGAGCGTTTCGTTCTTGATCAGCGCGCGGGCATAGATCCAGCCGAGCACGATGCCGCCGATATAGGCGAGCGCGTACCAGCGGACGACGAACGGGCCGATCGCGAAGGCGACGGGATCGAAGACGGGAAAGGCGATGGTGAGAAGGGGCATTCGCGATCGAGAGCTAGTGGACCAATTGCCTGCTTCTAACATCGATATCCCGGTTTGGTAGGCACTTTTGCGAAATAGACCCAAGGCGATATGGCCTTGAATGGAGCGCAATGGATCGCCATTCTACCTGTGCGTTGTGCAAATCGACCGGAGATGTGAGAGATGACCCAGACCAATAATCGGTTTTTCGACGAGATCGGGCGTCTGATGAACGATGCGGCCGGTGCCGCCCAGGGGGTCAAGCGCGAGGTTGACACCGTGGTGCGCAACCAGGCCGAAAAAATCCTGCGCGATCTCGATGTCGTCAAGCGCGAGGAGTTCGAGGCGGTCAAGGACATGGCACGGCTCGCCCGTGAGGAAAACGACGCACTGAAGGCGCGGATTGCGGCGCTGGAGGCCAGGCTCGGCGGAAGCGCGTCCTGACAGGGGGGGTACCAGCGCTCGCCCTCCTCGAAATGGCAAATACCAAGCGCGACGTCCCGATTATCGCGTTCAAATCGCAACAAGCCTGGAATGACTGGCTTGCGTCGCAGGCCGCCGATTCCGAAGGCCTATGGCTGAAGTTGGCGAAGAAGTCCTCCCACGTTCTCTGCGTTTCGAAGCCGGAGGCGATCGACACGGCGCTGTGTCACGGCTGGATCGACGGTCAACTCGATAGCTTTGACGAAAACTACTCGCTGGTCTGTTTCACTCCGCGTCGTCCCAGCAGCAGATGGTCCGAAAGAAACCGTGCCCGCGCGCTTCAATTGATCGAAATGGGCCGCATGCTCCCGGCCGGGATGAGGGAGATCGAACGCGCGCGAAAAGACGGTCGTTGGGAGACCGCCTATGCGCCGCAAAGCACGGCAGAGGTTCCCGACGACCTCAAGGCGGCCTTGGCCAGGAACAAGAAGGCGAGCAAGTTTTTCGAAACACTTGATCGCGCCAACCGCTACGCGATCCTTTACCGGGTCCACAACGCCAAGAAGCCTGAGACCCGGGCGGCCAGAATCGAGAAGTTTGTCACGATGCTGGCGGCCGGGGAAACAATCCATCCGCCGAAATCCAAACGCTAGGACACCGTAATACAGGCCTATCCGCCCGACCGGAGAAGCGGGCCGCGCCGGCCGGGGCGTGACGCGCGACGACTGCTGTAGCCGCCAGGCTTTGCCGGAAAAATACGGATCGAGACGCCCGAAGCCGACATTTTGGTCAGTTGGAGCCGGCCACCTCTAGCTGGCGTCCGGCTGTCATGCTTTGATGTATTCAGACGCGAAACGGAGATGCCATCCGGCATCTCCGTTACTCTGGAACATTCATTGTGACCGATAAGCTTGCCGAGGTTTCCCAGCAGATTGTTGATGATTTGCAACGCAGGCTTGACGAGTCGGTTGCGCAGCAAGCCGCTACCGCCGATGTGCTCAAGATCATCAGCCGCTCGACCTTCGACCTCCAAACCGTCCTCGAAACGCTGATCAAGTCCGCAGTCGAGTTGAGCGGTGCCAACAGAGGTTCGATCTTCCTTCGCGAGGGCGATGTATTTCCGCTGAAGGCGGCGTCCAGCACCACGCCCGAGTTCCTGCAATATTGGGCGGCGAATCTGCCGAAAGCGGGCCGCGGTTCGGCGACCTCACGGGTCATCGCATCGGGAAAGGTCGAAGTTATTCCCGATGTGCTTGAGGACCCGGACATGGAAATGTCCGCGGGTTCGCTGAACAAGATTCGCGCGGCGCTGGGCGTGCCGATGCTTCGGAATGACAAGGTCGAGGGCGTGATTGTGCTGACGCGGCCCGAGCCCGGCCCGTTCAGCAAAAGCCAGATCGATCTGGTGCAAACCTTTGCCGACCAGGCGATGATCGCGATCGAGAACGCGCGGCTGTTCGACGAGGTACAGGCTAAAACTGCCGGCCTTTCGGAATCGCTGCAACAGCAGACCGCGACCGCCGATGTGCTGAAGGTCATCAGCCGCTCGGTGTTTGATCTGCAAACGGTTCTCGATACGCTCGTCGACGCTGCCTACAAACTCTGCGGCGCCAAAGTGGGCCTGCTCTATTTGCGCGGCGAGGAGGCCTTTGAATGCAAGGCGGTCGCCGGCGCCGGCGTAACGGAAGCGAGCCGCCTGTTCAAGGGACGCCCGATACGAGCAGGTCGCGGCACCGCCGCGGAACGCGTGATCTTGACGGGAGAAGTCCAGAGCATCGCTAGCTTCCTCGATGATCCCGAAATGGATCCCAAGATCCGGGATGCAATTCTAAATGCGGACAGTTCGGGTTCGAGCATAAGCCAAATTCGCTCGACGCTCGCCGTCCCGATGACACGCGACAATGCCGTGGTCGGTGTCATGGTGATCGGGTGTTCGCAAACCGGGCCGTTCCCTCAACGCCAGATCGAACTCCTGCAGACCTTCGCCGACCAGGCCGTGATCGCGATCGAAAACGTTCGCCTGTTCGACGAGGTGCAGGCCAAGACGGCCGACTTGCAGGAATCGCTGCAACATCAGACCGCAACCTCTGAAGTGTTGCAGGTCATCAGTCGCTCGCCCGGTGAACTCGATCCCGTGTTTCAGACGATCCTGGCCAGCGCAACCAGCATCTGTGACGCCCAATTCGGTCTGTTGGTTCTCTACGAGGATGGCGGCTTTCGCTGTACCTCGACGTTCAATCTGCCGCCGTCCTTTGCGGAAACCTTCCTGCGTAATCCGGTGATCTACCCGCCGCCGATCGACCCGTTGGGACGGGTGATCGAGACCCGGCAGCTCGTCCACGTCGTCGACGTCAAGCAGGAGCCGGCTTACCTCACCGGCTTTCCGCCGATTGTGGAACTGGTCGAACTCGGCGGCGCCCGCACGCTTCTGCTCGTGCCGATGTTGAAGGAAAGCGGCCTTGTCGGCGTGATCGCGATTTTCCGACAAACCGTGCACGCGTTTTCCGACAAACAGATCGATCTGGTGACGAGCTTCGGCAGTCAGGCCGTGATCGCCATCGAGAATGCTCACTTGCTTGGCGAATTGCGCGAGCGCACCGACGATCTCAGTGAATCCCTTCAGCAGCAGACGGCAACCGCCGACGTGCTGAAGGTCATCAGCCGCTCGGCGTTCGACCTGAACTCGGTGCTGACCACGCTGACCGAGTCGGCGCAGTCGCTGTGCGGCGCGTCACTGGGCATCATTTGCCTGCGCGAGGGCGAGGTGATGCGGCTGCAAGCGGAATCCGGTTGCACGCAGGCCTTTATCGATTTCATGCGGGCCAATCCGATCAGGCCCGGCCGCGAAACGATCACCGGCCGGGTCTTTATGGACGGCAGGCCGGTTCATGTCGCGGACGTCGAGCTTGACCCGGAATACCGCTTTGGTAACGCGCCGGCGATCGGCGCCTACCGCGCGGTGCTCGCGGTGCCGCTGATGCGCGACGGCGCGGTAGAAGGCGTGCTGTTGCTTGGAAGACCGGAGCCCGGACCGTTCAGCCAGCGCCAGGTCGATCTCGTCCAGACCTTCGCCGACCAGGCCGTCATCGCGATCGAAAATGTTCGCCTGTTCGACGAGGTGCAAGCGCGCACCAAAGAGCTTTCGCTCTCGCTTGACGAACTGCGCACCGCGCAGGACCGTCTGGTACAGACCGAAAAGCTTGCCTCGCTCGGTCAACTCACCGCCGGTATCGCTCACGAGATCAAGAACCCGCTCAACTTCGTCAATAATTTCTCGGCGTTGTCGGGCGAATTGATCGACGAGCTCAATGACCTGCTCCAATCGGCCAAGCTCGACGGCAAGACGCGCGAGGAGATCGATGAACTCACCGAGATGCTCAAGGGCAACCTCGACAAGGTCGTGCAGCACGGCAAGCGCGCCGATTCAATTGTCAAGAACATGCTGCTGCATTCGCGCGAAGGTTCGGGCGACCGCCGCCCCGCCGACATCAATACGATCGTCGAGGAAAGCCTAAACCTCGCTTATCACGGAGCGCGGGCCGAAAAATCCGGCTTCAACATCACGCTGCAGCGCGACCTCGATCCCTCCGCTGGAATCATCGATCTTTACCCGCAGGAGATCACGCGGGTGTTCCTCAATCTCATTTCCAACGGCTTTTATGCGGCCAACAAGCGCAAGGAAGCTGCTAGCGACGGCTTCGAGCCTTTGCTGACGGCCACCACGAAAAACCTCGGCAGCAAGGTCGAAATCCGGATCCGCGACAACGGCACCGGCATCCCAGCCGAAGTCAAGGAGAAGATGTTCAATCCCTTCTTCACCACCAAGCCCGCGGGCGAAGGTACCGGCCTTGGCCTGTCGATGAGCCACGACATTATCGTGAAACAGCACGGCGGCAAGATTGACGTCGAAACCGAACCCGGCGCATTTACCGAGTTCATTATTACGCTACCTCGTGCGGCGGCATAGACACAGACTGGAGGCCGAAATTGAGCGTTTACATACTCGTCGTCGACGACGAGCCGGATGTCGAGGCGCTGTTCCGTCAGCAATTCCGCCGTGACCTGAAATCCGGGCGCTTCACCATGGAATTTGCGCCGTCGGCGCCTGCGGCGCTGATCCGCGCCGTCGAGATCAGGGACCCGTCGCTGATCCTGATTCTGTCGGACATCAACATGCCCGGGATGAGCGGGCTCGACATGCTGCCAAAAGTACGCGCCGAACGGCCTGACGTTCCCGTCATCATGATTACTGCTTACGGCGATGCTGAAACCCACCGCAAGGCGATCGAGCGCGGCGCGGTGGGATTGTTGACCAAACCGATCGATTTCGCGCTGCTGCGCCACGAGATCGACGCGCGGCTCGGGCAGGCCGCATGACTGCGACCATCCTCGTCGTCGACGATGAGCCGGACCTCGAGGCTCTTGTCTTGCAGAAGTTCCGCAAGCAAATTCGCGATGGCGCGGTGAGCTTCATGTTTGCGCATGACGGCGTGGAGGCATTGCAGTCGATCGAAAATCACCCGCATGTCGATCTGGTCGTTTCGGACATCAACATGCCGCGGATGGACGGCTTGTCTTTGCTGCAGAAATTGCAGGAGGCCGAAGACAAGAAGTCGACGATCATCGTCTCGGCTTATGGCGACATGAGCAATATCCGCACCGCGATGAACCGCGGAGCGTTCGATTTCCTGACCAAGCCGATCGACTTCACCGATCTCGAAACCACGATCGACAAGACGATACGCCACGTTGAGGCGATGCGCGAGGCGCGCCGTCGCCAGGCCGAGGCCGAGCGCGCGCATGCATCGCTCTCGCGTTATTTCTCGCCCCAGATCGCCTCAAGGCTTGCTGCTGCCGGCGAAAGTGACGGCATGGAGGTGCACTGGCGCGATGTCGCGGCGATCTTCACCGACATCGCCGGTTTTACGTCGCTGGTGGAAAATGTTGCGCCCGACGTGCTCGGCACGCTGCTCAACGAATATGTGGGCGGGATGACTGATGTCGTTTTTGCGCATGAGGGTACCGTCGCCAAGATCATCGGCGATGCCATCCAGATTCTCTTCAACGCGCCGGGCGACCAGCCGGATTATGCGACCCGCGCAATTGCCTGCGCACATGCCCTGGATGATTGGGCCGAGGCGTTTCGCGAGCGTTGGAAATCCAAGGGCGTGAATTTCGGCACAACGCGGATCGGCGTTCACGCAGGCCCTGCGCTGGTCGGCAACTTCGGCGGCAGCCGCTTCTTCGACTACACCGCTTATGGTGACACCATCAACACGGCAGCCCGGCTCGAGGCCGCCAACAAGTTTCTCGGCACACGCATTTGTGCGAGCGCCGCGGTCGCCGACGGCGCCAGCGCGTTTTGCGGCAGGCCGGTCGGCGATCTCTTGTTGCGCGGCCGCAGCGAGCCGCTGCGGGCCCACCAGCCGCTGACGGCGTCTGCATTCGAGAGGTCTGCGACGGCGCAATATTGCGATGCCTTTGCCAAGCTGGAGGCCGGAGACGCCGCGGCAATGCCGGCCTTTGCGGCATTGGTCGGGTTGCATGCCAGCGACGCGCTTGCCGGCTTTCATCTCAGGCGGCTGTTGAACGGGGCTAACAGCGCACGCATTCAATTGGAGTAACCGCGTGGAACGCAGCCGCGTCTCGAAGTGATCACCCCTTGACACGAATTCGCGCGCGGCGACTGATTTGCCCGTCGCGTTAATCTGCCGCACCCAATTTCGCTTGTGACGTCGGGCAAATCAGAAGCATTTCTCAGCGCATCCCGTGCCCACTAAGAGGGGCGTATCGCGATCGTCACGGACGTTGGGTACGGGATGCGATGGCCGTGGGACTGCGCACAAGACGAATGCGCTTGTCTCGCGGACGACAAAGCCGCGTGGTCTTAACGCCTCGACGCTGGCGTGAACCGGGTGACGATGCTGCGCATCGCACCGGGGACGGTGACAAGAAAGCCCGATCGCCGGAGAGAGCGCGGAATAAGTCGTAAAGCCATCGCGCAGGGAATGCCGGATCGTTTCGGCTGCCTGTGGTGACTAACTCGTGTGCTTTTTACTTTTGCGCACGAGGCTGCGGGCGAGCTAAACGCCCGGCATTCCCTGCTCCCTCTGCTATTGAGGGATGGAGATAGACCTAAAACTCGGGCGAATCTCGCCGCGAGAACGCGGAGTCGTAGGCTGATGCACGACGATTTAACCTTTGGGACCAGGCCCCGCAGGCGAGAAAAATCGCTTCATTTCCTTGTCATTTTGGCCCTTTGGGGCTAGAACGCCGCCACGTCCGCAGCCCCCGCACCCCTGGAGGCTTGCTGTGGACACCAAACGGGCCGCGATGCGGCCTTTAACTTTTAGAAAACAAGGACTTAAGCTGATGGCGACCGTCAAGGAATTGAAGGCGACCGCGCGTCCGAAGAGCGGCAAGGGGGCCGCCCGGGCCGAGCGTCGCGCCGGGCGAGTACCCGGAGTGATCTATGGCAACAACCAGCCCCCCGTGACCATTTCGGTCGACGACAGCGAACTGCGCCTGCGCATTCTCGCAGGAAGGTTCCTGACCACGATTTACGACATCGATCTCGAGGGCAAGAAGCACCGCGTGATTCCGCGCGACTTCCATCTCGATCCGGTGCGTGATTTCCCGATTCACGTCGATTTCATGCGGCTTGGTGAAGGCGCGACGATCCGCGTCAGCATTCCCTTGCGCATCCTGAAGGCCGAAGCTTCGCCCGGCGTGAAGCGTGGTGGCACCGTCAACATCGTGACCCACGCCATCGATCTGGAGTGCAAAGTCGACAACATTCCGCAGTACATCGAGGCCGACGTCTCTAGCCTTGAGATCAGCCACTCGCTCCATCTGTCGGACATCAAGTTGCCCGACGGCGTGAAGTCGCTGACGCGCGAGGACGCAACCCTCGTCACCATCGTGCCGCCGTCCGGTTACGCCGAAGAAATGAAAGCGGCTGCTGCAGCTGCGGCCGGTGCGACCGCTGCTCCGGCGGCTGGTGCGGCGGCGGCTCCCGCGGCCGGTGCTGCTGCCGCTCCCGCGGCTGGTGCTGCCGCTCCCGCGGCCGGCGCCAAGGCGCCCGCCGGTGGTGGCGACAAGAAGAAGTAAAAGGAGACGGGATGCCGCGCCATGCGCCTCTTTGTTGGTCTCGGCAATCCCGGCGCGAAATACGCGCATAACCGCCACAACATCGGCTTCATGGCCATCGATGAAATCGCGCGGCGTCATGGTTTCGCACCATGGCGCCGCCGCTTTCAGGGCCAGACGTCGGAAGGCAGCATCGATGGCGAGAAGGTTGTCCTGCTTCGCCCGGAAACCTTCATGAACGAGTCCGGTCGTGCGGTTCAGGAAGCTGCGAATTTCTTCAAGCTCGGCGTGGACGATGTCATCGTGTTTCAGGACGAACTCGAACTGCCTGCCGCCAAGCTGCGCGTGAAGGTTGGCGGTGGCATCGCCGGCCACAACGGTTTGCGGTCGATTTCCGCGCATATCGGCAACGAGTATCGCCGCGTGCGGCTGGGTATCGGTCACCCCGGCATCAAGGAACTGGTGCACGGTCACGTACTGTCGGATTTCGCCAAGGACGATCGCCCGTGGGTCGAGGCGTTGTGTGCGGCGATTGCCGATAACGTTGGTCTGCTTGCAAGCGGCAAGGACTCAACGTTCCAGAACAAGGTGCATCTGGCGATGCAGGCCAAGGGCTTTTTCGACAAGGATGACGGTGACGCGGTCTGACGTGCTGCGGTTCGCTTAATCGGCTTTCAGGACAGATCATGGGATTTAAATGCGGAATTGTCGGGTTGCCCAATGTCGGCAAATCGACGCTGTTCAACGCGCTGACGGAGACGGCGGCGGCGCAGGCGGCGAACTATCCGTTCTGCACCATCGAGCCGAACGTTGGCGAAGTCGCAGTTCCTGACGTAAGGCTGGATAAACTGGCGGACATCGCCAAGTCCGCGCAGATCATTCCGACGCGGCTGACGTTTGTCGACATCGCAGGCCTCGTGCGGGGCGCCTCACAAGGCGAGGGCCTCGGCAACCAGTTTCTTGCCACGATCCGCGAGGTCGACGCTGTCGCCCATGTTGTGCGCTGCTTTGAGGACTCCGACATCACGCATGTCGAAGGCAAGATCGCGCCACTGGCGGACATCGACACCATTGAGACCGAGTTGATGCTTGCCGATCTCGATAGCCTTGAAAAGCGCGTCGACAACCTCGCCAAGAAGGCGAAAGGCAACGACAAGGAAGCCAAGGAACAGCTCGATCTGGTCAATCGCGCGCTGGTGCTGCTGCGCGATGGCAAGCCGGCGCGGGCGCTCGAACGCAAGCCGGAAGAAGAGCGTGCCTTCGGCATGCTTGGACTCCTGACGTCGAAGCCCGTGCTTTACGTTTGCAACGTCGAGGAAGGCGCGGCAAAGGACGGCAACAATTTCTCGAAGCAGGTATTCGAGCGCGCCAAACAGGAAGGCGCGGTTGCGGTGGTGATTTCGGCCAAGATCGAATCGGAGATCGCGACGTTGTCGCGCGAGGAGCGCAAGGATTTCCTCGATACGTTAGGCCTTGAGGAGCCCGGTCTCGACCGGCTGATCCGCGCCGGCTACCAGTTGCTCGACCTCATCACTTATTTCACGGCCGGGCCAAAGGAGGCGCGTGCCTGGACAATCCATCGCGGCACCAAGGCACCTGCGGCCGCCGGCGTCATTCACACGGACTTCGAGAAGGGCTTCATTCGCGCTGAAACGATTGCTTACGCCGATTACGTGTCGCTCGGCGGCGAGGCCGGCGCGCGCGACGGAGGAAAGCTGCGTCTGGAAGGCAAGGAGTACGTCGTCGCCGATGGCGACGTGATGCATTTCAGGTTCAATAACTGATATCGCCGGAAATTGGGGCAGGAAGCGAGGGCGGTAAATGCTAGTGTCCGCCGCCCTGATCGCGGATTGCGCCGAGATGCTCATTGATGCGGAAGACGATCAGGACAAATTCCGCCACGATGCGTGAGAAGATGATGCCGACGATGACGCTGGCGATCGAAGACAATAGCTGGATGAACCCTCCGAACGGGCTGATCGCCATCGCCGCCAGCCCGGAGAAAATGCCGGCGATTCCAAACAACAGGATAAGTGCGATCACAAGCCAGTAAAATGTCTTGATAATGGTCGGCGTAATAAACCGATCCCACTGAAACAGATCCTGAAAATCGAACATCGGTTTTCCCCCCGGACAAGTCGGATGTGATTCGCGCGATCGGTCTCTTTCATAAAAGGGCTAGCGCCGAATGCGGGTTCGGGCAAGTCGAAGGCGAACCATGCGCGTGGATGGGTTGAGATTGCCGCAAAGTGCGGCCACAATCGGGCTTCCCGCAGGATTCCCCAGTCATGAGTACCCTTGTTTTCGAAGACTTTAAGCTGGGCCCTTTGGGCCGCTTCGGACCGCGGCACGTCACGGCCGAGGAGATTCGCGGCTTTGCCGCCGAGTTCGATCCGCAGCCCATGCATCTGGACGAGGCGGCGGCCGCTCGTTCGATGCTGAGAGGGCTTGCCGGCTCGGGTTGGCATCTTTGTTCGATCATCATGCGGATGATGTTCGACGGCTTTATCGGCCGCACAGCATCATTGGGCTCGCCGGGCGTCAATGAATTGCGCTGGCTCGCGCCGTTCCGGCCCGGCGACGACATTATGCTCGACATCGAAGTGACGGAAGCGCGCGTCTCGCGCAGCCGACCGACGACCGGCATTGTCATGTTCAAGATGGTGGCGAGCAATTCCTCGGGACAGGTGCTGTGCGAGATGGTCTCGCCGATCATTGTCGAGCGCCGCGAAACTGCAACGTGACAGGCCTCCTGATGCATTTCTTCGAAGACATCAAGATAGGGCAGCGGCGCGAACTCGGTTCGTTCACGTTCACCGCTGACGCCATCAAGGCCTTCGCGGTGAAATTCGATCCGCAGCGCTTCCATCTCGACGAGGAGGAGGGGCGCAAATCGCTGTTCGGCGGCCTGGCGGCCTCGGGATGGCATGTCGGATCGGCCTGCATGAAACTACTCGTGGCCCACAGCCAGCGCGAGGCCAGCGAAATGACGGCCCGCGGCGAAAAAGTCGCGGTCTGGGGGCCTTCGCCCGGCTTTCGCGAATTGCGCTGGATCAAACCGGTGCTGGCCGGCGACACGATCCATTTTGTCACCGAGGTCGAAACGCTGCGCACCTCCTCAAGCCGGCCCGAATGGGGAATCCTGGAAGCCCGCCATAGCGGAACCAACCAGCGGGGCGAGCCCGTGTTCACGATGCTGGCGACGGCGTTCGTGCCGCGGCGAAATAGCAACACCTGAACAGATAAGCTGAAACTAAATCCTCGCTAACGCATTTTGAACAAGTGCCTGTCAAATAGTGGCTGGGCGCACGAGGGGATTGTTATGGCCGACCGCCGCGGATTGAAATTGCTGGGTTTTATTTTTGCCACCGTGACGATCGCGGTGATGTTCGCCACCGGGATGGTGGTGAAGGGCTACGCCGAGGGCGCGTATTCGCTCGAGAGCGAACAGGTCGCGTCTCAATAAGTTAGAGTCCGCTAACCATACGCGTAAAAGACTTCCAGACGTAAAAGACGCGGCCGAACAACGAACCCGCCAAAAGCGCGGTCCCTCACCGGCTCCAGATCAACGCCAGCACTACAATCGCCGCCACGAGTAATCCGACAAAGCGGATCATGATGGTCCCGACATGTTGGGGTTCTGTCCGCAATCGAATCGGATCGCTGTTGTCGGGCCGAACGGTCTTCATGGCAGGAAACCCCAAAGTTACCTGCACTTGGTCGCCTACCGGGTCGGCAAGGTTCAAATCACATCGTTGTAAATGACACCGCAACAGTCGGCTTCGGGCCGGGAATCGATCGTCCCGGCCCGAAACGGCTAGTCATTTCGTAAAAGTCAGCTGTGGCGCAAGCCGTCCGCCGCGCGCTTCCACTGCGCGACATTGTCGGCGATCATGCGGGTCGATTTCATCGCCGCCTGGCTGAGCTGGGCATAACCGGAAATCTCACGCTGAACGCGCTGTCCCTCGGCATGCAGGATATCGCGCAGGCTCTCAAGTTCTGAAATCAGATTCTCGATTTCCGCAAGCGAGGTCCCGGCGACGCGCTGGATCAGCGAGTTGACGTTGTTTACCGTGGCCTCCGCGTTCGGATCGACCGCCACATCGGTGCTGGCCGCAATGCTCGGGGCCGGACGACGCAGATAGGCGATGTCGTTGCGGACGAAATCGCGAATGCCGGCCTCGACTTCGGAGGCCGCGGCGAGGTTGTTGTCCTCCTCGGTCGATTCAATCTTTTCGGGACGAATGGCGGTCATCGGCTGTTTTCCCTGTTTCGCGTCGGTAGCGAGCGCGGGTGTCCCCCCGCACGACGATGTTTGACGTCGCCATCTGGGCTTCCGATTCTGGCTGCATCGCGGCCAATCTGCGGCAATGCCGGTGCTTTCGCGTGGCACCGCGCCCTACCAGCTTTGCTTGAAACCGGCCGAAATACTCTTGTTGGCGATCCCGAGCGGGGTTTCCGCGATCGAGCCGGAGATATTGAACCCGCCGACGATTTTCTGCTCGGCGCCGATCTTGCGCAGCCATTTGTCGTCCGATGTCGACAGCGTTTGCCCGGCGGAAAAGCTGGTGCCGGTATCGGTAAGGCCGAGCTGGGCGGATTGCTCGGTCCCATAGGCGGTATGGCCGGCCGATGCCGGCATCGGCGCAAAACCCTGGGTCATGTTGTAACCGTTCTGGAGCGTCAGCGAATACTGATCGCTCAGTTTCAGCGATTTGCTCATGGACGCGCCGAGCTTGCCCTGGTCCTGCGCGGGGTCGATCCGCGCCTCGACCGCCGTCTTGTCCCAGATCGAGCCGACGCCCGGTGCCGTGACCGCGGCCCATGCCGTGCCGGAGGATTGCGGCTCGTTGCCGCCATTGCTGGCTTTTTCGGCGAGCAACTCCGCAAGCGTCTGAGGTTGCCGGACCACGGTCATATCGGCGCCCACCCGCGCATCCAGGAACGGTGAAATCGGCTGTTTGACCGAGACCGCCGACCCGTAAGCCTTTTCCTGGGAAGACCAGATCATCTCGCTGGACGGGGCCGCGCGTGGTCCGCCGTGCGGTAGCTTCGGGTTCGCCGTCATCAAGGTCGAAGCGTCGACGTCGAGCAGGCTCCAGTCGATGTCCAGACTGGCGATTTCAGCATCTTCGGTCGGGGCGGCGGCCGTGTTTTCCGCGCGCGGCGGATCGGTTGCTTCTTGCTCGGGATCGGTGAATTCGGGCCGAGATTCAGGCCATGGCGAAATCTTGGGAGCGGCCTGTAAAGGCACATCCTGCAAGGATGCCGGCTGTGCATGCGCGACCCAGCCATCCAGGCCGCTGACAGGCGCTAGCAAAAGAAACCCGGCCAGGCCGAGCAAACCCTTCGAAATCATATGCCCCGACTGCCAGCCGACCGCTCGAGCGATGAATGTTCATCGTCGGGCAAATGTGGCGTGTCGCATCCTTTCGCGCAAGAGAAGGTGGAGCGAAGGTGGAGGGAAGGGGGGATGCAAGAGCCGTTGGGATCGTCGGATGTGGTTTATGCGATTCGCGGCAGATGGATCGGGTGGCCCAGCGCCTGCTCCACCAGGTCGAAGGTGTCGACCAGGATACGGATGCTGACCAGTTTGCCGGCCTTGAATTGCGCGAACTGCGCCAGCCGCAGGCTGATCGGCTTGTTGGCGTCGAGCATGGTGAGCGAATAGCGCATCATCGCGGCAGCCGATTCCGCGCCGAGCATCATCGATTCGCGGTCGAACCGGTGCACCCTGATATTGTCCGCGATCTGGCCGATCACCTCGAGCACGGCAGCCTTGCCGCGGCGGGCGCCGAAGAACGGAAACATGTCGATCGGACCGTAGACCGCCCAGTCGACATCGTCGTCGATCAACGCTTCGAGATCTTCAGGCTGGCGCTCGTTGATCGCACGATGCAACGCACGAGAAAAACGCCAGAGGCTATGCTCTGTCATGAAATTTGTTTCCTGAATTGAATTTGCTGGCTAGCGACCGGCCCTGATGGGCGTCATTGGCGACGCCGTGCCTGGTGGCTGCATTAATATTTAAAGGCTGAGTTAGTCGAAGTTGGCCGAAATGCAAATGCAATTTTGCATTGCACAAATGCGGGCTATTTCGGCGATCGGCCCTGATGACGTATCGGTGATTCGGATTCCACGGCGATTTCGTCGTCGCGAGCCGCCAGGATGCCAAACAACGCCGCGCCGCCGAGCCCGCCGATCATGGCGCCGGCCGGCATGAAGGTGAAGAATACCAGCATGCCGCTATAGCCCTCGAAATCGGTGGTTTTGAAGATTTCGACCCATGCGAGTCCGGCTCCGATGCCGAGCGCCGCACCTCCGACCGCTCCCAACAACAGCCCAAGCAGGGCGAACAGCGCGATTTTCATGGCTCCTGACCCGAAACAGAGACGGCCCGGTGTTGGGTCGCCGCCAGCGCCCGCGAGGTTCAATGCCGGCGCCGCCGATCCGGATGCTTCTCACTTGTTGTCGCCGGGTTTTCCGGCGATCAGCTCGGCAACGTCCTGCTCCACCACCTGCTCGATCAGATCGAAGGTATCGATGATTTCTCGAATCTTGATGACCTTGCCGTCGCGAAGCGTGAAGAAGATGGCGATGTCGAACTGCACGATCCGTCCATTCCGCCGCTTGCCGAAGTATGCGCGAAGCTGGATCGCGACCTTGTCGTCTTCGACGGCAATGAAAGGCAATTCATAGCGCATACTGGAATAGCGCGAATGAACCGTCTTCCACATCTGCCGGATGTCGTCCTTGCCGTGGCGGTGGCCGAGATGCGGCAGGATATCGACCGGTGCGTTGGAGAAAAAATCGATGTCGTCGCTGCAGAACGTCAAGGCGCGCTCGATATCGCTGGCATAGAACGCGTCGAGCAGCTCGATCACGCGTCGGCGGTGAAGTTCTTTCATCATCGGTTCGCCTCCGCCGCTTGCCTCGTCATGACGTTGTAACTCCCTTTTCATGCGAGTCGCCCCGCAATTAATCAGCTAAATAATTTCCAAACACACGTGCAGCGGGTAGGAATGCGGCCGCGAAGGCTTCACAGCACCGGCCCGCTTGTCTATCGTCGCGCCCAACCGACCGAAGGTTCGGATGACAAGGGGAATAAGGGGGAAACACGCGTGAAACGCATCGTTCTTGTGATGGGCCTTGTTGCAGGCCTTGTTGTAAGTCTTGGCCTGATGTTGTCGTTCCCGGCGAAGGCGCATACGCCGCAGCAACCCCCGCACCAGTCCTACAGCGAAGGCGACCTGAAGCTCGAAAGCGGCGAGGCGATCAAGGATTTCTCGATTTCCTATGTCACGCATGGGAAATTGAACGAGAAAAAATCCAACGCCATCCTGATGGTGACGGCGATCGGCGGCAATCACCACCGCATCGACTTCATGATCGGCCCCGGCAAGGCACTCGATCCCGACAAGTACTTCATCATCTGCACGGATGCGATCGGCAACGGACTCACGACCTCGCCGAGCAACTCGAAATCGCAGCCCCGCATGGGCTTTCCGAAATTCACCATCCGCGACATGGTGGAATCGCAATATCGCCTGTTGAAGGAGAAATTCGGCATCGACCATGTCGTCGCCGTGGTCGGCCCCTCGATGGGCGGCATGCAGACGCTGCAATGGGGCGTCAGTCATCCCGACTTCATGGACGCGTTGGTGGCGATGGTGCCGCTGGCGAAGACGCCGGCGTGGAGCGTCGCCGTGGTCGAAGCCACGCGCAAGGCGATCATGGAAGACGCGGCCTGGAAGGATGGCAATTACGACGCCCCGCCCGAAAAGGGCATCCGTCTGATGCGCGATATCCTCAACCTGTTGTCGGCGCGCACGCCGGACATGTATTCGGCACAGTTTGCCAACGGCATGGATGCGCTGCCCTGGATGGAGGCGCAGGAGACCACGATGCTGAAGGCGATGGACGCCAATGACTGGATCTACCAGACTTGGGCCTATGAACGTCACGACGTCGGCACCACGCCGGGCTTCAATGGCGATATCGCCAAGGCGCTGGCCTCGATCAAGGCGAAGACCTTGATCATGATCGGCACCAAGGATTTGCTCAATCCGGAATTCGAGCCGGTCGCAGCAGCTAAAAACATCGCTGGCGTCAAGGTGATGACGATCAGCCCCGGCACCGTCACTGGCCATGCGTCCGCCGGCGGTGCGATTCCGGCCGACGTCGAATTTCTCAACCGCGAGACGACGGCGTTTCTGGACGGGGTGACGCAAAGCGCCGCGCGATGACGGTGGGTGGAACTTTGTTGCCCGCTGTGGGGTTACCCAATCAGCGCAAGGTTTCGCCAGCCAGGTTGTCACAGGAAAGCACCGTCATGAAAATCGTACCCGCACTGCTCGTCATTGCCACGTTCGCCGTCACGGCGGAGAGCGCCGAAGCCAAGGGCTGTCTGAAGGGCGCCGCGGTCGGCGGCGTTGCCGGTCATTACGCCGGTCACCATGGCGTGCTTGGCGCCGCCGCCGGCTGCCTCTATGGCCGTCACCGCGCCAAGGAGCAGGAGCGGCAGCAGCAACAGACGCAGAGCCAGGATTTGCCGATCGATCACGGCACCAGCGGGATGTGACCGGTCGTTCTCGGATTCAAACGTCGAAAAGCATTGGCTCGAGCGTAGGTTCATAATAGGCCCCCACCCGACCGGCCTTCGGCCGGCCACCCTCCCCACGCTGCGCGGGGGAGGGATAAGAACTGTCGCCGCGATTTCTTCATCCCTCCCCCTTGCGGGGAGGGTGGCGCTTCGTGAGCGTAGCGAACGATGTGCCGGGTGGGGGTACAAGACACAGCCTCTCATTCCCGCAAGGCAAATTACCTCCGAGTCGTTGCAAGAATCATTCGTCCCTCCGAAATCCGAGGGCGCAGGAAATGCCGGGCGCGTCAGCGCACCCGCAGCCTTGCGTGCAAAGTAAAAAAGCACGCAAGCAAGTCACCACAGGTTCGCCGAAACATCCCGGCACTCCCTGCGCGAATGGTTTTAACGGCTTGCTTCGTGCTCTCCCCGGTGATCGGGCTTTCTTGCCACCGTCATCGTCGCAATGCGCAGCATTGTCGACAACTTGACTTCGGCGTCGAGAAGTCAGGACCACACGACTTCGCCGTCCGCCTCACGCGCGATCGTCTTTTCGCGCATCAAGCGTCCATCGCTCCCCGCGCCCAACGTTCGTGACGATCGCGAAACGCCCCTCGTGAGAAGCGCGGGATGCGCGGAAGATGCGGCTGATTTGCGATCCGGCGCAATCTCACAGGCCTGCGGCGCATTGGCACGACGGGCAAATCACCTGCCAAATACCTTGGTCGCTTCAAGAGGCTGTCAAGTACCAAACGTCAGATCACGATATAGCCGGTGTATCGCTCAAGATGCAGCGTGCAGAGCTGGCCAGCGGCAATCCCGTCGATCGGATGGGCGAGAAGCTCGACGATCGTGTAGTTGAACCGGTGCGGCGAAAATTCGGCGCCATACACCCAGGCTTCGTGCGTCTTCTCGCCCAGCTCGAGCTTGACGCTGGTGAATCCGAACCGCTCGCCGACGCTCGAATTCGGCTCCCATTGCAGCGGCGGCGTCACGATGTCCGGAATCTTGATATCGAGCGCATGATCGAGCTGCACGTTGATTGTGCCGATTTTGCAATTCTCGATGTCGGGAAGAAAGCCGCGCAGCAAAGGCTTTTGCAGATGGAGCAGATTGGCCGCAGCGCCAAGTCCTGAAACAATGTGTCCACTCATTGCTATCGGCAAAATGAAAATTCCCCGCTGATTCCCGATCAGAATCGTTAGGAGAGGCGTGCTGCATTGTCAGCTTACCGTTTGGTTACGGAAGATTTCGCCGTACACATTGGCGTAGGCCGGGATTGCCGCAACTTGAGGCAATCCGGCGCGGCCGTTTGTTGTGCATTCACCGCGACTAGAAATAAGGCGGCGGCAATTCCAGCAACCGGAAGACGGTCGCCGCGACCATTAGCGCAAAGCCGATGCCGGAGAAGATCAGGACGCCTTCGAGCGATCGGTCCGGTCTCGCTTCGTTTGTCCGGCGCGTCGGCATTCCGGACGCCTTGGCCACGGGTGGAATATTTTCTCTCAAAACAAGTGTTGGCATGAATTGAACCTCTTGCCTGCAATGCCCGATATCAAAAGTCCCACCCGAATTTGCGATCTAGCCCGGCGCGGTCCGATAAAGCGTCATCCAATTGGATGAGGCTTGCGACTTTGATTCATGCCGGTCCGAAGTGATCTGGTTCACAGCGGTCCGGAGCTATTTGAGACAAAATGGGAACCGGCTGGTTGCCGACGCCATAGACGATTGAGCACAAGTCTGTGTAGGACGCGCCGGCCCCAAAGCGGTTAGGGTCGCGCTTTAAGTCGAGCGGATATTGGTTGAAGACATTTCTGATTGAGGATCTGCGCTGCGCGTGCAACCGTTAATTGTGGATGCAAGGATATGCAGGAGAGCGAGCAGCTATCTCAGGTAATTGCCGAAATCTACGACACGGTGCTCGACCGGTCGCTCTGGCCCGCCGCCCTGAAAAAGACGACGACCTTCGTGCAGGGGCAAGCATCGGCGATCTACTGGAACGATGCGGCCAACAACAGCGGCGACGCGTTCTTCGACGACGGTGGTATCGCGCCGGAATATCGGCAGCTCTATTTCGAGAAATATGTCTCGCTCAATCCGACCCTGACGCCGCGCTGTTTCACCGCCATCGAAGAACCGGCCGCGACGGCCGATCTCGTTCCTTACGACGAATTCCTCAAAACCCGTTTTTACCGGGAATGGGCAAGGCCGCAGGGGCTGGTCGATTTCGTCAGCATCTTTCTGGAGAAGGCGGCCGCGAAGTCCGCGATGTTCGGGGTCTTCCGGCATGAGCGGCACGGCATTGTCGATGAGGAGACGCGCCGGCGCATGCGCCTGATCGCGCCGCATATCCGGCGCGCCGCGATGATTTCCAAGGTCGTCAACCTCAAGCAGAACGAGGCGGAGTCGCTGACGGAGGCGATGGACGGTCTGCGCGCCGGCGTCATTCTGGTCGATGGCGACGGCAAGATCCTGCATGCCAACGTCGCGGCGCACGCCATTCTGGACGAAGGCTGCATCCTGCGCGCCGCGGCCGGCCGGCTGGTGTCCGGCGACGCCAGGACCAGTGCCGAGTTGCGGGCGATTTTCGCAGCCGCCGCACAGGGCGATTCGGCGGCAGGCGCCAGGGGCGTTTCGCTGCCGAGCGCCGCAGACACGCACGTAACCTACGTGGCGCATGTGCTGCCGCTCGCCTCCAGCCGTCGCCGGCGCGCCGCCTCGGACAATGTCGCGGTCGCAGCCGTCTTCATCCACAAGGCCGCCATTGCCACTTCGTCGCCGCCCGAAATCGTCGCGCAGACCTTCAAGCTGACCATGGCCGAACTGCGCGTGCTGTTTGCCATCGTCGAGGTCGGCGGCGTACCGGAAGTTGCGGACGTGCTCGGCATCGCACCGACCACGGTGCGCACCCATCTCAGCCGTGTCTATGAAAAGACCCGCGTCTCGCGGCAGGCCGATCTCGTCAAGCTCGTCGCCGGATTTATCAGCCCATTGTCGGTTTGAGGGACTAGTGGGGCGAACAAAATGCTGCGCTTGTCGTCATTGCGAGCCAACGGGTCGCGCGAATGCGCGCCCGATGACAGGCTCCACGAAGCAATCCAGTGGAGCGACGACATGACTCTGGATTGCTTCGTCGCTTTTGCTCCTCGCAATGACGGAAAATAGAACCACTCGGGCCACGCCAGAAACTTGGTGCCCGCTTCCGTTCGTGGCAATAAAGTTCCTGCCTTCAGACTAACGAAGAGGGAGCAGGCTGTGAATTCCTTGCCGATCGCGAACGTCGAGACGACGCGCTTCTTCCAGCAGTGGCTGGAAACCTTTTCCATGTATGTCCGCGATGTCGATTACGCTTCGGCGCGGCCGCTGTTTCATCCGGATGTGCTGGCCTTCGGCACCCACAACGACATCATTCCCGGCGTCGAACAATGGATCAAGACACAGTGGGACAACGTCTGGCCGAAGACGAGCGACTTCCGCTTCACGCTTGAGCACGCACAGGTGCTGGCATCGCCCGACGGCCAGATGGCGATCGTGATCGCGCCGTGGACCAGCACGGGCTATCACCAAGACGGCAAGTCGTTTCCGCGGCCGGGCCGCGCCACCATCGTGTTTTCAAAATATACAGACGGCTGGCTCTGCACGCATTCGCACATGTCGCTCAACCGCGGCGTACCGCAGACCAGCCACGCCAATCGGCCGGTGAAGGCGTGGTAGGGCCGAACTGGACCATCCTTGGTCGTGGCCGGGCAAAAGCGCGAAGCGCGTCTTCGCGTTAGGTGACCCGGCCATCCACGTCTTTGTCTTACAGCGAAGAAAGACGTGAATGCCCGGCACAAGGCCGGGCATGACGATAAGTTCTAGGCGGGCACGATCGCTGCCAGAGCTACGTCGCTCCGTGGACGGACACGGCGAGACACTCTTCCAGAATCGCTCTCAAGCAGTCGACAACGGTCCGTTTTGTTTCGATTCGTGGACCGCAGAGTGAGACATGGAACGGCGGCAGGTCGGGAAGGCCGCGCTGGCTATCCAGCACGGCAAGGCCAGGGGGTACCGCGGCGGGCGTTCGGACCGCAACACCAAGACCAAGGTTCACCGCGCTCCAGAGATCGGGAAGCGTGTTGCTGGCATGGCCGATCGACCAATCGATATCGGCGCCTTCTAGCGAAGCGATAGCCGCTGCGCGAAAGAAACACGGCGGATCAAACGCGGCCAGCTGAAGCGGCTCGTTCTTCTTCCGCTTGAAGTCGTTCCGGCCGATCCAGACCATTGGAAGATTGGCGGACCATAGAGCGTTTGCCGGCGCGCCTGCGGAAAAGACGACGGCGAGGTCGAGTTGATGATCGGCAAGCCGGCTCAACAGCAAGGCGCTTCTTCCCTCAATCACCTTCAGCGTCGCGGAAGGGTGACTGCGCCGAAATCCGGCGATAACGGCTGGCAGCCACGTTTCCGCGACATCGTGCGGAACGCCCAGCGTCACCGTTCCGTCGATCGAATGATCCGACATCGCCGCGAGCGCTTCGTCGTTCAGATCAAGCAAGCGCCTGGCATATTCAACGAGACGCGCGCCGGCGCCCGTCAGCGTCATCTGCTTTCCCGCGCGCACGAAAACAGGTTCGCCGATCTGCTCTTCGAGCCGTTTCAGTTGCAGGCTGACGGCGGATTCCGAGCGTCCGACCCTTCGGGCGGCGGCCGCGAAGCTGCCGCTTTCGACCGCCGCGAGCAAGGTTCGCAACAGTGCCAGATCCAGCGTCTGCATGTGACCTCCGTTTGGCTCAAGTGACGGCTTCAGGACTACTCACTTTACGGGAGGGCGACCGGCAGGCGAAAGCAACCGCGCGCCAGAACTCGATCAAAACTAAACGAGCAGGAGACAAGCAGATGAACCGAACGTTGATCGCCATGATGATCTTATCGGCCATTTCGTCGGCAGCCATCGCCGAGGACTTTCCGCCGTTGCAGCGCGTTCCGGTACTGGAGGAGGCCATCCCCGCAGCCAATCCCGCCATCAAGATGGTGCGAGGCGCGCGTATAAGGTTTGTCCCGCGACAAACGACGGGTCTTCACCGTCATCCGATTTCCGTTGCCGGCGTGGTCACCGCGGGCAGCTTCATCTTCAAGCGAGAGGGCGAGGCGGAGAAGATCATCAGGACCGGCGACAGTTTCTTCGAGCCGGCCGGTGTCACCACCGAGCGGTTCGACAACGCGTCCAGCACCGAGCCTGCAGAGCTTGTCGCCTTCTATCTCACCGATTCGAAGGAACGGGCGCTGATCGAGATGCTGGGGACAAAATAGATTTTCCGTGAACTCCTCGTGGACGGCCGAGATTGCACCACTATGGCAGGAGCAGTCCTGGGGCACTGCTTCGGGTTGCACCTGTTGCAGTAATGAAACTTGCCTGTGTCATATTGGTCGCAGCGCCGCGCAATTTCGTGATCCGGCCACATCTGCCGCACTCTGGGCACATTCCGACGTTGATGGTCACACCGTGTCCGGGATAGATACAGAATCATTGCTGTATTTCCCTCGCAAAGGAGAGATTGAGATGATGAAGTTCGTGATTGCGGCGGGTTTGACCGTTGCCATGGTGGCTGCCGCCAGCGCCGCCGACATGCCCCGCCCGCAGCCGGTCTACCAGAATGCGCCGGTCGGCAAAGCGCCCATCGGCAAGTACCCGGTCGGGAAGAGCCCCGTCGGCAAGGCTCCGATCGCCGCACGGTACTGAGTGCTTTCGCCGGATTTCGTGGAAGGGCGAAGCGTGTCGCATCGACCGACGAGACTTGGTTTGACAAGACTTGGACCGACCAGGCTTGGCTTGATTGGGGGATTGGCGCTCGCGGCTTTGCTGGCGTGCCATCTCCCGTCAGCCTCCGCGCAAACGGCTGACGCGGGCGGATCGGACGGCTTTGATATCCAGAAAACCCTCAAGCGCATCGCCGATGCGACGGCGCTCGGGGACGCGACTTCCGAAGCGAAGCCGACGCCGCCATCGACGACACGGCGCACCTCGGCCAAAGGCCCTTACTACGTCGACTTCCGCGCCAGGACAGCGGCGAGCTGGGGACATGCCTTTGTCTGGTATGGCAAGACCAGCGAGCGCAAGGTCGATGTCGCGGGCCTTACTCCCAAGGGCGATGAGGTCGAGTACGTCATTGGTTACATGACCCTGGTGCCGTCCGAGACCGGGGCGAGCTACGGTGATCTCGATCCGCAATACCTGACGGCGAACTACCGCGTCTATCTGAACGAAGCGGACGCCAAGCGGGTTTTTGCCTATATCAAGAAGCTGCAGGCGAGCTCACCGGTCTGGAATGCCGAAACGTTCAATTGCACGTCGTTCATCGGTGACATCGCAAGCTATATGGGATTGAAAACTCCCAGCCGTTGGCTGCGTCCGGAGAACTACGTCAATCGTCTGAAAGAGATGAACGGCGGGCGCCAGGTCGCCCGGCTGTCGTCGGAGCAATAAATCCCGAGGTTGCCCTCGGAACACGATTTGGCAGCCTCAAATCACGTCCTTCATTACTAACCCGTCAGCCACGCAACAAATCCGACTGCCGCGCCGAGACACGCGCCGGCGATGCGATGCTTTCGCCACAGCAGGGTGCGTGGAATGGCGTCGGCAGGCCCGTGCGACAATTTGGTCATGGCTTTTTCTGATGGGTTTTCGAACCGATTTGAAGATCTCCGGTTATCCGAGGTTTCCAGTCCTCGAAAAAGGAGGTCCACCATGAAGATCGTCGTGATCGGCGGCACTGGCCTGATCGGCTCGAAGACCGGCGCTATCCTGCGCCAGGGCGGCCACGAGGTCATCGCCGCCGCGCCCAAAAACGGGATCAACACGATCACCGGCGAGGGGCTCAAAGAGGCGGTGGCCGGCGCGCAGGTGGTGATCGACCTCGCCAATTCGCCTTCGTTTGAAGACAAGGCGGTGCTGAAGTTCTTCGAGACCTCCAGTCGCAACCTTGTCGCGGCGGAGTCCGCAGCGGGCGTCCGGCACCATGTCGCGCTCTCTATCGTCGGAACCGACCGGACGCCTGAAAACGGCTACTTCCGCGCCAAGGTTGCGCAAGAGAAGCTTATCGAGGCTTCCGGCATCCCCTACACCATCGTTCGCGCGACCCAGTTTCTGGAATTCCTCGGTGCCATCGCCGCTTCGAGTGCAGATGGAAATGTAGTCAGGGTCTCGCCCGGCCTGTTTCAGCCGATCGCGGCGGACGACGTTGCCGAGATCGTTGCCGATGTGGCACTCGCGCCGCCGCGAAACGGCATTGTCGAGATCGCCGGCCCGGAACGGGCGCCGTTCAACGAAATCATCGCCCGCTATCTGAAGGCTGTCGGCGATCCCCGTGAAGTCGTTCGCGATCCTGCGGCCCTGTATTGGGGCGGCCGGGTCGAAGAGCACTCGCTGGTCCCGTTGGGCGAAGCGCGCCTCGGCCGTATCGGTTTCGACGAATGGTTCCGTCGCTCACGGGCCGCAGCCTGATCCGCTGTCCCGGAACCTTACCGCTTCTTCCAGCCGCCCCGATGCCCGGGCGCGCCGCCGCTTGAGCGCGGTGAGGGGCCGAACTCAGGCCCGGACTGGCGTGAGTCGTTGGGCTGGACGATTTTGCTTCGCTCACCGAACGGTTTTTCCGGCAATGCGCGGCTCGCGCGAAAAGGCAGCGACTCCGGGCCGTGCATTTCGTCGAGATGGGGTTTGTGGACTTTTGAGCTGCTCGAAGCAGGGCCAGAGCGTGAGGAAGAAGAACCTCCGCGCTTCTTCATCGCGCTCGCCGGCAAATTCGCGGCCTCGCCATATTTCTTGGTGCCGGCATAGGCGCCGGCTTTCGACGCAACGCCGCGCTGCTTGATGGTGGGGTCGTCCACCACCGCCATTTCGGTGGCGCGCAGCCGCTTGACCTCGTCGCGCAGGCGTGCGGCCTCCTCGAAATTCAGGTCGGCGGCGGCCTCGCGCATCCGCGTTTCCAGATCGCCGAGCACGGCCTCGAAATTGTGTCCGATCGAGATCACGTCGTCGGCGATGCCGCCGTCGCCGATCTCCACCAGCACATGGTCGCGCTCGTAGACGCTGTTCATGATGTCGCCGATGGATTTCTTGATGCTCTCCGGCGTGATGCCGTTGGCGGTGTTGTATTCGACCTGCTTTTCGCGGCGGCGATCGGTCTCGGCAATCGCGCGCTCCATCGAGCCGGTCATCTGGTCGGCATAGAGGATCACCCGGCCGTCGACGTTGCGCGCGGCGCGGCCGATGGTCTGGATCAGCGAGGTCTCGCTGCGCAGGAAACCTTCCTTGTCGGCATCGAGGATCGCAACCAGCGCGCATTCGGGAATGTCGAGGCCCTCGCGCAGCAGGTTGATGCCGACCAGCGCGTCGAACGCGCCGAGGCGAAGATCCCGGATGATCTCGATGCGCTCGATGGTGTCGATGTCCGAATGCATATACCTGACACGAATTCCCTGCTCGTGCAGATATTCGGTGAGGTCTTCCGCCATGCGCTTGGTGAGCACCGTGATCAGCGAGCGGTAGCCTTTCTGCGCCACCGCGCGGACTTCGCCGACGAGGTCGTCGACTTGCGTGCGTGCCGGGCGGATATCGACCGGCGGATCGATCAGACCGGTGGGACGGATCACCTGCTCGACGAACACGCCGCCGGATTCGTTCAATTCCCACCCCGAAGGCGTGGCCGACACTGCGACCGATTGCGGGCGCATCATGTCCCATTCCTCGAACCGCAGCGGGCGGTTGTCCATGCAGGAGGGCAGGCGGAAGCCGTATTCGGCGAGCGTCGCCTTGCGGCGGAAGTCGCCGCGGAACATGCCGCCGATCTGCGGAATGGTCACATGGCTTTCGTCGGCGAACACCAGCGCGTTATCAGGCACGTATTCGAACAAGGTCGGCGGCGGCTCGCCCGGACGGCGTCCGGTGAGATAGCGTGAATAGTTCTCGATGCCGGCGCAGCTCCCCGTAGCCTCCATCATTTCGAGATCGAAGGTGGTGCGCTGCTCCAGCCGCTGTGCTTCCAGCAGGCGCCCCTGGTTGTTGAGCTGGTCGAGGCGCAGCTTGAGCTCGCCCTTGATCGACTTGATCGCCTGCACCAGCGTCGGTCGCGGTGTCACATAGTGCGAGTTGGCGTAGATCTTGATGAATTCGAGCTCGTCCTGCTTGTGGCCGGTGAGCGGATCGAACTCCTCGATATTCTCGACGGTGTCGCCAAACAAATTCACGCGCCAGGCGCGGTCTTCGTAGTGCGCCGGGAAGATGTCGATGACGTCGCCGCGGACGCGGAAGGTGCCGCGGGTGAAATCGGCCTGCGTGCGTTTGTACTGTAGCGCGACGAGATCGGCGATCAGTTGCCGCTGGTCGATGCGCTCGCCCTTCTTCAGCGCAAACGTCATCGCGGTATAGGTCTCGACCGAGCCGATACCGTAGATGCAGGAGACCGAAGCGACGATGATGACATCGTCGCGCTCGAGCAGCGCGCGCGTCGCCGAATGGCGCATGCGGTCGATCTGCTCGTTGATCGACGAATCCTTCTCGATATAGGTGTCGGTACGCGGGACGTAGGCTTCCGGCTGGTAGTAGTCGTAATACGAGACGAAATACTCGACCGCGTTGTCGGGGAAGAAGCTCTTGAACTCGCCATAGAGCTGGGCGGCGAGCGTTTTGTTCGGCGCCAGGATCAGCGCGGGGCGCTGCGTCGCCTCGATCACCTTGGCCATGGTGTAGGTCTTGCCCGAGCCGGTGACCCCGAGCAGCACCTGCATGCGGTCGTTGCGGCTGATGCCCTCGACCAGTTCGGCGATCGCGGTCGGCTGGTCGCCCTTCGGCTGATATTCGGATTTGATCTCGAAGCGGACACCGCCTTCGCTCTTTTCGGGGCGCGGTGGGCGGTGTGGCGTCCATACTTTCAGGCCGCCGTCGTCGCCGCGAAATTCCGGCCGGCCGTCGCGGATCAGCGCTTCCAGCGCTTCGGCCGTGGCCTGCACGCCAAGCGCTTCCATCTTACTGCGCGGCGGGCGAGCGAGCGCCGCCTCGTCGTCCTCGGCGGTCGGCAAGCCGAGTTGCCGCGCCAGTTCCGGATCGAGGGTCGGAATGGTGGCGGCGGTGCCGTAATTGGCTTGCGGCGCTTCCTCGAATCCCTTGGTCGAGGCGCGGGCGCGATGTGCGGCCGCCTCGCCGCCGGCGCGGCGGTCCCAGGAATTATCCGGCGGCGGCTGCAGGCCGGTGGAGGAGCCAAGGCCGCTTTCGCCGCGGTTGATCGCGGGATTAAGCAGTTCCGCGAGCGCCGGGCCGATCGGCTGCACATCGGGCCTCGAAGCCTTCGAATTGGGCGCCTTGGATTTTGGGGACTTGTCGCCGGGTTTTTTGGGGGAGGAGGGGGTCTTCGCCATAGCAGGAATATGGGATGACTCCGCTGCCGAGAAAAGGGCTACGGCGCTTTCAGGAACCCCGCATCCGACGGCCCGTTGCGTTGTCAGCAGTTGTCAGGAGGTGCGAGGTTGGCAACAATGGAAGGGATGAGCAATTCGTCATTGCAAGAAGCGAAGCGACGAAGCAATCCAGTCCTTTTTGATCCTGGATTGCTTCGCTTCAGTCGCAATGACGGAAAATAAGGACCCCCATGCCCGATATCAATCCAAAAGCCGGCCAGCCCGTCGAGCCGTCGATGCTCGCCAATATCCCGCGGCTGGTAACGGCCTACTTTGCTGGCAAGCCGGACCCTGAGATCGCCACGCAGCGTGTCGCGTTCGGCACCTCAGGTCATCGCGGCTCGGCGTTCAACGACGCCTTCAATGAGGCGCATATTCTGGCGATTGCCCAAGCGCTGTGCGACCACCGCTGCGAGAAAAACCTTTCAGCTCCCCTGTTCATCGGCATCGACACCCACGCGCTGGCCGAGCCGGCGCTCGCCAGCGCGCTGGAAGTGTTCGCCGCCAACGGCGTCGAGGTGATGATCGACGCCCACGACGGCTACACGCCGACGCCGGTGATCTCGCATGCGATCCTCACTTACAATCGGGGGCGAACCGAGGGCTTTGCGGACGGCGTCGTGGTCACGCCCTCGCATAATCCTCCGGAAGACGGCGGCTTCAAATATAATCCGCCGAATGGCGGCCCGGCCGACACCGACGTCACGGGCGCGATCGAGCGCGCCGCCAACCGTTATCTTGAGACCGATCTCGTTGGCGTCAAACGCATCCCTTACGAGCGGGCGCGGAAAGCGTCGTGCGTGCATCGCCACGACTACATCACGCCCTATGTCGCCGATCTCGCCAACGTGCTGGACATGGAGGCGATCCGCGGCGCGGGTGTCAAGATCGGGATCGATCCTCTCGGCGGTGCCGCGGTGCGCTACTGGGAGCCGATCATCGAACGCTACGGCTTGAACGCGACGCTGATCCGCGACGAGGTCGATCCGACCTTCCGCTTCATGACGCTCGACTGGGACGGCAAGATCCGGATGGATTGTTCCTCGCCGTATGCGATGGCGCAGCTGATCGGGATGCGCGAGAGGTTCGACGTCGCCTTTGCCAACGATACTGACGCCGATCGCCACGGCATCGTCACTCGCTCCAATGGCCTGATGAATCCGAACCATTTTCTAGCAGCCGCGATCGCCTTCCTGTTCGAGCATCGCCCGCAGTGGCGCAAGGACAGCGCCGTCGGCAAGACCATCGTCTCGAGCGCGATCATCGACCGGGTGGCGAAAAAGATCGGCCGCCAGGTGGTCGAGACGCCGGTCGGCTTCAAATGGTTCGTCGATGGTCTCGTTGGCGGCGGTTTCGGCTTTGCCGGCGAGGAGAGCGCAGGCGCCTCGTTCCTGCGCAAGGACGGATCGGTGTGGACCACCGACAAGGACGGGTTGATCATGGGGCTGCTCGCCGCTGAGATCACCGCGCAGACCGGGCACGACCCGAGCCAGCTGTTCGATTCACTGACGAAAGAACTGGGCGTGCCGTTTTATGCGCGGATCGATGCGCCGGCGACGCCGCAGCAAAAAAGCATGTTCAAGTCGTTATCGGGCGAAAAGCTTGCGATCAAGGAATTGGGCGGCGAGAAGGTCGCGGCGACGCTCACAACGGCGCCGGGCAACGGTCAATCGTTTGGCGGCATCAAGGTCGTAGCCGATAACGGCTGGTTTGCGGCGCGCCCCTCGGGCACCGAGGACGTCTACAAGATCTATGCGGAGAGTTTTCGCAGCGAGGAACACCTGCGCCAGATTCAGGACGAGGCGCGAAGCGCCATCGCGCGTGCATTCGCGGGATAGGGCCTTGCTGTTACGCGGCCGAAGAAGGCTCGGGCGTCGGGCTGACGATGTCGAGGTGAATCCCGCCGCAGCGAGTGCATCGCATGGTCCAATATTCGGCGCCGGCGCGTCCGTTGATGATGCGCAGCACCCGAAGCTGGCTGTCGCAATCGGGACAGGTGGAGCGGACGCCGGAAGCGCTGGCCTTCGAGTCATGCATGAGCGGTCTTCCGCTTTTGCTCTGACCTCACCGATCGCCGGTTGAGGTAGTCAATGCGGGTTTTTGCGTCGGCAATGGCCGCTCCAGCATCGGACCAGGCGAATCCGACCTCAAGCTCGGGAAATGAGACGCCGTCGATGACGACGGGCTCAAAATCCTCGCGCCTGATCCTGGCATGCCAAAGCCCTTTGCCAGCTTCGAAAGCCTCAATTTGAAAGCCGTCATAGGTCATGTTGTAACGTCTCCGCGGATCCGAGACGCATGAGGAAACCACGCCTTCGCCCGAACGCGTGTGAGCTGGTTCACACTTTCGGGAGAAGTTGGCTGCAACCGCTCCGCGAGCCTATATATGCGCTGCACAAACAGGAGCGATTCGGTGGTGGAGGCGGCTGATCCGCTGGTCCTTGACCTCGTTGAGTGGATTGCTTGGGAACCGCGGCTTATTCGGAGGTGATCGCGACCTGGCGGACGTCATGCCCGCGGCTGACGATCTGGGAGGATGCGGTTGATTCCGGCTATGTCGCCCGTGCCACCGGCGCGATGGTCGTCGTCACCGAGAGCGGCAAGCAATGGTTGCGGGCGCACGGCCGTTTGAGCTGAGTGGTTGAGGTCAGGACAATGAATATTTGGGGGTTCGCGCGAGCAGGGGCGCTCGCGATCGCGACCATTGCGCTGTTCGACGTCGCACCGGCGTTCGCCGCCGAGCGGGTCTACGATCCGCAAGTCGGCAGCCGCTGGACGGTCAAGACCGAGGCCCGCAGCGAAGAGGTGAGGCCCGACGGAACGGCGACCTCGCTGATCAGGACGCGCGGCGAATTGACCATCGAGCAGAAGACGGCGGACGGATTTCGAATTTCCTACGTTCAGCGCGATGCCACCGTCGAAGGCAATGCGCGGAGTGTTCCGCTGAGCCGCACCTACGTGAAGCTGCTGGAGAATGTGGCGATCCACGCCAGCACAGATCCGTCGGGCAAGCCGTTGCGCATCGACAATCTCGATGAGGCCAAGGGGGCGATGCGCGAGGCGGCGAGCGGTCTTACGGAGCAATTCGATCGCCGGCCCGCGACCCGTGCACTGTTCGATCAATTGATGTCGCAACTGGTCGAGGTCGACGCCGGCCGCGCGGCCTCGGTTTACATCGATGCGCTCGGGGTGCTTGCGGTCGCACAGAATACCGGGATGAAGCCCGGCGAATTCAGGCAAGTCACGAAGCCTGCGGAAAATCCGCTCGGCGGCGATGCGCTGAAATCGACCGAACGATTTGAACTGGTCGATGCCGATGCAACACGGCTCAAGTTTGTGAATGTCACGTCCATCGACACCGCCGACATGGACGCGTTCATGCAATCTTTTGCAAGGGGTTTGCTGGCGGCTTCCGGCGACAGTGTCACGCCGGATCGGGTGCGGCAGCTCGTGAACTCGATGGTGTTTTCTTTCGACAAGCGCGCCGAATTCGAGGTCGAGGGCGGCATGACGCGGAAGGTCGCCGAGAGTTCGAAGACGGTATTTCGCGGCATGGAACAAAACCTGATCCAGACCGACATGCGGACGATTACGGTGACGCCGGCGCCGTGAGCTTGTGCCTCGTGGCAACATCACTTCACTTCGCAGCGAACCCCAAAGGGTATGATTGACTTGGGGCAGCCTTTGCGGTGAACTTCATGCATTCGCATCTTTTTCATTCGAAGGTTTCCCGGAGGCGTTTGAGCGATGATCGACCTGTATTATTGGACCACGCCGAACGGGCACAAGATCACGATGTTTCTCGAGGAGACCGGGCTGAAGTACAAGATCTTCCCGATCAACATCGGCAAAGGCGATCAGTTCAAGCCGGAGTTTCTGGCGATCGCGCCAAACAACCGGATTCCGGCGCTGGTCGATCACGAGCCCAAGGGCGGGACCAAGCCGATCTCGATCTTTGAATCCGGCGCGATGCTGCTCTATCTCGCCGAGAAAACCGGCCGATTCCTGCACGGCGATCTCTATGGCCGTTACGACGTCATTCAATGGACGTTCTGGCAGATGGGCGGGCTCGGGCCGATGGCCGGGCAGAACCATCACTTCCGCAACTACGCGCAAGACAAGCTTCCCTACGCGATCGACCGCTACGTGAACGAGACCAAACGTCTCTACGGCGTGCTCAACAAGCGGCTCGCGGACCATGAATTCATCGGCGGCGAATATTCGATCGCGGACATGGCCTGTTATCCCTGGATCGTGCCCTACAAGAATCAGGGGCAGGACATCGAGCAGTTCCCACATCTCAAGCGATGGCTTGAGGCCATCGGCGAGCGGCCGGCCACGGTGCGCGCTTACGCGCTCGCCAAGGACGTCAATCCGAACTTTGGACAGCCTTCGAACCGCAGCGAGGAAGAGCGCAAGCTTCTGTTCGGGCAGACGGCCGCGGTGGTGAAGTAACTTTTTAATAGCCAGGCGCGACACGCAACTTTGCGTGGGCTGTCGATGACAAGTGTCTCCTGATGATCCAATATGCATCGGTGGCGGGACGAGTGTGTCTGTCCGGAAACCTCGATCACCGCGCCGCATGTGTGATGACAGGAGACAAGAACTTGCGTGACGGAATTTCTGCACTTCGCATCGGTGTCACCCTCGCGGTGCTGGTGACCGGCAATATTCTCGGCTCGTCTTTGGCGCTGGCTCAATCCGCAGCCCGCACCGACCCTCTGCTCAACAACGGGCCTCCGGTGTGGGACACCAACCACGACGGCGTCTTCACCTGCGACGAGTGGAAGAAGTTCATGGAGCAATTGTTCACTTCAGCCGACAAGGGCCGTAAAGGTTTTCTGACCAGACAGGAATTCGACGCGGTCAAGAAAGCCGATCCCAGCCTCGCTGATGCCGATTTCGGCTATTTCGACGAAAACCAGGACGGCAAGGTCTCGCGCAAGGAGTTCGTCGAAAAGCCGAGCGTGTTCATCCTGCGCTTCGACCGGAACGGCGACTGCCGCGTGACCCCGGATGAATTGAAGGCGGCAACCACCCCGGCACCGACGGGCGGGCCGCAGGAACGGCCGCGCGACCGGTTTCACTGAGGCGAGTGCGTAGCGATGCGCCGCATGTGTATCGCTAACCCCATGATCGTGGTTTAGGCGGTTATCGCGAGCATGTTTTCGATCGTCGCGAATGCTTCTTCGGTGCCCTCGCGACGCTTCTCAATGCCATCCTGCCCGTCCATGAACACGATCTGCTCAGTGTAGGATACACGCGTTCGGTCGCCATCTGGTTCAAGATCCAGGCTGGACAATGTAACGGAGTGGAGCTCTCCCGCAAGGCGGAGGTCATAGACATAGACGAGGCGGCGGCCCGGTTCGATGACGTGATAGCGTCCCTCAAAAAGCGTCGTCATTCCACTGTCGTCAAAGCGACCTTCCGCCACTTCGATGCCTCCCACGCGAAAGTCCATCGACCGGCGGACCTCGCTCCACTTCCGGGGTGGGCCACGGAACCATTGTGCTTTCATTGTCGGGTCGGCCCACGCATTGAAAATGCGTTGAGGTGTCGCCGCCCACACGCGCTTTATTGCAAACGTTCCATGGAAAAGCGGCAGCGCTCTCATCGTTCACCCTTCTTGATTTTTGAGCGAGGTCGCTCGGGTTCAGCTTGATTTTGGTCGCGTTCGACCAGCCTTCCAAGTTGATCGAAACGGTATTCCCATAATTGGCGGCGTTCGCTTAGCCAACGTTCGACGCGCAAGACTGCGGCGCTCGAAATACGGCACTCACGAGTGCGGCCGCGCTTTTCTGTGACGACTAAGCCACTCGCTTCGAGCACCTGGACATGCTGTTGAATCGCGGCAAGCGTTGAGGCATATGGCTTCGCTAGTTCGCTGATCGAAGCAGGCCCTCGCGAAAGGCGATCAAGAATCCCTCTTCGCGTCGCGTCGGCAAGCGCGTGAAATGCCCTATCGAGGTTATCTTGATACTTAAGCATACGCTTAAGTAAACGTAGTATCGGTAAAGGTCAAGTCGTTACTTAAGTGTTGCGCCGCATGCCGAGCGCAGTGGCGGTTCTAGCTGGCATTGCCAAAGCTTGGCGGCGCAAAACGCGCCCAAGCAAGAGCAGCGCGAGTCTGTTCGGATCCGTCAGAAGCGGACTCAACCTAGAGATCGTGCCGGGGGCGGCCAAGCGAGAGGCGCTTTCCTTGCCAAGCTGTTTGACCCTGCTTATTGCTGCAGATCATTGCGGATTGCCGCAAACGCGAAGAAACGCTGTCAAAAGTCGCCGCGGGCGATTACCGGCGTGTCCCGAATGCCGTAAACCGCAACTTGGTTTTGTGATAGGTCCGTGTTCGAACGCTACAATGGCCGACGGGAGTAACGGAAATGGACTTCGACCCGGTTTTCCTGTCGCGATTGCAATTCGCGTGGGTGATTGGCTGGCACATTCTGCTGCCGGCCTTTACCGTCGGGGCCGCGGCATTCATCGCCGTCCTTGAAGGATGCAATCTTGCAACCGGGCGCGACGTCTATCTCCGCGTCTCGATGTTCTGGATCAGGATCTTCTCGATCGCCTTTGGCATGGGGGTTGTCACTGGCGTGGTCATGCCATTCCAGTTCGGTACCAACTGGAGCCGGTACGCGGATGCCACCTCTAACGTTCTTTCACCGTTGTTCGCCTACGAGGGCTTGACCGCCTTTTTTCTTGAGGCGGCGTTTCTCGGCGTCCTCTTATTCGGACGAAAGCTGGTGCCGCGCTGGGCGCATTTTGTTGCAGCACTGATGGTGTCGATGGGGACATTGTTCTCGTCCTTCTGGATCCTATCGGCGAATAGCTGGATGCAGACGCCGGCCGGCTACGAAATCGTCGACGGCCGCTTCTTTCCGACCGACTGGCTGCAGGTCGTTTTCAACCCTTCCTTCCTTTCCCGACTAGCTCACACCGTCGTCGCATTCTTTATCACCACGGGGTTTGTCGTGCTGGGGGTCGGGGCCTATCTGCTTCGGCGCGGGCGATTTCCGGAAGAAGGCCGTACCATGTTGTCAATGACGCTGTGGCTGTTGACCGCATTGGTGCCGCTGCAAATCTTTCTCGGCGACCATCATGGCCTCAACACGCTGGAGCACCAACCCGCGAAACTCGCCGCGATTGAGGCGCGCTGGGAGACCGGCCGTAACGTGCCTTTGACGTTGTTCGCGATCCCGGACGAAAAGGCCGAGAGTAATCATGCCGCTGTTGAGATTCCGGGACTGGGCAGCCTGATCCTGACCCATAAGATCGACGGCGAGATCAAGGGTCTGAAAGATTTTCCCGCCGATCAGCGGCCACCTGTGGCGATACCCTTCTTTGCCTTCCGGATCATGGTCGGCTGCGGCATGCTGATGCTCGGCATCGTGCTGCTCGGCGGATGGCTGCGCTGGCGCGGACGGCTCACCGACACGCCGCTGTTTCTGCTGCTGTGCCAGCTCGCACTTCCGATCGGATTCGTTGCCGTCATCGCCGGCTGGGCGGTCACCGAGGTCGGAAGGCAGCCCTGGACGGTTTACGGCTTGCTGCGAACGGCGGCTTCCGTCTCGCCGTCATTGACAGGCCGCGACGTCGTTATCTCGCTATTGGCCTATATGGCTGTTTATCTCTTCATGTATCCCACCGGATTGTTTCTGATGCTGCGGATCGTGCGAACTGGTCCGGCATCGGCCGCCGAAGCCGATGCAACCATCGAGGCCGGACGGCCTCAGGCCCCAGTGCTGGCGGGAGCCGGCCTTTCGGGAGGAAGCGGACCATGAGCCAGGTTCTGGACTTCGTGCCGATCTGGACGCTGATCCTCGGGACTGCCGTATTCTTCTACGTGCTGCTCGATGGCTTCGACCTCGGCGTCGGCATTCTCTATGGCCTCGCGCCGAACACCGCCGCGCGCAACACCATCATGAATTCGATCGCGCCGATCTGGGACGGCAATGAAACTTGGCTTGTGCTCGGCGGGCTCGGTCTGCTCGCGGCTTTCCCGCTGGCGTTCGCCATCATCATTCCTGCGGTTTATTTCCCAATTCTCGTGATGCTGCTGGCGCTGGTGTTTCGCGGCGTTGCGTTCGAATTCCGCTTTCGCGATGCCGAGCACAAGACGTTCTGGGATCACGCCTTCAACTACGGATCGGGCATCGCGACCTTCGCGCAAGGCACGGTGCTCGGCAGTTTCATTCAGGGTTTCCAGGTTAGCGGGCGAGTTTTTTCCGGGACCTCGTTCGACTTCCTGACGCCGTTTTCGATTCTGACCGGCATCGCGTTGTTGTTCGGATATGGGCTACTCGGCGCCGGCTGGCTCATTCTCAAAACCGAAGGCGAGATTCAGGACGCCGCCCGCCGTCAGGGCCGCGTTTGCCTGATCGGCGTTTTGGCGGCAATCGGCATCGTCAGCGCCTGGACGCCTATCATGAATCCGGCGATCGCCTCACGCTGGTTCGTCTTTCCGAACATGCTGTTTCTGGCGCCGGTTCCCATTGCCACAGCTGCCGTCGCGCTCGTCACTTGGCGCGCGCTCCGCGGCCGCTCGGAAGTTCTCCCATTCGCCGGCGGCATTGGCCTTTTCTTGCTATCGTTCACGGGGATTACCATAAGTCTCTTCCCAATGATCGTGCCCAATCATTTCACGCTGTGGCAGGCGGCGTCCTCCGACCGTACCCAAGCTTTCCTGCTGGTCGGGACGCTGGTGCTACTGCCGACGATCCTCATGTACACTAGTTGGTCCTATTGGGTCTTTCGCGGCAAAGTACGGGCTGACATCGGATATCACTGAAGCATCGCAACAACTCGGATACCTTCGCAGCTGGTTTTTTCGGATGGGTGGACTGGACCCGAGACTGTTTGGGACGCATTCGTTGCGACTTCTCTGCTGCCAGGCGGACGAAACGAAATTGAGCGGTCAATGCTATGCAAACGCGCTCTTGGCATCGCACGTAGCCTTACCCTAAGCGGCGGAGGAGTACCGAGTCATGGCCAAGACCTTCAAAGTTGGCGATCACGTGAGCTGGAATTCGGAAGCCGGGCGTGTACGCGGAACAATCGTCAAGGTGCACAAACGAGCCGTCAACTATAAGGGCTACATTCACGATGCTACGCCGGATAGGCCCCAGTACGAAATCAAAAGCGACAAGACCGACCACGTAGCCCTGCATAAGCCCGGGGTGTTGAGTCGCCTCGACTAACGGTCCGGCGCAAATTCGAAAGCACAGCAGTCGGGATGAAGTTTCCGTTTTTCACCATCGGCCATTCCTCGCTCCCTATAGGCAAATTTATCGAGCTGCTCACTGCCTCAGAGATCGGCATTGTCGTCGATGTGCGCACTGTTCCACGCTCGCGGACAAATCCGCAATACAATCGCGAAGCATTCCCTGAATCATTGTCGGGATTTCAGATCGCATATGAGCATGTCGCCGAACTCGGCGGCCTCCGCCCACGCGCAAAGGGTGTTGCGCCTGACGTCAATGCCTTCTGGCAGAATCAGAGTTTCCACAACTACGCCGACTATGCGATGAGCGACGATTTTCGGTCTGGCCTCGCGCGGCTTCGCGCTCTGGGCCGCGCGCGGCGCTGCGCCGTGATGTGCGCGGAGGCAGTATGGTGGCGGTGCCATCGTCGGATCATCGCGGATTACCTTGTCGTCGGTGGCGATCAGGTGTTCCATATTCTTGCGCCGGGCAAGGTCGCGATAGCGAGTTTGACGACGGGGGCTCGGCCCGGGCTGAGGGATACGGTGACTTATCCGGCGGCAGCTTTTGGGTCATGAGCGGACAGCGGCGTTGCCACTGCTCATCTCTGCTTTGCCCTTATAACCGTGCATCTCATAGCCTTCACTATATGAAGCATGGGTGCATCCCTTGAACTTTCAGTGAGCCGTATCCGACCGCCGCTACGAGAGGGCGGCGATGCGGATTGGCTGGAGATCTGGTGAGTTTGAAAAGCTTGCGCTTACTTGCCCTGGATCAGGAGACCCAGCGGAGCGAGCGGGCCGACCGGCATCAGGTCGTAGGACATGAGGTTCGCAGCCACCAGCGGCATCGTATCCACCGTCGCCTTGGCTTCTTCGACGGAGGCGACGTTCATGAGAAAGATCGGACCGAACTTCTCGCGGAACCAGAACTGCTCGATCTTTCCTTCGAGATAGAGCTGGAGCGTGTGCGGGACTTCTTTCGGCATGTGCGGCTTCAACAGCTCCGGCGTGAGAGCGGTCTTGGGCGAGGCGATGGCCATGACTTTCATAGGTAGAGTCTCCTTTGCATTGAGATATTCGGCGGGGAGAAACTAGCTTGCCGGTGTGGCTTGCCGTAGAGGCGGAAATGACAATTTTGATATCATTTACGACATTGAAATACCCGGTTTAAAAATGATAAAAGGTATAGTTGATTCAGCTAGATGTCGGATTATCTCGCTTCAAAATCTGCTTATTGGGTGTGAAGAAACCGAGGCTTGATATCGCGAGCACGCTGTTGTCATAATTGATAATTTTAAGGCCGTTTACGCCATGCGTATTGCGATACTTGCCCTGGAGGGCTTCTGGGATACCGGGCTTACCGTGACCCTTGATGCGTTCGCGCTCGCCAACAAGTTTTCGGCCGTACAAATGGGCGGGACACCCCGTTTTGATGTGTCGATCGTAGGCGTGCGCAAGAAAGTCCGGTCTGGCCAGGGATTTGCGATACCGGTGCAGGCCGTCACGCCGGATTTGAAGCCGGACTGGGTGATCGTGCCGGCGCTGGGCACCGGGACGCCGGAGCAACTCGTTCCGGCCCTCGAACGACGAGACGTCAATCAGGCCAAGGAGCAATTGCGGAAATGGCACGCTGCAGGCGCGCGGATTGCGGCCGCCTGTATCGGTACGTTTCTCCTCGCGGAAGCCGGGCTTCTCGATCGGAAGGAGGCGACGACGACGTGGTGGCTCGCACCGCTGTTCCGGCAACGCTACCCGAATGTCCTGCTCGATGAGACCCGCATGCTTGTGACATCAGACGGCATTGTCACGGCGGGCGCGGCGATGGGGCATCTCGATCTGGCTCTCTGGTTTATCCGCCAGGCTAGTCCGGAACTGGCCGCCGTCGTGTCGCGCTACTTGCTGGCCGACCTGCGCGCCTTGCAAGCTCCCTTCATCATCCCCAACCATCTCGCGCAAGCCGATCCGCTGATTCAACGTTTCGAACGATGGGCGCGCGAGCATCTTAGGGAAGGGTTTTCGCTGCAGGAGGCCGCCGACGCGCTGGCGACGAGCGCGCGCACCCTGCAACGCCGTTGCGAAGCGGTGCTCGGCAAATCACCGCTTTCCTACTTTCAGGACCTCCGGGTCGAACGCGCGCAATCTCTGCTCCACGGCAGCGGTCTCGACCTCGACGCCATTGCCGCCGAGGTCGGTTACGTCGATGGAGCGACGTTACGAACGCTGTTGCGCGGACGCCTGGGACGAGGGGTGCGAGAGCTTCGTGCTGATCTGCGCTGACGGTTCGGCAACGCGGCTTTTCCGCCGCGCGCCGAAATAGGTGCCGCCGGAACGGACACGGCGATAATTTAACGCGACGTTTACTTTACATCGGAAAGCGGACATCGCCGCCGAGGCCTGAGGTGTCCGCCAAGGGCCAATTTTCAGCCGCTGGCTACTTCCGTGCACGCCAGAGATCGGAGTAACATTGTTTTTGTCAGCCACGAGGGGGGATGAACATGCGTCGCCTTATTCTCACGTGTGCGGTTCTGGCACTGATTGGCGGCAATGCCTCGGCCGGGATGGTCGAGCGCAAGATTGGCTACGAAATTGACGGCAAGGCCTTTCAAGGCGTGCTTGTCTATGATGATGGCGTCACAACAAAGCGTCCCGCGATCCTGATGGAGCCGGATTGGTCGGGCGTCAGTTCACATTCCGTCGAGCTGGCGCGAGAGATTGCCGGCAGGGACTATGTCGTGTTCGTCGCAGACCTTTTCGGTGTCGGTTACGCACCCAAGGACGCCAAGGAAAGGGCGGCTGCCACAACCGCCGTGCATGCCGACGTCAATCTAATGCGCGCCCGCGGTGGCAAGGGGTTTGACGTATTGCTGACAGAAGGCGAGAGGCTCGGAATTGTTGACCCTGCGAAAATTGTAGGGATTGGCTTCTGCTTCGGCGGCGGTGTTCTGCTTGAAGTTGCGCGCGAGGGGCGTGATTTCAAAGCGCTGACCGTGTTCCACGTAACCAACCCGCAGCCTGCTGATCCTGCTGGCCCGTCAAAGATCAAAGGTCCAGTGTTGGTGCTGCATGGAGCGGACGACCCGATTACGCCGCGCAAGGCAATCTCGGCATTGGAGGACGAACTCGATGCCGCAAAGGTGCGGTGGCAGGCAGTTCTATTTAGCGGAGCGGTGCACGCCTTTACGGACACGTCGGCACCAGTGACGGGCGCGTCGCCGGCCGTGACGCGTTACGACCCGGTGGTCGCCAAACGCTCCCATGAGATGATGCGGGAATTTTTTGCCAGCATCTTGTGAAGGGCGGGTCTTCGCTGGTCGACCTGCCGGATGTTTGACCCTGTCTGCGGATGACGTTGGAGGGAGAAACGCCAATGAACTCCACATCGAATACGAAGGATGACTTGATCTCGCGCGCCGATGAACAGATCGCGCGTGCCTACGACCAAATCGCGCGCGCCGATGAAGAGCTTGCGCGTGTGTCTCAACAGATTTCAGGAATTGGGCGCGATGCCGTACACGAACCTTCGGTTGGATCGGCCGCGCAGCCAGCGCGTCGGAGGCTTGCGCGGCATGGCCTCGTCGGCCTGCTGTCGGCGGTATGTATCGTGGGCATCGCCGCCTTCGTTTTGCAATCCTCTCATGGCGGCGTGATGATGATTGGCGCCCAATGGGCGCCGCAGCTCATTTCCACGCCATCCTTGCCATCAAAAACCCCACCGTTTTCTGCACAGCCCGATTCATCCCCTGTTCAAGTGACCGCGGCGGAAGCAGCGCCGCCGCAAGCGGCACCGCCGTCCCCCACTGGACCGCAGGACGCTGCTACGGTTACCCCGGCGGCTCCAGACCTGACACAGTTGCTGCAAAAGCTGACGGGCGATATCGCAAATCTAGAGCAAGCGATGGAACGGCTTAAGGCAAAGCAAGACCAGATAGGCAGCGACAATACAAAAGCCATTGAGCAGCTCAGGACGAAGCAGGAAGACATGGCGCGCCTGCTTGCCAAGGTTTCCGAGCAAAGCGCGTTGCCCAAGACGTCTCCGCCTCCGGCAGGACCTGCTTTGTCGACGCAAACGAGAATCCAGCCGCCGCCACCGCCGCGCCGGCTGCATTCTCCGCGGTGGCAGTACTACTACGACGACGACTGGTAACCGCGGTGCCCTCCGTATTCTCCGCTGCGAACATGTGTTGCCAGCACGCCGGAAAAGCGCAAAAATTCGCGCCGGTTTTTGGGTTCATACGGGAGTTCAACGCAACCAGGAGAAGAGCTGATGATGAAGGTCCTCGCCATCGCGTGCATAACCGTGCCGGCTATCGTGGTGTCTGCCGTCGCGCAGCAGCCTGCGATCAAGCGCACCGTGCTTCGCAGCATCGATTATCCTGCCGGCTATACCACCGTGACGGCGTTTATTGAGCTCGCGCCAGGCGCTTGTGCGGGCCGCCACACCCATCCGGGGATCGACAGCGGTTACGTCATCCAGGGCGACTTCGTGCTCAAAATCGATGGCAAGCCCGATCAGACCCTCAAGGCGGGCGACTCATTCGAGACGTCGCCCCTGACGGTGCACGACGCTTGCTCGGTATCGGGCAACAAGCTGGTCGACACCTTTGTCATAGAGAAAGGCAAGCCGCTGGCATCGCCGGCACCCTGATCCGGCGCAGACGCTCACATACTGACGGCCGCGTGGTTGGCACGGCAATGTCGTGCCAATCCATCGTGCGAGACCACGAATTCCTTCAATGGCGTCTCGATGTCGTAGAAATAGATGTTGGCGACGAAGCCATAGATGCCGGCGTCGATGCTCGTCGGTCTGTCGCCATGCACATAGCCTTGCGGCGGGATCAGGCTTGCGAGTGCGGCGAGATCGGCCAGCCCGCGGGCCATCGCGGCGTCAGCCTCGAAGCGGCCGATGCCCTGGTAATAATAGCGCTGGGCGTTGAACTCTTTGGCCTTCATCAACCCGTCATCGGTAAGGCTCGGATGCTCGCGCTTGAGTGCATCGCGGAACCGGGGCCAGTAGCGCTCGTCCTTCCAGCGCGAATAGGACATCACCCAGTAGAGATCGTCGAGCGTGCGCGTGGCGAGGAGATTGGTCGTGTGCTGCACCGGCGTCAGCGCCACGTCTAGCGTCACGCCGTATTTTTGGGTGACGTAGCCGAGGATGGTCTCGCTGTCGCCGACCGTGTCAGGGCCGTCGACGATATAGGGCAATTGTCCGCGCGGCGCCTTCGACGCATCGAAAATGTGTTCATGCCGGAACGGCACGCCAGCGAGCTTCAGAAAAGCGAATACCTTCAGACCGTAGCCATTGTTGTCGGCGACACCGAACAGCGGCGGATAGGAATAGAGCGTGAGCATGATGGCCCGTCACTTTCGAGATGGCTGCAGGCTACTTCAAAATGGATCGGTCGAAAACGTTCGGCGGAACAAACCCGCTCGGTGGCTGAAAGCGCAAGCGATATTCACCGTCATTCCGCGACAGGGAATTTCCGGTGTTAAAAATCCCTCGCGGATTAACTTGTGTGCTGATGGGATCGCCGTCATCCTAGCGTTGACGGCAAGACTGCTGGCAATCAATGACCGGCACCACAGAAGTTCGCCGTAAACAGGCCGGTCATGCCGGCCCTTGCGCAAAAGGGGAGAAGCCTATGAGTGAGCAGTCACGGCATTTCCGGCTTGGCGCAATCGGCGCGATGAGCGTCGCTTGCATCCTGGCTACCGCGTCGGTGTCGAATGCGGTCGAACTGACTACTCCTGTCGGAACGACGACAGGCACCTATCAGGGCCTCAAGAACTTCCAGGAATTGCCGGGAGATCCGGCGAGCGGCGTCAACGTGTTCCTGGGTATCCGCTACGGCCAGGCGCCGCTCGGCACGTTGCGCTGGAAGCCGCCGCAGGTTCCCAATCCAGGCCAGGGATCGATCGTCGCGGGAGCTATCGGCAACACCTGCGTGCAGGGACGGCCAACCGATTCCGAGGATTGCCTGTTCCTCAATGTCTATACGCCGTCGAACGCCAATGCGAGATCCAAGCTGCCGGTGTTCGTCTGGATTCACGGCGGCGCGCTCGTCAGCGGCGCCGGGTCTGACTACGACCCGTCGGTGATGGTGGCCGACAACGACATCATCGTCGTCACGATCAACTACCGGCTCGGCAGCCTCGGCTTCCTCGCAGCCAGCGTGCTGGCGGCGACCAAGCCCGACGACTTTGAGAACGCCGGCGACGCCGGCAACTACGGTCTCATGGACCAGCAATTCGCGATGGCGTGGGTCCAACACAACATCGCGGCTTTCGGCGGTGATCCGGATGCGGTGACGATCGGCGGCGAGTCGGCCGGCGGTCTCAGCGTCTCGTCGCAGCTTGCCTCCACCAACACTGTGAGGAACCTGACCGGTCGGCCACTGTTCCGCGGCGCGATCATCGAGAGCGGCGGCTACATGTATCATGATGTGCCATCGCTCGCGACCTACCAGGTCCTGAGCAACTCGTTCGCCCAGAAGGACTGCGGCGGGACCGCGACACTCGCCTGCCTCCAGGGACTGTCGGCAGCACAAGTCTTCGCGAATGAAAACCTGTTCGGCGGCTTCGGCATCGCGCCCAATTTCGGCACGAAAATCCTGCCGCTTGACCTCCATACGGCCTTCTCGACCGGCCAGTTCAACCAGGTGCCGGTGCTTCAGGGCACCAACGCCAACGAAGGCCGTCTGTTCGAGCCGGACTTCTTCCCCAGTCAGGTCACCGCTCCGAAGGGGACCGCTGCCAACATCGTCGCCGCCGGCGGCCCGGCGAGCTTCGACCTTCAGGTTCCGAACATTCTGTGTTCGACGCCGCCGTTCGCTGGCACGCCGGCGACCTGTACCTACGCGCAGGAGATCGCCTTCTTTATGCAGACCCTTGTGACGGCGACACCGTCCAACCAGACCCCGACCTCGGCCTTTACGGAGGCGGTCGTCGCCGCTTCGGTGGCCGCGGCAGACAAATATCCGGTCACCAACTTCCACGACTTTGTTCCGCAGACCACCGGGACGATCCCCGGCCTCAGCAACAACTTCGGCGGCGGCAACGTCGATGAGGCGCTCTCGCAGATCTTCACCGATTTCGTGTTCGCCTGTAACGGGTTTGATTCAAACAGCGACCTGTCCAGGCGGGTCAAGGTCTTTGCTTACGAGTTCAACGATCCAAATGCCCCGAGCGCGGCCGGCGTCCCCGGCCCGGGGTCGAATAGCTCGGGCTTCACGACGGCTTCGCAGCACGCAGCCGAACTCCAGTACATCTTCAACTTCGGCTCGGCGTTCACTCCCGCGCAAGCGGCGCTGGCGACGGACATGAAGACCTACTGGGCCAACTTCGTGAAGAGTGGCGATCCGAACAACGGGGGTAATCTTGCCCTCTTTGTCAGCTACAGGCCGTCGCGCGACCAACCGCCGGTGTGGCCGCGCTTCGATGCCCAGGGCGATCAGTTGATCCAGTCGCTCACACCGCAATCGTTGTTCACGCCGCGCGGGCCGCATCCCTTCAACAGCTTCAGGGCCGAGCACTTCTGCGCGACCTGGCAGCCGCTGCTCACCTTCAATAACGGCAATGAGCCGCAGCAACCCTGATCTGAACTCTATCAGCGATCGACCACGTCAAAGCGATCGATTGCAAAAGCCTCAGAAGCCCCGCCTCACGGCGGGGCTTTTTTGAGGGGCGCGCCAGCCATCGGGCGGAGCAAATGACGGCGCGATTTTGTCCCGCTGAACGGACGTCATCGCGATCAGCGACGTCCGTTAGCCCAATTGGCCGGCGGCCTTTTCCAGCAAGGCCCACGCTTCCTCGCCGTATTTTGCTTTCCAATCCGCGTAGAAGCCGGCCTTCTTCAAGACCTCGCGGAATGGCGCCGGGTCCGTATCGTTGAAGGTAATGCCCTTCTGCTGCAAAGAGCCAGCGAGGTCATCGTTGAGTTTCGTCACCGCGTCGCGCTGCTTGATGGCGCTCTCGTTAAAGCCCGCCGCGACCTTTGCCTTGATATCGTCGGGCACGCCACGCCAGGTGCGGTTGCTGGTCACGATCCACGATCCATCCCAGACGTGGTTGGTCCTCGAACAGAATTTTTGCACCTCGTAGAATTTTGACGTCTCGGCAACGACCAGCGGGTTTTCCTGTCCATCGACAACGCCGGTTTGCAGCGCCGTGTAGACATCGGCAAGATTGATGCTGGTCGGCGCGGCGCCGAGCGCCTTGAACAGCGACACATAGACCTGGCTGACCGGAACGCGAATCTTGAAGCTTTCCAGATCGGACGGATCCCTGATCGGTTTCTTGCTGGTGGTGATTTGCCGAAAACCGTTGTTCCAGATTTTCTCGAACGCATAGAGCTCTGCCTTCTCGAAGCCCTTGCGAATGAGCGCGCCAAGCTCGCCATCCATCGTAGGCCAGACGGCATCGGCATTCTTGAACGCGAAGCCCGTTCCATTGATGGCGGCGATCGGCACCAGCGTCGCGAAGATCAAGCCCCCGGTGGAGAAGAAATCGATGGCACCGGAGCGCACCTGCGACAGCAGATCGCTATCGCCGCCAAGCTGGCTGTTCGGGAACACGCCGATATCGACCTTGCCGCCGGTGTCCTGCCTGATCCTGGCGGCCGCCTCGATCGCGAACGTATTGACGGGGTGGGTGGCCGAGAAACCGTGGCCGAGTTTCCAGGAATAGTCGGCGGCGACCGCGCGCGAGACATAAGGCATCGCGAGACCGGCACCGCCCAGGCTTGCCAGAACCGTTCGACGAGACAGGATCATGATTTCCTCCTCTCGGCCATCCTTAGAGTGAATGGCCGAGACAAACGCCGCGAATTCGATCGTTCGCTAAATGACGTTACCGCAAATGACGTTACCGCGTGCGGTCGATGGCCGCTACTTCGGCATCGGTATCGCGATTGCCTTGTCCTTGGCGCGGTCGCCGACCCACAGCGTATCGCCGATGGGCTCGATCGCTGTCGGCCGGGTGAGGCCCTCGAGGATCGGGACGACGGTGGCCTGATCGCCGTTGACGGTGACCATGCTGGCGCGGCCGTTCCGATTCTCGGTCAGATAGAGCTTGCCGTTGGCGGCGCGCATACCGTCCGGTCCCTTGATCGGTTTGTCGGGCCAGATCTGCACCGGCGCGCCGGCCTTGCCGGCCGCATCCAGCGGAATGCGATAGAGATTATTCGAGATCACGTTGTTGACGTAGAGCTCGCTGCCCAGAAAGGTGATGCCGTCGACACCGTCGAGCGTGCGGTCCTCGATCAGCAATTCGGGCTCGGCGGCGCCGGGCTTGAGGCGGAAAATCTTGCTGCCGAAGGTGTCGGCGATATAGAGCGCCTTGTCCGGCCCGACCACGAAATCGTTGCACAGGTTGATATCGCCGGGGAGCGGCCAGCGAAGTTTCGGCGTACCATTGGTCAGGTCGAAGCTGCGCAGGATTGAATGACGGTTTTTGCCGGTGCCGATGATCTGGCAGGCCCATAGCGTGTTGGTTGAGCCATCGGCCAGCACACCGAGGAAGCTGACATTTCCTTCGGCGGCACTGACGTCGATGAAGACCTTCGCCTGGGTCTCGCCTTTTGCGGCGCGGTAAATTACGGGCTTCGCGGCGCTGCCGAGGATCAGCGAGCCATCCGGCGCTTCTGTGACGCTCTCCGGATCCGATCCTGGATCGGTGGTGACGACGAGCTTGGGCTCGGCCGCCTGCGCGGTGGAGCAGAGCAGCAGCGCTGCTACAGTCAAACCCAGAAAAGAAGGCAGACTCGTCCTTGTGCACCCGTTTAACGACATTTGTTGTTCTCTCCCTTTGCGGCCCGCTGGAATTGGATCACGGGCTCCGTTCGCTTCAAGTTGGCGATTTCGAATATTTAAGCGGTAAGCTGTGTTGAAACACAAGTTTTAGATTGCCACGAAGACGGCCGACTCAAAGCTTCGTGATGGAATTGCGGAGTGATCCGCAAAGCGGGGATCCCGGGCAGGGACCTCAGGTATGTGCCGGCCAGTGCCGGTCGCGGAACCAGCCGCGGTATCCCGACATCTTCGCGCGCTGCGCCTGTGGCGCATGACGCTTGCATGTCGATGCCTCTTCGCTGTTTTCGGCCGCGCCCCATCGAAGCTCTGCGCAGTCGTTCGGATTGTAGGCCATCTCGAAATCGGTGGCCCGATCGACGACGTCCTTGACCGAGAGTGTCCAGGGCGAGCCGTCGCTGCGCGTATACGTCACCTTGCGCGAGGCGAGTTCGGAATTGAGCGCGCTTTGCAACTCGTTCTTCATATCGGCAACGCTCCGGCCGGGGGGGATCGCGTAGCGATCCGACCGGCGCGCGAAGCGATCGGGAAAATTGCGCACCACGTCGATGGCGATCAACAGACGAAGATCGCGCGCTGGCGTCGAGTAATCTTCCCAGGCGCCGGTGGTCTCGAAGATCGAAGCGCCATCGGGCATCGAGGTGTCGCCGGCTGTTTTGGCCTGATATTTTCGTCCGTTCTCTACAGCGGTGACGCGGGTCTTGATCTGTTCGCTGAGGCTTGTAATCGCGTCCGACATCGCGCGGCCGGGATCGAGTGGCTCGGGCGACATGACGTCGTCCATGCGGTCATAAAAATCCTCGGCCGTCATTTGCGACTGCTCGGGCGAGAAATCGGCATACTGCGGATTCTTGCCGATTTCGGCATTGCTCAACCGCCGCAACGGGCCACCACTCTCGCGCAGGATCGGGCGAAAATGCTTGAAGCCGGGTGTGCCGAGCGTAGGTTCGTGCACGAAAAGGAAATTGCCGCGCCAGAAACGCTTGCGCGTGATTGATCCGTCGGGCTCGGCGTCGACGGCGAGGAACACGCCCGGCGTGCCGTTCACTTCCGGAACGCGGCGTACCAGCATCAGCACGTGGCCGTAGGGATCGGCGTACACGGTGCCTGGGCGCAACGTCTCTTTCGTCAACGGCACGATATAGAAATCGGCGTTGTCATCGCCGGCGCGCACGGCGCCGGTGTGCACGACATCGCCGACGTCGCGCAGATATTCGCCGAAATTCGTCGGGCGCTTCGGCTTGGGCGGCGGCGCCTTCGCAGGCGGCGTTGTGGCTGGCGGCGTCTCGGCCGGCGGCTCGGACTGGCCGAACAATCGCAACAAGCTCGACCTCTGCGGCGGCGGAGGGGAGGGTGGGGCGTCCGCTGCAGGCACTCCTGCATCCTGCTCGGGCGGCGGAGGCGGGCGCGTGACTTCGGGATGCTCGACGTCGAACCACTGGTAGCATTTCGGCGGCCTGCCGCCGAAACCGCGCGAGCAATTCGAATAGCCGAACGGCAGCCCCATCTTGAAGGCGAAATAGGCGCGCAGGAAATAGACAAAGTCGGCGCAGTCCGGCCGAAGCCCGGTTTGTGTCGTGTCTTCGTTGCGGCCGAGATAATTGTGCAGGAAATTACGCGAGGGATCGCGCAGCACCTCGTACCAGACCTTCCAGTTCAGGTCCTGATCGGGCGGCGCGTCGAACAGCTTCTCGATCCATGCCGAGAACAGAGCTTCATTCGTGCTGTTCCAGTTGTTGCGCGTCTGCCAGATGCTGCCCGCCGGAATTTTGAAAGGCTCCGGCTTGCGCGCACCAACGGCGATCTCGCGGGTGACCGGGCCGCAAGTGGCTGATGTACGTTCGAGCGTCGCATGCCAGGTGCCGGCGGCCGGTGCTGCGACCTCGGCAAACCAGGAATAAGGCGGACCTTCGTGCCGGTCGGTCGATTTGACCGCGACCTTTCCGTCGGGCGCGATCAGCGACAGGCTGGCCTCGACCGGCTTCTCGGCGATGACCATGACGCGCAGCGGCGCGCCGCTCCAGGGCGCGAACGGCGATGGCAGGACGGTGACATCGGCGCAGGCGTCGGACGCCGCCAGAGCCGGGGACATCTGGAAAAACCCGACTGCGGTCAGCGAGATCGCCGTGGTAGCGGCAGCAAAGCAGCGCCCAGGAAGCATTCGGATCTAAACCTTGCTAAAGTACCTTGGAACCCCGTTCGGCCCGGCCAGTGGTCCATGGCCGGATCACAGGATAGCCAATCGGAAGGGACGAGTCATTGCGAGCTTTGAGGGCTGAGTTGAAAATCCGCTTTGGTCGGTTTTACGTCCTGATCGCCTGCCTGTCGTCGGTAGTTGGGGTTCCCGCTGCCAATGCCGCCTCGATGCGGCCCGTGGCCGCAGAAAAGGCCATGGTCGTCACGGCGCAGCACCTTGCGACGGAAGTCGGGGTCAACGTTCTCAAGCGCGGCGGCAGCGCGATCGATGCGGCCGTTGCGGTCGGCTATGCGCTCGCGGTGGTCTATCCGGCCGCCGGCAATCTCGGCGGCGGCGGCTTCATGACGATCCGGTTTGCCGATGGACGAAAGACGTTCCTCGATTTTCGCGAGAGGGCGCCACGGGCCGCGAGGCCCGACATGTACCTCGACAAGGAGGGAAACGTCGTCAACGGCCTGAGCACGATTGGCTGGCTCGCGGTCGGCATCCCGGGCACCGTGTCGGGTCTCGAATATGCGCGCAAGAAGTACGGCTCGATGACGCGCGCCGCGCTGATCGGGCCGGCGATTGAACTGGCCGAAACCGGATTCATCCTGGATCAGGGCGATGTCGACATGCTCGCCTCCGCAACCGAGGACTTCAGAAAATTCCCGTCCACCGGCGCCATCTTCCTCAACAAGGGACAGCCGTTTGTTGCGGGCGAGAAGCTGGTGCAGCGCGACCTTGCCGGCACATTGCGCTTGATCCGCGCGCAGGGCGCAGATGGCTTCTATCGCGGCAAGACCGCGGCCGCCATCGTCAAGGCGAGCCGGGCCGGCGGCGGAATCATCGATTCAGAAGACCTGGAGAGTTACAGGGCTAGCGAACTTCCGCCCGTTGAGTGCGATTACCGCGGCTATCACGTGATCTCGGCGCCGCCGCCGAGTTCGGGCGGTGTTGTCATTTGCGAGATGCTGAACATCCTGGAGGGATACCCGCTCCGGGAACTCGGCTGGGGATCAGCGCAGGCGCTGCATTACGAGATCGAGGCGATGCGTCGCGGCTTTGCCGATCGCAACACGCTGCTTGGCGATCCCCATTTTGTCAGCAACCCGGTCGAGCGGCTGACCGACAAGAACTACGCCGCCAAAATCCGGGATTCGATCAAGCCCGACAAGGCCGGGATCTCCAGCGAATTGGGCAAGGACGATGTCGCGTCTCATGAAGGAAGCAACACCACGCACTTTTCGATCGTCGACGTCGACGGCAACGCCGTCTCTTTGACCTATACGTTGAACGACTGGTTTGGCGCGCGGGTCGTCGCGTCAGGCACCGGCGTATTGATGAACGACGAGATGGACGATTTCACTCCCAATCCGGGCCGGGCCAATGCTGTCGGGGTTGTGCGAAGTGAGGCGAATGCGATCGCGCCGGGCAAGATACCGCTGAGTTCGATGAGTCCCACGATCATCACCAAGGACGGCAAGCCGGTCCTCATTCTCGGCACCCCGGGCGGCAAGCGCATCATCACGACGGTGTTGCAAACCATTCTGAACGCCGTCGATTTTCAAATGAACATTCAGGAGGCCGTCGATGCCCCGCGCATCCACCATCAGTGGCTGCCGGACGTGACGAACGTGGAGCCGTATGGTCTCTCGCCGGATACCCGCAGGATATTGGAAGCAATGGGATACCGTTTTGGTGATTCGCCGCCAGCCAACCACGTTGCCGCGATCATGGTCGGCGCGCCCAGTCTTGAAGGAAAGGCGATTGGCCGAAACAAGTTCTACGGGGCGAATGATCCCCGTCGCGGCACCGGATTGGCGCAGGGTTATTAGAGAAACCGGCCGTAAATGGCCTTTTCTCGCGGGGCTCGCCGGGCCTGCAAGGCCGCTCTGGCAGACGGCGGCATCCACAGCCTCATGGGGATACCCGAAGGGGGCGCCACCAATCGTCTCGATTATGCCTTACTTTTAGGCTCCAAATACGTTAGTTTATAGTGCGTTAACGACTGCTCGACTAATCCTTGGGGGATTTGGTGCGACCTCGTCGAGTTGGAAATGGGGGCTCGATGGCGCTCAACGCCGCGAAAGCCAGCAGACCGTCACGGCGTTCGAGACGGCCCAAGAGAGCTTTGTTTGCCTTGGCGGCAATCGGCTGCTCGCTGGTTGTTGCTGCTTGGATTGCCAATTCCACTCTCCCCACGCTCGCTTCCGCGGCCCTGCCGGGAAATGCCACTTCGTTCGAAGATCGCTTCCTTGCGCCGATGCCCGCCAGCAGTGCGGCGCTGGGGCAGCTGAAGCGCTCCGCGCTCGCCGCCGTACAGTCTGAATTTACAACCGCCAAGGAGGCGCTTGAATCGAGGTGGCTGCCGCAGGATTTTCGTCCCGCGATTGCTCCTCCCGAGGATGAGCCCCGCGTCGCCGTGACGGCCACTGCCACTAAGCCAACAGCGACGGACGGAATTCCATTGCCGCGATCGCGCCCTGCTGCGGCGGACCAGCTAGCGCAAACGAGCCAGGTCGTGGCCTTGGCATCAGCAGTACCAACAGCCATCCCGACGATGACATCAACCGACAGCTCGCCGGCTCGGCCGGCCGAGCGTTCGGCGATGCAGAAGTTCTCCGACATGTTGAAGACCCGCGTGACGCTGGCTTCGCTCGGGCTGGGCAAGGCGCCGGATCTGGCTGCGCTCGGCTATGACAACGAGACCGCCGTCTACGACCTCGCTGCGCACGCCGTTTACCTGCCGAACGGCACGGTGCTTGAGGCGCATTCGGGCATGGGCAGCCTGCGCGACGACCTGGAACATGTTTCCGTGCCCAACCTCGGAGCGACGCCGCCCGCCGTCTATTCGTTGAAGCCGCGCGAAAAGGATTTTCACGGGGTGGCCGCGATTCGCATGACCCCGGTCGATGGCAGCGATATCTTCGGACGCTCGGGGCTGCTCGTGCACAGCTACATGCTCGGTCCCAACGGCGATTCTAACGGCTGCATCTCGGTCAGGGACTACGACCGGTTTCTCAAGGCGTTCAACGACGGCCAGTTTACCCACATTGCGGTCGTCAACAGCGTGAAGGCCATGATACTGGCCCAGCAGAACGCCGATTGATCCGCTAAAGCGTTTTCGAGCGAAGTGGAAACCGGTTCGCGGTAGCAATCAAGTTTACGCAGATTGCGTAGACTTATCTGCGATAGAAAACACGTCCACCCCGCGAAATCTCAATTCGATTGAGCTGACGGCGCCGGCGGTCGCTTGCTGCTCTTGGTCTGCTTGGTCTTTTTCGACCGGGCGCCCGGTGGCGTATCCATCGCCGCCAGATACGAGGACAACTCCCAGGCCTCACTCTTGCTCGCCGTGTAATGATCCTGCAGGAACAGGAAAAGCGTCGGTCTAAAGCGGCCTTTGGCAAGTCCAGTTGCGCTGCGATGGCAGTTCACGCAGGTATCCGCAAACAACCGCTGCGCCGATTTGCCTTCGTCGATGTTCTGGGCCAGCGCGGCGGGGCCGAGCAATGCACAAACGGTTCCGAGGATGAGTAGATAGCGGCCGAGTTTTGGCTGCTGCAAAAGCTTCGATGTAAGTTGCGATGAAAGTTGCATGTAACGGTCGCCCCTCAACCCCAGAAGGAAAATGCCGGGCATCTTATACAATGCCGGCATCATCCGGTGTCCTTAGCCTCAAGAGCCTTATGGCCGAAGAGCGTCAAAAAGGCGACGGCATTTTCGGGCACTGAAGAATTAGGTCCCGGCGGAGAATGGATCTTGGGGGCGGGCCTGCGCCGCCGCCTTGCGCAGGCATTCGCGGCACAGGCAATCCTCGCCGTCGAGCGGCATCGGCAGCCGTACGTCTTCCTCGGCGCACCAGCATGGTCCTGACAGCGCGCAGGTGAACTCCGTTCCGCACCGGGAACAGACGACGTTGCGAGACGGGTACGTTTCCAAGCGATTTGTCATGAAGGGTAGCGAAACTTCGCAGCGTTTTTCATGAATCCGGAATCACTACGTCGTAATCCGATCGATCTCGGCCATCTCGTCGGCACTCAAATTCCAGTCGATCGCTTTGACATTCTGCTCGACCTGCTCGACGCGGGTGGCGCCCGCGATCACGCTTGCGACCTGCGGCCGGCCTGCGAGCCAGGAGAACGCCAGTTCGAGCATGGAGTGGCCGCGCGCCTGCGCGAACGCTTGCAGTTGTTCGACGATCTCCTCGTTGCGCGGTGTGACGTAGCGGTCGCGCAGCCGCGGTATCTTGTTGAAGCGCGTATCGTCGGGTGCGGCTTCGCCGCGCTTGTATTTGCCGGTCAGGAGACCGCTGGCGAGCGGGAAGAAGGGAAGTAGTCCCAGTCCGTATTCCTGCGCGCAGGGCAGCAGGTCTTTTTCGATCTCGCGGACGACGAGGCTGTATTCGTCCTGGCAGGAGACGAAGTGGCTGACGTTCATCGCGCGCGCGAGGTGCTCGGCTTCGGCGATCCGCCACGCCGGAAAATTCGAATTGCCGATGTAGCGCACCTTGCCTTGCCGGATCAGGTCGTCGAGCGCTCGCAGCGTTTCTTCGATCGGCGTCAGCGGGTCATAGTCATGCTGCTGGTAGAGATCGATGTAGTCGGTCTTCAGCCGCCTCAGGCTGGCCTCGACGGCGGACATGATATAGCGCCGCGACGCTCCCTGCTTGGTGCCGTCCTCGCTCATCGGCTTTGAGAATTTGGTCGCCAGTACGATGTCCTTGCGGCGATCGCCGAGGACCTCGCCAAGCACCGTCTCCGAGCCGCCCATGCCGGAGTAGATGTCCGCGGTGTCGAACAGCGTGATGCCGAGATCGATCGCCTTGTGGATCACCTTGCGCGAGGCTTCTAGGTCGATGCGCTGGCCGAAATTGTTGCACCCGAGGCCGACCGCAGAGACGCGCAGGCCCGAGCCGCCGAGGTTACGAATTTGCATGGATCATCCTGTGCTCGTTTGCGAAAGTCCGTTCCATTGTGACGTTATGGGACTTTCGCGCAAGACAGCCCAGGCATGGCTGGCCCGCCGGCCGGTGCCGGAACTGCAAAAGTGCTGGAAATGTAGGGACAAAAAAGTGCGGCCCCGGTCAGACGCGGCGACTGACGGGGACCGCTGGGGGCGCGGATGATCGTCGACGGGGGGCCTGATCAAACGCATGTGAACGCTAGTCCGGCATTGTAACGCAGCCATGACAGCAAGATTTATCCACAGGCAATGTTCAACCTGTGGTTTTCTGCGGACGCTTCAAATTCCCCGGGAGCAGCGGCCTGCGCGTCAAAACAGCTTGCGATAGACGATGAATCCGGAGCGCTCGGCGACCTTGTCGTAAAGCCCTTGCGCGGTGTGATTGGTCTCATGCGTCTGCCAGTAGACGCGCGACGTTCCGGCCAGACGCGCGTGCTCATAGACTTCGCCGATGAGGGCGCCGCCGATCCCCTGTCCTCGCGCTGAGGCGTCGGTGAAGAGATCCTGCAGGTAACACACGGGCGCAACCGCGGTCGTGGAGCGATGGAACAGGTAATGCGCAAGGCCGAGCAGCCGCTTGCCGTTTTCAGCGATCAGCGCATGCATCGGCTCATAGGCATCGAAGAAGCGCGTCCACGTCGTCCGGGTGATCTCGGGCGCTAGCGCGCTCGCGCCTGAGCGGCCGTAAAACGCGTTGTATCCGTCCCACAGCGGCAGCCACCGCTCATAGTCGGACGGTACGGCAGGGCGGACGACGAGCGGGTCGGACATGGGGCGGGTTCGGCGGTGAGGAGCGATTAGCGTGGCGACACTGACGTTCCTATCAGTTTCGCGGCGATCTCTTCAAAGGAACGTCAGAGTCAAAGCCACACTAGAATCATATATTCTAGTGTCCCCTTGGTTCTGACATTCGTAAAGGTGCCCGTTGCGACAAGATACGAATGTCAGAACCGGGACACTAGCCGATTTAAGCCGCAATGTGCCGGGCGGATCAATCGGGTTTGGCGCCAGTCATTCCGCTGCGCGAAGATTCTTGAAGGGGCCAAGCGGCCGCTTGCCCCGCATGGCACGGAAATGTTCGGCGCGGGCGGGATCGTCGGTGTGACGAACGAGTTCGGTGACCGGCGTATAACTCAGCATCCGCCCGCCGTCTGGCAACGCCGTGCAACTGAAGCGGAGCACCTGGCCGTCGCTGAGATTGATGTTGACCGGCGTGGAGTCGCCGCTCCGCATCATTTCCGTTCGCTCGGCGATGAAGGCACTCAGCTCTTCTTCCGGCATTTCATAAGCACCGATATCGCGGCCGTGGTACATCAGCGCGATGAAGGGCGGCTTGCTGTCGGCCTTTTCGTCGGACAAAGCGAAATACTGGCGAAAGGCCTGGTTGATGAATTCGGCGCGGGTGTCGGAATCAAGCAGCACGATGCCGATATCGACCTGATCGAGCGCGGCTGAAAGCCGTTCGGCCGTGGCGTGGTGATGGCGCTCCCATACCAGCGTGTCGACCAATCGTTTGCGCAACAGGCCGGTCAGGATTGCCGTGCCGATCACGGCCACCGCGAGCATCGAAAGGCGCGTCAGCTCGGAAGCGGAAGCGCCGATCAGGACGCCGTGACCGGAAAAAAACAGCGCCGAAGAAACCAGTGCGAGGCCCGCGCTGATCAGGCTCGAGCGAAGGCCGGAGAGCGAGCCGGCAAGAGCCACGATGCAAACAAACAGCGGCGCGGGGTTTGGGACCGCCGATAGCAGATGATCGGCCGCGAGCGCGATCAATGCCGTCGCTACGGTGAGGGCCGGTCCGAAGATCGCGCGCCAGTCGAATGTCACAACCGCTCCATTCGTCTCGTTTGCACACGAGAATAAGGCGGACAGTCTGATCGATTGTGGCGCGTTGTGAGCGAGGTTTCTCGTTCTAAGCTTAAAAAACCGTTGACCGCTTGCGTCAAACTATTCGGTCTTTTTGCATCGAATGATACGGGTTAAGCGGGAACCCGCCGCTGCGCCGGACGGTTGAGGTCG
>Ga0210387_10000103_pt1 | contig 58997 bp, 67 predicted proteins | sample IncBWC7OmetaG_FD_160108 | JGI IMG/M metagenome (GOLD analysis project Ga0210387, IMG submission 160108) | Forest soil microbial communities from Barre Woods Harvard Forest LTER site, Petersham, Massachusetts, United States - Inc-BW-C-7-O ... | reverse complement strand
TAAGCGCAAGCGCTCGCTTCATCGCCTGCTCATAGTCGCCATTCTTCTGAACCTCTTCCTCCAATTTATGGGCCATGAGAGCGCTGACGGAGATGCCTTTCTTTGCGGCAATTACCTTAATCGCCCGTACGAGGGACGCATCCAACTTCAACGTAATATTGGTTTTCTTGGTCGCGACCTGAAGAGTGTTCTTGGTCATGGGATTAGCGCACCCTCTCGTGCAGCACGAGTTTACGTGCTGCACGATCCACTGTCAATACCTCGGTAGACTCATTCTTCCAACGTGGAGATATCTCCCACATCCCGCCCAAGCTCCTCCGCCTCCAGCAAGCACCGAATGATTTTCCCACTCCGCGTCTTCGGAAGCTTCTAACGGCGTCGAAGAGGGCTCGAAAGGACATGGCCGTTATCCTCCCGAAATTTCCTGGTTGTCAATGGTCTTAGGTTGAGGTACTGGGCGCATTCCCCCGGCTTACTGTTGGGTTCGGTTTTGAGCGGAACCGCAGCTTTGCAGCACCGCCGCTTTCACGTCGGCGTCAAACTGCGCGCCCTGCCATCCCGTCGTCGCGCAGACTTGCCACGCTTGCAGTCCCAGCGCGCCGCGGAAATCCGCGCCTTCCACTCGCGCGCCATCGAGCTTCGTGTCCCGCAGGATCGCGCCGGGAAACGTCGCGCCGCGCAGATCCGCACGGCTCATGTCGGCTTCCAGGAAAATCGTTCCCTTCGCCTGCGCCCCGGTCAGGTTCACACCGGTCATTTTCGCCGCGGAAAAATCCGTTTGCTCCATCGAGGCCATCGAAAGGACGGCATCGTCGAGCTTCACGTCCCGCAGATCGGCGTGCGACAATTCCGCCCGCAGCAAATCCGCATGCCGCAATTTCACCGCATACAGCGTGGCGTGCCCGAAATTCGCCGTCGTCAGCATGGCTCCATCCAGGTTGGCGTACGACAAATCCGCGTTCCGGAAATCCGCTCCCGCCAGCTGCGCTCCCTGCGCGTCCGCCGAGACCAGGTTCGCCTTCGCCGCCTGCAAGCGGTCCAGGTTCGCCCCGCGCAACACCGCTTCCCGCAAATTCGCCGCGCGGAAATCGGCTTCGGACAAGCTCGATCCCTCCAGGTTCGCGCGCCACATGCGGGCCCCCGCAAACTGCGAACGGTATCCGCGCGAATAGCGCAAATTGATTTCGTTCAGCCGCGGCCCGCTTCCCGTTCCCGTCTCACCATCGGTCACCGGCTTCGTGGCGCTTGTTGAAATGCTCTCTTCCGTCACATCCGCATACGGCCGGTAGCCCAAAGCCTGGAATGCCGTCGCCGCCCAACGCCGCGGGTCGCTGCGCGCCACTTCGGGATGCGCGCTCAGTTCGGGCGGCAACCCGTGAATGACGCCCAGGGACATCAGGAACACGACCAGCCCAACCGCAACCGGTATTCGAAACGCCCCGGCCACGTCGCGCACAAATTGCGGCGTGCTCTCATCCGTCCAATCGCCCGGACGCAATACCCGCGCCACGATGCGCGGCATCGCGAATCCCGCCGCCGCCACCAGCGTCATCAGAAACACCTGCAGCAGGGTTCCCCGGTAATCCTGCATCACCAGGTACCGCAGCCAAAACACGAAAACGGTTGCCGGCACCGCCCAATACGCCAGAATTTTCGCCAGCCTGCATTCCACCATCGCCAGCGGAGAACGCGGATCGCGCGTCCAGCGCAAGTGCTGCCGGATCGGCCCCATCAAATACCACGAGCCGTCCTTCTCCGGCGTCTGCCCGTCGGGAAAGACAGCGGGCAGCGCGCCCATGCTACCCCACAATCGCAGCAACAGGAATTGCAGCCGCAGGTACAGCACGGTCAGCAGCAGCGGCGCTCCCATATAAAATCCCTGCAGCGGCAGGATGTTCGGGATGCGCGCCGAAACGGTGGCCGATTCGTCCAGCAGCAAGCGCACATCGGTCGTCAGCGCCACCATCGCGCAACCGCCGATGCAAATCGCAATCAGCAGAAGATAAAATCGCCGCGCGGCCTGCGTGAACTGCCCGATCGTCTTGCCGCCATCGTATGCGCCAACCGCCTCCGGTAAAGTCGCGTCGAACAGATTCGTTCCGCCCAGCCTTCCTGCCCACAATCCCTGTGCGCCATAGAAATTCGCGCCCATCAGGTTGGCACCGGAAAATTCGGTGCCTAGCAGGTTGGATTCGCGAAGGTCCGCTTCCACCAGGTTCGCGCCGCGCAAATTGGCCATGGACAAATCCGCGCCGCGCAAGTTCACCTTCGTCAGGTCCGCGCCCTGCAGGTTCACTCCGGTCAAATCTGCGTCCGAAAGATTCGCCCCGGCAAAATCCCCGCGAATGCCTTCCTTGCCGTTCGACTCCACCCAAAGTTTGTGCTGATCCAGCGCCTCGGCAACTTCCAGTAGTTCCGTTTTCAGGTCGCGCGCTTCTTCGCGTGAGATCGCGATGATCTCCGTACCGGTCTCCATCGCAAGTTCCGCCACGAATTCAGCCTGCAACGGCTCCTGCGGCCTTGTTTGCGGCTCCAACAGCGTTTGCGTTTCCATCGGCGCCTGCGCTTGCACCGGCGCCGGCAAAGGCATTTCATCCTCACCCGCGCCAAAAAATGCGGCGGCCACGCGCTCCGGCTCGCTCAGGATTCCCGCCGCATTGGGAGGCAACTTTCCTGCCGCGGCCGGCTCGGAAGCCGCCTTCATTTTGTCTCCGCACGCGGATTTCTCCGGCGCATCCGCCGGCTCTGGCTTCAGCGCGGCCGCCAATTCCTGCAGCGCCGCTTGCCTGGCCTGCTCCGCGCTCTCCGCCGCCGCCCTTTGCAAATCCTCTTTCATCTGCACTTCCAGCAATGCAAGAATCTGCGCTTCTTCCAATTGATCCGGCGGAGCTCCGCCGATTTCGGCAAGCTCCTCGGCTGTCGCCAACCGCTCGGTTCCTGAGGGTTTGGGGGTTTCGGGTAAAGTTATATTAAGCTTGGCCAACCGTTCCTTCATACGCTTTCTTTCTTCTCGCCTGGTCTCCGTTGTCAGGGAGGCGCGAGCTCCACTCGTGGGCGTGTATACCCAATCATGCCCCTGTACCCCTGTGGATATCCCCTGTCCGAAAGGACAGGCGTTCCCCAATAGCAATTCCCCCACGTCGCCAAGTGGCGAGGCGGCCGAGGGAACAAACCTCTTCTTCGAACGCGAGTCCTGCTGAAGTTATGGAAATCTCTAAGGTGGGAACTTCCGCCGCAGCCAGCTTCTCTTGCTTCCTGATTACTGATCGCTGATTACTGATTACCTTCCGCTGCTCGCCATTCACAAATCGCCGCTCAGCTGCAAGGCCAACTACCAATCAACCATCACCAAACAGTTCAGCCGGGGGCTCCGCTGAGGGGCCGAGGCACCCCGGCTATTCCCGCCCGCCTCCGCAGTGAGCGAGCTAGGAACTTGTACGGAAATTCAAGTTCGCGACGTGAGTCTTTTAGTTGTCTTCGCTGCTACGAAGGAATTCGTAGCGTTCGATCGCTGCCACCACGCCGACGCTTCCTTCATCGCGCGGCTCGGTCCTCTGCACGCGCCCCAGGCAGCGCACGCGCACCGGTCCGGCCAGTGTGATCTCGTTCGGCAGTGTCAGCAGGATCTCCACTGGAGACCCTTCTTTGACGTCCTTGGACAAGAAAAAATAGACTCCGCGGGAGCTTACATCGCGGGATTCCGTTGTAGTTTCCCCAACGGCTGCGCCCGTGGTCCATCTCACGGTAATCGGCAGTCGCATGGAAAAACGTTGAGTTGTGCGGCGTTCAGACCCTGTCAAGGCAAGCCTCCCTCATCGAAGGCCAAAGTCTATCCGGCCTGTGTCCAATCAACAATAGGACTCAAGGCACAAAATAAAACCGCCCTTTAAAAGTACGAATGTACTAGGACCCTACCCTTGGCGTACCACGTTGGCTTCCGCGAAGTGTTGCGTCAATTGTCCCTATCAGGATCCGCGAAACGACTGTTCCTCTTCGGGGCACCGTTTAACGATTTATGGCCAACCACAAGCCCCCTCGTTCCTCGGTAGTCGGTCGGTTTCAAATTCGGCCCGTTTATCAGCGTGTAACTCAATCGTAGTTGCCACAAGCTCTTCAGGGGCCCACGAGTTACCATAATCGCTGGCACCTTCGCAGCCTACTGGGTACAAAATGACCTTGGTAGAAATGTTGGTTTTCATCGTACTGTCCCTAGCGTTGCTCGCGATGGGGCGCTTTCTGTCAGGAATTTGGGGTACCGCCGGCTGGTTGGTGGGTGTCTTGCCGGTCGGAATTTTCTGGATGTTTGTGTGTTACAGCATCGTTAGAAGCACGTTCCTAATGGTCAGGTATAGCTTCAGCGCACGCCCCATCTGTCGCCAGGGCAAATGCAAGACCAAAGACTATGTCCTGGTTTCAGCCTCACCCGAGGAAGCTCTATTCAGATGCCGATGCGGCGATCGCTATCTAAGTAAGGCCAATCGTTTTTCGCAAATTCTGCAGGACAATTCTCTAAAACCCTACATGGTGCAGGACTCATCGTCACCTGGATGGAAGGCCGCTGAAGCTGCTCCGAGTTGAAGTCGGTGCGAACACACAGCTCCACCCGTTAGGGCCCCAACTTTAAACTTTGAACTTCTTCGCTAGGTCTGATCAATCAACCGGTGATGAATCGCGTACAGCGCCAACTCCAACCGGTCCGACACGCCCAACTTGTCAAAAATATTGTGCAGGTGGTTCTTCACCGTCTGCTCGGAGATAAACAGCTTCTCTCCAATTTCCTTGTTCCGGAAACCCTGCGCCACCAGTTGCACGATCTCTTTTTCGCGGTCGGACAGCAGCGGCTTCTCCCGCCGCGGCCCCGACTCCGAAGACTTCGCAAACGCCTTCATCACTTCGGCAGTCATCCGGTTATCCAGCCAGATTTCGCCCGCATGCACACGATGAATGCTCTTCACCAGCAAATCCGTCGCGGACTGCTTCAGCACCACGCCTCGCGCGCCCAATCGCATGGCCCGCACCACGTCGCGGTCGTCCTCCGCCGCCGTCAGTACGATCACCCGCGTCGGCGTCTGGTCGAAGTTCACCTCTTCCAGCACCGCCAGCCCGTCTTTGTCCGGCATGCGCAAATCCAGCAGCAGAATGTCTGGCTTCAGCTTCGCCAGCAGCTTGATGCATTCCGCGCCGTTCTGGGCTTCGCCCACGATGGTGATATCTTCATCGCCGTCAATCAATTTGCGGAGCCCGTCGCGAAAAATCGCGTGGTCGTCCGCCATCAAAATCCGAATTTGCTGTTTGGTCTTCGCCATATCAGCCGAGCGGTACCTCGATTGTTAAGCGCGCACCATGCCCAGGGTTTGATTCCACGGTCAACACTCCCCCGACCGTGCGCGTTCTTTCCTTGATGGAAATCGGACCCAGCCGCAGGCGGTCAAGCTCATCCCCTGTAAAACGTCCGGCGAAGCTGAAGCCTTCGCCATTGTCATCCACCACCAGGGTGAGTCGGCTGTCATCCTGCGACAGTTTTACCACGACATGGGAAGCCTTCGCATGCTTTTTTATGTTGTTAAGTGCTTCACGGTAAATCTGGAAAATCTCCCGGCAAACCCGGTCCGGAGCGTGCAATTCCGCCGAATCCAACAGCAGATCCAGCGCCAAAGTGGACTCGTTCCGGAAGCGTTCCGCGAATCCCCGCATCAAATCCACCATATCCGCGGATTGCACACGCAGCGGACGCAGGTCCGTCACCAGGTGCCGCAGCTCCGCGCTCTCGTTCTTCACCGTCTGTTGCAGCCCAGCCAGCCCCGGCTCCACCTGCTCCACGTGCGTCGAAACCTTCCGTCGCAGCACGTCAATTTGAATCTCAATGCTCAGGAGCGTCTGCAAAATCCCGTCGTGCAAATCGCGCGATATCCGCGAGCGCTCCGCCTCAATCGCCCGGGCCCGCAGGTGCCGCAGCATGAACACGTTTTCCAGCGAGGCGCTGATGTGCATCGCGATCCGCTCAAACCACTCCAGATGCTCCGGCGCGAACGGCTGCTGCCCCGCCGTCCGGTTGATCAGAAAAATGCGCCCCGCGGCGTGCCCCTCCTGATCGAACGCCACGGAAATGAAATTCTTGATGCCATACTCCTGCTGCGTCGGCCCCGGAATGCGCGGCAGGATTTTCAGCACCTGCTTGTTGCGCCGGTCCCAGCCGAACCCGTCGCCGCGCCCTTCCAGCGAATTCCAGCACAAAGACGCTTCCATATCGTCCACCAGGAATCCGTCCGCGCGCGTCAACGGCAAATTTTCCGGCACCAGCCGCTCGCCGTCGCCCGAGCGCATCCGCCACACAAACAAGCGCTCCAGGTCCGTGTCGCGATACGCCAGCAGCGCTCCCTCCGTCTGGAATTCCGCGCAAAGCTCCTCCAGCAGCAGGCGCAGCGATTCCGCCAGCCCCAGGTCCACGTGCATCGTGTTCGAAATTCGCGACAGAAAATCCTGCTGCCCCGCGAACAGCCGGTTGCGATCCCCCAGAAACGCCAGCCCCACCGTCCCCAGAAACGCCGCCGTAAACAGCGAAACCGAATACGCCAGATCCCGCGAACCCGGCGCGGGCAGCTTCCAGTGCATCTGCAGCGCGAACCCCAGCAGCAACAACCCGAAGCACAGCGACACCGAGTACTGCAGGTTCCAGCGGTAACCCGCCGCAAACGCCACAAAAAACATCAGGAACCACGTGGGGATTTGCTCCGGCGAAAGGTACAGAAAAATTCCCGCCGCCAAGATGTCGCACGCCAGCGGCAATCGCCAGTGATACCTCCGCAGCGCCCGCTCCAGAAGCAGGATCAGGATCGCCGCCATCACATACGCGATCAGGAACGCCAGCGGCGCTTCCACTTCCTTCGCCGGGCGCAGCTCGAGCAATCCCAAAATCGCCAGCGTCGCGATCACGGGTCGCGCGTAGGCGAGCTGCAAGTCAAAATGTAACCGGTCTGCCGGCTGCGGATTCATGCGCGGAAACACACTTCCCTGCCTTAGTCTAACAACGAGCGGCAGCCCGCCAACCCGCCTCGTATCCCGCAGTTTCCACCTAGCCAAGACCTAATCAAGCAAACCGGTAGCGGCCACCTTTCAGGTGGCCAACTCCGACGCCTCCTGATCGCTGTTATCTGATCACTGTTATCCCTGACCCGCCACTCAGCCTGCCATCCCATCGCCCACTTTTCCCCCACCGAAATTGCATGTTAAACTACCAACCAGTGGTGGGAGTAGCTCAGCTGGTAGAGCGTCGGTCTGTGGCACCGAATGTCGCGGGTTCAATCCCCGTCTCCCACCCCAACTTGACGGTCTTCTTCATCCCTTTCAAGTTCATTGGACTCTTAATCCCCAGGTAATCCAGCGCAGCCAAGCGAACTTCTCAACTTTAGGCGATTTCAGTTCTGGCTTTGGAGAAAGCAGACATGAAAAAATCAATTAAGTTCAATGGGTTCACACCCATCATAACTACCTACGGCAATGGCGCACTTCTCCCAGACAAGGAATCTGCTGAAGGGCTGTGCCGGGCAATCAACGGTTTGAGTTCTGGTTGGACTGTTGAGGAAGTGAAACTTGCCGGAAGGAGCTATTGGATGGTTGTCTGGCTAGGAGAATGAAGGAAGGCACGGGCTGTAACAGAATAGGCCCGGCCGTATTCGGATGGCCGGGCTATCAGTATTATTTTTCCACTCAATCTCTTTCATTCAGAAATTGTTCGAATCGACTGGGATTGATTATCCCTTGACCATCACCAGCATCAGTTGCACTCAGGTGTCTTAGCAATGTCCCCAGACTGTCTTCTACCTGTTGGAACTCACCATCGGTTGCGGTTTGTGACATTTCGGAGATGCTTCTAACAACTCGCAGGTGAGGCAGAGTTTGGCATGTTTGAGAAACTGAAGTGAGCAATTCCATCAAACGAGCACATGTGTCACGAACCTTAGCCCTTCTATCGCTGTGACCGGACGCTTTGTGCCATATTTCAAAAGATTCCTTCAAGGTATCAAGTGCCTCTGAGTCATTTTCCAACCCATTTAGGATAATCTTGAGACAGCCGTAGTCGGCATCATAGACGGCACGTTGGAACGTCTGGCCACCATCATTTGTAAAAAAATTGTGCTTAGAACCTGCAAACGGCATGACTTCTAGCCTGACACCAAGTGTGTGCCCGGCTTCAACTATGCGGGACACCCAAACCCTGTTCTCTCGCAGCCGGAAGTTCCTTGTGTCTTGTAGCACTCGCGTAAGTATTGTTGGTGTGCTTGTTGCCATGATTTACGAGCATACCATGTTCGTTTTTCTTTCGCCATAGTCGCAAATCAGTCTACCCGCCTTCCGCACAGCAGGGTGACCGTATCCGAAGTTCGGAGTATAGTGGCGCACCGGTAACCAGCATGAGCATCGAATACCGCATAGAGCCAGTTGGCAACCAGTTCATCGTAATTGACCCGTGGGGCGAAAATTTGGTTGACTCCTTCCTTACCGAAGAGGAAGCCCAGCACGCGATTGAAGAGTGCAAGAAAGAAGATGCGATGTGGGAAACGACGGAGCTGCTGGTGGACCCTGCGATTAAGGCTCACATGCAGATGCACGATGTTGACCGCGAGATTGGGGCCTACTGGATTAACAGCGCATTGGGTGGGAGCTGAGATGGTTCTGTTCTATAGATTTTCATGTCCTTATTGCACAACTGGGTACGCCAACAGACTCAGCCCAATTTTGCTTGGAACTGGAACGCGCAATTGTGTGGCATGCAAACACATCTTTAGCGACAAATCCAGAGAGTGGGTTGAATTAACTCCGATTCAAAAATTCCAGTATTTTCTGCCTCCAACTGTTTTGGGGTTTGTCGGTGGGGCGTTAGTCATGGCTGTGCTCACGATTTTAATACTAAGAGACGAAATCAACTCAGCTGTCGCTATCGCAGGACTAATTTTGCTCATGTTTGCAGGTCCGTGGATACCATATTTCTTGCTTCAATGGCGGCACATACCAAGGTCGCAGGAACGATTTCAGCAGAGATGTCAGGTGAATGCAGACCAAAAATGAAAATCAACCTGCGTCAAGAGATTGCCATGTGGGTGCTGGGACTATTGTGGACTGCACTTGGTATTGGGGTCTTCGGCCATGACGAACCAGATCGTGTGGCTGGCAACATCGTCATCCAGCTTATTTTGCTGGTCCCTGCGTGCCTCATCATTTTCAGTCTGCGCACCCGCCCCAACCCAGGCCACACCAACCATGAATAGCGCAGAAACGGGTAACTAGAGCCCGCAGTATTCCTGCTCCACTTCATAGCTCTGAAAAACGCGATCCGCGGTCAGCAGCACCATTCTTTCCGTGCGCGCCTGGGCAATCAGCATCCGGTCGAACGGATCGCCGTGATGCCGTGGCAGTCGCCCAGCCTCAACGGCATGAAGATAGTCAATATCCAAAGGCCGCATTCCCATTTTGCGTTGGGCCTCGGAGACAAAGAGTTCCGGCTCTACGTGGAGCGGAAGCCTTCCGATTGCATACTTAATCGAGATTTCCCACACCGAAGCCGCCGACAGGTACAAATTCGAGTCGGCTAACGACAGAATTCGAACTGCCCGGGAATTCAGCTTCCGTCTTTCCGCAACGCTCCACAGCAACACGCTGGTGTCGAGCAGGAACTTCATGCCTTCTTCCGGCGCGGCTTCACCCTGCCTTCGAACGCGTCAAGAATCTCGTCGGGGAGGGGCGCGTCAAAATCGTCCGGCACAGTGAATTTCCCCTCATAAAAACCAAGCTGCCGCTTGGCCTTTTGCGCCTCTACCGGCACCAGCCGCGCCACCGGCACGCCGCGATTGGCAATAGTAATCTCTTCACCTGCCGCCACTCGCCGCAGCAAGCGAGAAAACTGCGTTTTGGCCTCATGCGTATTCACGGAGTTCTTCATGGCAACAGTGTAGACTAAGTCAGTGGACTAAGTCCAGTTGCGCACGTTCCCCGGCCAAGCCTGGTCTTGCCCCTGCCGCGATTTTCCCTCTTCGGTTGACATTCCCCCGCGGACACGCCACATTCTTACGCGCGCGCCCTCCCCGCCACTCCCGCCGCCGAGCGGCGGTGCAATTTCAAGGAGCCTCCATGAAGTCGAAAGCACCTGCCAAATCCCCCAAAATCCTGGTCATCGATGTCGGCGGCACCAACGTCAAAATGCTCGCCACTGGCCAGAAAGAGCCGCGCCGCTTCCCTTCCGGGCCCACGATGACCCCCGGCAGCATGGTCAAGCAAGTCAAGGAAGCCACCAAGGATTGGGACTACGACCGCCTCTCCATTGGCTATCCCGGCCCCATCATCAACGGCCGTCCGCTCCGCGAACCCCACAATCTCGGGGGCGGCTGGATGGCTTTCAACTTCGGCAAAGCCTTCGGCCTCCCCGTGAAAATCATCAACGACGCCTCCATGCAGGCCCTCGGCAGTTACGAAGGCGGCCACATGCTCTTCCTCGGTCTCGGCACCGGCCTCGGCTCCGCCATGATCGTGGACGGCTTTCTCCAGCCGATGGAGCTCGCTCACCTGCTCTACAAAAAAGGGAAAACGTACGAAGACTATCTCGGCCTGCGCGGCCTCGAACGCCTCGGCAAAAAAAAATGGCGCCGCCACGTCGCCAAAGTCGTCGAGCGCCTGAAGGAAGCGCTCGCCGCCGATTACGTCGTCCTCGGCGGCGGCAACAGCAAAAAGCTCGACACCCTGCCCGCCGGCGCCCGCCTCGGCAAAAACGAAAACGCCTTCGTCGGCGGCTTCCGCCTCTGGAAAGAGTAGGGCCCGCCTCAGAAGGCGGCCGCTACAAATGCTGTTCGCAAAGAGAACCGCGCGTTGCTCTCTGGCTACGCTACAATTTTTCCCCTATGCCCCGCATCGTCTGCCGCGGCCTGCTCATCGACATGGACGGCGTCCTCGTCGATTCCACTCCCGCTGTCGCCCGCGTCTGGGCCCGCTGGGCCGCCCGCCACAACATGGATCCCGTCGCCGTCACCGCCTTCGCCCACGGCCGCACCAGTCGCGCCTCCATCAAGGAACTTCTTCCCGACGCCGGTCCCGAAGTCCACGATGAGGAAGACCGCTGGATGCTCCGCGGCGAACTCGAAGACGTCGCCGATGTAGTCGCCCTACCCGGAGCCCGCGAACTCCTCGCTGCCGTCCCCTCCGCCCAGCGCGTCGTCGTCACCTCTGCCGCGCGCAACCTCGCCGAAGTCCGCCTCCGCGCCGCCGGTGTCTGGGACCTCGTCCACCACCTCGTCACCTCCTCCGACGTCCAGAACGGCAAGCCGCATCCCGAACCCTACCTGAAAGGCGCCGCGGCCCTGCAACTGCCGCCCACCGATTGCGTGGTCATCGAAGACGCCGCTTCCGGCACCCGCGCCGGCAAATCCGCCGACGCCCGCGTCCTCGCCCTCCGCACCACCAGCACCGACGCAGAACTCCTCGCCGCCGGCGCCGATTGGATCGCCAACGACTGCGCGTCCCTCCGCTGCACCCTCGCTCCCGGCAGCGATCAACTCACCATCGAATTCCCCCCGAACGAAGTCCCGCGGCTACCCAAAATGAGCTAGAATGCGTCGAAACACAGTAAGCCGCGTTCCCTGATTCAAGGAGTAATTTGAGAATGAACCCAGCCACTCGCCTGACCCTGCTGTGCGCCGCCGCTTCCCTGTTTGCTTTCGCACCCGCAAATTCGTTCGCGCAGGAAAAAGAGTCCAAGCCGGCCGAAAAGCCCGCCGAACCCGCCGCAGCCCCTCCAAAGGAAGAGTCCTCCGTCACCGACCACTCCATCAAAATCGGCGGGCAATCCATCCCTTACAAAGCCACCGTCGGCAGCATGCTCCTGAAGAACGAAAAGGACGAACCCGAAGCCCTGCTCTTTTTCACCTCGTACGTCCGCTCCGACGTCAAGGATCTCTCCCAGCGTTCGATTGCCTTCGTCTATAACGGAGGTCCCGGCTCAGCCTCTCTGTGGCTGCACATGGGCTCCTTCGGCCCCAAGCGCGTCGCCACCGTCAACGCCGGCGTCACGCCTCCCGCTCCCTACAAGCTCGACGACAATCCCAATTGCCTGCTCGACAAAACCGATCTCGTATTCATCGACCCCATTGGCACCGGTTTCAGCCACGCCGTCGGCAAAGCCCAGGACAAGGATTTCTGGGGCGTTGACCAGGATGCGCGCTCCCTCGCCAATTTCGTCCAGTCCTACATCAGCCGCAACAACCGCTGGAACTCTCCCAAATTTCTGATCGGCGAAAGCTACGGCACTTTCCGCAACGCCGTCCTCTCCAACGTCCTCCTCACCCGTTACAACGTTTACCTCAACGGTCTCGTGATGATCTCCTCCGTCTGGGATCTCGGCACCATCTCCTTCTACCCGGGCAACGACCTCTCCTACATGCTCTATCTCCCCAGCTACGCCGCCACTGCCTGGTATCACAAAGTCCTCACCGACCGGCCGGACAATCTCCCCGCCTTCCTCGACGAAGTTCGCAAGTTCGCCAACGGCGAGTACGCCGACGCGCTCCTCAAAGGCAGCACCATCACCGACGCCGAAAAATCCGCCGTCGCCAAGAAAGTGGCCCGCTATACCGGCCTAAGCGAGGACTACGTCGTCAAATCGAATCTCCGCGTCAAACTTTTTCAATTCATGCAGGAACTTCAGCGCAGCCGCGGCCTCACCACGGGGCGGCTCGACGCCCGCTTCTCCGGCCCCACCTACAATCTCATTAGCGATTCCGCCGACTACGATCCCCAGGAAGCCGCCATCAGCGGCGCTTTCGTTGCGGCCTTCAATCAATACGTGCGCGAAGAGCTGAAATACAATCCCGACCGCGAATACCACGTCTTCGCCAACTTTGGGGAAAATCGCTGGGATTGGAAACACTCGGCCGGCGAAGGCGCCTTCTTTCCCGGCTCGCCCAACGTGATGCTCGACCTCGCCAACGTCATGATCACCAACACCAAGCTCCAGGTGGAAATGGAAGACGGCTATTACGACCTGGCCACTCCATTCGCGGAGGCCCAATACGCCACCGAGCACCTCGGTCTTCCCCCCAACATCCAGAAAAACATCCACCACAAAACCTATGAGGCAGGCCACATGATGTATTTGCGCGACGAAGACCTCTCCAAGCTCAAATCCAACGTCGCCGCTTTCCTCGACTCCGCCTCCAAACCCCAATAATCTCCAACCGGTGTAGGGGCGGCTTTAGGCCGCCCTCATTCTTCTCTTCTCTGCTCTTCCTTAGCGCCCTCTGCGTCTCTGCGTTATCCTTATTCTTCATCTTCCTCCTTTTGTCCCTCGCCCCCTGTTTGCAATTTGCCAGTAACCAAAAGGGCCTACCTGTACCCCGACAATCCCCTGCATGCGCTCCCACCCCGTAAACTTGTCGGGTAGCCATGGAGCAGCAGGCGGCCACGCCCTGCTCCATCGTCATCACTGTTCAGGGGAGCCATGTCCACAAATTCTCCGACCACCGCGCTCATCCAGCGCAGCTTCAACGTACCCCAACTCATCGGCGCCATGCTGAAAGCCCGCGACCACGTTAGCGACCTCATCTTTTCCCCCGGCCGCGCACCGCAAGTCGAAGTCAGCGGGCAACTCGTCGAACTGAAATTCAAGGGCCTCGAGTGCCTCGTTCCCAGTGATACCGACCAGATCGCCAAGTTTCTCGTCGGGAAGAATCAACACGCGGCCCAGAAACTCGAGCAAGACGGCTCCGCTGATCTCTCCTACGGCCTGGAAAACACGGCGCGCTTTCGCGTCAACATCTTCCGCCAGCGCGGTACCTGCGCCATCGTCATGCGCGTCATTCCCGACCGCATTCCGAGTTTCGAAGATCTGAAGCTGCCGCCGCATCTCCAGGAAATATGCGGCATTCGCAACGGCATCGTCCTCGTCACCGGTCCCACCGGCTCCGGTAAATCCTCCACCCTCGCCGCCATCATCGACAAAATGAACGAGGAAAAAGCCATCCACATCCTCACCATCGAGGACCCCATCGAATTCCTGCACCGCCACAAAAAAGCCACCATCCACCAGCGCGAACTCCACAGCGACACGCCCACCTTCGCGGCCGCTCTTCGTGGCGCACTCCGCCAGGCGCCAAAAGTCATCCTCGTCGGCGAAATGCGCGACCGCGAAACCATCGAAATCGCCCTGGAAGCTTCCGAAACCGGCCACCTCGTGCTCTCCACTCTCCACACCATCGACGCCGCCAAAACCGTCGAACGCATCATCGGTGCGTTCCCCATGGAAGATCAGCAGGGCATGCGCAACCGCCTCGCGAAAGCTTTCCGCTACATCCTTTCCCAGCGGCTTGTTCCTCGTCAGGACGGCAACGGCCGCCTCGCCGTCATCGAAATTCTCAAGTCCACCCTCCGCACCCGCGAGTACGTCGAGAAGGGCGAAGGCGAGGGCAAGACGCTGCTCGACGCCATGCGCGACGGCTCCACGGAAGGCATGCAGTATTTCGACGGGGAAATTGAAAAGCTCATCCGCTCCGGCGTCATCGATTTCGAAACCGGCTTCACCTACGCCACCAATCCTGGCAACCTGCGCCTCGAACTCGCCGACTTCCTCGACGGCCAGGAAAAACCGAAGTCCTCCGCCAGCCGCGAATCCGAGCTCGAACTCACCTCATAATCACTCCCAACCGGCCGAAGCCTCTCTCGCCCGTGTAGGGGCGGCTTTACGCCGCCCTCTTGGGTTACTCTCTGTCTGATTTTTCCTGTGTAGGGACCGGCTTCCGAGGCGGTCCGCTCATTGCTTTGTAGCGGCCGCCTTCAGGTGGCCCATCTTCACTTTTTTTGAGTGCGGGAGCAAAGCTCCCGCTTTTACGCCCGCAGCCACACCACCCATCCCCCCTGACACCACACTACGTCCCGGCCAGCTCCTATCTTCACCATTCACAATTCCCCACTTACCGAATCGCTCAGCCTTCTCTTTTTCCACCCGCAAACGTATGATGGCGACTCACTCAATTAAGGATCGAGAACAGACATTGTCCACAACCCCCGCGCCTAGCTCCGTCGAGTCACCGCCACCGCACCTTCCCAATCGCAAAGATAAAGGCAAACTCCTCCAAGTCCTCGGCGTCGGTTTCGGCATCGCCGTCGCCGTCGGCAATTCCATCTCTGTCGGCATCGTTCGCACCCCAGGCAGCATCGCCGCAATCCTTCCGAACGCCTGGCTCTTCATCGCCGTCTGGATCGGCGGCGCTCTTTACGCCCTCCTCAGCGCCTTCCAACTCGCCGAACTCGGCACACTGATCCCCACCAGCGGCGGCCAGTACAATTTCGCTCGCCGCGCCCTCGGCGAATACGCCGGCTTCATCGTCGGCTGGAGCGACTGGATCTCCACCGCCGGCACCACCGGCGCCGTCGGCATCGTCCTCGGCGAATATCTGGCGCATCTCTTCCCGGTTCTCGACGGCGCGCTCCGCATCAAAATCGTCGGCGTCTCCGTCATCGTAATCTTCGCGTTGTTGCAATGGAAAAGCATCAGTATGGGCAGTAAAGTACAAAACTTCACTACCATCCTCAAAGGCCTGGTCTTCTTCGTGATGGTCGTCGCCTGCTTCACCATGGGCCACAGCGCGCACCTCCAAATCGTCACCGCGCCCAGCGTGGCCATTCCCGTCGGCGCCGCGCTCATCACCGCCGTTCTCCTCGGCATGCAGGCCACCATCTTCACCTACGACGGCTGGGATGGCGCCATCTACTTCGGCGACGAAATGAAAAATCCCGGCTACCTGATTCCCCGCGCCATCTTCGCCAGCCTCGGATCGCTGTTCGTCATCTATCTGCTCATCAATGCCGCGGTCCTCTACGTGCTCCCCATGAATCAGATTGCCGGGAACGATTTCTCACTCGGCCTCGCCGCCGAGCGCGTCTTCGGCCGTTACGGCGATTTTATCTTTCGCGCCATCATGGTCGTCGCCCTCTTCAGCTCCATCAACGCCCTTCACCTAATGAGCTCGCGCGTCATTTACGCAATGAGCCGCGATCGCCTCTTCTTCCGCCAGATCACGCGCGTCAACAAGGGCGGCACGCCCACCGTCGCCCTGTTCCTCAGCGCGCTCGTCGGCGTCATCTTTGCCATCGGCAAGTTCGAACGCGTCATCGCCATGCTCGCCTTTTTCTTCGTCACCAACTACATGCTCTCCTTCATCTCCCTCTTCATCCTCCGCGTACGCGATCCCCACGCTGATCGTCCTTATCGCGCCTGGGGCTATCCCTGGACCACCGCCCTCGCCCTCCTCGGCTCCGTCGGCTTCCTCATCGAAGCCGTCCGCGAAGACCGCGCCAACAGCATCCTGGCCCTCGTCGCCCTGGCCTGCAGCTATCCCGTCTTCCGCGTGCTCAAAGCAGTCTCCAGCCGCGAGCCCGCGTAGCGGCCACCTTCAGGTGGCCAAGCCCGCAAGCGAACACTTTGTGAGCCGGCCGTTTGTCCCTTGACACACTAAATCAACCGACGCTTGAATTGCCATATCGCCTGCAATATCATTAGTAGGCATGCTATCTTGCGTGCTCGACACAGACGTAATGGTGGCCGCCCTGCGAAGTAGTGCTGGCGCTTCCCGTCAACTGCTCCTGTTCGCGCTTCACCGTCAGTTCGTTCTGCTGCTTTCGGTTCCGCTTTTCTTGGAATACGAGGCGGTGCTGACACGGCCCGAACATTTGGCCGCCTCAGGTTTGACAGCCCCCGAAGTCGGGCGAGTTTTGGACGATCTCGCTTCCGTTGCCAAGCCAGTACGTCTGGCATTCCGGTGGAGGCCACTATTGACCGATCCCGATGACGATATGGTCTTGGAGACCGCGTTCAACGGGGATGTCAATGCCATCGTCACCTTTAACCAGCAGGATTTTGCGAAAGCTTCCCAGAGATTTGCGTTCGCGATTTGGCGTCCGGCGGAAGCACTACTCAATATCAGGAGTTCCAAGCGATGAGAAAAAGTAATTTTGCCCTGCGTTTGCAGCCCAGCTTGTTGGAGGAATTGCGGACAATCGCGTCCTCCGAAGGAGTGGCCTTAAACCAACTCATTAATGTTGCCGTTGCCGAAAAGCTTTCCGCGCTTCGCACCGAAGACTACTTCCGCGAGCGCGCCCGGCATGCCGACCGCTCCGAAACCCAGCGAATCTTGGATAGAGCAGGAGCCGGAAATCCCGTGATCCCCGGTGATGAGCTTCCTGCGGGAACAAAGCTGACACGCGAGCGAAAGCAAATGAGTGCCAAAACTCGAAAGCTGGCGAATTCCTCCAATCGCAGAAAACAAAAATAAAAGAGGGCGGATTCTCACCCGCCCTCTCAGACCGTCTCTGCGAGCTCTGCGCTCTTACCTCAGCGCTCTCTGCGTTAGATCTTTCTTCCTCTTAACTCACCTTCTCCGCCACAGCCTTCGCCTGCAGGAACAGCAGCAAATAATCCTTCCCGCCGGTCTTCGAATCCGTTCCGCTCATGTTGAATCCGCCGAACGGATGCGCGCCCACCATCGCTCCCGTGCACTTCCGGTTCAGGTACAGGTTCCCTACGTGGAACTCTTCTTCCGCCCTCCGGATCTTTTCCGGATTCTTCGAATATACTGCGCCCGTCAGCCCGAACTCGGTGTTGTTCGCAATCTCCATCGCGTGATCGAAATTCTTCGCCTTGATCACCGCCAGCACCGGGCCGAACACTTCCTCCTGCGCCAGCCGCGCCTTCGGGTCCACGTCGGCGATAATCGTCGGCTCCACAAAGTAGCCGTCGCCCGCCGCACGCCCGCCGCCGGTCATCAAACGCCCTTCCTTCTTCCCGACCTCGATGTAGTTCAAAATTCCCTTCATCGCGGTTTCGCTCACCACCGGGCCCATGTAGTTGTTCGGATCGTCGCTCGGCCCCACCTTGATCTTCTTCGTCCGCTCCACCAGCTTCGTCAGGAACGTATCGTAAATCTTCTCGCTCACAATCACCCGCGAGCACGCCGAGCACTTCTGCCCCTGATACCCGAACGCCGCCTGTGCCGTCCCTTCCACCGCTGCGTCAATGTCGGCCTCTTCATCCACAATCATGCCGTCCTTGCCGCCCATCTCCAGCACCGTGCGCTTGATCCAGATCTGCCCGGGCTGCACCTTGTTCGCCAGTTCCGCGATCCGCAATCCAATTTCCTTGGAGCCGGTGAACCCGATGTACCGCGTCTTCGGATGCTGCACGATCACGTCGCCGATCACCGCGCCCGACCCGGTCAGGAACTGCACCGCTTCCTTCGGCACGCCCGCTTCATGCAGGATGTCCACAAACTTCGCCGCAATCGTCGGCGAATCCGCCGCCGGCTTCAGCACCACCGTGTTCCCCGTCACCAGTGAAGACACCACCAGCCCCGCCATAATCGCCATCGGAAAATTCCAGGGAGGAATCACCGCGCCCACACCCAGTGGGATGTACACCATGTAATTCCGCTCGCCCCGCATCGGCGTCAGCTTCTGCGGCTCAGACAAGCGCAGCATCTCGCGCCCGTAATATTCGCAAAAATCGATCGTCTCCGCGATATCGGCGTCCGCCTCGATCCAGCTTTTCCCGACCTCGTAACAAACCAGCGCGCCCAGTTCGTACTTCCGCCCGCGGATAATCTGCGCGGTCTTAAACAGATACTTCGCCCGCGTCTCCGCCGGCACCTTCTTCCAAACGTCAAAATACTTGCTCGCCGCCTCCACCGCCTGCGCCGCCTGCTCCTTCGACGCATCCTGGAACACCCCAATCACTTCCGATGGCCGCGAAGGGTTCGTGGACTTCTTCTTCCCCGTCGTCACCACCTTCTGCCCGGCAATCCACATCGGGTATTCATGCCCAAACTCGGCTTTCACTTTCGCCAATGCCGCTTCCATCCGCTTGCGGTTCTCCGCATTCGAAAAATCGATAAACGGCTCGTTCGTAAATTCCGGCACGTGCAATTTCGCTTCGGCAGTCGCCATAATTTTCTCCTTCGTGGCACACCCATTCCTGGCTGTGCTCTTGCAATTTCCTTCGGAGGCCGGGACTTCACCCCGGCGTTAAGCCCCCCTAACTTGAACGGGCCTCAGCGCCCTGAAGAAGGCGCTTCTCCAACCTATCTCGCCAACACTCAATTATAGGCGGTCTCCCGCAACCCCGACAAGCAGCCCTCGTAAAACGGAACTGGACAGATTCCGATCGCCCACTTATCCCGCATTTGCTCGGCGAACGCTTTTGGCAACGCTGGCGCACTGCAAATTCCTTGAGCAGGACCCCCGGCTAATCATCCGAGATGTGCGGTGGCAAGCCCCTTGCCGACAGTGATCTGGAGCTCTTCCACTTTCCGGCACCGGATTCCCTGGCCGACGCGAGTTGATCTGCAGCATGGTCCGCTCCGCTTTGAATTTGAGCGTTGTCTCATTTCGCACAGCTTGTTAGACCCCTCTTTTGGTTGAATTGATGTGAAATCTCAGAGCCCATGAAGTCTCACGCAACGGATACAAGGCGCTCCGGCGCCGTTCAGGACGGACATGAGCGGGAAAAACCTTCGAGACTTAAAAGCAGACCAGCGGACCAACGGCGAGGGAAAACAAGTCAGCAATAAAGTGCTGCTGGCAGCTCCTGACTCTGAATACGAGTTGATGCGTGCCGACTTGACATACATCGACCTGCCGCATCATCTCAGCCTTCACGAGCCGACGCAAAAGATCGAGTTCGTCTATTTCCCGAACCGCGGAATGGTTTCTCAAGTTGTGGTGACTAAAGACGGCCGGACCGTGGAAGTGGGTGTAGTGGGGAACGAAGGTTACGCTGGAGCGGGACTTGCAGCCGGCTTGAGCAGAAGTTCAGTCCGCGAAATCATCCAAATCGCCGGCGATGGCTTCCGAATGATGGGCAATGCCCTCGAACGCATTCTGCGGTCAGCTCCGCAGTTACAGGCCATATTGAACAGGCATACGGGCCTTCAAGGAATGCAAGTCGCACAAACCGCGGCGTGCAATCGGCTTCACGACATCCAGCAGCGCCTCTCGCGCTGGTTGCTGATGACTCAGGATCGCGTGCATTCCGGGGTGCTTCCGATCACCCACGATTTCATTGCGACCATGATGGGTACCGACCGGTCAACGGTGAGCCTGGCGGCGTCCGTTCTGCAAAAAAAGGGAATAATAGATTACGTGCGGGGAGCGGTGAAGATTGTGAACCGCAGGAAACTCGAAAAATCGGCCTGTGAGTGCTACGACGTCATTCAACAGTTCGAGGATGACCTCGGACTGAGATAACAGTTCTTGCCAGTGTTGGGTACCCCACAGACAGCAACCCCCTCCTATCGCTAAGTTTGGGCCTCGTGCATTCAGCTCGATATTGATGTGTGTTCAAGAAATGGTGACTCGCGTGGAACCTCGCTTATCGCAAGGAAGGGCGCGTTTTTGTCCTCGCAGTGGCGCGGAAGCCTGCTTCTACACAGTCATTTACAAGCACATAACCGCACCAGATCGCGAGGTGGCCATGGCGCCGATGCATCGCAAACTAGTCTGGGTCGAAAGACCGAATTTTCAGGGATGGGCTTGCACGGAATGCGCATGGGTGTTTAATGCGACATGGCCGCTTGTTGGCACAACTCTTGACGAGATGAAAGCCAAGTTCGGAGAAGAACGCGACAAGAAGTTCGCGTCTCATGTTTGTGCCGAGCATCCGGGAGCCGCAAAGGATCGCCAGTAGTCAGATCACTCACGAGTCGGTTGAAATCGTTCCAGACTTTCGGACCCCTAGGCGTGAACTGGAGTTAGCTGCAGAGTGCCTTGGCCAAAAGGGAGGTGTTGATCTGTATCCCGCCGTGCGCGTCGAGAGAGCCGCGATATTTAATGAATCCAAGCATTCTGAACTTATTCATAAAGAAGTTAACGCGCGGGCGGGTCGTGCCGATCATCGTTGCCAGGGTCTCTTGCGATATTCCGCTGAATCTGTGCAGCTTGCTCCGATTCCCGGGCCCTGCGAGCAGCAGAAGTGCGCGGGCAAGTCGCCTCTCGCTGTTATGAGAAACCTGGTCGACTAAATCCTCCTCAAGCCGGATATTCCGCGAAAGCAGATAAGAGAGGAACGAATACGAGAGCGCATTGTCAGCCTGTAGCGCTCGAATCATTTCGTCTCTCTCAATGACTTGTAGAGTCGTGGGTGCGATCGCGGTAGCGGACCTCACACGCACTTTCTGACGGCCAAGGCACATTTCTCCAAGAAATTCGCGTGGCCCCAGAATCGCTACAATTGCCTCCTTGTCAGTTTTGGACGCCACCGAGAGTTTCACGCGGCCTTTTTGAATGTACATAAGCGTCCTGGCTGGATCGCCGTGAGCGAAAATAGTCTCTCCGGTTGCGAAGCTTTTATTCAGTGTGGCCACTCCGCCCAAATCGAATGAAATTTTGGGCAGGGCCTCTATGTTCGATTTCATGGGTTACTTGGCCCTCAGATTCCGCTGCGATGACGGATGCCGCATCTCAATGGCCTCAATGGCGGAAAGCTTCCGCTCCAAGTGTGGTTCTGAATCAAGGTCACCTGAATGCAGCACATTGCGCTGCCCTGAAGCTACACCACGCGAACGGCAAGGGTCGGAGAGCAACTGTTTTGTACTCAGTTCCTTCTTCATGCTCCGATAACACATTGGCGTAAATCTATCCTATTTGGAACACTTTTGGTATTAGCCGGGTGTCGCAACCTTCGCTGTTAAGGGTGCGCTCCGTTTGCTTCCGCCTCAGCGAGGCGGGTTTACCCTCAGCTGACATCAAGTTGAACCAGACATGGCCTTTCGAGCTGGAAGTTTTGACTCCGGACCATTCCCAATTCTCATCTGCCAGTGCCATAATCTCCACCCATGTCCCAGTCCATCACTCATTTGACCCTGCTGGTGCGGAACTATGACGAAGCCCTGGAGTTCTACACTCAAAAACTAGGCTTCCACCTCCTCCAGGACACTCCCCTCCCTGGCAACAAACGTTGGCTCCTCGTCGCTCCTCCCAATTCTCGCGGCGCCGCGCTTCTCCTCGCCCAAGCCGACTCGGCCCAGCAATCCCTCGCCATCGGCAATCAAACCGGCGGCCGCGTCTTCCTCTTCCTCCACACCGACGACTTCTGGCGCGATTACAAGACTTACCAGTCCCGTGGCGTCCGTTTCCTCGAATCTCCCCGCCAGGAATCCTACGGCACCGTCGCCGTCTTCGAAGACCTCTACGGCAACAAGTGGGATCTCCTCGAACCCACCGCCCCAGCCGAACCACCCGCTGCCGGCGATTGACACACGTCTCCCCGCCGCGTAGCCTGATTTCGATGTCTCGCAGCTCCCATGTTCGCTCGCTTTTCTCCTCTCAACCCTATTCTTGCGCCTGTACGTGTTGTCCCCGCGGTGGGACGGAGGCTTCGAGCGCTTAGTTTTCCCTGATTCCGAAACTCGATCTTCCGTCGCCCACGATTCCCTTCGTGGGCATTTTTGTTTTCAGGGTGCGGCAGCGAACGAATGATCGGGCGGCGAAACATCAATCAGTTCAAATCGTCGAATCCAAGGAGCGCACACCATGAGCAAGATTCTTTCCGAAGTTCTTCATGCCAACGCCAATTACTCCGCCAATTTCGGCGAAAAGGGCAAGCTCGCTCTTCCCCCGGCCCGCCGCTTCGCCATTCTCACTTGCATGGACGCCCGCCTCGACCCCGCCAAATTCGCGGGCCTCTCCGAAGGCGACGCCCACGTGATCCGCAATGCCGGAGGCCGCGCCAGTGACGACGCCATCCGCTCCCTCGTCATCAGCTACAAACTGCTCGGCACCCAGGAATTTTTCGTCATCCACCACACCGATTGCGGCATGGAATTCTTCACCAACGAAGTCATGCGCGATCTCTTGAATTCCAGCCTCGAAACCGCCGAGCTCACCCCCAACGGCTTCCGCGATGTCGGCAGGGGCCCCGGCTCCCGCGCCGGCGAATACATCGAGTGGCTCGCCATCAAAAACCAGAAACAAGCCGTCCTCGACGACGTCGCCCGCATCCGCAATCACCCGCTCGTTCCCAAATCCATTCCCGTCCACGGCTACCTCTACGACGTCCGTTCCGGCAAGCTCCTCGAAGTCGAAGCCGCCAAATCCGCCGGCGCCTGATCCCTCCAAACACAAAGCCCCACCGTGATTGAATCGCGGTGGGGCTCAACTTTTGAATGCGGGAGTAACGCTCCCGCTTTTGCAAATTAAACCTCGCCACCCAACTCTCCGCGCCCTCTGGGCTCCTGCCTCTGTGCCCTCTGTGTGAACTCTTCTCTTACTGTTTCCCCACCAAAAACTCAAACTGCTCTTTCGTCAGCGGCACCACCGACAATCTCCCAATCTTGATCAACGGCGACTCCCTAAAAATCTTCTCCTTCTTGATCTCCTCCAGCGAAATCGCTTTCTCCAGCACCGCACCCGCCTTGATCTTCACTACTGGATTCTTCGGATCTTTCGCATTCGCCGACACCACCGTCGCCCTCCCCACCGCGGTCTTCACATTCCCCGTTTCATAAATCACCAGCCCGTCGCCCGCCTTCATCGCCCGCATGTGCATCACCGCCGTAGGATTCTTCACTCCATCCCACTGAGTCACCCCATCCTTCATCAATTCCGCAAACGAATATTCCGAAGGCTCCGTCTTCAACAAATAATAATTCGCCAATACAACCTCCCGTAGCGGCCGCCTTCTGAGGCGGGCGCCTTTCGCGGTCCCAAATATCTGCATGGAACCGGCGTCCTGCTCAAAACCTTGCAACAAACTGTTGATGAGAATGCATTGTACCTCGATGCTTCGTAGATACGCTGAGCCGCTTCAACTCCCCAGCATCCCGCCGCCTCCTCCGCAACTGGCCGCTCGCTCCAGTACTTTCGGGGGATGCCTCTTCCGCACAATTCTATTGCCCTACCACCGGCAATAAGGGGTACAATCGCCCCAGAAATTAAGGTTGCCTCGGCTCTGGAGTCCCCCAGGGCGGTTTCTTAAAACTTGATGAGCCGCACGCCCCTAGTTCGATGGGCCCCTACTCGGCCAGCAGGCCTCTGCGCCTTGTTGTATTTCTGCGCGTCCGCCTCTTTGCTGACCTTGCCCTCCCGGGCGCAAGGCGCGCAGCAGAATTCGCAGCCTGTTGCCGAAGCTGCCCGCCAGGAAAAAGCGCGCCAGGCCGCCCAGCAGAAAAAAGATTCCCACGTCTATACCAACGAAGATCTAAAGCAATCGCAAATTCTCACTCCGCTGGATCGCTCCCGCGTCGAGGCCCGCAAAAATAATCCCACCGCCGCGCCCGGTAAGCCGGCCGCGCCGGCCGTCAACGCGGAAAAAAATTCCGCTCCCGAAAGTTTGGGAGAAGTCGCGCGCCGTTACCGCCGCCAGCAGCTCGAAAATTCTCAAGCCGCCGAAGCCGCGAAGCGTCTGCCGCAATCGCGCTTCCCCATGGAACTTTCGCAACCTTCCTACGCCGCTCCGGCCAAACCCGTCGCGCCAATCGTGGCGCCGGGTTCGCATCCGCGCCAAACTGTGAAGCCGCTGCCGCGAAATGCTCCTTCGCGGCGCGACCCGTTCTCTCATCAAATATTTTCGCCGCTGCTCCCCGGCGAACGCGCGCCTCTCTCGCCAAATTTGTCCGCTCCGCCGAAGCCGGCCATCTCATTCTCTGACGCGGCCCCACACGCTCCCGCCGTCCGCGCCGCGCCGCCCGCCGCCGCTGCAAAATTGTTGCTCCCCGGCAAACCACTACCCGCGGCGCCATCCCTTGTACCTCGCGCCGTTCCGGTCGCTCCCATCAAGAATAAGATCAGCGGCGCCAGACAAATCCAAGTTCAGCCCGGTGATTCTCTCTGGAGGCTCGCGCGCCGCCATCTCGGCAATGGCTCCCGCTGGAGTGATCTCCTCGCCTCGAATCCCGGCATCTCCGATCCGAACCACATCCAACCCGGCACCGTACTGGTTGTCCCCGCATCCGATCTTCGTCCTCGCGTGCAGCCCTCAAGCATCACCATCCGCAGCGGCGATTCTCTTTGGAAGCTCGCCGCCTCCCGGTTAGGCAGCGGCGCCGCCTGGCCCTGCATCGCCCAGGCCAATCCGCAACTCCGCGATCCCAGTCGCCTCCGCCCCGGCCAGCTTCTCGTCCTCCCCACGTCGTGCCCAACCCAACTCCACCCGTAATTTCGCCCCATTTTCCAATTTCCATTTTCTATTTTCTGCCGCTTGCTCACCCCCGCCTCCGGTATTTACCTGACATCTGAATAAGGCGCGCCCTCGATTGAGGCCGCAGGAATTTCCTGTTATTTCTTTACACATTTCAGGTGTTCCCGGCATCGGCCGTTGAGGCTCGCGTTGTCTCGGGAAACCGCCCCGGCCACCGACGCTCATCGTCCGCTCTGGCCACCTGTGGGAGCTCTCATTCGTGTTGCATCAGCGCAAACCCAAAACCTCCGCCGCCTTGACCCGGCGCCGCGCCGCAGGTGAACCACGCTGATGGAGTCCGCTAGCAAGGTGGCGATCAAATCCGAGCGCGACATCGTCGTGGCTCGCCAGAAAGGCCGCACCATGGCCACCGATCTCGGATTTTCTCTCGGCAACGCCACGCTGATCGCCACCGCCATCTCCGAACTCGCCCGGAATATCATTTCTTATGCAGGGAGCGGCGAAATCTCCATGGAGGTCGTGCGCAATTCCGATCGAACGGGTATCCTGATCATCGCGTCCGATCGTGGCCCCGGGATTCCCGATCTCCCGCTGGCCTTGCGCGATGGTTTCTCCACTTCGGGCAGCCTGGGCATCGGTTTGCCCGGCGCGCGCCGCTTGATGGACGAGTTCGCCATTGACTCCGAACCAGGTCGCGGAACGATTGTGACGGTGACAAAATGGAAATCATGAACGCCCCATCCGTCGAATTCGGCGTCGCCAATTTCGCCCTCCCCGGTGAAGGCACTTCCGGCGATTGCCACGTCCTCTGTGAACGGCCCGGCGGCCTGCTCGTCGCCGCCATCGACGGCATCGGCCATGGCCAGGAGGCCGCCGAAGCCGCCCGCACCGCCGCCGCCATTCTCACCGAGGGCGGAGATCAGCCCATCATCTCGCTCGTCGAGGAATGCCACCTCGCTCTGCGTTCCACGCGCGGCGTCGTTCTCAGCGTCGCTTCCATCGATCTCGCGCACGGCATGATGACCTGGCTCGGTGTCGGCAATGTTGTCGGCGCTCTGGCGCGCGTCATTCCCCGCGGCACGAATTTTCCAGAAATGCTTCTCCTGCGCGCGGGCGTTGTCGGCTCGCAGTTGCCCGCGCTTCAGGCCGCCGTGCTACCCGTCTTCGAGGGAGACACACTCTTCTTCTCCACCGACGGCGTTAAAGGCCACTTTATTGAAACGCTTTCCGCGCGCGAAAATCCCCAGCGCGCCGCCGGCAGGATCCTCCAGAAGTTCCACACCGCCACCGACGACGCCCTTGTCCTGGTAGTCCGCCTAACCGGCATCCACAAATAATCGCCCTTTCAACGATCCTCAAATTTCCGCCCGCTTTTCGAATTTCTATTTTCTAATTTCCATTTCGTTGCCGATGCACCAATTCTCCAAATGGCAACATTCAAATATTCGTTGCAAGCGATTCATTCTTTACCGTTTTTTGGATAGCTCACCGCGTAACTCAGCATTTTTGCCAGCGTCCAATTAGTAGCCAAGGAAATGAAAACTCTTCCGCGGACCGCGCCCGTAGCAGCTTGGCCGGCGTATTCCCGGCAACTTTGAAAGGACTATAAGGACCATCATGAAACTCTCGAAACTCTCGCTCATGCTTTTCGGCTCGGCGCTGCTGTTCGCTTCGGCCGCCCTCGCCGGCGATTCCAACAAGGGCTCGCTCCAGTTGTTTGAAAAGGTCAGCGTCGAAGGCAAGGAACTCAACCCCGGCCACTACACAGTCACCTGGGAAGGCTCCGGACCCGACGTCCAGGTCACCGTTCTCCAGGGCAAGCAGACCGTTGCCACCTTCCCCGCTCATCTCGCCGAGCAGGGCACCAAAAATAACGAAGACGCCTACGGCTCCGCGCCCGGCACCGACGGCGCCCGCAATCTCACCGCGATCTATCCCAACGGCAAGCGCTTCTCGATCGAAGTCGGCCAGAACGCCGCCAGCCAGCCCTCCACCACTCCCGCAGCCAAGTAACTCCAATCCCTTGTGGCACAGCCATTCCTGGCTGTGCTCTTGGGTGAAGGGCCCACTCGTCGCAAAGAGTGGGCCTTTCCTTTTTCCGCCTTCCTTGTCTCCGTGTTCCCCCATGTAGCGCTGGCTTTCAAGCCAGCCCGCCGCGTAAGCGGCGTCTTGGGTTTTCCTCTCTTCCCCACTCCGCTCTCTGCGTCTCTGAGGTAAAATTCCGCTCCGAGGCGTCTCCCCTCCGAACTCTTCTCCGCAAACTGTAGACTGTAAACTATCGACTGTTGACTGCCCTTCTCTCCTCCGCCCTCAGCGTCCTCTGCGTCTCAGCGCCCTCTGCGTTAAATCCCCTCTTAGAGCCGTTAACTGTAGACTGTAGACTGCCTCAACAAATCCTCACGCACCGCTTCACATCCCGAGTCTCCTCCAACAACTTCTCCACCCTCTCCAAAAACCTCTCCGTATGCGGCAGCTTCGCGTGCAACTCGAAAGTCTCCACATCCCTCCACCGCGAATGCAAGTAGTACACCCGCGCATTCCGCACCCCCCGGTACCCATGCACCTCCAAACACCCCGCCTCCGCCCGCGTCGCCAACACCACCTCCCCCAGCGCCTCCTCGAACGCGCTCCCCTTCCCATCCAGCACCAGGAATCGTCCAAAAATATAGAGTTCCATCGCCGCCCTCCAAATTTCCAAATCTTACGCCGATCCAGTGGCACAGGCACTCTTGCCTGTGCGCTTCGGTGTCTCCGCATTCTTCCATGTAGCGCTGGCTTTCAAGCCAGCCCGCCGCGCCAGCGGCGGCCTCTTGGGTTGGCTTTTATGTGCCGCCGTTGCACCCCGAATGATTCTACGGGGCCAGCCTCTTGGGTTCCCCTCCGACTCTCTCGCTGGATAGGCCGAACCGTTGCTCAAATCTTCTTTTCCTAGCACCGGAGGTGCGCCACATATTAGCCCAGCGCGTAAGCGCTGGGTTGCATCCCCCACAAGAAATCCGAAGCGCCGTAGGTGCGGCAGATTCTCCTGGAGCCGGAGTACCCCTGACCAAGTTTCGCTTTATCTTCGTTTTTGAGTTATGGTAACCTAATCTTGGTACGTTTAGCGTCTCCGGCTCGTTCGATGGCACAGCCAAAGAGCGAGTTGTGAGCAGGCGGGCTTCGATGGAGAAGCTCCGTGGTTGGCCGAATGGCGATTGCTATTCCGGAGAACCGCGTAAGCAGTCCATCATCATCGCTGGTTTGGGATGAAGAAGCTTGTCTTGCCGTTAGGGTTGAGGGGCCGGTCGTAAGAGACAGCCCCAGGACCCACCGGCGCCTCATGCTGTCACGGGTACGGAGTGTGGCAGCGACTAGAACTTCTCAAGGGGCGGCGGCGAGGAGGCGTTTTGTGGTTGACAAAAAAGTAAACGTATTAGACTAAGACCTGCTCGGGTCGGAGATCGGGGAGCCAATAGGTTCACCCGGTGCCGCGGCCCACCAACTCTCACTTCGAGAGTCGGAGTGGAGGCGCATGGTTTAGCGTCTCCGGCTCGTTCGATGGCACAGCCAAAGAGCGAGTTGTGAGCAGGCGGGCTTCGATGGAGAAGCTCCGTGGTTGGCCGAATGGCGATTGCTATTCCGGAGAACCGCGTAAGCAGTCCATCATCATCGCTGGTTTGGGATGAAGAAGCTTGTCTTGCCTTAAACGGGCATTGTGCAAAAGGAGTAGCCGCTGCTGCCCGACCCTTCGACTCCACGGGCGGCGGCATCACACATGCGAAATTATCTTCGCCAGTTATCCGCTCCAGAAATTCTCCTCAGTGCCTGGAAGAAACTCTCAAAAAAGAAACATTCGCGAGGTTTTGACGAAGAGACGATTGAGGAATTCAAACAGCATCTGGAGCAGAACATTCGTCAAATTAGCATTGAATTGCGCTTAGGTACGTTTGAGTTCACCCCCCTGCTGGGTTGCCTTCAAGAGAAACCGGGCGGCGGAAAGCGGCCGATAAAGGTCCCGGCAGTCCGTGATCGTGTTGTCGCCAAAGCCATTCAACTGCTGATCTCTCACAGGTTCGACAAATACAACCTGCCTTGCAGCTATGGTTACATTCCTGGCGTCAGCGTCGCCGATGCGGTTGAGCGCGTGAAGAATCTCGCTGCGGCTGGAAATGTCTGGGTGCTTGAAGCAGATATGTCCAAGTTCTTTGATACGGTTGACCAGTCCCTCCTCATGGATAGATTCATCAGGCAGATCAGAATCCGGAGCCTTGAAGGCCTGATCCGCCGTGCGCTTAGGGTAGAAGTTGGCAATCTCGATTTTTTTAGGCCCGACGAGCGAGAAATGTTTCCTCTTGCAGATTCTGGAATTCCGCAAGGCGGAGTCCTATCGCCGATGCTCGCGAACTTTTATCTCTACCCCTTCGACAAGGGGATGTCGGACGCGGGATTCAACCTAGTTCGATATGCGGATGATTTCGTCGTAATGTGCAAGTCCGAAGACCAGGCTCGGTCAGCATACGATCTTGCAAAGAAAATTTTGGAGACCGACCTACGCCTCAAACTCCACACACTTGGAGATCACAACTCAAAGACGAGAATCACGCTCTATTCCAAGGGGTTCACTTTTCTTGGGCTCCACTTCCAAGGCGGTCGAACAACACCAGGCTCAAGCTCGATCAAGAAATTCAGAGAGAAAATTTCGGCCATTACCGACCATCGACAGGGGCAGAATCTCTTGAAAACGCTAACTTCGTTGAAAAACAGAATCGACGGATGGGCAAATGCCTATCACATGTACGACTCTTTGGAAATATTTCACAGTCTCGACCTTCAAATCCGCGAGCAGTTGGCCAACTACCTGAGGGCGAACGGGTTACTCGGAAGAGGGCACACTCTTAGTAGTGAACAGCGAAGATTTCTAGGTATCCCGTCGCTGGAAGGAATCTTTCAGCGGAGGCGCGGGTCAGTTGAGACCCGCGAGCGGCCAAGTCCTGGCGGGTTACGCAATCCCCTTGCGGCGCGCCAGCGTTCCGATTTCAAGGAGAGAGGCACTACATCCGAGTCGTCCGGGAATCGAGAAATTAGAGGCCTCCGCTTGCACGAAGGGTAGCGAACATGTCCCCGAAAATATCAGTCCGCAAGAGATTTCCCCGGACCATAGTGGTGAACTGTGACGAGTCCTCGCAAAACGGGCATCGCTATTTCGTTGTGGGGGCAGTGTTCTTCGCGCTGAAGGAGACTGCGGAAATCGAGAAAAGCGTTCAGCGGCTTGAAAAATACCTAGAAGACGCAAAAACTAAGCATTCTCTAACCGACACCATAAAGTGGGTAAAGGTCCCTACAAGTCGGGGGCAGTATTTTGATGGATACAAGTCATTTCTGAAGGTTTTCTTGGAATCAAGATTCATAAATTTCAAGTGCATGATTGTGGATACTTCAAAATATCCGTTGGGGAATCGCGACCGTTGGGGTGGCGACCCGCTGGTGGGTTATCTGAAGTTTTACTGCGTGTTCCTTTCCGACGGGGTTCTATCTCGGTATGCGAAATATTTCTTCGACGTGCGTTTGGACCAATACGCTGTGCGCCCGGATTGCGACCATAGGCTCTTGGAGGAGACTGTAGTGAAGCGCTTCGTGAAAAAGCGGGGGCCGGAGGCATGTCTTGAATATTGCTGCGTCAAACCCTTGGATCACAGAGAACACAATTTACTGCAGATAGCAGACCTCCTCGTCGGCGCCGTGGCTTTCGTGTGGAACGAGGGATTGCAGCGCACTTCCCGGCGCTCGGGGACGAGGCAGGAATTGGTTCGATTAATTGAAAATGTTAGGAAGGTAGATCTGGGTAAACCAACGGCCTGGGCGAACAACTGGTTTAACATTTGGGAACTTAAGCCCAAAGAGAGTTGGGCGAGCGGGCGGGTGGCACAGCCTTAAATTCCGAATACCTCTTGGGTGGCCTACCCCTGCGTTTTTTGCCGGGGTGGGCCCCTCCTTGCCGCCAGTTTCGAGGGCGATTTAGGTAGAATGAGATTCGCTGCGAATCTCTGAGCGAAGAGTTGTGGACAAAACCATGGCGGAACCAATTCTTACGTATCTTGGAACAATCTATCCCTGGCATTGCGATCACATGGGCCACATGAACGTGATGTGGTACGTGGGCAAATTTGATGAGGCCACCTGGCAGCTTTTTGCGTCCGTGGGGCTGCCTTCTTCGCGCCTGCGCCAGGAAGGGATTGGCCTGGTCGCGGTGGAACAGCGCATCGAGTACAAACGCGAACTGCTCGCCGGCGACACCATCTCCATCCGCTCGACCTTCCAGGAGGTTCGCGAAAAAACCCTCATCTTTTGCCACGAAATGACAAATCAGGAGACCCAGGAACTTGCCGCGCGCACTTTTTTGACCGGCGTTTGCATTGACATCAACACCCGCAAGGCACGGCCCCTGCCCACCGACATCCGCGAACGCATCGTCGCCGCATCCGCTTAAAACCTTAATCCCCTTATGCCTTTTCCCCCTCCGCACTCTGACTCCGGCTCAGCGACCTCTGTGCCCTCTGCGTCCTCTGTGGTGAATCCCTATCCTGCACTTGCTTTCCTTGCCCTTAACTTTGAACTTTCAACATGGATTGCCTTGCTCCCCTATCCCCAATCATTCCCGCACATACAAGCCCCAGGGAAGGGGGATATATCGGTCTCATGGTCAGACCACGCAGAGGCGGAAAGGGAGAAGAACCGACCTGAAGGTCGGCCACCACAGGGGATAGCGACAGTGCAGGGAATGGAGACAGTACAGGGGATGGAGAAGGGAAAGCGGCGAGGTTGTAGTGGCCAGCCTTTAGGCTGGTTTCGGCGTCTTCCACGGGGCCGACCAGGAAGAGGAGAAGAACCAACCTGAAGGTCGGCGGGTCGAGGGGAGAAGAGAAGAACCGACCTGAAGGTCGGCCACTACAGTTCGTTGGCGGCTTCGGCGAAGATTTTTGTGTGCTGGTCGATGTCGGCGGCTGTCGTCTCCGGGCACATCAGCGCCATGTTGTGGAACGGCGTCAGCAGCACCCCGCGGTTCAGTGCGTACAGATGCAGGAACTTCTCCAACTCGAAATCCGCCGCGGCGGCGGATTCCCCACCGGTGCGGGGAGCGCGCTGGCAGAAAGTGTACTCGGCGCGCGCGCCAAGCCGCTGCACGTTCCACGGCAGCCCGTGCTTCTTGATCTCCGCCGCCACGCCATCATTAAACCGCACCGCGAGCGGCATCATCTTCTCGAAGTTCTTCGCGGTGAGGACGTGTTCCAGCGTGGCCCGCATCGCCGCCAGCGACAGCGCGTTCCCCGCCAGCGTGCCGCCGATGCCGCCGACGTCGCAATCCTCCAGGTGCATGCGCGCGGAGATGCGCTGCGCCACCTCCTCCGAGCAGCCGTACGTGCCGCCGGGGATGCCGCTGCCGATCGCTTTGCCGAAGACGAGCATGTCCGGCTCCAGCTTCCACGCCGCGGTGCAGCCGCCCGGCCCCGCGCAGATGGTGTGCGTCTCATCGGCGATGAAGAGCGAGCCATACCGCTTGGCGAGCTGCTGCGCCTGCTTCCAATACCCGTCGTCGGGCAAAATGATGCCGACGTTGGTCATCGCCGGCTCGGCCAGGATGCAGGCGACGTCGTTGTGCTTCAGCGCGTCTTCGAGCGCGTTCAGGTCGTTGAATTCAACGATGCGCGTGGTCTCCGCGGGATTCACTGGAGGGCCGATGTTTCCGCGGCGCGGACCGACGACGCCGTTTTCCAGCGTGGCGAACGTTTCGTCCACCGTGCCGTGGTAGCAGTAGTGGTAGACGAGAATTTTCGAGCGCTGCGTGATTTCGCGGGCGATGCGGATGGAAAATCGGTTGGCGTCCGTAGCGGTAAGCGTGAACTGCCAGTACGGCAAGCCGAAGCGTTTCTTCAGATCTTCGCCGACGAAGGCGCCATCCTCCGTGGGCAGCATCAGCGTGATTCCCTCCTTCACGCGCCTCGCCACCGCCTCCGCTACCACTTCCGGCGAATGGCCGGTCATCGCGCCTGTGTCGCCCAGGCACAAATCCACGTATTCTTTTCCGTCGGCGCAAGTGAAGTGCGCGCCCTTCGCTTTCGTCACAAAAACCGGAAACTCACCCGCCCACTTTTTCATCCAGTTCATCGGAACGCCGCCGAGCAGCGATTGCTGCGCGCGCTTGTAGAGTTCGGCCGAACGCGGATGTTCGGTGACGAAGCGCTTGGCTTCGCGTTCCTGCAGCTTTTTCAGCTTGTCTCGATTGATCGTCGTCATATTGGTCCCGGCTTTGGAAGAGTTCACAGGCTAAAGCCTGTGCTACATCATCGCAGTTCGTGGATGATTTCCTTGGCCGCGTTTGCGCCGGACGCGCCGGTCAAGCCGTTGCCCGGATGCGTTCCGTTGCCGCAGAGGAAAAGTCCTTTCACCGGCGTTTGATAGCGCGCCCAATCGAGAATCGGCCGCATCGTGAAAAGCTGGTCCAGCGCCAGTTCGCCGTGGAAAATGTGGCCTCCGGTGAAACCGTAGGTCGTCTCGAGATCGAGCGGCGTGATTACATGCGACGATTCCACCAGCTTCGGCAAGTTCGGCGCGTACGCGGAAAGCGTCTTGATGACGATGTTCGCCAGTTCGCCGCGGCGCTCTTTCCAGGTTCCCTTCTTCAACTTGTAGGGTGCGAACTGGAAATACGCGGAAAGCACGTGCTTCCCTTCCGGCGCAAGCGACGGATCTAGAATCGTGGGAATCGTGACGTCGAGAACCGGCGCGGCGGAAATCTCGCCGTACTTCGACGCGTCGAACGCCCTCTCCAGGTAGTCGATTTCGTTCCCGATGTGAATGCGGCCGGAAAGCGCTTCGCGGAAGCTGTCCGGCGCGACCGTATCCGAAAGCGACGTGAAGTGGGGCAAATCGCCGAGCGCAAAGTGCACCTTGGCGACGCTGCCGGAAGCGCGGAAGTTCTTCATGCGCATGGCGAAAACGGGATCGAGATTCGCCGGATCGAGCAACTGGAAAAAGGTGCGCTTGGGATCGACACCGGAAACCACGGCTTCGCAGGCGATTTCTTCGCCGTCGGCAAGAACGACGCCAGTAACCGCGCCCGCTTTGGTGCGAATTTGCTGAACTTCCGCGTTGGTGCGAATTTCAACGCCGGCGCTTTTCGCGGCTTCGCCAAGCGCGCGCGAGAATTCGCCAAGCCCGCCGCGCGGAAAAGCCGCCGAACCGACAGGATGCGGATCGGCCGCGGCGCGGAGCAGCAAGAGCGCCGTGGAACCCGCCGACCACGGGCCAAGATTTGCGCCGAAGATTCCGCGGGCGGCGATCGCGGCGCGAAGCAGTTCGGTATCGAAGAACTCCGCGACGAAATCGGCGACGGCCATCGGGCCCCATCGCAGCAGATCAAAGATGCCGGTTTTGCCGAGGCCGCGGACGGCGCGGCCGGTCGTCAGCAGGTTCCAGAAATCTTCCGGCGAAGGGTGATCGATGGCCGGCGGCGTGATGGAAGCGATGCGGCCGAAAATTTCGGACAATTCCTCCAGCACCGCGGCGAATTCGGTGTAGCGCGCGCCCTCTTTCACGGGGAGATGCGAAAGCGCGGCCGCAGTTTTGGCGGCGTCGTTATAAAAGAGCAAGCCGCGGCCATCGAGCGATGGAGCGAAGAGGCGAGGCTCCGGCTGGATGATATGCAGATTGAATTTCTCAAGTTGGAGATCGCGCGCAATGTCCGTGCGGAGCGGGCCGAGAGTGTGCGAAAGCGTGGATGCTTTGAAGCCTGGATGAAATTCCTCAGTGATGGCGCCGCCGCCGACCTGTTCGCGGCGCTCGAGGACGGTGGGCTTGAAGCCGCCTTTGGCCAGATAAAATGCGGTGATCAGCGCGTTGTGGCCGCCGCCGATGAGAACTACCTTCTGTCCGAGGGGCATGGTCAGTTGGCCGCCTTCTTCCAGTTTTTCAGGATCACCTGGCTGGCGATGCGGCCGTTGGCTCCCATGATGCCACCGCCGGGATGCGTGGCCGAACCGCACATGTAGAGATTGTCGATCGGAGTGCGGTAATAGGCCCAGCCGGGAACGGGACGGAGGAAGAAAAGTTGCTCGAGCGAAAGTTCGCCCTGAAAGATATTTCCTTGCGTGAGGCCGAACTCGCGTTCGAGATCGAGAGGGGTCAGCACCTGCTTGTCGATGATGATGTCCTTGATGTTGGGAGAGTGCTCGGCGATGGTGTTAATGACGTTGTTACCGAAGGCTTCGCGGTATTCGTCCCAGGTGCCCTGTGCGAGCTTGTAGGGCGCGTATTGCACGAAGCAGGAAAGCACGTGCTTTCCCGGCGGCGCGACGGATGGATCAGTCAGGCTGGGGATGACCATGTCGATGTAGGGGCGCTGCGAGTAGCGGCCGTATTTGGCGTCGTCGTAAGCGCGCTCCATGTATTCCATTCCGGGCGAAATGGAAATTGCGCCGCGAAGGTGCGCGCCGGGACCAGGAAGCGCCTTGAAGTTGGGCAGTGCGTTGAGCGCGAGATTGACCTTGCCGGAGGAGCCGCGAAATTTGAAGCGCTTGACGCTTTCCACGAAATCGCCGGGGAGATCCTTGGCGTCCATGAAGGAAAGAAATGTGTGATGCGGATCGACGCTGGAGGAAACGACGTTGCAGCGGATTTCTTCCCCTGATTGAAGGGCGACGCCAGTGACGCGGCCGTTTTTGTTCAGGATTTTTCCGACCGGAGCGTTGATGCGAATTTCGACGCCCAATTCGCGGGCAGCGGCAGCTATGGAGTTGGAGATTTGGCCAGTGCCGCCGCGGCTGAAACCCCACGAGCGGAACGCGCCGTCAATCTCGCCCATATAGTGATGCAACAAAACATAGGCGGTGCCGGGCGAACGAATACCAAGGAACGTGCCGATGATACCGGAGGCGGACATGGTCGCTTTGAGGACATCGGTCTCGAACCACTGGTCGAGGAAATCGGCGGCGCTCATGGTCATCAGCTGGATCAGGGTGTAGCGCTCATCGGAACTGAGTTCGCGAAAACGCTGGAGCAGGAAATGGAGCTGCTTGAGATCCTTCGGATTCAGCGTGGTGGGATCCGGGGGGATCATGGAAAGCATGGGCTTCACGAAGCGGCACATCGGCGTCATCAACTTGGAGAATTCGTCGTAGGCCTCGGCGTCGAGGCGCGAGTGGCGGCGAATTTCACGCTGGGTTTTGGCGTGGTCGTTCACGCGCCAGAGGTAGTCGCCACTGAGCATGGGCGAAAAAGTGCCGTCGAGCGGGAGAATTTCAAGGCCGTAGTGGGGAAGATTCAGTTCGCGAATGATTTCCGGGCGGAGGAGCGAAACAACGTAGGAACATTCCGAAAAAAGGAAGCCAGGCACAATCTCTTCGGTGACCGCGGCCCCGCCAAGGACGCCGCGGCGTTCCAGGACCAGCACCCTCTTCCCTGCTTTGGCCAGATAAGCGGCGTTCACAAGGCCGTTGTGACCGCCTCCGATGACGACCACATCGTAGGACTGCGCCATTCTTTAGAACTCCGGAATGAAGTAGAGAATTTCCGCGAAACGTGGAAGAAACATTCTACTGAGAGTGCGGCGGGTTCACAAGGCGCCCCGAATCAGGGATGAGAATGCACACTGCGGATCCCGCCGGCCCCGGGTTGTTTGAAAAACAGGCACGGATTCGATTTTAAGGAAGGAATTCCCCTAACAAATTCCTCATGAAGTCTTCAGGACTTTTAATACCCCGTCCTGCGATCCTGATGCCAATGGAGGCAGGACGCCGCGCGCCCTGGCGAGTAAGCAATGCCGTTCAGCATATTTGTAGCCCTTTCCATCCTCGGTCTGGATTTCATGATTTTTGTGCTCTTCAAGCTGCTCTACGGCGACCGGCGCAGCGCCATCGCCCGGCAGGTCGTGGAACAAAGGAAGGCGCTCGCCGAGCCGACGCCGCGCCCATTCCTCGTCTCATCGCGAGAAGGCGCACCTGCGACCCAGCCCCGCCCAAACGGCGCCGACCTCGACCGGCGTATGCAAAAGCTGGAGAACCGCAGAAAAGAAGGCGGCATAAAGCCGCCCCTACAAAGAACCGCTCCCGAGCGGGCTACGCGCTTGCGGCAAGAGGACCGAGCGCAAGAATACCGTCTGGAAAGATCGGCAAGCTAGCCGCCAGGCCCGCAGCGGATGCGACTTCGTCTGGTTTCGGCGACGAGGCTAGTTGGCGGTGACATGCTGACGCGGTCAACGCCTGAATCGGCGGGGAAAGCGGTTGCAATTCGGCGGCTCGACGGAGAAGATGTGGCCGACTCTTCATGCCTACTCTCCGGCCAGCCGAGCGCAGCAAGATCCCCAATGCGCTCCTGATCGTCATCATCCTGCTTTCGATTTCCGTCTTCATTAATTACATCGACCGCGGGAACCTTTCCATTGCCGCGCCGATATTGAAGGACGAGCTGGGAATTTCGGCCACGCAGCTTGGGGTGCTGCTTTCGGCGTTCTTCTGGACGTACGCCTGCCTGCATCTTTTCTATGGATGGCTGGTCGACCGCCTGAACGTCAATTGGGTGTTCGCCGGAGCGTTCCTCCTTTGGTCCGCCGCAACCGCCGCCACAGGCATCGTTCACACATTTGCCGCTCTCTTCATCCTGCGGCTCCTGCTCGGCATGGGAGAAGCAGCCAGCTATCCCTCGTATAACAAGATCATTGCCCTGAATTTCGAGGAAGAGCATCGCGGCGTGGCGAATTCGGTGCTGGCCTCGGGGCTGCTGCTGGGGCCGGGGTTCGGGATGCTGTTTGGCGGGCTGCTGATGGCGCGGTTCGGATGGCGCCCGTTTTTCATCGTTCTCGGGCTTGCGAGCATGCTCTGGATTTTGCCCTGGCTGAGGTGGATGCCGAAGAAGCAGTACGCCACACAGACGGAGACCGCGGGCGTGCCGAATCTTTTCGAGTTTCTGCTGCTTCGCTCGGCCTGGGGAACGTGCTTTGGCTTGTTCTGCGGAAACTATGTGAACTATTTCCTGATTACCTGGCTGCCGTTTTATCTGGTGCGCGAGCGGCATTTTTCCATGGACAAAATGGCGAAGATCGGGGGAATCGCGTACCTGCTGGCGGCGCTGGCCTGCACGGTTGCAGGCTGGCTATCCGACCGATGGATCGCGGCGGGAGTGGCGCCGTCGCTGGTGCGGAAGATGTTTACAGGCGGGGGAATCGGGATGAGCGGGGTTTTCCTGGGGCTGGCGGTGATAAACGGGCCAGCGGTGTGCGTGGCGCTGGTGATCCTCGGTGTGGTTGCGTTCGGCGTTTCGGCTTCCAATATCTGGGCGATCACGCAAACGCTTGCGGGGCAACGGGCGACGGGACGCTGGGTGGGATTCCAGAGCTTCTTCGGCAATATGTCGGGGATGGTGGCGCCTGCGGTAACAGGATTTGTCTTGCAGCGAACCGGTCAATTTTATTGGGCGTTTCTAATAGTCACGGCGGTGGCATTTGCCGGAGCAGCCTCATGGATTTTCCTGGTGGGCCGGGTCGAACCGGTGATCTGGGACCGCAAACTGCGCGCACAGCCGGCGGCCGTGTTCTAATGTTCGCCCCGAATAGGCGTGGCGGTTGTATTATGGTAATTGCTTCGAGAGTGACTTAGAAAGCCTCCTCCGAAGTGAACGGAGTCTCTGGGCTCCCGCCCACCGGTGATTCCCGAAGCGCTCCGCGCGCGAGACAAAACAGCAAGGCGGATCCGTGACCAAGATAATGAAGATGGCGGGGCTTTTCCTGTTGGCATTCACTTTGATGGCGTGCTCCAGATTTTCCCCGCCACAGAAGGTGGCGGATTCCAAGCCAGCCGCATCGCCCGAAGCCCCCAGTTCCCCTCCTGCCGCTCCAACTCCGGCAAGCGTAACCCCACCGGCGAAAGGGCGCGGCGTGAAGACCGAGATGCGCAACGTGATGTTTCACCTTACGGACGACGCTGCCGCCGACGTCGAATTCTTGTCCGGAGAGATGAGGCCTACAGGCAAGAACGAGATGCCCGTATTTGACGACAAAACCTCGTTCGAGGTGCACGTCACCGAAGGAAGAATATCGATTACGCCGGAAGCCCTGGCGTCGATCCTGAATAGTCACGTGTTTGCCGGAAATGATTCGCCGTTTAAAGACATCTCCATTTCCATCGATAAAGACCGGCTTCTTATAAAGGGAAGACTGCGCGGCAAACGCGAGATTCCATTTGAAACTTCGGCCATCCTCACTGCCTCGGGTGACGGCCGGATCCGGGTAAGCACCGAGAAACTTAAGGCTCTGCACGTCCCTGTGAAGGGGATGATGGATAAGCTCGGCATCGAGCTGGCCGCCCTGGTCAGCACGAGCAAGATTCCCGGGATGGTTACGGACAAGAACGATATATTGATGGATTTGGGAGAGCTATTGCCAGCGCCCCATATAAAAGGAAAGGTTTCCGCGGTCTTGATCGAGGAGAATTCCATCGTCACCATCTTCGGCGATGGAGCCAGGCCCGCCGCGGCGAACGATCCCGTCAGTTACATGAGCTTCCAGCGAAATCCCGTGAGATTGGGGAAGCTCACCATGGAGAACGCCGACCTGACCGTGCTGAATATCGATCGCGGCGAGGCGCTCGATTGGAGCCAGGACCACTATCGTGACCAGCTCGTGGCCGGATATTCCAAGGTCACTCCCGCCTTTGGCCTTCGAGCCTACGCGAAAAATTTCGCGAAACTCCGGCACTGGCCAGCAACCCAGGCACAGGCGAAGAACTGACGCCCGGGCAATGTTACGCCCAAGCGCCTGACGAGCCCGCCAGCGCTCAAATATGGGGACATCCAGGTGACTCCTTGAAGGGGGTTTCGGCCGAGGAAAAGGTCTGCCCTACACACTGAGGGTGTGCGCACGGGCCAAGCGCTTGTGATGGGAAATGCTTAAAGCTTTACGCCCCAGAATCCGGCGTCCGGCTCGGCGAGAGCAATGCCGACTTCCCAGGCTTCGTGGCCGCGCCAGACGACTTCGCCCTGTGCGCTGCGACCTGTTTCCGGGAGAACGAGCCGTACCTGGCGGCGGAGCGGCACATCGGCTCCAATCACCGCCATGCAGCCGGAATGGCTGACGTCCACGGTAAGCCCATTCGCGCTGCGGCGGGCATCGCCTTCTTCCCACTCGAGGCGCAAACGGAGGCTCGCGGTCGCACGCGGGTGGGAGCGCATGCTGGCCCAGCGGTCTTCCATCATTTTAAGCTGCGAAATCGTTTGTTCCGGGGTTAGCAAAGCCATGAGGTACCTCACGGGGAGAATTACAACACGGGGGGCCGTCTTAAAAGCTAAACCCGTGGCGGCCTCCCGTCAATGGTACTCTTCCAAAAAGTAAGCTACGGGGGGGGCAGTTTGGGCTCCCCAGTATACCCCGCTTTGGATGCCCCCTAGGTCTTCGCCGGTTCCAACTTTTCGGCGAGCAGGGGTTCGATCTTTTCACAGAGTTCCTGAACCGTGAAAGGCTTGCGGATATAGGCCCGGGCGCCCGCTTCCATTGCGCGGAGGACGCCTTCTTCAGAGGTGTGCTTGGTAATGACGACTACGGGGGTGCCCTGGGCGCTGCGCACGTAGGCCAGAGCCTCGAGCAATTCCAGGCCGTCCATCAGGGGCATGTCGATGTCGGTAAGAATCAGGTCGAAGGTGAACCGCTGGACCATGCCGAGAGCTTCGCGGCCATTGCTGGCTTCCAGGATATCGCCAACGTTCAGGTTGGCCTGCCGCAGGGAATGCTGAATGATCTTCCGGATGGTGGAGGAATCGTCAACGACCAGAACTCTCTTCTTCTTCACCGGGAGCCTCCGCTGGAAATGGAACAGCTCCCAAGCCGCCTGAGGGGAGGCGGTGAAACCTTTGACCAGTAAAACGAAAAGTTATGCGGGAGTCAATGAACCGTAGGTTTTCCCCGCCCAAAGGGAAATTAGCTTCCCGGTCATCCAGGGGACGGATGGTTGGACAAACAAAAAGCCCGCCCCGGTTTCCCGGAGCGGGCCATGGACTCGCTGCGGAGGCGGGGTTTAGCTCTTGGATTCCACGGCTTCTTCGACCTTGCTCTTTTCCTTCTTCTCTTTCTTCTTGAACTCGTAGCCGACGAGTTCGAGGATGGCGACCTTCGCGCCATCGCCGACGCGAGTGCCGCCGTGGATAATTCGCGTGTAGCCGCCGGCGCGATCGGCAAACTTCGGCGCGATCTCGCTGAAGAGCTTTTGCGTCATGGCCGGGGTCATCAGGTAAGCCGCGGCCTGGCGGCGCGACTGCAAGGTGTCGCGCTTGCCGAGCGTGATGATCTTCTCGGCGACGGGGCGGGTGGCCTTGGCGCGGGTGAGCGTGGTGGTGATCCGGCCGTGTTCAAACAGATTGGTGACCAGGTTCCGCAGGGTCGCGCGGCGGTGCCACGGATTGCGTCCCAGTTTTGATCCCGACTTCAGATGTCGCATTGTATCCTCGACTCCAGTATTCCAGTTATGTTCATGGGGCCCGCGTTGAGTTACGGGCCCCGTGATTCGGTTGACGGTTATCAGTAATCAGTTTTCGGAGGGGAACTCCGAACTTAGCAGTTCAAACTAATTACTTAAAACTTCCTACAGGCCGATGGTTTCGTCGCTGGTTGGCGGCGCGGTCTGGCTCGGGAGCGGCGGCCAGATGATGCGGCCGTGCTCGTCGAACTTCATGCCCAGGCTGAGGCCCATCTTCACCAGTATATCCTTGATCTCGTTGAGCGATTTGCGGCCGAAGTTCTTGGTCTTCAGCATTTCGTTTTCGCTCTTCTGCACGAGTTCGCGGATGGTCTGGATGTTGGCGTTCTTCAGGCAGTTGTAGCTGCGCACGGAAAGCTCCAGCTCTTCGACGGAGCGGTCCAGGTGCTCGAGCCGCGGATCGTGAACGGTGTCCTGCGGCATCTCGACGTTCTCGGGCGGTTCGTCGATGTTGATGAAGATAATCATGTGATCCTTCACCAGCTTCGCAGCCAGTCCGATGGCGTCCTGCGGGGTGATGGCGCCGTTGGTCCAGACTTCGATCATCAGTTTTTCGTAGTCGGTCATCTGTCCGAGACGCGCGGATTCGACGGAATAGTTGACCTTGCGCACCGGCGAGTGAACGCTGTCGACCGGGATGTAGCCGATCGGCAGGTCTTCATCGTAGTTGCGGTCGGCGGCGACATAGCCGCGGCCGTTCTTGACGCGCATTTCGATCTGCAGCTTCCCGCCTTCGCTGACGGTGGCGATATACACGCTCTTGTCGAGCACGGCGAAGTCCGCATCTTCTTCGATCTGGGCGCTGGTTACCACGCCGGGCTGCTCAACGTTCAGGTAAATCGTCTTCGGCAGATCGTTGTTCAGCTTGATGGGCACCTGCTTCAGGTTCAGGATGATGTCGGTCGCATCCTCAACCACACCGGGGATCGAAGAGAACTCGTGCAACACGCCCTCGATTTTCACCGCGGTGATGGCCGCGCCCTCGATGGAGCTGAGGAGCGCGCGGCGCAGTGCGTTGCCCACCGTGGTGCCCCAACCGCGTTCAAACGGCTGGGCGGAAAAACGCCCGTACCGTTCGGTCAGCGATTCGAGCTCGGGCGCGAGACGCTTCGGTTTCTGAAATCCCTTCCACATCGTGTTCCTTCCTTCTGGCCCGAATACATCGGGCCCAATACCTTTGATGCTTTGTGTAGTGGCCGGTCTTCAAACCGGCCAGTCTAAAGATTGGCCACTACAAAGTCCTTACTTCGAATAGAGCTCGACGATCAGCTGTTCGTTGATCGGCGGCGTCTGCATGTCTTCGCGTTTCGGCAGAGCCACGACCTTGGACTTGAACTGCTCGCGATCCTGTTCGAGCCACGGCACGGAGTTCTGGCTTTGCGCGACGTTGCGCGCTTCGAGCACCATGGCGTTCTGGTGCATCTTGTCCTTGATGGCGACTTCCTCGCCCACGTTCACCTGATACGACGGGATGTTGACCTTCTTCCCGTTGATCCGGACGTGGCCGTGGAGCACCAGCTGGCGGGCCTGGGCCCGCGAGGACGCAAGTCCCGAGCGCCATACCACGTTGTCGAGGCGGCGCTCCAGCATGATGATCAGGTTTTCGCCCGTTGGACCCTTGGCGCGCTCCGCTTTGTGAAAATAGTTGCGGAACTGCCGCTCCAGTAGCCCGTACGTGCGCTTGGCTTTCTGTTTCTCGCGCAGCTGCAGGCCGTAGCCCGCAACTTTCGCTCGCCGTGACTGCCCATGCTGACCCGGTACAAAGTTACGCTTCTCGATCGCGCACTTGTCCGTGAAGCAACGCAGCCCCTTCAAAAACAGCTTCTGCCCTTCCCGACGGCACAGGCGGCAGACTGCATCTCGGTGTCTTGCCAACTTCTGTTCTCCCTTCCCAAAACTTATCGAACTAAACTCTTGGAAACCCTCAGGCCTCGAAGGCCTGAGCTACAAATTCTTGCGCGTCAGACACGCCGGCGCTTCGGTGGACGGCAGCCGTTGTGCGGAATCGGCGTGATGTCGCGGATGGCCACGATGTGCAGCCCGGCGGCAGCCAGCGCGCGCACCGCGGATTCGCGGCCGGAGCCCGGGCCCTTTACCTTCACTTCCACGCTTTTCATTCCGAACTGGTCGCGAGCCGCGCTGGCAGCGGTCAGCGAAGCCTGCTGGGCGGCATAGGGCGTGCCCTTGCGGGAGCCCTTGAAGCCGATCGAGCCGGCGGAAGAGTTGCAGATCACGCGGCCATCGGGATCGGTGATGGTGATCTGCGTGTTGTTGAAGGAAGCCGCGATGTGCGCAAGGCCATGGGGAACGGTGCGGCGCTCCTTCTTCTTCTTGAATTCCTTCTTCTTTTTGTCTTTGCCGGTCGCGGCCGGTTTTGCCGGCTGGGCGTCTGGCGCTGTGTTCTGCTGCTCTTTTGCCACGTGTCACTCCATCTCTGAAATTCAAGCTTGGCCACCTGAAGGTGGCCGCTACAAATCCTTAGCCCTTCTTGCCCTTGATCTGCTTCTTGCCGGCAACCGCGCCGCGGCGTGGACCCTTGCGGGTGCGCGCGTTGGTGTGCGTGCGCTGTCCATGAACCGGCAGGTTGCGGCGGTGACGAATGCCGCGATAGGCCTGGATTTCAATGAGGCGGCGGATATTCATCTGGATCTCTTTGCGAAGATCGCCTTCCACGCGGCCTTCCTGCTCGATGATCGTGCGGATGCGGTTCACTTCGTCCTCCGTGAGCTCGCGGATCTTTTTCGTGGGATCCACATTCGCCTTTTCGGCGATCGTTTTTGCGCGCACCTGTCCGATGCCATAGATCGAGGTCAACCCGACCCAAAGGCGCTTCTGCGGCGGAAGATCAACACCTGCGATACGTGCCATAGCTTCTCCTGTCCTGCTGGTTCCTGAGCGGCCAGCCTCAGAAGGCTGGCCCTACAAAATCTATTCCAACTATCCCTGGCGCTGCTTGTGCTTTGGGTTGGTGCAGATTACCCGAACCACGCCGCGGCGATGGATCACCTTGCACTTGTCACAAATTTTCTTGACGCTTGCCCGTACTTTCATGCTGACTGCTCCTCACGCGGTCCCGACCCGGCCGGGGCCACTTCAAAACTTGCTGCTTGGCCACCTGAAGGTGGCCGCTACATCTACTTATACCGGTACACGATCCGCCCGCGAGTCAGGTCGTAGGGCGAAAGCTCCACTGCGACCTTGTCTCCCGCGAGAATACGGATGAAATTCTTGCGCATCTTGCCGGAAACGTGCGCCAGCACCTGGTGCTTGTTTTCCAGTTCGACGCGGAACATCGCGTTCGGCAGCGGCTCAATCACCGTCGCCATCACTTCGATTGCGTCCTCCTTCGAGTTTCCGGAGTCGCTTTTCTTCTTTTCTTCAAACGGCTGCTTCGCCATAGTCTCCCGTGTTACCCGTCCTTAGTAGTGGCCGGTCTTTAGACCGGCCAGTCTAAAGACTGGCCACTACAAAATTCTCTCCTACCACGATGGCCCGGTCATTTCTTTCGGCCGGGTCAAGATCCATGGGCCGTTGCTGGTGACGGCGACGGTGTGCTCGAAATGCGCCGATGGACTGCCGTCGGCCGTTTCCGCAACCCACTCGCCGCGCATCTGCACTTCCGGCCGGCCGGCATTCACCATCGGTTCGACGGCGATGACCATGCCTTCCTGCAAACGCGCCCCGCGTCCCGGCTCCCCATAATTCGGAAGGTTCGGTTCATCGTGCATCTTCGTTCCGATGCCGTGCCCCACAAACTCCCGCACCACCGAGAAACCGTTCTGCTCGACCCAGCTCTGCACCGCGTGCCCGACATCGCCCAGCCGGTTGCCCGGGCGCATTTTGTCGATCGCGCGATCCAGCGACTCGCGGGTCACATCCAGGAGCTTCTGCATCTCCGGGCTGATTTTCCCCACGGGCACGGTGACGGCCGAATCGGCGTAATAGCCGTCGACCTCCATGCCAAAGTCGATCGAAACCACTTCGCCTTCGCGCAACTTGCGCTTCGGCGACGGAATCCCGTGAACGATCTCGCTGTTCACCGACGTGCACAGCACGCAGGGATACCCGCGATACCCCTTGAACGCGGCCTTGCCGGGCCGCCCGGCGATGAGCCCCTCGGCAATTCTTTCGAGGTCCATCGTCGTTACTCCGGGCTTTACTTCCGCCCGAAGCTTGTTCAAGACTTCATGCACCACCTGGCCGGCGTGGTACATTTTTTCGAGTTCAGCGGCGCTGCGTAATTGAATCGCCATCTCCTCACCGCGTCCCGCGCATAGCCAAAACCAACTGGCAAATCTGCCGCCGAACTTCTTCCACGCTGCGGTTGGCATCGACGTCGTGAAGCGCGCCATGCCGCCGGTAATACTGCACCAGGGGCGCTGTCAGCTTCTCGTACGCATTCAACCTGGGCGCCACAACTTCTTCGCGATCATCCGGGCGGTGCAGTAATTCGCCGCCATCGTTATCGCAAATCCCATCGAGCTTCGGCGGGCGCTCGTAAATATTATAAATCTCGCCGCCCAGCTTGCAGGTCCTTCTTCCGGTCAGCCGCTTCATCAAAACAGAAGTCGGGATGACCATGTGAATCACGAACGGCTGCCTGAAGCCCTGCCGCCTCAGCATCTCGCCCAGATACTTCGCCTGGGCGACCGTTCGCGGAAACCCGTCGAACACAAAACCATGCTCGCAGTCCGGCCGCTCGATCCGCTCGGCGACCATCTTGAGCACCAGCGAATCCGGCACCAACTCGCCCCGCTCCATAATCGGCTTGGCCTTCAAGCCGAGAGAAGTGCCGTTGCTGACATGCTCCCGAAGCATATCGCCGGTCGAAAGATGCGGCACCGAGTACTGCCCGGCCAGCTCTTTCGCTTGCGTGCCTTTCCCGGAGCCCGGAGGCCCAAGGAAAATCACCGCGCGGTCGAGTTTTCCCACGGGACGCTCCACCAGCGCCACGCATTCTCTCCCTTAACGACGGCCGCGCAGACGGCCCTTGCGCGCAAAGCCCTCGTAATTGCGCATGACGAGTTGTGCCTCAAGCTGCTGCACCGTATCCATCGCCACGCCCACCACGATCAGGAGCGAGGTACCGCCGAAATAAAACGCCACACCGAGCCCGTTCAAAATCCACTGCGGGAAGTGCCGGTCAAACCAGTCGCCGCCGAGCCAGTACGGCAAATGGTTCAAGTGGATACCCGCGATCATCCATTCCGGAAGCAGGCAGACGAGCGCGAGATAAATCGCGCCGATGAACGTGAGCCGCTTCAGGATCATGCTGACGTATTCCGAGGTGCTGCGGCCGGGGCGAATGCCGGGAATAAACCCGCCGTTCTTGCGCATGTTGTCGGCAAGCTCGGTCGGATTGAACACGATGCCAACGTAAAAGAAGGCGAACAAAATGATCATCGTGATGTAGACGACCGTATACAGTGGTTCGCCCCACTTCAGTTTGTCGGCGATGGTCTTCACGAACGGCCAGCGAGTGCCCAAAACCAGGGCCGCCGTGGCCGGAAACGCCAACAAGGAACTCGCGAAGATCGGCGGAATCACGCCGCCGGAATTCACGCGCAACGGCAAGTACGTGGACTGCCCGCCCATCATGCGGCGGCCGACGACGCGCTTGGCGTACTGCACCGGGATGCGGCGCTGCGCCCCTTCGACGAATACGATGAAGGCGACGACGGCAACCATCAACGCCACGAGCAGGATGATCGCCAGTGGGGTGAATGCGCCCCACGCCTGGGTCTTGGCCTTTTCGTAGAGGTCAAAGATCGCGCGCGGCAACCCGACCACGATGCCGACGAAAATGATCAACGACATGCCGTTGCCAATGCCGCGCTCGCTGATTTGCTCGCCCAGCCACATGATGAAGGCAGAGCCCGTGGTCAGCGTGAGAATCGTGAGCAGAACGAAACCGAAGCCCGGATGATAGACAAGTGACTGGCCCGAAAACGTCTGCGACTGCAGCGTGGTGGCAATCGTCGACGACTGAATGATGCTGAGAATGATCGTCAGGTAGCGCGTGTACTGCGTGATCTTACGGCGGCCGAGTTCGCCTTCCTTCTGCAACCGTTCCAGGTAGGGGAACACGACGGTCATCAACTGCAGGATGATCGACGCGGTGATATACGGCATGATGCCGAGCGCAAAGATCGTCAGCCGGCGGAAATTGCCGCCGCTGAATAGATCGAAAATGCCCAGCACCGAACCCGCCGACTGCTTGAAGATCTCCTCGAGCACGCCGGTGTTGATCCCCGGTGTAGGGATGTGCGCGCCGAGGCGGTAAACCGCCAGCAGCCCGAGCGTAAAGAACAGCCGGTTCCGGAGATCTTCGATCCGGAAGAGATTCGCGAATGCCTGTAAGAAGCGATTCATGCTGGTTCCCCGCGTCTCCCGCTTACGCTACAACCTCGAATGAGCCGCCCGCCTTGGTGATCTTTTCCTTGGCCGTGGCGCTGAATGCATGGGCATGAATGGTGAGCTTGGTCTTCAGCTCGCCATCGCCCAGAACCTTGATGGGATCCGTCGCGCGGCGGATGAAGCCGTGCGCGCGCAGCAGATCCGGCGTCACTGTCTCGCCCGCGGGGAACACGTTGAGTTCCTCGAGGTTGACGACGGAATAGTTGACGCCAAACGGATTGTGAAAGCCGCGCTTCGGAATGCGGCGATGCAGCGGCATCTGCCCGCCTTCAAAACCCCGGCGGCGCGAATAGCCGCGTCGGGATTTCTGGCCCTTGTTGCCGGCTCCGGCGGTTTTGCCGAGCTTTGAACCCATGCCGCGGCCGACGCGCACTTTTTTCTTGCGCGAGCCCTTTGGGGGGCCGAGGTTCGAAAGAGAAACCGTGTTGTGTTCCGCTTTTTTCTTTTTGTCAGCCATGACTTATTTCACCACTTCCACGAGGTGGCGCACCTTGTGAATCATGCCGCGAACCGCCGGCGTGTCTTCGCGCTCCACCACCTGTTGCAATCTGCGCAGCCCGAGGCCGCGAATCGTTGCCCGCATGTCGTCGGTGCAACTGATGAAACTCACCACCCACTTCACTTTTAGCGTGCCGGCGCTTTTCGCGCCCTTTTTCTCGGCTGCCATGAATTATTCCCCTGCCGCCTTTTCTTTTTCGGTCTTCTCGCCGCCGCGGGGCGACTTGGCGCTGACCTCTTCAACCGTCTTCGAACGGGACTCCGCAACGTGGGCGACATCCTTCAGGCTGAGCAGCGCCGCAAAGGTGGCCTTGACCACGTTGTGCGGGTTGGACGTGCCGATGGACTTCGTGAGCACGTTGGTGATGCCCGCAACCTGCATCACCTTGCGCACCGGGCCGCCGGCGATGACGCCGGTGCCTTCCGACGCGGGCTTCAGCAGCACCTGCGCCGAACCATACCAGCCGGTGACCTGGTGAGGAATGGTGGTGCCCTTCATGTTGAGCTTGATCAAGTTTTTCTTGGCCTGCTCAATGCCCTTTTTGATGGCCATGGGCACTTCGCGAGCCTTGCCCATGCCAAATCCGGCGTGGCCCCGGCTGTCGCCGACCACGACAAGCGCTGAGAAGCTCAAGTTCTTGCCGCCCTTGACGACCTTGGTGACGCGGTTGATGGCGATGACGTCATCCTTCAACTCCGAAAGATTGACATTGAGATTCCGCCGGACCGACAAGCTATCGCGCAATAGTTGCTTCGACATTTAGAACTGTAACCCCGCTTCCCGCGCTGCATCTGCGAGCGCCTTGACGCGGCCGTGATACTTGTATCCGCCGCGGTCGAACACGACCTTGGTGACTCCCGCCGCCTTGGCGCGATCGGCGACGATCTTGCCGACAGCCTTGGCGGAAGCGATGTTGCCGCCACCCTTCAATCCCTTTTTGGTTTCCTTGTCGACCGAGCTGGCCGAGATGAGCGTGCGGCCGCTGCGGTCGTCAATCACCTGCGCGTAAATGTGCCCGACGGAACGGTAGACGTTCAGGCGGGGACGTTCCGGCGTGCCAACCACGCGGGTGCGCACGCGCAAATGGACGCGGCGGCGCTGCTGATCCTTGGACAACTTGCGAACTGGTACCGAAGCCACGTTGTTTCTCCTTCAATCCTTTTCCGAACTGTAGTGGCCGGGCTTTAGCCCGGTCAGAACTCGAAACCCTGCCAAGCAGCCAGTCTAAAGACTGGCCACTACAAAATCTTAGGCCGCGCCTGCCTTCGCGCCGGCCTTGCCTGCCTTCTTCTTCAGGCGCTCGCCGGTGATGCGGATGCCCTTCTGCTTGTATGGGTCGGGCGGGCGGAGCGAACGAAGGTCCGCCGCCACCTGGCCCACCTGGGCTTTGTCCGCGCCGCTGACGACCATGTGCGTCTGCTTGTCGACGGAAATCTGTATCCCCTCGGGGATTTGAAACTCGATCGGGTGCGACTTGCCGAGGGCGAACGCGACGTGCTTGCCCTTGAGCTCGGCGCGGTAGCCGACACCGACGATGTCGAGCTCCTTCTTGAAGCCCTGGGTGACGCCCTGAACGGCGTTGGCGAGAAGCGCGCGAGCCAGGCCGTGCAGCGCGCGATGCTCTTCGTTATCGCGAATCGCGTTCAGCACGCCGTCTTTCTGCTCGAGGCGAATCTGCGCCGGAACCAGCACGCTGAGCTTGCCCTTGGGGCCCTGCACTTCGACCTTGCCGCCGCTGACGGAACTGATCTTCACGCCGGCGGGAACTGGAATCGGTTTGCGACCAATACGTGACATTGTGCTCTACGTCCTTTTCTCTATTAGCCGTTAGCCTTTAGCTGTAAGCCATCAGCCAGGGGCCACTCGCTACCAAAAGCGCCCGCCTCGGAAGGCGGCCGCTACAAAACCAAGACTTGCCTACCAGACCTCGCAAAGAATTTCGCCGCCGACGTTGGACTTGCGCGCCGAACGGCCGGTCATCACGCCTTTCGGCGTGGTCAGGATGTTGATGCCGAGTCCCCCAACCACCGGTTTAACGTCGCGCGAGCCGAGATAATTGCGCTGGCCGGGGCGCGAGATGCGCTTCATTCCGGTGATCACGCTGCGGCGGTCCGGGGTGTACTTCAGGAAGATGCGCAGGGTCTTGCGGGACTTGTTCTCCTCGACCATTTTATACGTGGAGATGTAGCCCTCTTCCTTGAGGATGCGGGCGATTTCGGTCTTCAACTTCGAGACCGGAACGTCCACGCGCTGGTGCTTCGCGGCAGCCGCGTTGCGGATGCGCGTCAGGAAATCGGCAATGGGATCCGTTTGCATAGTGTTCTTCTCTCGCTCCTACCAGCTGGCTTTCACGACGCCGGGAATTTCTCCCTTGAGCGCCATGCCGCGGAAACAGATGCGGCACATCTGAAACTTGCGGATATATCCGCGGGCGCGGCCGCAAACGCGGCAGCGGTTGCGCACGCGAACCTTGAACTTCGGCTTCTTGAGGCTTTTGGCGATCTTCGCGGTGCGTGCCATTTATTGTGCCGCTCCTTTTTCGCGCAACGGGAAGCCCAGGCCCTTCAGGAGCTCGCGGCCTTCCTCGTCGTTCTTTGCCGTGGTGGTCAGGGTAACGTTCATGCCCTTGATCTTGTCCACGCGGGTGTAATCGATTTCCGGGAACACCAACTGGTCCTTGAGGCCCAGGGTGTAGTTGCCGCGGCCATCGAAAGCGTTGGAGGGCAGCCCGCGGAAGTCGCGCACGCGGGGCAGCACGACGTTGCACAGGCGGTCGAGAAATTCGTACATCTTCTCGCCGCGCAGCGTCACCGCGCAGCCGATCGGCATGCCCTTGCGAATCTTGAAATTCGCGATGGACTTCTTGGCCTTGGTGATGACCGGCTTCTGGCCGGTGATCTGCCCGAGTTCGATGGCAGCGGTGTCCAGCAGCTTGGCGTTCTGGCTGGCTTCGCCGAGACCGATGTTCAGGGTGATTTTCTGAATCTTCGGCACGGCCATCATGTTCTTCCAGCCAAAACGCTTCATCAGCGCCGGCACCGTTTCCTTCCTGTACTTCTCATGCATTCGACTCATCATCTGCGTTTCATTCCTTCCAAAATCGGCCCGCCTCGGAAGGCGGCCCCTACAAAACCGTAAACCTAATTCCCAGCAGGCTAAAAGCCCGCCGCTACTTATCGAGCGTGGTGCCGCAGCGCTTGCAAGCGCGCACGCGGGACCCGTCGGCCAGGGTGTTGTGGCCGATGCGGGTGTGCTTTCCGCAATTGGCGCAAACCACCTGGACGTTGGAAGCGTTCATCGGGCCTTCTTTTTCGATGATCCCGCCCTTGATGTTTTTCGCCGGGTTCGGCCGGGTATGGCGCTTGATGATGTTGGCATGCTCGACGACGATGGTGTTCTTCTTCGGATTGATTGAGAGCACGCGGCCGCTCTTGCCGGCATCGCGGCCGCTCAATACGCGGACGTTGTCGCCCTTGCGAATGCTGATCGTGTACCGCTTTAGCCGTTCGTGTACGCCTGCCATGACTTACCAGACCTCCGGTGCGAGTGAAACAATCTTGGTGAACTTTCTCTCGCGCAGTTCGCGGGCAACCGGCCCGAAGACGCGCGTTCCCACGGGCTCGCCTGCGTCGTCGATGAGCACCGCGGCATTGTCGTCGAAGCGAATGTACGTCCCGTCCTTGCGGCGCGCTTCCTTGCGCATCCTGACGATGACGCACTTCACGACTTTACCTTCCTTGATCGGGCTCTCCGGCGTCGCTTCTTTCACGGAAGCGGTGACGATGTCCCCGAGACCCGCTTTCAAGCCGGCATCGCCGCCGATGGGCATGATGCACATCAGCTTGCGCGCGCCGGAATTGTCGGCAACCGTCAGCCAGGTTCGCATCTGAATCATAATTCGGCTCCCCTATCCTTGCTTCTTGGCCGACGCGGTCGGCGTCAGCACTTCTTTCAAGCGCCAGCGCTTGAGGCGCGAAAGCGGCCGCGAGGACACGATGCGGACGGTGTCGCCCTGCTTGGCTTCGCGCTTTTCGTCGTGCGCGTAGAATTTCTTGGAGATGCGAATGACGCGGCGGTACTTCGGATGCTGCATGAGCCGCTGCACCTCGACCACAATGGTCTTTTCCATCTTGGCGCTGGTGACCTTGCCGACCAGCTCGGTTTTATTGCCACGCGTGGTGTTTGCCGCGGTGGCTACGTGCGTTTCCGTTGTCATTACGCCTTCCCTGCCTTCGCCGGCGTGGCTCCGCCGGTCAATTCCTGCGCGCGGAGAAGCGTCTTCACGCGCGCTAAATCCTTCTTGGCTTCGCGCAAGCGCTTGAGCGCCTCGGCCTGCCCGGTGCTCAGTTGAAACCGCAGGCGGAAAATCTGCTCCGCCAGATCCTTCTCGCGCGCCTGCAATTCCGTTGCGCCGTCTTCGCGGAACTTTTCAATACGCCGCGCCATACTCAGAGTCCTCCTGTGCGGGAGACGAATTTCGTGGGGATAGGAAGCTTGTGCGACGCCAGTCCCAGGGCCTCGCGCGCCGTTGTTTCGTCAACGCCCGCCATCTCAAACATGATGCGCCCCGGCTTCACCACCGCCACCCACTTTTCCGGCGCGCCTTTGCCCTTGCCCATGCGGGTTTCCGCGGGCTTCTTGGTGTACGGCTTATCCGGAAAAATGCGGATCCACAACTTGCCCCCGCGCTTGATGTAACGGGTGATGGCCACGCGCGACGCCTCAATCTGGCGGTCGGTGATCCAGGCATTTTCCATGGCTTTCAGGCCGTATTCGCCAAACGCCAGACTGCCGCCGCGCCACGCCTTGCCCTTGCGCCGGCCGCGCTGCTGTTTCCTGTACTTGACCTTCTTCGGCATCAACATCGGTATCTTCTCGCTTCCGTGAACTTTTCGTTTGCCGGTCTAAAGACCGGCCACTACAAAATCGCTTTACGCGACGGCGGCTGCCGCGGGCTTGTCGTCCGTGCGAGTAGCGCGCTTCGGAACGTTTTCGCCCTGATAGATCCAGCACTTCACGCCAATCACGCCGTAAGTGGTTTGCGCTTCCGCGGTGCCGTAGTCGATGTCCGCGCGGAGCGTCTGCAGCGGCAAGCGGCCCTGCAGGTACCACTCTTTGCGGGCGATTTCCGCGCCGTTCAAGCGGCCGGCAACGCGCACCTTGATGCCCTTGCATCCGAAACGCAGCGCGGAGTCCACCGCTTTGCGCATCGCACGGCGGAAGGCCACGCGCTTTTCCAGCTGCAACGCAATCGATTCCGCCACCAGTGTGGCGTCGAGTTCCGGCCGATGCACTTCCACGATGTCGATGTGCACTTCGCGCTTCGTGCGCTTCGAAACTTCCTGCTTGAGCTTGTCGATTTCCGCGCCCTTGCGGCCGATGATGATGCCTGGGCGGGCGGTGGAGATGCGCACAACGAGCTTGTTGGCGGCGCGCTCGATATCAATCGAGCTGACGCCGGCGCTCTTGAGGCGCTCCTTCAGTTCCTTGCGGAGTTTCACGTCTTCGTGGAGCAGATCCGCGTATTCGCGGTCGGCATACCAGCGCGACTTCCACGGCTTGTTGTAGCCGAGGCGAAATCCGTACGGGTGCGTTTTTTGTCCCATTACTTCTTCCCCTTCTTCTTGGCGGGAGCCTGCTTCCCGGTCAATGCCTTGCGGACGCGGCGCGCGGTTCCCCGGACGCCCTTCTGCGATTCGGCTTCGGCGACGTTGGCGGCAACGCGCTCGGCGGCGGCGACATGGTGCTCGGCAACGCCGACAAAGATATGCGCGGTGCGCTTCTGGTAGCGGAACGCGCGGCCCATCGGCGCGGGACGCAACCGCTTCCAGCGCGAGCCTTCGTTGACGTAGGCCTTGCTGACGAAGAGCTGGTCGACGTCGAGCGGCGAGCCGGAATCGTCGGCTTTACGCTCGGCGTTGGCGATGGCGCTGCGCAACACCTTCTCAATGTGCTTCGCGGCGCGCTTCGGCGTGTAGCGCAGCGATTGCAGCGCGTCCTGGGCTTTCTGCCCGCGGATCAAATCGATCACCAGGCGCGCTTTTTGCGGCGACATGCGCACGTGCCTTGCAAGCGCGTGGGCTTCAATCGTGCCGGGAGTGCTGGTCTGTAGTTCAGCCATAAATTATGCCTTCGGCGCAGGAGCTGCTGCCGCGCCGCCTCCTGCGGGAGCCGCTCCAGCGGCCTTCTCGAGCGCTGCTTTGACGGCATGGCCCTTGAAGGTGCGCGTTGGCGCGAACTCGCCGAGTTTGTGGCCGATCATCTGCTCGGTCACGTACACGGGAATAAATTTTCTGCCGTTGTGCACGGCGATGGTGTGACCAATCATGTCCGGCACGATCGTCGAGCGCCGCGACCAGGTCTTCACCACTTTCTTTTCGTTGCGCGTGTTCAGTGCTTCCACTTTGTCGCGCAGGTGGCCATCCACAAAAGGCCCTTTTTTCGTTGAGCGTGCCATCGCTTCCTTATTCCTCCACGCGGCGCAAACGCCCCCACTGGGCGTGCCGCATCTTCTTAAAGCCGCGCACCGGACCGGGAACACGGTGCGACTTCGGACAGAACGGGCAAACAAAGCGCGTGCCCAGAGCATTGGGTGTCCGATCCACAATCACCGCCCAGCCGGCCTTGCACAGCTTGTACAGCACCGGCTCGAGAGGTACGACTACTTTGACTGCGGGCTTAGCGGCCACTTTCGCCGCCAGTCGTTTTACCGCTCGCTTCACAGGCCGTGCCCTGCGTCCTGCTCCGCGTGTCGAACGTGTACGTGTCGCTCGCATTTTTCCGCTCTCCCCAGCCGACCCTGCCAGCGCCAGCCGGGAACTGCGTTTGCCGTCTTGCTTACCTTGGGCGCTCTCGTTCAGGATTGCGCCCCGTCTTTACAGTCGTCAGTTTTAAGTTCTAAGTTTTCAGTAAAGCTCCGGAAACTCAAAACTTATTACTTGGAACTACAAACTCTCTTACTTCCGGCGCTGCACGATCATGCGATCGGTGCGCTTGTTGCCGCGCGTCTTCTTGCCGAGCGTCGGGAAAGCCCACGGCGTCTGCGGGTGATTGCCCTTGACCTTGCCTTCACCGCCGCCGTGCGGGTGATCCACGGGGTTCATGGCGACGCCGCGAACCGTGGGACGTATGCCCTTCCAGCGCGTGCGGCCGGCCTTGCCGTACGTCTGGTTTTCGTGATCCACATTGCCGACCTGGCCGACGGTGGCGCGGCAATCGATCGAAAACTTGCGAACTTCGCCGGAAGGCATCTTGACGAGCGCGAGGTCGCCTTCCTTGCTGAGAAGCTGGGCCGAAGCGCCGGCGGTGCGAACCGCCTGGCCGCCGCGTCCGGGATAGAGTTCCAGGTTGTGCACCATCGTGCCGGGAGGAATGTTGCGGATCTTCAGGGAATTTCCCGGAAGGATGTCCGCGGCTTCGCCGGTCGAGACGGTGGCGCCGACTGCAAGACCCACCGGGTGCAGGATGTAGCGCTTGTCGCCGTCCGCGTAATGCAGCAGGGCGATGTTGGCGCTGCGGTTCGGGTCGTATTCGATCGAGGCGACCTTGGCGGGCACGCCATCCTTGTCGCGCCGGAAATCGACCACGCGGTACTGCTTCTTGTGTCCGCCGCCGCGGTGCCAGATCACGACTTCACCCTGGTTGTTGCGTCCGCCCGAGCGCTTTTTCGGCTCGAGCAAATTTTTCTCCGGCGTGTCTTTGGTGATGTGGCTCTTGTCGAGCACGGTCATAAACCGCCGCGACGCCGTATATGGATTAAAGCTCTTAAGTCCCATCTCTGCCTCTACCTTCTAAATCTCCCGCCAACCCGGCGGACTGTTTCGTAAAAACTGTTTCGTAAAACCGATTGCTTACAAATTCTCCGCGTACTCGATCATCTTTTCGCCTTCGGCGAGCTTTACGTAGGCCTTTTTCCAGTCGCGCCGATAGCCTTCGCTCTGGCCGCGGCGGCGCATCTTGCCGTGGAAGTTGGCGGTGCGGACGTCGGTGACCTTCACCTTGAAAATCTGCTGCACCGCTTCCTTGATCTCGGTCTTGGTGGCGGCGGCGGAAACTTCAAACACCACGGTGTGCTGGGTTTCCTTCACGCCGAGTCCCTTTTCGGTGATGATCGGGCGCCGGATAATCTGATAGTGGGGGGCTGCCATGGCTTATCCCTTCCCCTTCTTGGCGGCGGGTTTCTTGGCCGCTGCCGGCTTTTTTGCCGCGGGCTTCGCGGCCGCTTTCGGTGCCGCTTCCTTTTTGGGAGCGGGCGCCGGAGCAATCGATTCGACATGCGGCGCTTCGGCGGAGGCATGCTCCGGATCGAGCGTGCGGATCAAGCGAGCCGCCGCGTCCTTCGAAACGACGACGCGGTCGTGGCGCAGAATGTCATACGGCTGGAGAACGTTGCTGGCGGAGAGCTTTACGCCCTGCATATTGCGGCTGGCAAGTTCCAGATTCCGGTTGTCGCCGTAAGCCACGAGCAAAGCGGTCTTTTCGGCGCTGAGCTTGTCGAGCGCGCTGCGCAGCGTCTTGGTCTTGTGCGTGTTGAGCGACCAGGCGTCGACAATGGTCAACTTCTCTTCCGCGAGCTTTGCGGAAAGCGCCGAACGCAGCGCGCCAAGCAGCATCTTTTTCGGCAACGCGTATTCATAGCTGCGGGGACGCGGCCCGTGCACGGTGCCGCCATGGCGCCAGAGAGGCGAACGGATCGAGCCGACACGCGCACGTCCGGTGCCCTTTTGCTTCCAGAGCTTGCGGCCCGCGCCGCTGACTTCGCTCTTTTCCTTGGTCTTGGCCGTGCCGCGGCGCAACCCGTTGAGATACCAACGGGAGGCTTCGTGCAGCAGGTGGCGGTTCACCTCGGCGCCGAAGACCGAGTCCGCCAATTCCACCTGGCCGACTTTCTTGCCTTCTAGATTGACTACGTCTACGACTGGCATGTTTTCTCTCGTCCTTACGTCTAAGCTCAGTGAATCAGTAATCAGTAAAACCAAGCCCGGTTCGCCTTACTTAAAACTTACAACTAAGAACTCTCCCCTACTTTGCTGCTTTCTTCGCCTTCTTGGCTTTGCGGATGAAGATGTACAACCCGCTGGGACCCGGAACCGAGCCGCGAACCAGGAGCAGGTTCTCGTCGGTGTCCACCTTGATGACTTTCAAATTCTTCGCGGTCACCTGCGCGTTGCCCATGTGACCCGGGAAATGCTGGTTCTTCCACACGCGCGAGGGGAACGAACTGCCGCCGATGCCGCCCGGCGCGCGATGGAACATCGAACCGTGCGTCGCGTCGCCGCCGGCATAGTGCCAGCGTTTCACGCCACCCGCAAAGCCTTTGCCCTTGCTGACGCCGGTAACATCCACCAGTTCGCCGGCCTTGAAGTTTTCCACCAGCACGCGGTCGCCGACTTTCGTTTCGTCCTTCGACTCCGCGATGCGCACTTCCTTCATCACCTTCAGCGGAGCCACATTGGCTTTCTTGAAGTGGCCGGTCATTGCCTTGTTGACGCGCTGCGGCTTGACGAATTCGACCAGCCCCAATTGCGCCGCGTCGTAGCCGTCTTTTTCCTTGGTGCGGCGCTGCACAACCACGCAGGGACCCGCCTGGAGAACGGTGCAACCCACCAGGTTGCCGTCTTCGGCGAAGATCTGCGTCATGCCCAGCTTGATTCCGATAATTCCGTCGACTGCCATGTTCTCTCTCTCTTCGCAGCGTGCCGTTTGGGTATTGGCTGCGTATTTCTGAATTTCTTGCCATGCTCTACGGGACAACAGATAACAGCGACCAGCGATCAGCGATCAGGAACCAAACCGTGCCATCGACCGAATCTTGCTTCCTGTTATCTGCTATCTGTTTACTGCTATCCCTTTCAACTCGGCAGGCTAAAGCCCGCCGCTACTATTTCCCTGCATGGCCGAAGGCCTTGATTTCCACGTCAACTCCCGGGGGCAGGTCGAGCTTCATCAGCGCGTCCACCGTGTCCGGCGTGGGCTCCAGAATGTCGATCAGGCGCTTGTGCGTGCGCATTTCGAACTGCTCGCGGGACTTTTTGTCCACGTGCGGCGAGCGCAGCACGGTCCACCGGTTGATGGTCGTGGGCAGGGGAATCGGACCGGCAACATCGGCGCCGGTGCGCTTCGCGGTTTCCACGATTTCGCGCGTGGACTGGTCCAGAATGCGGTGGTCGTAAGCCTTGAGCCGGATGCGAATTTTGTCACCTTGTCTCATGGCGTTATTCCACAATCTCCGTGACGGCGCCGGCGCCGACGGTGTGGCCGCCTTCGCGAATCGCGAAGCGCAAGCCCTTCTCGAGCGCCACCGGCGTGATCAGCGTTACTTCGCAGCTCACGTTGTCGCCCGGCATCACCATCTCCACTCCGGCCGGCAGCTTCATGTCGCCGGTCACGTCCGTGGTGCGGAAATAAAACTGCGGACGATACCCGG